>Ga0187810_10000547_pt1 | contig 14220 bp, 12 predicted proteins | sample NC_wetland_sal_i_9_FD_132963 | JGI IMG/M metagenome (GOLD analysis project Ga0187810, IMG submission 132963) | Wetland sediment microbial communities from Neuse River Estuary, North Carolina, USA - ASW_5 | ecosystem: Environmental > Aquatic > Freshwater > Wetlands > Sediment | place: USA: North...
CAACTCCGATACGTCAAGATATGCGCCTGCATGTAGCCAACCTGCCTTTGAGTCTGTCTGTGAAAGCGGCTTCGTGACCGTTCGCACCGCTGCGCGACGGCTTGGTGTCCACCGAATCTTTCGTTCGGTATTACCGGTTGCCGGCGGGAAGAAATAGCGCCAGCCTCGACCTGGTTCATAGCTGCACTGCAAACCCAAACTAAGACAATATCGGTTGACGGTAAGGTTGAGCAAAGATACCAGGATCAATTTGTCGTCACTGTTATGAAGAAAAGAAGCAGCAGAACGATTACCAATCGATCCCTGTCTTAGGACACCGCTAAAAAGAGACTGTCGCTTACCGAGATTGTTGAAACTATAAAGGGTTTCTCCAGACATGCGAAATGGTGGAAGCCGATGCAGTTTTATTTTTCTCTCTTTTGCCGTAGCATAAATGCGTTCTTTGAGATGCTTCTTACTTTCCCAATCAGCAACTCCCTTTCTTAAGCTCGTGGAAACAACTCGCGCTGAATAAACCCGCGATGGAAGTTTCACGATAGGGAGCAAATTGCTTGATAGCCGTTCTGCAACTTGGTCGGGCTCTGAACGAGCAGGAATTTGTTCAGCAATAATCGAAGTTCTGGCAACCATTCCACTTGAATCGATAATGCGTCCTCTGTTCGTGCTAGACCTAGTCAACGGCTGTCCACGAAGCATCGCCTTAAGTCTTACTAACTCCTGTTCGTAGTTTGACGCGCGAAGATCGATCCTCGCGAGGTGACGTAGAAGGATTGGGACATGTGGACAATTAGCAGCATAAATCGGGACAAGCCGTTCATTTCGATTATCGGGATCGCGATATAGCGCGGCATGCCATTCAGCATCTGTCCAGCCTGACGGGCTTTGGAAATAATTCGGTGTCATGACAAAAGCAACGAAGCGGCTCGCTTCTAGGCCTTGATTTATAGCGGCAACAACACTTTGGCCTATGCGGATTTCCCCTTCATCAATCCAAGCCTTGAGCGGTGTTCCACCATCCTTGCAGTCTTCAATATCGTCCGCGAGTCGCCGAACAAATGCTTTGTCCGCTGAAGCATGGGAAAGAAAGACATCACGGATTTCTGTCATGACGCCAACGTAATGTCCTCATTGGTATTAGAAGATGCACCTGCACGAGGCCCTAGAACTGGGCATTACTAATTCTCTTTACGGAACAAGGAAGCGACACCTTTCGTGCTGGCAGTTCCTTCATTAGGGAAAGAGCCCCTATAAATCTTGCTAGGAAGGCTGGTTACCCTTATAAAAAGCCGCGTACACGATTTGTACCGATTCTGCTACCGGATGTTGTGATATATGTTTCCAGCGTGTCAATAGGTGATGTGATCGGGTAAATCGAATCAATGAGCTCTAGCTGGCCTTTTCGACACTCACAGAGCACGTTCTCCCGGGCATAGAGAGTTCGTATAGGGGCAAAAGTATGCAGCTCGACTCGTGTATTGACCGACTCCCTCAATCGAATAAGCAACGTAAGGACCGCAATGCAACTCCCCGCATTCGGTACATCGGCTCAAAGGCTCGCGTGGCCGAAGCGTTACTTAACATCATCGGATATCCAAAAAATGGGCGGCACAGATTCGTCGATTTGTTCTGTGGAGGAGGAGCAGTCAGTCGCGCCGCTGCCTTAGCGGGATGGTCCACTCATGCAAATGACCATCTCTTGAGTTCGGTTATGCTGACGAGCGCGCAACTGTTGAGTCGACACAGTTTAGATTTCAGTCGCTTAGGGGGATATGACGCTGTTATCGAAAAACTCAACTCATCACCAATAAAATATGGCCCTATCTACCGAGAGTATTCACCATCCGGATTCAGTCGTTCAGGTCATATGAGAAAATATTTCTCGACGACTAATGCTGCAAAAATTGATGGTGTTCGTGAAATGATCGAGGCGATGTATTTATCTAGGCAGATTGGTAAGGTTGAGCAGTCGCTACTCATTGCTGATTTAATCGCCGCTGCAAATTCTGTGGCCAATATTGCAGGAACCTATGGGTGTTTTCTCAGCCGATGGACTATGCCTGCTCTTTCAGAGATTCGTTTGTTTCCAAGAAAATTACCCGAGCACTTACCGGCCATGTCGCATTCGGCGGACGATGCGTTCCGATTCAAGGATCAAAAGAGCGATGTTTTGTATTGCGATCCGCCTTATACGAAGCGGCAATATGCAGCTTATTACCACCTCGTTGAAACCATCGCCTTAGGCGATAGCCCGGATGTATGCGGTGTGGCAGGAATTCGGGCTTGGGAGCATAAGGCGTCTCCTTTCTGTTACAAACGTCGTGCATTGAAAGCATTTTCTGAATTGCTCACTACTAAAGTCGCGAAGCGGATATATGTGTCTTATAGTTCTCAAGGTCATGTCCCATTAGAGGAATTGTCATCGACCCTGGCAAATTTTGGTTCTATTCGAGTTCATGAAGTTAAGCAGATACGACGCTATACTCCGAATGAAGTTTCTCGTTCTAGGCCAAGTACGGTCATGGAATATCTGATTGAGGTTTTGAGATAAATTATGGCGCGGGTTGTTGCATATCAGCCTGTGACTATGCGACATGCGCAGGCTTTTCTTCAGAACATCAGCGATCCCGGCCATCGAGGTCGTTCCCAAGAAATTAAGCTACAGATATTAGAAGCAGCGGCTGCCCGGATAGGCGGGTTTGATATCAAGTGGTATTGGGAACACCAATCCGTCAGACCCCTTAACGGCAAGCTCGTCGACAAGATTGCAGAGAATCTTGTATCTGAAATTGGCCGTACAAATTTTCATCCGGCTATATGTCTTGCGGCGCTCGCGACACCTAACCTGGCAAAATCAGAGCGTCGTATGTCAGGATCATATTTTACAGATTTCCGGCTCGCTCAATATCTAGCGAGCAAGCTCGATCCCACATTATTGAGACGGCGTTCCATAATTGATCCGGCATGTGGTTCTGGAATCCTTCTCGTCGCTTCGGTGCTTCATTTCGCAGCATACGATCGCAAGAAGGCATCGCATTTTCTTGGGTCAAGTGTAGTTGGGATAGACAAAAACCCTCTTGCAGTACGGGCGGCGGCTTTATCACTGTCAGCTTTAACTTCTGACAAAAGAACCATCACCTCACTTCTAAATAATTTGGAAGTTGCGGACAGCATTATCGCTGTTGATGCACTTAAATCAAAATTTGCACCCTCAGGATTTGGAGCAGTAATTACTAATCCGCCCTGGGAAAAAATTAAAATTACGCGCCATGAATATCTGGCCGCGAATGGTATCGCTCGACATTATGGGGATGATTATTCTCACAGCATCGATGGTGATGATTTTGTGCAAGAAGTTGATAGAGCAAAAAAATATAGTCGGACGTTAAGTTTAAAATATAAGCTGACAGGTGGAAAAGAAATTGATCTTTATTCCGTTTTTCTAGAGTTGTGCCTAGATATTGCCGCTTCCGATGGTCAAATTTCTATTCTTGTTCCTGCTGGTCTTATCCGGTCTCAAAGTACCGAAAGACTCAGAACTCATTTTTTTGAAAGCTGCTCGGTATCAAAAATATCCATTTTTGAAAATCGAGCTAGGTTTTTCGATATTGATACACGGTTTAAATTTCTAACAGTCTACGGGCAAAAGGGGCAGCCACGAAACTCTCATTCAGTAATACTTGCGCATCCTCGTGCGAATGAGACCAGTATAACAGATGGAGACAGGGTAGTTCTTCCTGGGCGTTCGCTACGGCGCGTAAGGCGTGATCTATCTGTACCAGAAGTCCGCAATCGCGCTGAATGGCAACTATTCCAAAAAATTGCTCAACGCCATCCCTCACTTTTGGAGTGGGGCAAGGCGTTTGGAATGAGTTTTATGCGAGAAATTGATATGACAAAGGATCGTCACCTATTTAATCGGAAGTCATTTCGTCAGTCGATACCGCTAGTAGAAGGTAGGATGGTTCACCAATATTCAAGTACGGCAAAATCCTATCTGAGTGGCACGGGACGGAGAGCAAAATGGATTTCTCAGAACAAACCCTCTACTCCCCGTCCTCAATTTTGGATTGAACGTGGGAAATTACCGCACAGCGTGTTAAATCGAATCCGTCATGTCCGAGCTGGTTTTTGCGACATTACAGGACAGACGAACGAGCGTTCGATGTTAGCGGCTTTTATCCCCAAGAATGCTGTGTGTGGAAATAAGGTTCCCACGATTGCCTTCTCTATGGACGTAGATGACCTCGTATTGCCCAGTGTTTTTCTTTCCATCGTTAATAGTTTTGTTTTTGATTGGCTCCTCCGGCGGATTTGTACGACGACAGTCAATTATTTTATTTTACAGAGCGTCCCCTTTCCTCAAATCGATATTCATTCGCCACTTGCCGCGCGGCTAACTCAACTGGTCCAGCGGTTATCTTCGCGAAGCGCTCCATTCGGTCGATGGGAGGATGCTGAGATAAGAACTGAAATCGAAGCTCTTATACTTCGGGCATACAATCTGACAATGAATGACTTAGAATTGATGATGAAGGATTTTCCGCTTTTAGATCGTGGCGAATGTCCGATCCGAGGCGAACTCCGATCCACAATAACGAGGGACTTCACATTACTTAAATGTGCCAATCATCTCGGTCATCAAACCCGACAATTCAATGTATGGACAAAAAGGGTTGATGAAGCAAAAGCTCAGGGTGCAGTTCCCTATCGTCCAAGTCATTTAGTCAAAGATGAAAGCGATCATTTCTATACGGAATCTGCGGGAAGAAATTAAAGGCTTCAGTCCTGTAACGACGCGTTATGCTCCTTTAGAGCGGCTGTGCTTGGCCTTAGAGCCGCTTCTTTTGGGATAAAAACTTTTGCTCCCGAAAATTGAGCATATTCAGTTTTGTTGAGCTTTGAGGAGATGATCACCGTCACCTGATTTGAGTCAATCGTTATCAGACCAAGATCAAAAAGCGTATGCAGATCGGCTCGCAGCAATATCCCGTTGGATGGGTGATTGGTTTCTGGACCTCGATAGGGCGTAATGTGAGCGGCCTCTAGAACAACTTCTATTGGACTTCCTGATATCGCGCAGCGCCCCTCATAGGCCGCTAATAGTTTCTTCCTGAATGAGCTTTGTCCTTGTCGCCTAACAACTTCGGCGAGAGTTTTCTTTCTACCGTCAGCTATATTTTTGGGATCAAATGTGCTGAGGGTTTCGCCCTCGACACTTTTTGCAAGTTTTGCATACGCATCAAGATTATCGACTTGAGCTGTGATATTTAATCCTGGTCCCCATGACGGATCAAATGGGAGAATCCCTGTACTTGTTTTCGTGTTCTTATCAATATGAAGAGCAAGAGACGGAATCTCTGACCTAAGTTTCTTCTCTGTCGAGAAGCGCGCGTGAAAATCGTTGCCCTGACGTATCACGAAAGCAATTGGCCGATCGTTCTGATTATAAGAACTTGGGAACCCAATTGTCGGTGACCATGCTGGATGACGATTGCTGAATTGATCTGCAATACGCCATTCGCCGCTTCGTCGCCCTGGATTGCCGTCAAACGTTAGCGCACTTTGGGGAATATTGGGTGCACTAGGTTGCGTTGAAATTGTCGCAACATGTCCATTCAAATTACCCTTCAAGAACAATCTAATTGGGAGGCTCTCACGGTCTTTTCCTAATGCAATGTGCATGGCACCGCCGCCCGTGTTACTTGGAGCGGCTTCTCCATTGATTGCTTTGAAATCGGTCTCTGTAAGCCGGCGCCAAAGAAGGAGATCGCTCTGAGCCATTCTTCCTTCCCTATTCCGTAATTTCTGATTCGAGAAATTTGGCAGCTAAACTACGCCGCATAATGCCAGTCCAATCGCTGCCTGATGCTGAAGCAATCCGACAGCTGCGCGAGTCGAGTCAAGTGTCAGGATTGCTGCTGGGCATCTTTCCCCCTTGGGACTGCCGCATGCCGTTGAGACGATTTACGAAGTCGATAATTGATGCTCTACGATTGGGCACATTTCGATCTTCGACGCTCGATCATTCCCTCCTTCGCCTTCTTCTTTTTAATTCTGATATAGATTCTCAATTCCCTTCTCGAAATTTGGCCTGAAATCGCTCGTTTTTGATCGACCAAGCCCATAATCCGGATTATGGTATTGGTACATAAAAGGCCTGTTTTCCCGAGGTTCTGTCGGAGGGTTGAGGTGAAGAAGGCGAAGATGAGGATGACGCCAGAGGTCAAGGCTCGCATGAAGGCGGCGAGGAGAGCGCAAATCTTACTTCGCTTGGAGGAGAAGAAGAAAAACCCCGGTGCGAAGGCCTGGCGGGGGAAGCGGCACCGGGAGCAGCGTTTTTCGGGCGCTGGCAGCCGGCACGGAAGGACAATGAAGTTCTTTAATTCAGCCGCCTGGCGGCTCTCCTGGGAGGATTACGAGAAGGTCTCGGTCGCGACGATCTGCCGAAATGCGCGCAGCACGCCCTACACCTTCTATAAGCGGTTCCCGAGCAGGCCGGCTTTCGAATACGCCTTGGTGCGCGTGACCTTCCTGGAGATGACCAGGGGTTTCGGCCGGGAATTGGCCCCTGAAGCCTGGAAAGACGCGACTCCACAGGCAATCATATTCAGGCTCGTGGACAAGGTAATCGCCAATACCATGAGCGTCCCCACCATCGGCGTAATTCAACTGGCCATGCGAATTCGCATGAGCAAGCCCAAAGGGGCGGAACCCTATATTCAATTCCGTTCTGCGGTCATTGACCGGGCCGTCGAATTGATGTCGCCCAAGCTCGAAATCCCAAATGCCAAGGAATCCGTCCGAAATGCCATTCAAATGCTCTTTGCCATGGCGAATGACGAGGCCTGGCGGAGTGGAATACCAATTCAAACCGAGCGAAAACGCGAGCTTGCCGGGATATACAGCAATCTCATATTCCGCTGCCTTGGCCTGCCGCCCGGTAAGCGCGATTCCAAGGATTTCGGAACAGATGAACCTTATGCGTCCGGATTGCCGGAACAGCTCCAAATCACTTACGGGATCACGAAATATCACCTCTACGAATACGCAAGGGACGTGAAAGCGTCAAAAAGGCCTGAATTCAGGGCGGACACAGTGGAAGACGCGATAATCCTAATGACCAGAAAAGAAAGCCTCAGAACCGAGCATCCGAGGAAGCCGCGCAAACGCATAGCCAGAATGCTATGATGCCAAAAATGAGGTTCAAATTTGAAATCACGGAAACCGTCCCATGAAATCTTTGGTGATATTATCGACAACCGAGTTTTTGACGTTGGGAAATGGAGGCTAGAAAATGAGAACCGCTGATTACATCCTTCATCTAATCTGGCGCATTGGATTTTTTCCGTTCGCAATCGCCGGGCTGCTGATTACGGTCGGATTTCGGGGTGCATTGTCGATCCTTGGCTGCGGCTTGATCCTATTCGCCTTAAGGTATGTGCGGTTACCTTGATTTAGAACCTAGTCAATTTGCCTGAAGTAGCGCGTGTACATATCTATGACATGTAGGACAAAGAAGCGCGAAATCAGAGACGGTCGTGTATCGCTTGCCCTCCGCAAGTGGGTTCATGTGATGAACATCTAATAATGATCGCGGCTTAATTCGTGTTCCAACGACCTTATTCATTGCATCAAAGCCGCATTCGTCGCACTTGAGTAATCCGGCTCTCATTCTGTCCGCTATAAAACGATTAGCAAGCCACGCGGCACGAAGCCTAATTTTATTACTTCGTTCTGCTGACTCTCCTTCTATCGCGGCCAAATCCTCAGAAATAAGCTCTTGAGTCCGGATGGGAATTTCACTCAATTCAGCCATCTCAATTTCATCTTCTATCCCAATCCATGCATTTTTTGATTCTGATCGTTCCAATGGTAGGTCAGCGATAAGCTTTCGTTCGTCATCGTTTAACGGTCGCAAGGTTGCAGATTGATGCGCAAATAAACGCTTCATTGCATTTGTACCAAGCACCTCCGACGCAAGTGGGCGGGTTGGAATTTGATAAGTTTCAATTATGGGAAAGGCAACGGACCATCGACATCTTTGACCGTCTTTTGACCACATATCTTGTAAGTGGTTGAATTCTTCATGACCTAATATTTCAATTGCTGGCCGTGAAGAGGGACGCAATCGGTGCACCGCGATAAGCCGGCCAGCCACATCTTTATGTGCGGCGCGTTCCTCGATGTATTCGGGATCATTTTCAAAACCTTGATTAGGTTCGCCGAAAAGAGCTGTAATGTATTCAATTACAAATCCACCGGCAGACTGCCGAGCAATGGCGCTCGTACATTGTGCGCGTGCATTTCGAGAGTTACCTGCAGGTGTAAAACCAAGCCAGTGCGATGCCACAAGCCAGTCGGCTTTCGCTGCCTGTACTGGCAACGGAAGGTCCGAAATTTTACGGATGGCTTGATTCAACTTAAATAACTCCGGTGAAGATTAGCATTTAAAAATCAAACCGCGATATTTTGCCCATCCATATATGCATTCGCGAATTTCTTGAACGCGTGTGGCTGGATGATCCTGTCCACTTCTAATTCCTAGCATCGAATGCGTGGATATAATTCGATTCACTATTCCTAAACGATCCCATTGAGCACCGTGATCATAATATCCGGGGTTTAGCCAATGTATATAAAGCTGAAATCCTCGTTCGGTGAAATAATCAAAGGTTTCATAAACGTTCTCTGTATATTGCAATGAGCAGAGAACTATTCGGCATTTTTTATCCTCAAGGATATCACCAGCGTATTTTCCCCTCTCTTCAGCCGATCCGCTTATCAAGAATACCTCTACACATTCGTTAGGGCGCAAAGTGAGGTGGCGGCGATACTTTCCTGTTCTTACGCGTCTCCCAAATAACGTGTTCCAAGTACGGGATTTCCCTGCTTTTCGATTCCCAAGCACCCCAATAAGTAGACGGCTTGCCATTTGTGTCTCCTTATCTGTTCTTACATGCAGATTTATGAATAAGAAATGCAAATTAGCTTGTAATAGCGCCGTATCGTCAATCGTTTTCCATGATTGCGAATTCGAACCTCATTTTTTGGGCATCAAATCCATCTGTATATGTGATTTCGTATTAGCCTTTCCCCTCTTTTCGATTTCGACTTTTGTTTTTTCCTCAAGAAAATATGAGCCTTGCGGGGGTCGATTACGGGCGTTGGCTTATGCGACGAAAATTCGGAAGCTTTCCGATATCGTTTGCGTCGTGCGCGGATGTGAATCGATACAGAAGACCGCTTGCTGTTCATTTGCCCTCCTTAATGTTAAGCGTGTTGTGAGAGCCCGGCTGAACTCTAGAAGGCCCGGCCTCTGAGGTGTGTGATCTGAGGCGCTCTTCAATCCACGCGAGGAGGTCTCTACGTCGATATCTGACGGAACGGCTTGATACTTTCACAAAGCGTGGACCGTTGCCTCGAAGGCGCCAATTTTGCAGAGCGCGAACGGTGTAACCTAGAAAAGCTGCTGCTTGGCGTTCATCGACAAGCCGATCTAGCTCGTAATCGAAGCCAAGATTTTGATATTGCATCGTTTCCATCGCTGAAACCTCCCTTATCAATCGCGACGGACACCATTATTTCCAACCAGACGTATTTGTAAAACCATCAAGAGCGAATTTCAGCACCAAATACTTACCATCTGAACCGTATTCATGAATGGTTTTCGCTTCCAGAGTCTGACGTAGAGGTACGCCGGCCAGCTTCGACCCATGCCGTTAGGTCCGCGATTGTGTAGAGACATAGCCGGCCGCGCTTGAAGTATGGCGGGCCGCCGCCGATGACGCGCAGCTTTTCAAGCGTCCTGGGCGACATACCCAGGAAGCGTGCCGCCTCCCGCGTGCGTAGATATTGGGGCCGTATCAGAACATCGTCCATGCTAGCGCTCTCGATCCTTGTCCAGTCAGCTGCATCGCAACGCAGCGCTGACAAAGCGATATTGAGAGTCTTCTTAAGCTTGGCCAACCGATTTCGACTGAATGCATATAGAAAACGAGGCAGAATTGGCGACGTAATTTGCGCATCGCCGCCGAAATCCTGACTTGCAGGGGGAACGTATGGGAGATGAACCACGCTGGCTCACGCCGAAAGAAGCCGCTGCCTATCTTCGAACCAGCCGGAGGAATTTCGACCGGCTTAAGATCGCGCGCCATATTCTCGGACAGCGGACGCCTCGCTTTCTCAAAAGTGACCTCGATGCGTACATGATGAGCCGACGCATAGAGCCGGTTGTTTTACCGCCCTTGCGGCTAACTCCCAATTCTTACAAACCGTCATCGTTATACGGAAGGCAGGAATCTGCCGATAAATGGCTAAGGCGAAATTTAGCAGAACTAAAAAGGAGGTCGCATAAATCGGACGATATAAAGTGATGTCGTTTGGAAACGGCTAAGAAATCAGCCTCATATTTTTCAGACGCAATTCAATACGCTTTAGCCTCCTAAGCAGTGAAGCGGCGGAAACATTGGGAGCCGGGCGAACTGCAGGAAATCCCTTGTCCAGGGTTTTCGCCACATAAGCCGCAGCACTGCGCTCGCTCAATCCTCTTGCTTTCGTGGCCATGAATCGTTGCCAAATGATAAGCTCTTCAATGTCATTCCAACCCTTATGACGCCCCCTGCCCCGAGACTGCTTTTCTTGAAAGCCGCGAACGTGATTTTGGGCGAGTGCCAAGGCCAATTTGCGCCATTTGTCGGGATCGTCGCACCGAATTTCGAAGTACTTGCACAGCAATTCAAATTTCTCGTCGAATTCAGGCCGCCACATCTTTTCGAAAACCAATTGATCCAAATCGACTGAACCTCCTATCGGAAATTTCTCCTGAGGTATCGGTACAATCTCTTCCTCGGATGGGTATTCGTCCGAAGGAACCGACAGCACATTTTCGCCCATCGTTTCAAGCGGCTCGCCCAATTTCCCAGGATATATGATCCTTTGCGCCGATTTATGACGCTCTTGCTTGCCGCCGCTTTTGCTACGAGAGTTCATGGTCTAATATGTACTTTATCAGCATATAGATGAAGCATAAGCATCTGTGAGAAATGATATAATTAGAGTGATCACATGGCATGGGACGATAATCTTGATCCGAATTCCGTCGCCTATCGAATTGCAGCGGATGTTTCAGAATTCATCCGTGTAGTTGCTGGACCAGGTACTGGAAAATCCTTCGCACTGAAGAGACGCGTCGCACGGCTGCTTGAAGAGCAGGTTCCGCCGGTGCGTATTTTGCCTGTGACATTCACTAACATTGCTGCCGAAGACCTACAGCGCGAGCTGATCGGAATGGGCGTACCGGGATGCGATACGATACGAGGATCGACGCTGCATTCACTCGGGATGCGCATTTTAACTCGGCAACATGTTCTAGCCGCAACCGGCCGCGTTGCGCGACCATTAAACAAATTCGAAATGGAACCACTTTTATATGATCTGGGAATACATTTCGGTAATAAACGACAACGGGCAAAACGCATCCGCGCATACGAAGCAGCTTGGGCGCGGCTTCAACACGAACAACCTGGTTTCGCAATCGCTCCGCTCGACCAACAATTTCATCAGACGCTTGTTCATTGGCTACGATTCCATAAAGGTATGTTAATTGGAGAAATTATTCCGCAGCTCTATGAATATCTCCGAAATAATCCAGCCGCACCGGAACGAAATCAATATGACCATGTTCTTGTGGACGAATATCAAGACTTAAATCGCGCCGAGCAGGCGGTGATTGATTTGATTAGTGAAAATTCTGACCTCTGTATCGTCGGTGATGATGATCAATCCCTTTACAGCTTCAAATATGCTCACCCTGCGGGAATCCGGACCTTCGCTGAAAGTCACCCCGGCACTAATGATCACGAGGTGCTCGATTGTCGCCGGTGTCCCACTCGTGTCGTTGAAATCGCGAATTCTCTGATTTCAAATAATCGAGATAGGGTAAATCGGCGACTCTCACCTTTGCCAGCAAATGGTCTTGGTGATGTCGAGATTATCCAATTTCCAACACTCATCGAAGAAGTGGCTGGTGTCGCAGATTTTGTCCGCGACTTAATTAACAACCGAGGCTATCGGCCAGAAGATATTCTGATTCTTGCGCAGCGACGCTCGATCGGAAATCCCATAGATGATGCATTGAATCAAAGAAATATACCGAGCAAGTCATACTATCAGGAGAATGAATTGGATAGCTTGCACGCACAAGAGCGGGTGGCGATATTCAAATTATTTTTAAATCCACAAGATCGAATTGCGCTTCGATGGTTGCTTGGAAGTGGAAGCGGCGACTTTCGAGCGGGGGCTTATTCTAAGTTACGCGGTCATTGTGAAGAAAATAACCGCACTCCATGGGATGCTATGTGTGATTTGCTGAACGGTGCTTTACATCTTCCTTACGTCACTAATCTGATCGCACGATTTAGGACTATCACGGCTGAACTGGACGCGCTACGGAATCACAATGATGTTGAAGACTTCGTCAATCATTGGCTTAGGGCCGATGTGGAAGGACTGGTTGGATTGAGGACGTTAGTGCTCGATCTCATTCCATCTGTTTTGTCAGTACCCGATCTATTGTCTGCGGTTATGCAGACTGTTTCTCAGCCAGAGATTCCACCCGATGTAGCCGAAGTTCGGATTATGAGTTTACATAAAAGTAAGGGACTTAGCTCACCTGTGGTCGTAATCGCTGGCTGCATTGAGGGTTTGCTTCCTGCGGAACCCGATCCCGATTTATCTCCGCAGGAACAACAAGCCAGTCTGGAAGAGCAACGTCGTCTTTTTTATGTTGGAGTGACTCGTGTAAAAGCTAATCCGGCTACTAATCGCCCTGGTATATTATTACTTACATCCAGTCGAACGATGACACTTGCTGATGCAATGCGATCAAACATCCATCCAGCTCAACAGGTTTACGACATGGCCTATGTAAATGCGAGCCGCTTTATCCGGGAGCTCGGACCATCTGCGCCAGCACCCAGGCGAGGATAATTTTTTAAAAGAAGCGGTGAACCTAGCCGCTGCTTACCCCGAGCTTACCCGGGAGAGTCTCCGCGACGGTCAAAAAATCCGCCGCTCTTGTAAGTTATTGATTCGATTGGTGCCCCTGGCCGGACTCGAACCAGCACATCCTTGCGGATAACAGATTTTGAGTCTGCCGCGTCTACCAATTCCGCCACAGGGGCAACCCGCGAAAGCCGCCCACTATAGCGTCAAGCCGGGGACGGTCAACGCGCTTGCCCATGACGCGCATATCCGGCTAGATCGCCGCGCTTGCCGCTTGGTGCGGCGCGGTATCCGTTTTGGCAGAAGGAACCCGACCAGCGTGCTCGACACCATCATCGCGTCGCTTGCCGGTGTTATCACCGCCGTGATCTCGACCCTGGGATATGGCGGGATCGTCCTCCTGATGGCGATTGAATCGGCCTGCATTCCGCTGCCGTCCGAAATCATCATGCCGTTTTCGGGATACCTGGCCTTCACCGGACGTTTCGATCTCTTTTGGGTCGCGACATCGGGCGCGCTCGGCTGCAATGTCGGTTCCACCGTCGCTTACGCGGCCGGATATTACGGCGGCCGGCCTTTCGTCGACCGATGGGGCGCTTATGTGCTGATGAGCCGGCGCGATCTCGACTGGGCGCACCGGTTCTTCGAGCGCTACGGCGGCATCACCGTGTTCGTGAGCCGGCTTTTGCCGGTCATCCGCACCTTCATAGCATTGCCCGCGGGCATCGCCGGCATGCCCCAGCTCAAGTTCCAGGTCTACACCTTCCTCGGCTCCTGGCCCTGGTGCTATGCGTTGGCGTATATCGGGTTCAAACTGGGCGAGCGCTGGAACAGCGACCCCCTGTTCAAGGAAGTCCTGCACCGGTTCGACGGAGTCGTGGTCGCCGCGATGATCCTGGGGATCGGCTGGTACATCTGGCGGCACTGGCAGCATCGGCAAAACTCGAGAGACTGAGCAAGCAAAACAGCACGGATGCGTTCATGAATTCGTACCGTATTCCCCTGATCCTGGTCCTTTTGGCGTCATTCGCCGTGGTGGGAACGGCGCTGTTGTCGCAATATTGGGGCGGGCTGGTGCCTTGCGAGCTGTGTCTTTACGAACGCTGGTTCTATTACGCGGCGATCGTCCTGGCGCTGGCGGCGCTGGCCTTCCCCGCCGAGGGCGTGCAGCGCGCGGGTTTGGCGCTTTTGGGATTGCTGTTCCTGGCCAGCACGGCG
>Ga0187810_10000550_pt1 | contig 14202 bp, 14 predicted proteins | sample NC_wetland_sal_i_9_FD_132963 | JGI IMG/M metagenome (GOLD analysis project Ga0187810, IMG submission 132963) | Wetland sediment microbial communities from Neuse River Estuary, North Carolina, USA - ASW_5 | ecosystem: Environmental > Aquatic > Freshwater > Wetlands > Sediment | place: USA: North...
AAGGGGATGTGCACGATACCTCCCTGAAGTCTCAAGAGACCTCAGGGGATTAGACGCCCTCCTACATCCTTCCCGATTCAACTCTGCCCATATTCTTCGTAACACTACCCTCCCGGATTGGCCGCGAGCCCCGACCGGACGGGTGAGGTCCGCTTTACGCTTTCAGCCATCGCCCGCTATACTGCGCCGCGATGGAAGGAACACGAACCCCGGCCCTGGACGGAGCAAGAGAGCCGGCCTCGGGGAACAGGATCGCCGATTCGCGCTTCTTCTCGGTGATCGCTGAAGAGACGCGCTTTTTCATCGTCCGCCATGGCCAGAGCGAGGGCAATGCCCGCATGATCATCCAGGGCAGGCGCGATCTCGGCCTCGACGAGGCCGGGCGTTCCCAGGCGGCCTCCGCGGGGGCCTGGCTGGCCGCGAAAAGGATAGACAGCATAATCGCCTCGCCGCTCTCTCGGGCCGCGGAGACGGGAAGGATCCTCGCGGCAGCCTGCGGTGTCGCGGAGCCGCGATTCGACCCTATTCTCGTGGAGATCGACACGGGAATGTTCTCGGGGATCACGCTCGACGATGCGCGATCGCGTTTTCCCGAGGTCTACGAAGCCTTCGAGCGTCAGAGCTGGGATGGCGTGCCGGACGCGGAGAGCTCGGCGGCGATCTACGAGCGCGCGATGAGCGCCTGGGAGGCGCTGCGCGACCTCGCGATTGGGGGCCGCCGGAACATCGCCTGTGTCACCCACGGCGGCTTCATACAGTGGCTCGTGCGCTCGACCTTCGGCTGCCGAACCTGGATGCCGCTGCTCGCCACGGGCAACTGCGGGATCTTCGAGCTCCTCGTCATGCCGACGGGCTCGGGCGAACCCGCGTACCTCCAGTGGCGCCTCCTCAATTTCCAGCCCGCCACCTCGGTCGTGCCGCTGCCGCCCGTCTTCTAGCTGGCTAAGAGAGAGGGCCTTCCTCATAGGCTCGCCAGAGCGGCTCGGCCTCGGGGTAGGGGGCGACCAGTTCTATTTGCTCTCCGGTCCTCGGTTGCGCGAAAGAGAGGCGCCGCGCATGGAGCATGATGAGGCCGCTGGGCGCGCTCCGCCGAGCTCCGTACTTGAGATCGCCCCGGATTGGGAATCCGGCGGCCGAGAGCTGAGCCCTGATCTGGTGGTGACGCCCGGTGACGAGCGTAACATCGACGAAAAAATAGCGCTCAGAACGGCCGACGAGACGATACTCGAGAATCGCGCTCGCGCCGCCTCTCTCGCCTCGGCGCCCGCGCGCTTTTGTGCCATCCTCGGCGCCGCTTTCGTTGGTCGAGGCCAGGGCCAGGGCGCGCACGACGTTGCGGCGCCGATCCCAGACGAGGCGGTGTTCCAGCCTCCCCTCGGGGGGCTGCGGCTCGAACTCGACGCAGGCGATATAGCGCTTGTCGATTCGGCGGGCGCGGAAGGCCGCGTCGAGGGTCGACAGGGCCTTCTGCGTCCTGGCGAAGAGAACGGCGCCGGAGGCGCGCCGATCGATGCGGTGCGCAGCTTCCAGGAAGGGCGTCATCGCCCTGGAGCGGAGATCGTCCCTCAGCAGGTCCTGCAGCGAGGGATCGCCGCTCTTTTCTGGCTGGACGGGGATCGGCGCGAGCTTGTCGGCGACGAGAACATCCTCGTCCTCATAGAGGATGACATACGGCTTCATGGTGCACCTCGGGAGGAACATAGCACGCCCTCCCGCGGAGAGATAAGCGCGCAGCCCATCACCGAAGCCCCTTTTCCCCTTGCCCGGCCGGTGTTAGTATTATTTTACCTATGGCTATCTCGGCTGTTTCCGCCATACCGACGGTCGGACTCTTCCGGCCGAGCCCCCTCGGCATCGTCGAAAGCGGGCGTCCTATCGCCTCTTTCGGCGCCTCGAGCGACGCCGACACGCTTGGCCCGGTCAGGTCCGCGGGGCGCCCAGATGCCGACCCCGAGGAGCCGGACGAGGCGCGGAAGGCGAAAGCCGTCCAGCTCCCCGGCGCTGACCCGCGCGGCCCCGCGTGGATCGCCGCGGGTCTGGAAGGCAGGGGCGCCGCGCAGGCGGGCCAGACGGAGCCGGGCGCCGGCCCGAGCCAGGGCAGTCCATCCGCGCGGGCCAGGGCAACCGCGAACGAAGCCGGAGTCGAGCGGCGCGATCCCCGAACGGGGCTCGGCTCCGAGGAGCTCAGGCGACGTCTCGAGGAGCTCCAGGGACAGAAGGCGAGCGAGGAGCGCAGGCGCTCCGAGGGACAGAGCAGTCAGTCTCAAGAAACGCTCCGGGTCGTCGAGGAGCTCCAAGCGCGCGACGGCCAGGTTCGCGCCCACGAAGCGGCGCACGTGGCGGCTGGCGGCAGATACATCACCGGCGGCATCTCCTACGTCTTCGAGCGCGGCCCCGACGGCCGCGAATACGCGGTCGGCGGCGAAGTCGGTATCGATTCGTCGCCGATACCAGGCAAGCCCGAGGAGACTGTAGCCAAGATGCAGATCGTCCGCGCCGCGGCCCTGGCTCCCGCGGACCCATCGGCTGCGGATCTTGCGATCGCCGCGCAGGCTGCACAGGTCGAGTCTGAGGCCCTCGCTGAGGTCGCTTCGGCGCGAGCGGAGGCGGCCGCGAAGAGCTACGGCGATCGCCCTCCACAAAACAGCGTCGACATGGTAGCATAGATGCTATGAGCACTCACATCGCGGCCGCGGCCGGCCAGATCGCGGAAGGCATTCTTCTTCCCGGCGATCCGCTCCGCGCAAAGTATATAGCGGAGAATTTCCTCGAGGGAGCGGAGCGCTTCAACGAGGTCAGGAACATGTTCGGCTACACGGGCCGCTACCGTGGCGAGCGCCTGTCGGTCATGGGCACGGGCATGGGCATGCCGAGCCTCTCGATCTATACGAATGAGCTCATCCGCGATTACGGGGTCAAGAAACTCGTGCGCGTGGGCACCTGCGGGGCGATGCGCAGCCAGATCGCCGTCCGCGACGTCATCCTCGCGATGAGCGCCTCCACCGACTCCGCCGTCAACAAGATTCGCTTCCGCGGCATGGACTACGCGCCCACCGCCTCCTTCCGACTCTTGGCCGCAGCCCGCGCCGCGGCCGTCCAGCGGGGCGTCTCGCCCCATGTCGGCCCCGTGCTCTCGAGCGACTCGTTCTACACCGAGGACCCGAACCAGTGGAAGCTCTGGGCCTCCTTCGGCGTTCTCGCGGTGGAGATGGAATCCGCCGAGCTCTTCACTCTCGCTGCAAAGTACGGCGTGGAGGCGCTCGCCATACTGACGGTCAGCGATCACCTCATCACCGGCGAGGCCACGCCCGCAGACGAGCGCGAAAAGCGCTTCAAGACGATGGTCGAAATAGGCCTCGAAACGCTCCTCGCGAAGTAGACTGCGACGGCGCGACCCGCTGTCGCGTTCCTGAACAATCTTCCGCGGCGCCGCTAGGACGCGAGCATCCTCCCCTCTTTCAGAAAATGCGAGAGCTGGCGCTGGCGCGCCACCATCATCGCGGCGAAGCCTTCCTCCGAAAACTCCCTGCGCAGGTGCATTTTGGCCATCGCGGGGCTCGCGGTGAAGAGCATTTTCCACTCCACGGAGCAGCGGCCGGGCGAGGCCCCGGCCAGGGCGATGCTCAGCCTGACCACGAGGTCCGCTCCTCCCACGATGAGGTATTCGATCTGTCGCGGCGGTTCGTAGGTGATTGTCGTCCACACGGCCGTGCGGTGCATGCGCTCGGGGGTCGTAAAGACGGCGTCCCGCTCGGCCACGCCCGAATCCGAGTAGGCCATCGTGTAGGTCCAACCAGGCAGCCAGTCGCATTCCAAGACGGGGCAGAGCAGAGGGAATACCCGCTCCGGTTCCGCGTCGAGCTCGAAGCGGCCGACTCGTTCAAACCGCTCGCTCCTTTTCCAGAAGATTTTCGGTTCCATCGGTTCCTCCTTATCGAGGTTGAAGATGGACCGAAGGTAAAGCGTGAAGTCATAGACAGGTCAACTGCGGATGTGCGACCTATCGAACTCGTGGTCCGCCCGGGATTCAGACGTGTTTCTCGAGCGATGCGAGAAACTCCCGAATGTCGGCCTTGGAGAATCCGAGGAGGCGGAGGAGCCGACGGTGGGACTCGGGCGCGCTGCGCTCGAAGCTGCCGTGGATCGCGGCGTAGGTCGTTTGGTCGAGGCCTGCTTCCCGTCCCAGCCCTTCCAGCGCATGCAACCGGTCTTTCGCTCCGGCCAGACTGCCGTCTTCTTCGACGAGGTCGAGGAGGACTCGCTGCTGGCGGCGGAGCTCCTCGATCTGGGCGTTGATCTCGAACACTCGCCTCAGGAGCATACCGACCGGGCCGTCCGTCGGAGCGTCCAGGTAGCGCTTGATGCGCTCGAGGGAAATGCCGAGGGATCGGTAGGCGACGATTCGCTCGAGACGGCGCCGGTCGGCTTCGGAGTACAGCCGGTAGCCGGCGGCCGAGCGCGCCGAGGGAGAAAGCAGTCCCTCCGCATCGTAGTACAGCAGCGCCGACCGGGAGAGGCCGCAGAGTTCCGCGAGGACGCCGACAGTGTAGCATGGGCGCTCCGCTTCCATCTCCACCTCCCGGCGCCGTACCGGAGCCGCGCGCGCCTAGCTCTTCGCGCCCAGCTCGAGGATGAGCTCGACCTCGCCTCGCGAAATCTTGACGGCCCGCGCGATCTCGTCGACGTTCCAGCCCTGGCGGGCGAGCTTCCGGACGGTATCCTGCACGGTGGTGGGCGGTGCCCCCCGCTCACGCCTGGCTCCGCCTTCCTCCTTGAGGAGCGTGGAGAGGAGCTTGAGCTGCTCCTGCGCCTTGCGGTCGATCTCCTCCAGCCTGGTTTCCGCGCGGGCGAGAGACTCGCGCGCCTTCTGCATCCCGGCGATGCGCTTCTCGGCGTCCGCGATAATGCCGTCGAGGTCGCCCAGCTTGCGCGCAGCCTCGTCGACCTTGTCCTTGTCGGCGACAAGCTGGTCCACAGTCCGCCTGAGCTCCACGACTCGATCGGGCAATTTGCGGAGTTCGCCGCCGATTGTCGCGACGGCCTTTTCGACGCTCTGGATGGACTGGAAGTTCTTGTCCACCGCCTCGGCCGTGGCGTCGAGGACGCTGGATTTCTTTTCGAGGCGCTCGTACTTCGCCTCGGCCTCGTGGGAGATTTCGAGCACCTTGCGGATCGATGTCTGGGCCTCGGTGAGGGCGTCGGCCTGGCCTGTCACCTCCTCGAGGCGCTTGTCCACTGTCTGCGAGATGGTGGCGAGGCGGGTGAAGTCCTCTTCGAGCGCGTCGATGCGTCGCTTTTCGGCGAGGAACCGCGTGAGCCTCTGGTTGACCTCGTCCTCGAGCCGCTTGACCCGCCCCAGCTGGGTTTCGAGCTCCGCGACCTCCGCCTTGCGGGCGTCCAGGCGGCCCAGGTCGGCCTTCATGGATTCGATGCTCTGGGCCAGGCGATCCTTGAGCTCGTCGGTCCTCTCGAAGACCTTGCTCTGGGCGACGAAGGCCTTCTGCTCGCGGTCGATCTCGGCGAGGACCTGCGAGAGGCGGGAGGATTCGGACTCCACCCTGCCCAAGGATTGGGCGCGGGCCGACTCGAGCTTGAGCGCGAAGTCCTGCAACGCGTCCTTGAACTCTTGAATCTGCCCCTCGGACTGGGTCTGGGCCTCGCGCCGCTTCTTCTCGAGGTCGGCGAGGAGGGCTTCGTAGCCGCGCGAGAAGCCCTCGAGCGCCTGGGCGATCCTGGCGGAGAGGTCCTGCCTGAGCTCGGCGGTGCGGTCGGCGAGGCCGGCGAGCTCCTTGGAGAGCCGGTCGCGCTCGGCCTGAGAGGCCTGGACGAAGCCGTCGCGCTGCTTCTCGTAGTCGTCGCGCGCGGACTGCACGAGCTCGGTCGTCGATGCAACGAAGGCCTGGAGCTCCGCGCGGAGGCCTCCCTCGGCCTCGCCGACTGCCTCGCGGAAACCGGAGCGGAAGGTATCGGCGGCCTGGGCGACGCTCACCTGGGTGGCCCTGATGCGCTCCTCTTCGGCTCCGATAGCCGATCCGAGGGCTGCGAGCCGGGCCTCGATGTCGCGCTCGGAGGCCTTGATATGGGCTTGCGTCTCGAGGGAGAAGCGGGAGATCTCGCCCTCGACATAGGCCTGGGCCGTGGCGCGCGCGTCCGCGGCGTCCTTGAGCACGGCCTCCTTGAGCGCGGCGAGGGCCTCGGTGGCCATGCCGCTCTGGGCCGCGACGCCGTCCTGCACCGCCAGGACTCGCTCGCGCATCGTGTCGAGCTGCTCTTGAAGACGGCTCTGCGTCTCAGCGAGGCGGGCCCGGGCATCCTCGACCACGGCCTTCTCGACGGCGGCGCGCTCCTGGGCCGCCTTCGCCGCGAGCTCCGCGAGCGAGCGGTCGAGGTCGTCGCGCCAGGCGCCGAGGCGGGCCTCCACGCTTTCGCTGCGCGCCTTGAGGTCGGCGAAGAACTCGTCCTCGAAGACCTTGAGTTTCTCGGACACATTGTCGTAGGCGCGCTGCTTGAGGGCGTCGAGCTCGTCCTCGAGGACCTTCATGCCCTGGCGGAGTCCGGCTGATTCCGCGGCGAAGCCCTCTTCGAAGCGGAGCCGCCTGTCCTCGAGCGCGCGGCCGAAGGCGGCGAAATCGTTCTCGATCCGGCGGGCGGTCTGGTCCATCGAGGCGCGCAGGGCGGTGTCGAGGGAGCCGATCTCCGCGCCGGCCGCCTCGAGGCGCTCGAAGCGGCCCTCGACCTCGGAGCCGTATTCGGCGAGCCGCTTTCCGAACTCCTCGAAGGCCCTGGCCGAGAGAGCGGCGCCCTCGGAGGCCAGGCGGGCCTCGACCGTCGCGAGCTCGCGCGAGGAGCGGGCCGCCGTCTCCCCCACGGATTTCTCGGTCATGGCGACCGAGGCTGCGGAGGCCGCGACCCTCGCCTCGGCCTCTTCGAGCTTGGCGCCGAGGGACTGGGCCGCAGCCTCCATCTCCGAGCGCATCGTGCCAAGGAGAGTTTCCGCCTCGTTCTTCCACTCCGCCTTGAAGGTCTTCACGATGGCCTGGGTCTCGGTGGCCTTTTCCTTGGCGAGGGCGCCGAGTTGGGCGAACTTGTCCTCCACGAGCTCCTTGAGACGGCCGGCCTTCGCGTCGCTCGAGTCCTTGAGCTTGGCGAAGGCGGTATCTTCGAGCCGCTCGGCCTCGACGCGCGCCCGCTCGAAGCCCCGCTCGAGCTCCCGTTCGAGCTCGGCCTTGCCCGCCTCCGCCCGCTGGAGCGTCTGAGCCGCTTCGGTCTTGGCCCGCTCGAGGAGCGCGGAGACGTCGTTCAGCCTGGCGCCGACATCCGAAACAAGACCGCCCTTGAACGACTCGAGGATACGCGCCGAGTCGTCCGCGAAGGCCCGCTTTATCTCGGGAATGTCGCGCTCGATCCCGGCCATGGTGGCGGTCGCCGCGTCGAGCTTGCGCGCGACCGAGTCGGTGAAGTCGGACTCTTCGTGGAGGCGCTGGAGATTTTGGTCGACCTGGGCGGTGAGCTTCATGAGCCGGGCGAGGGCGTCATCGTACTCGCCGAGCCTTTTCTCGATGCCGCCGATCGCCTCCGCGCGGGCTGCGAGGCCCTCCTGCACGGCTTGGATGCGGTCGAGGGCGACCCTGGCGGCTTTTTGGCGAACGTCGAGGTCGATGCCGAAACTCTTGAGATCCTCGGCGCGCTTGTCGACGTAGGCATCGAGCTCGTCGCGGAGCCGGTCCGCGTACTTCTTCACTTTCTCGAGCGAGCGGTTGTCCCGGTCCATCTGGCGGTAGATGAAGAGGACCACCAGGACGACGCCCAGCGTGATAAAGTTCCCGATCGTGAAGAGCATGCGGAACTCCATGGTATACTGTATTTTCGGCCGCAGTATAGACCATTTCGCGGCAGAGCGGAAGGCGCAAGAAGGACTTCCCGGTCTCCGGTCGCGGGGCTATCTTGAAGCGTATGCAGCACCGATCAAGCAGGTTCGCCTTCCTCGCCCTTTTGGCGCTTCTGTGCGGCTCAGTTCCGCTTCTCGCCCAAAACCCCGCGCCGATCCTCGTCGCGCCCGACGGAGCCCGGCAGGGCGATCCCCTCCTCGTGTGGGCCCTTACGCCCGGCTCGCTCGAGGGCGGCGAGCTCCGCCTCGAAGCACCGTCGGGGGCCTTAGCGCTGCGCGCTCCATCCTTCGCCGCTCCCGACTCCCTGCTCGCCGCGGCCCTGCAGCCGCCCGCTCAGACCATCGGCCAGCCACAGGTCGGCCAAAGCCTGGCTACGCCTGGCCCCGCTCTCCATCTCTTCGGCTTTCTCTTCGCCATACCGACCAACCTCAAGCCCGGCGCTTACAGGCTCCTCCTCGTCGAGCCCGGCGCCACGGAGATGCCCTCGCGGCCCTTTGTCGTGTCGGCCCGCGACTTTCCCCTCGAGCGGATCCCCCTGGACCAGGCCAACACCGACCTCCTCACCGAGCCCGACGCTCGCAAGACGGCCGAGGCGCGGCGTCTCGACGCTTTGCTCTCGACGGTCGATGCGACGGCGGTCCTCATCGACGGCGGCGCCTTCCTTCGCCCCGTGGTGCCCCTTCGGAGGACCGCCGGCTTCGGCGACCGCCGCCGCTATCTCTATGTGGATGGCAGCTCGAGCCCGAGCGTCCACGAGGGCGAGGATCTTGCGGTACCAAAGGGCACGCCGGTTCTCGCCAGCGCGCGGGGAAAGGTCGTGCTCTGCGCCGATCGCGAAGTCACGGGATTCTCCGTAGTCGTGGAACACCTGCCCGGCCTCTATTCGCTCTACTACCATATGTCCGAGATCAAGGTCGTGGAGGGGCAGATGGTCGATCGGGGGACGGAGCTCGGCCTCTCGGGCTCGACCGGCCTCTCGACGGGGCCCCACCTTCACTGGGAGCTCCGCGCGCAGGGAGTCGCGGTGAATCCGGAGTACTGGGTCGATTCGCCTCTACTTGACACAGATCGCTTAAAGGCTACAATAACTGCTCTATTCGAAGGGAGGTGATTCTTATCAAACAGATTATCGTGGACGAGAGCGAGCCCCTCGAGAAGGCCATCAAGCGCTTCAAGCGCATGGTCGAGAAAGAGGGCATCATCCGCGAGTGGAAGAAGCGCGAGTTCTTCGAGAAGCCTTCCACTGTCAAGAACCGGAAGCAGAAAGCCCTCGCCCGCAAGCTCCTCAAAAAGGCGCGCAAGCCCCGCGACTCCAAAGGCGGGTACTGAAAGCCTCCCTTCCGAAGAAGTCGAGAACAGCCGGCCGCAGGGGCGCCGTCAGAAGAACTGGCGTCGCCTGGGCGGCCTTTTTTTATTGCGACGAGCTTGTGCGGGGCCGTCCCGCGGGAGTCGAGCGTGAAAAAAGAAAATATGAGGCTGGCATCCGGGAGACGACCGATTCCGCTCACGCGGCTGTCGGTCGCCACGCTAGTGTCCCTGTTTCTCGCTTTCGGCTGCGCCGCGAAGGGAGCCGACCAGGCCGCAGGAACGGACAGACCCAACCCCACCCTGAAGACGGCCGAGATTCGCGTTGGACCGGCGACGATCAAGGTGGAGCTGGCGCGTACGGAGCTCGAGCGGGAGCGCGGCCTCATGTTCCGGAAGAAGCTGCCCGACGGGACCGGCATGCTCTTTATCTTCGAGAGCGATCAGCGTCTGTCCTTCTGGATGAAGAACACCATCCTGCCCCTTTCTCTGGCCTACGTCTCCTCGGACGGGATCATCCGGCAGATCATCGATCTGGAGCCCCAGTCGCTCGAGGCGCTGCAATCCGAGCGATCCGTCCGGTACGCGCTGGAGGTTCCGCGGGGCTGGTTCGATCGCGCGGGAGTCAAGGTCGGGGACAGCGTACAGCTGCCGAATCAAGACTGACTTTCGTGGGGTTGAAATTGACCCTTCCTGGGCGTCTCGCTACATTTTTGCAGAGAGGAAACTTCCCGATGCTCGATATTGTCACGTACGGCGACGATGTTCTCATCAAAAAAGCGGAGGCGGTCCGAGATTTCGGCCCCGAAATAGAAGAGCTGGCCGCGAGCATGCTCGACGCGATGCACCGCGGCAAGGGCATCGGCTTGGCGGGGCCGCAGGTCGGGCGCTCGCTCAGGATATTCGTCACCCACGTCGAGGGAGACAAGCCCCGTGCCTTCATCAACCCTGAAATCGTCCTTACGTCCCAGGATGAGGTCGAGTACGAGGAGGGCTGTCTCTCCCTGCCGGGGCTCTACCTGAACCTCGTGAGGCCCGAGTCGGTGCGCATCCAGGCGTGGAACGAGAAGGGCAGGCCCTTCACGACCGAGGCGGGCGGCCTGCTCGCGCGGGTACTTCTGCACGAGTACGACCATCTCGATGGCGTCCTCTTCATTGATCGGCTCAGTCCGGCCAAGAGGGATCGCGCCCTCGTCCAGTACCAGCGTCTCATCCGAATGTAACGACCCAGGGAGGAGCGGCGCGTGCGAGTGCTTTTTGCTGGAAGCCCGGATATAGCCGTGCCCTCCCTCGTGCGTCTGTCCTTCGAGCACGAGATCGTCGGCGTACTCACCAATCCCGAGTCGCAGCGGGGGCGCGGCCTGTCGGCCGAGGGAACGGCCGTGGCCGCGGCCGCAGAGGCCCTGTCCAGAGGCGCAGTCCCCATCCTGGCGTTCGAACGGCTCGGGGCCGAGGCGCGGGAGGCCGTCGCGGCGCTCCGGCCGGAGGTCCTTGTGTCCTTCGCCTACGGCCGCATCTTCGGACCACGCTTCCTGGCTCTCTTCCCCAAGGGGGGGCTCAACGTCCACCCGAGCCTGCTGCCGCGCTACCGCGGCCCCGCCCCCATACCTTCGGCGATCCTCAACCGCGACGCCGAGACGGGCATAGTCGTCCAGCGCATAGCCCTCGAGCTCGATTCCGGCGACATACTCGGTGAAGAGCGGATCAGGCTCACGGGCCTGGAAACCTCCGAAGACCTCGCTGAGACTGCCGCGATCGTCGGCGCCGACCTCCTGTCCAGGGTGCTCGAGGAGATCGCGGCCGGAGAGGAGACAGCCAGGGCGCAGGTCGGGGAGCCCTCCTATTCCTCCCTGCTGCGGAAGGAAGACGGGCTCATCGACTGGCTCGCCCCTGTCCTCGAGATAGACGCGAAGGTGCGCGCCTTTTACCCCTGGCCCGTGGCCTTCACCTGGTTCCGGGGCCTCAGGCTCAACGTCCTCGAAGCCTTTCCCTACCCCCATGTCACCTTCGCCGCCGGGCCGAGCAGTCTCGACTTCGAGGAAGCGCCGCCCGGAACCGTACTCGGCCTAGACAAGGCCAGAGGCATAATGGTACAAACGGGGGACGGCCTTGTCGCCTTAAGACGCCTGCAGATCCAGCACAAGAAGGCACTTCCGTATCGCGAGTTCGCGAACGGAACCCGCGACCTCGCCGGCGCAGTCCTGGGGCGCCCGTCCCCAGAGGAAACGGACCGCCCATGAAGCTCAAGCTCAAGTTCCCCGGCCTTCCAGGCATCTCCAAGATCAGGAGTCTCAAGCTGCCGAGCATTCCGCTCGACCTGCGCAAGCTCGAGGATCTGGACCGGGAGCACTACAGAATCGCGGCCTACGCCCTCGGCGCGATCGTCGTCCTCATGGTCGTCGCGAGTCTCACGGCCTTCTTCCTCTCTCTTCGCGGAGCCGAAGAGACAATGGTTCCGGACGTCCGGGGCATGGAGCTGTCGCAGGCCCTTCTCAAGATGCAGGACAAGGAGCTCTACCCCCGCATCGCGCTGCGCTTCACCGACACCCCCGCCGACCGCGGCACCGTGGTCGAGCAGAACCCGGCCGCCGGAACCATCGTCAAGGCCGGCAGGCGGATACAGCTGACCGTGAGCCGGGGCTCCATCGCGGATCACGTGGAGAACTTCATAGGCCAGGACATCAACGAGGTCAAGATACATCTTCAAACCCTCTTCGCCGCCAGCCGGCCCCTCCTGACCATCAAGGACCCTCCCGTCTATCTCTATGATAAGGCGCCGGCCGGCACCATCCTCCAGCAGAAACCCGCGCCCGACACCGAGATCGGCGGTCCCACCGTCCTCGAGTTCGTAGTGAGCCGCGGGCCGCAGCGGGCCCAGGTGAGGGTCCCCGATCTCGTCGGCTTGTCGATCGACGACGCTCTCGCCGCGGTCGAGGCCTCCTCCGTCGCGGTGAACTTCTCCATGCGGCCGCCTTCCAGGAGCGAGAAGCCCGGCGTGGTGGCTTCTCAGCTCCCTTCGGGCGGCAGCCTCATTCCACCGACATCCAGCATGAGCGCGACGATCACCACGCCCGCTGCTCAGAAGGGCATGGTGGCCGGTATCTACAGCCGCCAACTGCCAACGTACCCCTATTCGCTCAAGGTCTCGCTCGGGGCCATCAGTCCCATGGGCGAGCGCAGCACCCTCCTCACGGTCAATCACCCTGGCGGCCTTTTCACAGCGCCCTACGATTTGCCCGAAGGTTCCGTTCTGGTTCTTACCGTCTTGGATCGCGAGGTGCCGCCCCGCGAGGAAGTAAAATCTCAATGAACAGAAGGGCCGAGCCGGAGAGGTCGGCGGGCAAGAGCGCATTTCCCCCGCCGCACGGCGCCCGGCTGCCCCTGCCCAAGCGGCGCCCTCTCCAGGAGAGCCTTGAGCCGTCCGCGCCGCGGCCCAGGGGGGCGCAGCGCCGAGACGCAACGCCCGGTTCCGCGGCCGGCGAGCAGCTCGGCTCCGTCGCCGCGGATGCGGCCACGCTCTCCCTCGTGGAGATCGTCCACATGTATCTTTATGACATTGGACGGAGCATCGATCTCAAAAAAGTGGCGGCCCTGATCCCCGCTCAGACGGACATGGGCTTCGTCAAGCGCCGCGACACTCCCGCCTCTCTCACTCTTCCCAAACCCCTCATCCTACAGGTCGGAGAGCACGAGTGCCAGGATCTGGGCGGCTTCGATTGCTTCTCCGCGCGGATCAAAATCTACGACGAGGGGGCCGTCACCGTGGTGGTCCGCGTGAAGGCCCGCATCCCCTTCGGAGAGCTCCACCACATAAAAGACAGGGCTATCGTGATCGGGGGCGAGGCTCAGTCCATCACGAGCTTCGCGGAGAAGTCGGCGCGCAGGCTCATCGAGGGAATACGCCTCGCCGTGACGGAGCCCCACGATTTCGACGAGATGGACCGCGAGCGCTACACCGCCTACTGCATCCTCGATTGCGTCGGAGACCCCGGCGACTTCCTGCAGCGAAACCGCGACTACGCCGCGGCCCTCCTCATCGATGAGGACCCGAGCTCGAAGCTCCACGAGTCGCAGATATTGGCCACTCTCGGCAAGCCCTTCTCCTACCACCAGCGCGATCTGGCGGTCTTCGATCTGGACCGCTGCCTCATCATAGACTCGGAGGCGGATTACGAGGACCTGCTCCTCATCGTCGAGCACGCGAACTATCAGCTCCTCGAGCTCCGCGTCCTCGACAAGCTGCTCGACATCTGGCTCGACGAGGCCGAGGACGACGTCCGTCTCCTTTACCGACCCGGCTCGCCGCGCCGCCGCGGCGAGGGCCGCGCCGCGAAAGTGAAGCTCGCGAAAATTCAGGCCCTGCGCTTCGAATCCCTCTTCATACTCGAGAACCTCGAGAATTCCTCGAAGATCATCGGCGATTACTATCTCGGCCAGATCTACGACAGGCTCTGCTCGATCTTCAACACCGACGGCTGGAAGTGGTCGGTGGAACGGCGCCTGGACACGCTGCAGGACGTCTACGATATGGTAAAATCCGACTCGGGCGAGCAGAGGATGGTCGCCCTGGAGATTATCTTCATCGTCGTCTGCATCATCTTCCCCGTGGTGCAGATAGTCCAGGTCATGTTGACCAACGGCGCCGAGACGCGCAGCGTGCAGGAGCTCTCCCTGCCTGCGGATACCTCCACGCCCCAGCCCGTGGCGCCCGCGAACTTCGAGTCGCAGAATCTCAGGCCCAAGAAATAAGGGCTGCCATCGAGACGCGGCGCCATCCTGGCCGCGATCTTCCCCTGAACCCGCCGCTCTCCAACTTTTGTCGAACGTGCAACAGACTCAGGCCAGCCAGGCCAACCTCACGGGCGGGTGCATCGGCGCCTATGCTGATAGGGATGCCGAGCTCTGCAGGTCCTCCACGCTCTCCGCGTCTCCCTGACTTCCAACACGCTTGCCTGCCTCCCGCGGCGGCGTGTACACTCGCTTCGAACATGACCGACCGCGGCAATCT
>Ga0187810_10000551_pt1 | contig 14193 bp, 18 predicted proteins | sample NC_wetland_sal_i_9_FD_132963 | JGI IMG/M metagenome (GOLD analysis project Ga0187810, IMG submission 132963) | Wetland sediment microbial communities from Neuse River Estuary, North Carolina, USA - ASW_5 | ecosystem: Environmental > Aquatic > Freshwater > Wetlands > Sediment | place: USA: North...
CCTATGTGGTCCTGCCATTCATGACGATAGCTCATGCTATCGCAGCCCATCTTGGAATTAAGGTTTGAGAGGATTGTTATGGCGGAAGAAACTTCTAAAGATAAGCGTCTCCCAGAACAAAAACCCGAAAAGCCAACCCCGGAAAAAGTAACCCCGAAAAAGGTTTACCGCTACACAACGCAATTCCCAGTGAGATAATCCCATGCCGGACGGAGCCACCACATTTCAAACCGCAGCAGTTAACGCTGCGAAGAGCGCGCTTTCCGAAGCGGGTAAGAAATTTCCATCCCCGCCGAAACCTGTTGTTCCTGCCGCGAAGTCGGCCGAGATTGTGACTGCTCCGAAGAAGGCCCCTTCGATAGGGACTGAACTTGGCGAGAAAGCAAAGAATGTGACGGAATATTCGAAGGGCGTTCCCACCTATAAAAAGGGCACAAAGAGCGTTGAGAAGACCGGTCCCGCCATCGTTGATAAAGGCGAGGCTATAATTCCGAAGGACAAGGCAATGAAGCATCGTGGATTGATCGAAGGAATCATGGATTCGAAAGACGGCAAGAAAGAGAAGGAAGGTACTAAGAAGGTAGCTAAGAAGCCGAAGCACCGCGTTCACACGATGCACGTGAAGCGGGCACATGGCGGCTTCGTCATTAATCATGAGGTTGAGCCCGCAGAAGATGGCTCAATGCCGACGGCAGAACAGAATCCCCCGCACGTTGTCTCCGATATGGATGGTCTCAAGGCCCACATGGAAGAGCATATGGGTGGCGATGAGGGTGGTGGAGCTCTCGCCAGTGCCATGCCTTCGGCTGGAATGCCGCAAGCGTAATTTTCACACGCACACTTCCCCCGGATTGGGAGAACTGAGGCTGCAATGCAGATTGATTGGAACGTAGATGACATTTATTTGGCGGCCCTCGCGCACGCCAAGACTGAAGACCGGGAAGTTGATATCAAGGATTTTTGGTTTCTGGCCGACGATCGATGGATGGGGCCGGCTCCTCGAGATGTTTCGGGCTTGGAACACCGAGCGTGGGAATACCATACACTTGACAAATCGATCGCAAAATACGCGGTCAATCGCGACGAGATGAATGTCGCGGCTTCAATCAAACGTGTTGAGAACGCGAGGCGAGCTAAAGAAGCCGGTCTAATTACGCCGGAGCCGAATAGCTTTCTGACGTGGGCCTCCCGCGGGAATTTGATGTTTCTGGCCCGCGAAGTGTTTGACAAGTTCTTTACTTTCGAGGCGCACGCGCAGATCTGCAATCTCTTCGTTCAGAAGGATCAGACGAAGGCGATTCGCGATCAAGATCGGATGAAACGCCGGTTGCTTCTGTATGGCCGAGGCACCGGAAAAAGTACGCTGGATATGATTGACTGCGTCCAGTGGATCATCAACTTTCCGAATGTCCGCATTATGGTGGTGACAGGCGTTGTCGAGCTCGCCATTGCGTTCGTCGCTGAAACGAAAGACTATTTCATCGTCGATGAAGATCTGGAACCGACGGCGTTTCAGAGATTGTTCCCAAAATTTTGCATCCCTGCCGATAAGCGCGGCCGCATGACATGGCTGATTTGTCCCGCGCGCGACAAGTCGATCGACAAGAAGCGCGGCGCCACGCTATGGGCGTCTTCGATTTTGAAGGCCTCCACTGGTCAGCATTGTGACATTATTAAGGGTGACGATACTGTTCATGAGAAGAACGTTGAGACGCCCCCACTCATCGAGAAGGTGGTTAAGAAGCTCGAGAAGATTGAGAATATTCTGAACGTCGGTGGTTTCGTAGACTGGATTGGCACGCCCTACGCCGGTAATGATGCATACGCTCGCGCGCTGATCTATGCTAAAGAGCATCCTGAACTTCAGATGGTTCTTCGCGTCCCGTCATTGATTCGACGGCCCGAGAGCATCTATAAAGAAGAAGGCGAATGCACTGAGGTTGATTTCTTCGTGACATTTCCGAAGGATAAGTACGGCAACCCAATGCTCACGTTCGAGCATTTATGGGAGCTCCGGAGCCGCAAGCCTGAGGATTTCAAATCTCAGCAGATGCTGGACCCTTCCGGCATCAAGAAGATTACTTTCACGCTCGAGCTTCTGCACCGTCAGACGATCGATGAGGAAGTCGTTCCGGGAACTCTCATTCACTACTTATTCGTCGATACGGCGAATACGGACAAGTCATACAGCGATTACACAGTGGCCTTCATAGTCGGTGTCGACTACGAAGGGCGCATGTTCGTCCTGGATGTTTATCGCGGCAAGGACGATAATGGATCCGAGAAATCGAAAGCGATCGCTGAACTCATTTTCAAGTACAGTCCCAAAGTTGTTTTCGTAGAGGACGCGAATGGGGCGAAATATTTAGAGAAGCCGATCCGCGAGGAAGCACTGGCGTTGGGTGTTCAGCAGATTGTATTCAACTGGGTGACGCCTGACAGAACTCGCGGGGCGAAGGCCGCGCGTGTATTTTCCGTCGAGCCGTACTTGACAAATGGGAAGTTATTCTTCGCTCGGTCTCTGACGTGTCTGTCTGATCTGTATGATGAATTTGTAAACTTTGGTTCGGCGATACATGATGATATTCCGGATACGCTCGGCGGGGTTGTTCACACTCTCGGTTTAATGCCAACCGCCCCAATGCCTCCGGAAGAAGTTGCACGCATCGAAGCCGTCCGCCGAAAAGAAGATGCCTATAAATTTGGCGGTGATGTTGAGGATGAAGTTTGGCGGCAACAGATGGATGAAGTTGGAGTGCAACCTGAGATTCCGATTCCGGAGCCGGAGATTCCACAGGCTGATTTAGACGAAGATGTCATAGACTATTTCAGCATTCCTGGACAGAAAAAGTTTTAAAGAGGCCTCATGAATATCAAACTTCCATACTGGCAGATTATAGCTGTTCCGCTGCTCTTGGCTTTTTCTGGTGCAGCCAGCAATCAGGCAGTCCTTGTCGCTAATTGGGGTAAGTTCCCGGTCATGTTGAATTCAGCCGAGATTCAGAAACTCCAAAGCAGCGAAGAAGAGCGAGAGATGGAGCAAATTATCAGCGCCATTATAGGTCAAGCGCACCATAAGTCTATCATATGGGACAGTGCTATTCCTACAACTGCTGCTCAGAACGCTAATTCAGATGACATGATTGACGACACTCATTGCATCATGAGCAAGACAAATCGTTTGAAATTTCTTGCGGATTGGATCAACCTAGGCGGCCATATTGCTTCTCCGGGAGATTTAGGAATCTGGCTAGGATCGTGGCTTTTTAGTTTTGCGCCAATTGTTTGGCTGACATTAGTAGTAAAGAAATTGTGGGGCAATGTATAAGCTGATCGAGGTGGCTATGCTACTTGGCCTCGCGAGCATTGTACTCAACATCGTGGCTCTCTTCTTCCTCGGTGTGATGAAGTTTCGTCGTATGTTTCGGAGAAAACATGGCAACTCAAAACCTTCAAAGTAATCCTCTGGTAGTGACCGCTGCCATGACGGCATCGCTTAAGAATTACAAGGGACCTGCGTGGGTTCCGAATGGGCGTTTTCGCGTGTCCAAGGTCGTTTGGGTTGGCTCGGGAACAAACGGCGATACATACGCTATCACTGATGGTGCGGCTACGAACGCCAGTGTGATCGCACAAGGTACCGCAGTTACTGCGGATCTTGGCATTCCACAAACATTAAATATCAACAGAGAAGTTGCTGATCTTCAAGTCACTCAGATTTCGAGTGGCTATCTCATGATCTATCTCGACGAGATAGACGGGTAATTGTCCACGTGAAGCGGCCACTCGACTCAGGGGATGGTTGAGTCTGTCGTACAGACCGCGAGGTCTATACGTGGAAGGCAATCCCCGCCACACTGACGTAGCTCCAATGGCAGAGCGCGTGTCATAGACACGAGGATGCCGGTTCGAATCCGGCCGTCGGTGTACCTATTCTAACCCCAGGAGGGGCCATGGCATTCGTTCCTAAAGACGGCTCTACTTCTGGAGTCGTAGATATCGAACAGGTGAAATCACCAGAGGAGATCGCTAAGGAAGCGGCCCTGCAGTTGGTGGTTCAGGATGCCTATCGGACGAAGTCGTGGATTGAATCTCGGTATTTCAACATCCGATGGGTTGAAGTAGACCTGTTGTATCAATCGCCCCCATCGATCAAGACGTGGGAAGGCACGGGCGTCCCTCGAGCCAACATCTCAAAATTCACGATCGCGACGCATGTTAATGCGATCAATTCAAAAATGATGGGTGGTCTTTTCTACGAAGAACCGCCTTTCATGCTGCGCGCTAAGCCTGGAACGGTAGAAGACACGTCGCGCGGCATATCCACGCTGTTGGCAACTCAGCTGGATATCATGAACTTCAAGCAGGAAGTGAAATACGGTATGTTTTCGTGCTTGCTGAATGGCACGGGCATTTGGAAGTATGGCTGGAAGGAATACTACGAACCCTACACCGACTTTAAGCCCGTCGCCAACCCCATCAAATACACGGATCCAATCACCGGAGTAACTTCCGACATGGATACAGTGGAGTCCGACCTGTTTACCATGACGGAGAAGGAACGGCTTGTAGCCATTCCTTTCTTCGAAGCTTGCGACATTCGAAGCGTTCTTGTGGATCCCGGATGCCGGGTCCCGGATATTCGGAAAGCCGGCTTTGTCGTTCATGAGTACTATGTCACTTTCCAACAGTTGATGAAGTGGAAAGACGAAGTCTACCAGGATGCGAGTGGCACGATCAAGCATCGTTATGATCTGCCCTCCGAAGAGGAAATCAGATCTTGGTTCGATACGCCTTCGGCCGCAGCCAACATTGCGCCGATCGCGCAGAACTTGAACGCGGCCAATAACGCGAACTATATTCAGCACGCGGCGCCTATGTATGAGAAGACGACTCAGGATCCTCTCATGCAGCCCCTTGAGATTCTCGAGCGGTGGGATAATAACAAAGTCATTACGGTTTTGCAACAGCGGAAAGTCATTCGGAATGAGCCTAACCCATTCCGGAAAATTCCGTTCTACTCAGTTTGTTGGTGGATGATCCAGGATTGCTTCTGGGGAATCGGCCTTGGCACAGCGCTCGGCGGTGAGCAGCGTCTGCAACAGGGCTTCATTAACGCCGTCGCGGATATCGGCACACTAGCTGCCAATCAGATGATCGTTCGAAGTCGCGGTGCCAACATCAATACTCAGCAGATGCGATCCAGATTGGGTGGTTTCGTCGATGTGGATGGCCCCGTCGACAAGGCTCTCCATCCGATGGATTTGCCGAAGATCCAAAGCGAGATGTTTACGATCGTTGCCGCATCGGAAGCGCGTACGGAAGATAGTTCCGGTGCCAGCAACCAGTTTACGATCGGCTCCTCGACCAAGCGCGGACAGGGTGGTGCCTTGCGCACTGCGACAGGCGCGGGTGGTATGATGCAAGCAGCCATCGACCGCATCGGCGGCTTGGCCGAAGACTTTGTGCGCCAAGTTTATCAGCCTTGGCTGTGGGAGATGTACGAACTTAACAAGAAATTCTTGCCGGCTTCGGTTTATCGACAGGTTCTAGGCGATAAGCTTGGACCTGCCTATCGGGCATCGATCAAGAACTTCATGATGTCCGGCGTTGAGTCTTTCGACGTTTTGGCCGGCTCGCATTTGGCAGCCAAGCAACAGATGGCTCAGTCGTTGCCACTGATCATGCAGTACTTCATGAATCCGGCTTTGGCTGAGCAGGTTGCTGACATTAATGGGGAGTTCATTTCGTACAAGGAACTGCTCCACATGTTGACGGATTCCGGCGGGTGGGGTGGTGGGCAATACTATTCCATCTTCAAGCCTTTGACGGACCAGATGAAACAGGCTCGTCAGCAGAAGCAAAATCCGCAGGCGGCTAAGACGCAATCGCAGATGCAGCTGAATGAACAGAGGTCTCAGTTGCGACAGAACGAAATGCAACAAGATTGGACACAGCGCGCTGCTGGAGACGTAATCCGGCACTCGCTGGAAGCCGCTAGTGGCCCCGAGGCCATTACCGGTATCCCGGGCGGGCCCGGCTTCGGAGGCGGAGAAGAATCTCTGGCGGGATAAAAATATGGCATCAGGAAAAGGCAACAATAACGACATCGGCTTTTTGGAAATGATTTTCCAAGCCGTTCAGTCTGCGGATATGGTGGGGCTCATTCGTAATGACGCTTCACCTTTGACGGTTTTGTATGTGAGTTTACATACTGCGAATCCCGGAGTTGGCGGGGCTCAGAATACGAGCGAAGCTGCCTATGGCGGATATGCACGTGTTTCTGTCGCGCGCACTACCGGCGGATGGTCGATCTCCAATGAGACGATCTCAAACGTTGCCGCAATCACTTTTCCAACTTCGACGAGCGGATCCGAAACGGAAACATATGTCGGAATCGGAACGGCGGCTTCCGGAGCGGGTGTCCTTCTCTGGTTTGGGGCCCTGACGGCCGGCTTGACTGTTAGCGGGGCCGGAATCACCCCTTCGTTTGCAGCGGGTGCATTGACTATCACGGAGAGCTAAATGAGACAATATTTTGCAGGTCCATTAGCTGATTCTCTAATTGTTCCGCAATCTGCGGTTTCTCCGGGAACTACAACTACTTCGATTTTTTCCATCGCGCAATCTAACAAATATCTGCCTCTCCCTTACGGTCAGAATGCTCCGTCTCCAGGTTCGATGTTTCGATTCCGTTTTGGTGGATTGTGTACGACGGTAGCCAGTTCGTCGAATGTGGGATTTAATATCTATCACGGTCCCGGCACCAGCACCACGGCGTTCGGAACACTTTTAGCATCCTCTTCGCTCGTTACTACTGTGGCGGCAACCGCGGGCAATTGGCTTATCGATGGTTTGTTGATCTATCGCGCGGTCTCGGAAGCGGCTACGACTTCAACTTGCTGGCTTTCAGCCAACTTCATGATTAATGGGCCGTCGTCAGGGACTGTAACTCCAGTAACTGGCATAATTCAAAGTACGGCAGCGGTTTCTGTCGATACCACGGGGACGGGTTCTGCCGGAACATTCGGCGCGTTGAACGTTGCCATTGTTCCTGGTACAACCGGTTCCTCTTGGACTCCGGAATGGACTTTCTTGGAACAGATTAACTAAGGAGGGTCTATGCCCTCCTTTTATAAACCGCACCAACCAGGAACGGTGGGTGTTAAAGGTCCGCTAAAGCCTTTCAAATTTGAAATCTTTTCTGTCGCAGCATCGGAAGAAGTAATTGCTCTGGCGGCTTTGTCCGCTACTATTGCCGGTTCGGCGTCCATTTCTGACTCTAGCGAATTTGGTGGCGTGGGCGTATTGGCCGGTACTGTTACTGGTACAGCTGCAATTTCCGATTCTGGAGAATTTACCGGTGCGGGTACGCTAGCGTCTAGTGTTTCCGGAGTCGGATCTTCTTTGGGCGCTTTGCTCGGGTCAGGCGCATTAGTTGATGGTATTGCAGGTACTGGTTTTGTTTCGGCGTCAATATCATCTTTCAATCTCGCATCAGTAATTATTGGTTTTGGTTCATCTTCAGGGGCTCTTCTTGGTTCTGGAGCTCTCGCTCTCAACATCGTTGGAGCAGGTTCAGAATCTGGAACACTGCTCGGTTCAGGATCGCTGGCTGGATCTGTTCTTGGAGTCGGCTCTGAGTCCGGAATTCTTCTTGGAAAAGGATCGCTGGCGGGGTCACTCTTTGGGTTTGGATCTTCTTCCGAAGTTTTGCTCGGATCCGGAGTACTGGCTGGAGCAGTACTCGGCTCAGGCTCAGAATCTGGAACGATATCTGCCGCAGGAACACTGGTCGGATCGGCTATTGGAATTGCATCGGCTTCAGGAGCGCTCGAAGGAGTCGGCATCCTATCATCAGATCTGATAGGAGCATCATCCGAATCAGGAATCCTTTTGGGTGAGGGGGCGCTGGCGGGATCTTTATATGGTCTCGCATTGATATTCGGTACGCTTTCTGGCTCTTTCGCGCCTTCGTATATCGCAGGAAATTTAACAGGGCAAAGTAATGTTTCCGGAACTCTTTTCGGTTTGGGAATATTATTCGCCGATACCTTTGGGTTTTCTTATGCCGGCGGAGCTCTGGGAAGCGCAGGCATTTTAAGCGCTTCGTCTTCGATTTTCGCAGAAGCGATAGTGAAAGCCGATATTGTTTGGATTTGGGTTGACCCATGCGCAGTGACAGTACCACCATCGACTAAATATTATCCAGCTACGTGGCCAATTCTTCCCCCTCCTGAAATGGGGACAGGGATAGTAGTGGACCCAGCAACTAAATATTATCCAGCTACGTGGCCACCACCACCGTTAGTGGGGTGGAATGACTAAGAATTAAGTTTGAGGATAAAATCATGGCAGATAAAAGAGTTGCTTCGGCGTTTCATGAAGTTTTCCACAAGGTCCCCAAGACCGTTACGGCTACAGGCAAAACCGGAGAAGCCAAGCGTAAGATGATGGTGGCCGTTGCTTTGTCAAAAGCGCGCGCAGCCGGTGCTCATATCCCCAAGATGCATGAGGGCGGGGAGATCCCCGAGACCGGAGTTTACGAAATGAAAAAGGGTGAACAAGTCACACCCGCGGGACAGAAGCCCGAAGTCAAGATCAAGGTGAAGGTCAAGGGCGCCGCAGCCATGCACATGATGGATGCGGCCAAGAAGGACGGCCTCCAGCTGCCCATGAGTCACGACACTGATCGGGCAGTTCGCACCGAACCGACCACGCAGTTCCCGCTCCACAAGCTTCCCGCCGCGATGGAAATCCCTAGCAACACCGAGGGCGCCTCGGTTCCCGGGACCCACTCCAGCACATCGGCCCATCCGGCGCTTGCCGGCCGAGCGGTAGAGCATTTCGAAGCCGATGGTATTGGTGGATCTGGTACTCGTACCCGTACGCCCATGGGCACTACAGGCCGGCCGGGACACGAAGTCACGTCGGAGCGGCAGGCGCACGTTCAATTGATGAGAGCCAAGAAAGAAGAAGCTTTTAAGTAAGCAACACCGAGTTTGATGCTCGCTCAAGCAACTAAAAAGCATCTAAAGGGAGGGAGAGAAAATGAAATACAATACAGGTGAAGTTGTAAATTGTGGAGATGTCGTACGTTTGAAGCACGGCGGTATGCACATGACGATAGAACAAGTAGGCATAGATGGTAGTCCTGTTGATGCTGTAACGGCCGTTTGGTTTGATGTTGACAATCATCTCAAGCGTAATTCATTTGCTGTTTTGATGCTGGAATTAATTTCTAGGTAATAAAACCTTTCCGGGAGGACCGGCATGGCATACGAAACAGAATTGAGATCGGATATCGACGCAATCTCTGGCTCGATTAAACCGATCACGACAGTGAAGTCCGATCGTTTTCAGCACAAAGATTTCACGCTGAATGAAGTCCAAATGCTGGCGGATCTCGCCGGTATGTCGCATTACCAAATCCTTCTTCGTCTGATGGAAGGCGAAGTCGAACGCGGCGAAACCGATCACATGCGGGCGTACAAGAATAAGGAAGAATTCGAACGCACCGGCCTGATCGCCGTCGCACAAAGAATTTTCTTCGAGCGTGTGCAGAAAGAAATCGAGCACCAGCGTCAGGAACTTCTTGGCCTTCTCGAAGAGCAACAGGTTTCGGAGCAACTCAAACAGGTTCCCTTAGAAGAACTCATGAAAGAATCTGTACGACAGGGATTTTAAGTTTGTAGCTACAAGGTTGGGGGTGCCTGTAACACCCCCAATTCCCTTTACAGGAGGGGATAAAATGGGACAAAGAGGACCAAAGTCTTCGGGAAAAACAAGAGCTCAAATAAAGAAAGACTGCCGAGAGAAAGCTTTACAAGACCCTCTGAGAGCTTTCAAGTATCGGGCCGGGTATCAAAGAAAGTGGGCCCAGAAGGTCAGAGATAAAGTTATAGAGAAGCTCGGAGGGCGATGTAGTAGCCCAAACTGTGGATGGATAAATTCTGATGGTAGCCAAGGATGTACTGACCGCCGATGTTTGCAAGTTGATCATGTAAGAGGTGATGGGAGTTCAGAAAGAAAAAATCTAAACTACTTTCAGATATATCAAAAAGTTTTGTTGGACGCCGAAGGGAGGTATCAACTTCTGTGTGCCAATTGTAACTGGATCAAGAAAAACTTGAACCAAGAAGTTCCGAAATCAAAAATCACCACTTCCCCCGGATTGGGGGCAATAGGAGATTCACATGACAGACTTTTCACGCTTTAACTCGCCCGAAGCCAACAATATGGGCTCGCGGGCCCCGATCGGAGAAAATGATCCGGTCGTTCAGGAACAAAAAAGACTCGACGAAGAGAATGCTCGACTTCAAGCCGAGCTCGATGCGGCCGCCAATACGCCTCCGGCTGTGGAACCCGTCGTAGAGCCGCCCGCGACTGTTGAGCCGCCGGTAGCTGCAGTGCCTCCTGTTGTCGTGCCGCCCGCGGCGCCAGTGGAAGAGGAAGACGATCTCTTCAAGAAGGTCAATGGCTTGTGGGAAGTTCGGGTGAAGAGCCTGATTCCCGGCGGCCAGGATCAAGTCTATCGCGGCAAGACTCAAAAGGAAGTCGCGCGCCAAATGGCCGGTGGGCAAGCGAACGCGCAGAAGCGCATTCATGAGCTCGATCGCGCCAAGCGGCTCAAGAACATTTTGCTCGAGCCCGAAGTTCTCGCTCCAGTTCAAACGTTCGAACGCAAGCAGTTGACTGCAGACGAACAGTACAAGCTGACGAATCAGTTGACCGATCCCGCCAAGGCACCAGGGGCTCTTCGGACACTAATCGAAGCTGAGCTCGGAGCACCGCTCGACGTAGTTCGTGGTTCGCTCAACCGAGCGAATCTTGAGGCCGAAGAGAACCGCTCGCGGGTCATCGCGCGAGAGTGGGCAAACGAACACGCTGAAGAGTTCTATGCCGATCAGTACAACATTGACAAGCTCGGCAACTTCTTCAAGGATCGTGGTTGGTCCGTCACCACAAAGAATTTGGACATCGCTTTCAGTTTCCTGGACGCCTCGGGAGAATTACACGAGCGTCCTGTAGAGAGCGAAGTCGTAGCCGAAGTTCCGGCTGCGACTACAGCAGCACCCGTTGCAGCCCCGGCTGCAACACCGCCGGCAGTACCAGCCGCGGCACCAGCAGGCGCATTGCCTGCCGCCGCTCCTGCGCTCCGGCCAGCAGATAGGCCCGCTTCAAGCACGTCGCCAACAAGAGAGTCAACCACGGTCCGAGGATCGACTCCTGCAACGCCCGCGACGCCAGCGCTTGTGCTGACCGTCGAAGAATATCGAAGGACTCCGATGTCGGATGTGAGACGTCGATACCGCAATGAACCGGCCTACCGGGCTGCGGTCGACAAGCTCATCGCCGACAAACAGATCTAACGGTATTCCGTGCAACGCAGTACCTCAGTAGGTTCACATGTCTGGATACTCTCCCGCATCTAACGTCCAGGCCAACCTGCCGCAGTCTACCGTCAAGTTTAGTTAACTAGGATTTGACGTTAGGACCAAATGAAACAGCTACGATAAAGATTTTATCGATAACTTGAAAGCAGAAACTCCATTTGTGCGTTGCTCTGAACGCAGGGATCTGCCGATAAACTCCGGTAACCAATTGGTCCTGTTCGAGTGAACCCTCAGTTATGCTCGAACTAAAAAATTCAGCTAAATCGGTGAACATCTGATATACTACTTGTGGTAGAGTCAGACAATACCGAGGAAAGGTTTCCCATGAGCAACATTTGGCCTTATCTGGCCGGCATTCTCGATGGCGAAGGTTGCATTTGCATGTATGGGTCGAAGACGTCAGATTGTAACTATCACTGCTCATTGCAAGTGGTTATTTACAATACTTCCACAAGACTTATGAAGTGGCTAGTAAAAAATGTGGGTGGAAGATATTACACACGTACAGCGAATGGCTATGGTAAGAAGCCCGGAAAAATCCAGTATGTTTGGCATCCATCCGGAGCAAAAAATCGAGAGCGATTTCTTCTCGGGGTTTTGCCTCACCTAGTCATAAAACAAGAACAGGCCAAAGTGGCGCTTGAATTTCTCAGAGTTGGTCTTTATAAAAAAGACCCTGAGATAAGAAAAGCTCTTGTTGAAAAATGCATCCGACTAAATCGGGGGGAAGAATCCGTAGAGACTAATACGCTGAACGATTCCGAAATGGAATTGAAGAGAGAGCCCGAACTCACAAGCGATTGTGAGAGCAGCCCGGCGGTGACGCCGGTGTCTCAATAACACACTGATAACACTTTCGGTGCCAACACCAACCAGGTGTCGCCCGAAGGTCAGGTCCCGTCCGGTATCGCAACGTCGCTGGTCACCAACACCTCGACGATTGGCGAGTACGCGGACTATGCCTCATTCTCGTCCCTGTCTCTCGCCACGGCGATCGACAATACGGTCGAGAACGTCGCAAAGGAATTGTCGTACCGCTTGGGTCAGTCCCTGAGCAACTTGGTCCGCTACACCGTTGACGGCGCGTCCGCCATCGATAGCTCGGTCCTGGTCCAGCTCGCGGCCGCCTCAGCGTCCAGCTTTACGTCTCTGAATATCGGGGCGATCCGCGCGTCGGTTCAGTCCATGGCCGGCCGTTCGATCATCCCCTTCCTCGAGGCGAAGAAAATGTTCGCTGGTATCGTCCACCCATTCGCGTGGGGGGATGCCATCAACGACACGAGCAACAACTCTCCGATAGATGTGCTCAAGCACACGTCGGAAGGCCTGATGAAGATGGAAGAGTTGCCGACGACCGACCTGACGGAGGTTTTTGAACTCCCCGGGACTGGCGTTCAGTTCTTCCAGACGAATTTGGTCACGCAAACAGGCAATTACAAAACAACGGGAGCCACGGCTCTCCGCACCTACATTTTTGGTCGTGATGGGGTTATCGCGATCAATCTTGCTGGACGTGGAGATACCGCGTACGGCGACGGAAATTACCGCGGAATTAAGTGTTCTGTCCAACAGAACGCTCCGAATTCCGTGGCGGATCCCGAAGGCCTGATTCCGGCTTGGACCAGCTATAAGGTGCATTTCACTTCGACTTTGCCACCTGACAGTACCCAACGCGTGAGATTGATTGACGCGCTCTCGGGGATCTCATAAAGCACAGTTGACAAGTTACGCAAATCGGCGTATAATCCGATAGATAAGGGGCGGCACCTCACATGCCGCCCCAAATCGATCTCATGTGAGGTGAGAAATGTACGTGATCAAAAATATAAATTTGAAAAGCCAAAGATTTGAAAGACTTTTAGTTTTAGAAGCAGCGGGGAAAAATCATAAAGGATCTCGACTTTGGAAATGCCTTTGTGATTGTGGAAATACAACGGAAGTCACTACGTGGCGCTTGAGAAATGGCGACACGAGAAGTTGTGGATGTATTAAAAACGAACAGAGAAGAAATTTGAATCTTCTCCCTCCGGGAGAAGCAGCGTTCACAGAACTTTTCTATGCCTATCGTTACGACGCCAAAAATCGAGATTTATCATTTGAATTAACGAAAGAGCAATTTCGCATTCTAACAGATGGGAAATGTTTTCACTGTGGAAAAACGCCGATGCAGATCAAATCTGCTCGAAGTAAAAATGGTGACTACATCCACAATGGCGTAGACCGCCTCAATAGCGATCTCGGATACACAATAGAGAATTGTGTTTCTTGTTGCAAAACCTGCAATTTCATGAAATTAGACATGACCCGCGAAGCCTTTCTCCAAGCGTGTCGCGCAGTAGTAGAACATTCGGAGAAACAAAATGGAAAAGCATCCTGGGTTCAAGAAAGTTCAAGCCTCCATCGCCAAGAGATCGGGAGTCAGTTCTGAACGCGCAGGCGCCATCCTTGGTGCTGCAACCCGCCGAGCCAGTCCTGCTGCTAAGCGCGCGAATCCCCGCCTCAAGAGGGTGAAAGGCACCAACAAGGGTGGCGATGTTCATATGGAAAGCCCCTACTGTGTCGAGGGCGGTTCGATCCGCACCTCGATCGGAGTAGCAATGCCGTCTCTCGATCCGCGTATTCCGTCTCCCGTACCGTACGCCAATCCTGCGCAGAGCATCACCGAGGAAGGGCCCCGCGGCGACGCAAAGCACGTCAAGCTGTAATCGGTAGGAGAAGCACATGGGTGATTCAAACAACGGGGGATATAATTCATCGGGTCACAATCCCTCAATGCCGAATTTTACTCCAACTACCA
>Ga0187810_10000552_pt1 | contig 14155 bp, 14 predicted proteins | sample NC_wetland_sal_i_9_FD_132963 | JGI IMG/M metagenome (GOLD analysis project Ga0187810, IMG submission 132963) | Wetland sediment microbial communities from Neuse River Estuary, North Carolina, USA - ASW_5 | ecosystem: Environmental > Aquatic > Freshwater > Wetlands > Sediment | place: USA: North...
CTCCCTGTACGAAGGTTTTGGGATACCCCCTCTCGAAGCAATGGCCTGCGGGACACCGGTCGTAACGTCCAATACCTCATCGTTGCCTGAGGTTGTCGGGGATGCAGGCCGACTGGTAAATCCGACCGACACCAACGAAATTGCCGCAGCCATCGAAGAACTGATTCTGGACGAAAATTTACGGGCGGATCTTTCAAAGAAGGGAATCAGGCAGGCAGGATTGTTCTCTTGGGAGAGGAGCGCAAAGGAAACATGGAATGTATATGAAACCGTGGATAAATCCGGATAAAATTACCGTTCAACAGCGCTATATGACGATAAGATCTCTTGATAATAAGCCAGATATCGTTCTATCTGCAAATTCAGGTCAAATCTCACTTTAGCATCTTCATACGCATTTTGTCCCATTCTTTCTCGCAGTGCATCATTCTCCAACAATAATTTTATTTTCTCCGCCATATCCTGAGGATCCGCAGATATTGTCAGGAATCCGTTGAAACCATCGGTAACCTGCTCGGGAATACCTCCGACAGCAGTTGCAATTACGGGTGTTCCGCAAGCGAGTGATTCGGTAATCGTCAAACCCCATGATTCGGTATGGCTTGCATGAATATAGATATCCGCCGCCTGGTAATACCTCGCCATTTTGTGAGGATCTGAAAAGAAAGGAACAAATCTAATCTCGGAATTCCCGATTTTTTCTGATGCTGAAGATTCACCAATTGCATAAAAAACAATTTTGGTATTCGGCAGTCTGTCTGCAACTATAGTAAGTGCATTACGAAGAGTAACATAATCTTTGCAGGTATTTTGGCGAATGCCATTTGCCGAGAACACAAGAATTTTACAAGTATTTGTAATATTCAACTCTTCCCGTGCTTTGATCTTATCATACTGGTGAAAAATGGATAAATCAACCCCGTTGTTTATCACGGTGAAGTTAATAATTGCCGGGTTTAACAGTGATTTTTTGGCCAGATCCATTATCCATTGGGAAGGGGAGACAAGATAGAGAGGACTCTGCTCAAGGTATTCTGCATTTTTCCGAAAGACCTTTCGATGGATTTTCTCCACAAGTTTGCTGTAAAGAGCGATTCTTGAATTTTTTTTCGCCTCGTTTTTGTGTAAAACTGAAACCGGTAGTGAATCATTGGAAGAATACCCTAAAATCCCTACGTCATGGAGGGTAACCACCACCGGCAGTTTGCGGCTGATATAAGGGAGTGCACGGAGATCAAAGTAATCCCCATGCAGATTATGAAGATGCAGGATGTCGGGCTTTTCCGGGATAAGGTTTGTGATATCCCAAGTGGATGGAAAATTATAATCCGGTTTCCCTGACAACAGACATAATGTACCTATAGGATGGGCTAAAAATTTTGTACAATAGTATTTGATCCAAGAAATTTTCGAGGTATCTTTGGTGTGTTTATATTTTCCCGCTTTTGTCAACCAGAATCTTTCCCAGAGGTTTGGGGAATGGCCCATTTCAATTTCCTGAATACGGGAATTCGACCCCTTTTTTAAACCGACAAGAAAAAACGCGTGATATCCACGGTCAAGATACCGGGAAAAAAGATTCATCGCGACGATTTCAGCCCCGCCTGCAATATCGTAATCATTAACCTGAAGGATTACAGGATTTGATTTCAGGGTCGTCATTTATACCCATTTGTTAGTCTGAAGGTAGGTAAATAATCAACGGTAAAATTGGATTGCTTCGTTTTGTCTTAAATATTGGAGTTAATAATTTCCCACATTGTTTATAAGTACAATTGTTCCCACTATCAGGAATTTGGATCTATAAAATGTAACATGTAAGAAATTTGTAAATCAATATACTGATAAGTAAAGGTCCCAATCATATTTATTAATCAATCTTGGGTACACTTCTCTACAAGATTGTTGAACATTGGGTCCAAGCCACTCAATAACCGGAGTCATGGGAGGGGGATTCGGGGCCTTAAATTTTCCATTTGGTTAATCCAGATTTTTTTCTGAACTTGAAGTTTTACAGAGAGTTTTCCGCAAATATTCTGTTAAAATACTGCTTCCTAATCCAGATATACTTTTTAAATATTTTAACCGAATAAATTTTAAACTTTTAATTGTTATTTTGAAAAAATTTAACCATGGAATATTATGCATTTGTAATTTAAAGTTTTTTAAGTCATTTTTACGCAAGTAGTTTCGCGCGCAGATTAGACGATCTTCAAACCGTGACAACTCATATATATTGGTCACCTCTTTTGGAAACAAAATTGTTTTTTTATGTTTTCCAATATGAAAATCCAAAACTTTAAAAAAATCTGACTCTTCCGTCCTTACACAATTAATAATATATGTTCCTTGTGATTTGCTAACCCTGTAATTTATTAGTTTTTCATTTAAAATAATTACCGGCGCAATTTCTGCGGTTCTCAACCACATATCAAAGTCAGAAGCGGATCCAAATTGCTCGAATCTGAAAGGAGCAATTTTTTTGTATATATCAGTACGAAGCATTGCACTGGAGCAAATTAAGAAATCCCCCTGTTGAAGCACTAATAGTATTAATTTCTCATATGAATAAGGATGCATCCCCTTTACAGGAAAGGGTATTAATAATCCCCCGATAATCTCATCGTTTTCATTGATAATATTTCCTTGTACGAAAACACCGCCAACATAGGGAAATTTTTTAAAAGTTTCCACTTGTCGTGAAACCATCTGTGGAAGATAAACATCATCAGCGTGAAATATTGCCATAAAATCCCCATGAACATACTGGAAACATCGGTTCCAGTTATATTCGGCACAAGGATAATGAATATCATTCAGGATAAGTCGTATACGGGGATCCTTGAATTCCTGCACAATCTCAACAGTAGAATCCGTTGAGCAATTATCAACAATGATGATCTCCAGATTTGTGTAAGTCTGGTTAATGACAGAATTTATTGTTTTTCGAATCGTTTTTCCTCCGTTAAATACAGGGATACAAATACTTACCAGGGGTTCATGATTTTGAGAAGTTTCTGTCATAGTCTCACCTGCTTTCTCACCACCAGTATTCAATGAAAACCATCAAACCTGGTTAAAAAATGCGCCAACCGTGGAAATTATATACTCAAGCATCTCCCGAGACAGACCTGGGTACACACCAATCCAGAACAGATTATCCATCACAAGATCGGTGTTTACGAGAGCACCCGGCGCCCGGTATTTCATATCCACATACGCCGGCTGCTTGAGAAGATTTCCCCCAAAGAGCATCCGTGTGGCGATCTTGTGATCCTCCAGGTATTGGATAATATCGTTACGGGTAAACGGTGCATCTTCCCGGACAATAATCGGGAAGCCAAACCAGCTGGGATCTGAATGCGGAGTTGCACGAGGAAGGATCAAAGAGGTCTCGTATTTTTTCAGCTCTTGATAGAGTGCATTAAAATTTTCTTTTCGTCTCTCGATAAACCCCGGTAATTTCCGGATTTGCTCGACCCCGATTGCCGCCTGCATATCGGTAACCTTGAGATTGTAACCGATGTGGGAGTAGATATACTTGTGATCGTATCCTTGGGGGAGATCTCCCAGTTGCCAGTCAAACCGCTTATTGCAGGAATTATCGCAGCCGGGGTCACACCAGCAGTCGCGACCCCAGTCACGGAACGAGGCAATTATTTTCTTAAGTAAGGGATCGTTTGTGCACACTGCACCCCCTTCACCCATTGTTATGTGGTGGGCCGGATAGAAACTACATGTGGAGATGTGACCAAACGTCCCGGTGAGTTTTCCCCGGTACCGTGATCCGAGCGCATCACAGTTGTCTTCGATAAACCAGAGATCATATTTTTTCACCAGTTTCATAATGGTATCCAGATCGACGGGGTTCCCCAGCGTATGCGGGACCATTATCGCTTTGGTCTTGTCAGAAATCGCACCTTCGATCCGATCGGCCAGAATATTGTATGTTCCCAGCTCAACATCCAGAAATACCGGGACCAAATTATTCTGGAGAATAGGGTTGAGTGTCGTGGGAAAGCCGCAGGCCGTGGTAATAACTTCATCACCGACATTTAATCTCTTTTCACCAAGTTTTGGAGAGGTGAGCGCAGAGACGGCAAGAAGGTTTGCAGAGGAACCGGAATTCGTCAGAAGACAATATTTGACACCCAGAAATGCAGCCAGATCTTTTTCAAACTGTGCTGCATAGCGTCCGGTGGTGAGCCAGAAATCAAGAGAAGCGTCAACGAGGCTGATGAGTTCTTTCTCATCGTAGACCCGGCCGGCATAGGGTATATGTGAGGTGCCGGGAATGAAGGTCACGGGATTTTTCAGAGCGTATAACTCTTTTACTTTTTCGAAAATTCCAGAGCGAATTTCTTTTTCTGATTTCATTGTTGCTCCTATAACATCTCGATAATCATATTGGATTTTAGTTCTTCCCGGGGCAACAATGGCTCCTGGTCCTCCACAGGCCTGTTCACCGACAACTTGGGGCTTGCACGCGATTTTTCATCAATGATTACTTCGAGGAAACCCGGGTTCATGTCGGATAAAAACTGGCGTAAGGTTGTAGAAATCTCATCGTTGCCTGAAATTTTAGTTGCGGGTATCTTATATGCCCTTGCCACCGCCTGGAAGTCCGGATTGCTATACCCAACCCCTGACGACTGGAACCGGCTGTTGAGATATTGTTCCTGGAACTGCTTGATCATTCCGTACCCGTTGTTGTTTATCAGGATGATTTTGATGGGAAGATTGTGATGATAGACGGTCTGGAGTTCCTGAATGTTCAGCTGGAAGCCTCCGTCTCCGGTAATAGCAATAATCTGTTTTTCCGGCTGTGCAAAGGCAGCACCAATCGCCATTGGCAGTGAAGAACCGATCGATGCCATGCCGCCCTCGGTCAAAAATCGCTGTGCTTTTTTAATCACAAGACTCTGGGCCGCCCACATCTGGATCTGCCCGACATCGACACAGACGATTACATCATCCTTGAGGATATCCGACAGTACATGCATGAAGTAATTCGGATCGATTTTCGGGTTGACGGGGTCTTTGAAATCGGGATAACTCTGCCGGTAATGGGTGATCTTTTCCAGCCAGGGAGCAGTTTTTGTTGGAATCCGGGCAATGTCCGGATGTTGCAGGATCGATTTTAAAAACTGCCTGATATCTGCATGAAGGGCGAATGTTCCCTTGATTTTATTATTCAGCTCATGCGGGTCAATGTCGACATGGACAATTGTCGCTCTCCGTGCAAATGTTTCAGGTCGGGTCCCTGTCTGCCGGGTATCCAGGCGCGTCCCAAGTGCTATAACCAAATCTGCGTTTGCAATAGTCAGATTTGCAGAGCGGTTGCCATAGGTCCCGATCATTCCTGCAAACAGAGGGTCATCGTGAGGAAATGCATCTAATCCCATGAGTGATGTAACGACGGGAATCCGGGTTTCATGCGCAAAACATCGAAGCTCCTCACAGGCATGAGAGGATCTCACGCCGCCGCCTGCAAGTATCACAGGCCTTGTTGCAGTCTGGATAAGATTGCAGATAGGGTCTATTGCGGAGGTCGGGGGATTTGATCCAGCGGATTCTTCTGTATATGACGCAAGGGAGGAAATGTCAACATCTGCCCGCTGAATGTTCAGGGGCAAATCCAGAAGTACCGGTCCGGGGCGGGCGGATTTCATCAGAGGATATACCTCATCCATAGTACGGCGAATATCCTCCGCGTTTTTTACCAGTACTGCTTTTTTTACTATGGGTTTTACGATGGAGACAATGTCAGTTTCCTGAAATCCGATCTGCCGTACCGGTTTGTCAAATTTATATTCGTAGGTATTCACCTGCCCGGTAATATACAGACATGGAATTGAATCAAAATAACAACTACCAATTCCGGTGATGAGATTCGTTGCACCGGGACCGCTGGTCGCCATTGCAACGCCGAAATTTTCGCTCGCCCGGGCATATCCTTCCGCGGCAATTGCAGCGGCCATTTCATGATGCATGGAAACGGTGGTGATATCTGTCCGCCCATATACGGAATCAAGCAGATGGGCCAGCGCGCCCCCGCACACTTCGAAAATATGGGTGATCCCATGTTCTGCAAGTGAATCTATTACGTAGTCGGATAATTTCATAACCGCTCCGATGTATCAGGAATATAAGTTCATATGCTCTTTAAACCAGTCAATGGTTTTGTTAAGCCCTTGTTCCAGGGGATATTTCGGTACCCACGCTAATTCCGAAGCTGCCCTCTGGATATCCGCCTGCCAGAATGAGGGCTCATTTTCCCAAGCACGCGGCAGCCCTGTGACACAGGACACCTCATTTCCAAGGATGCCGATAATGTTATCCGTCACAGTTCCAACAGTATGCTGCGTACCGGAGCCGATATTGTAGATCTCTCCTCTGGGGTCCTTGAGATTGAGGGCCGCCTCGTATGCATCGAGTACATCCTCAATATAGATAAAATCCCGGACAAAATCCCGCGATGCTATGTGGGGATTTTGTTTCTGCAATGCTGCAAGAATTACTGATGGAACCAATCGCGATTTTTGTTCATACTGCCCGTAGGGTGAGAAAAGGCGGAGCGTTACAACCGGAAGATTTTCTGTCAGTGCGGTTTTCTGGCAGAATAATGTCGCCGCTGCTTTTGACATACCGTAATCCGTAACGGGATTGAGGATATCCGATTCCCTCATCGCAGTATTTTTTATACCGTATTCTGAAGAGGAACCCGTGTTTACAAAGAGATTTAAACGAATATTTTTGCAGATCCGCAATAAATTTATCGTTCCGGAAATGTTTGATTCTATTATTTTCACGGTATCCTTTTGAGCGGAATTTCCTCCATAAACCGCGGTATGAAAGAGAATATCGGGCTTTATTTTTTTTAGCGAGTCGTTCAGTTTTTCGTATTCTGAAAGATCCGCATGAACAACAGACACATCTTTGAGAAGATCCCTGATTCTCCAGGTGTCAGAGGAATTTCGGATATTAATATAGACGTCTGCCCCGTTCTGGAGAGATCGCCGCACCAGATTCGAACCTACAAATCCTGTGGCTCCGGTTATGAAGATTTTCGTTCCATCGAATGACACCATAGTTCTCTCCCTGAAACAAATCCAAGTATTAAAAGGTTTTACAGGTAAGATCTACACATTCTTATCTGCATCGTTGAGATACGATTCGATTTGGCCAAGAGAAAATTTATACATATCTTCCGCCCGGGCATAATCGGTTCTGTACCACTCAACCGTTTTCCGGATCGCTTCGTTAATTCCATACACCGGTTTCCACCCCAGCCTCGTCACCGACTTTGCAATATCCAGTTTAAGGAATCCTGCCTCATGCGGATTGTTCGTCTGGAGGGTCTGTTCCCAGGTTCCGGTACCCCACTCACGGACAATTTTTTCGGTAAGAGTCTGGACATCTACAGTGTTCGAATAATACGGACCAAAATTCCAGGCACCGGAATATTCTCGTGGATGCTCTTTCATTTTAAGCGCAAGCCACAGATACCCGAACAAGGGGTCCAGCACAAATTGCCAGGGGCGGATCGCAGAGGGGTTGCGGATTTTAATGGTCTTGCCATTCACAAGAGCCCGCACACAGTCCGGAACGATACGATCCTCAGCCCAGTCCCCACCACCGACGATATTTCCGGCCCGTGTTGACGAAAGCGCACAGGTAGGTATTGATCTATCGGACTCAAAAAAACTTTCCCGGTATGATGCGATAACAAGTTCAGCAGCACCTTTGCTAGCGCTGTAGGGATCATGACCCCCCATGGGATCGTTTTCCCGGTAAGCATAATCCCATTCCTTGTTGTCGTAACATTTGTCGCTTGTTATACAAACACAGACAGTTGGATTTTGTGAGGCACGAATCGATTCAAGGACGTTTACCGTCCCCATGACATTTACATTAAATGTTTCTTGAGGATTTTTATAGGATGCCCGAACCAGTGGCTGGGCAGCGAGGTGAAACACAAAATCCGGTCGGTATTCATTGACAACATGGGAAACGTTCTTTTGATCGAGAAGATCACCCCGGATATCCGTAATATGGTTACACAATCCGGTCTCGTTAAAAAAAGAGGGGTCGGTGGGGGGTGCTTGGCTATAGCCAACTACTTTTGCTCCCAGGGATTCGAGCCATAATGCAAGCCACCCTCCCTTGAATCCGGTATGACCGGTGATTAAAACAGACCTTCCATGGAAGGATCCTGCAAGTTTTTCTTTATAGGTCATAACTCCCACACTTTCCACGGAGCTTTGCCGGTTGTCCACGCCTCTTCGAGATAATTCTTATCCCGAAGGGTGTCCATTGCATACCAGAATCCGTCATGTTTGTAAGCGTTAAGCTGACCGGATTTAGAGAGGGATTCCAAGGGTTCCCTTTCTAATACCGTCGCGTCGTCCTTAAGGTAATCAAAAATTGTCGGTTCAAAAATGAAAAAACCGCCATTCACATACCCACCATCCCCTTTGGGTTTTTCAACAAATGATGCAATGGACTGATCATTCTGGATCTGTAATGCTCCAAATCTCCCCGGTGGCCGGATCGCGGTCAATGTCCCGATTTTTTTGTGCGTGTGATGGAATTTAAGCAGTTCCGGGATATTGACATCGGATACACCATCTCCATAGGTTAGCATAAACGGTTCATCACCGATATATTGCTGAATTCGTTTAACTCTGCCCCCTGTCATGGTATTATCCCCGGTATCGATAAGTGAAATCTTCCAGGGTTCGGAAAAATTGCGATGTGTTTCAATTTTATTGTTCTTGATATCGAGGGTTACATCGGACATATGCAGACAATAATTGGCAAAATATTCCTTTATCATGTATCCTTTATACCCCAGACAGATGACAAATTCGTTAAATCCATAATGGGAATAAATTTTCATTATATGCCATAAGATTGGCTTTCCTCCGATCTCTACCATCGGTTTGGGCCGAAGAGTTGTCTCTTCACTTAACCTGGTTCCCAACCCTCCAGCAAGTATTACCACTTTCATTTTTTTACCCCTTGTTTGTAGCGATCATTTACTAATAGGCGCGATTGTCGGTCTGAAATCCTTCACAATACTTTTGTACTTCACGAAAATAGACCTTTCCCAAAAAGCCCTCCGTTCGATCAGAGGGATTATATCGCAAAATAACAAATATTCCGGAAACGGATTCACAATGAAAAAGATTGGATTTTATAATTATTACGATTATTACAACAACAATCGGATGTTTGATTCTAATTTTGTATCGAATATTGGGGATGATTTGTCGTACCCCTTTAAATTGCTAGCCTCCGAATCGAGAAAAAAAGGTTTTGAAGTTTCAACGATAGATACCCAGCCTCTTGACGAGTACGATGCAATCGTTTTTCTTGATTTTCCAACCTATAAAAATAGGTATTTCCAAGAACTGATCAGAAAAAAAATGGACAATCTATATCTATTCGTTTTTGAAAATGAACTGGTAAGGCCTGATAACTGGGACCCGACAAATTATCGGTTTTTCAGAAAAGTCTTTTCCTGGAACGATGATTTTGTCGATAACAAAAAAGTTTATAAATTTTTTTTGCCCAACAAACTGCCAAGGGGAATTTCGAGCGATCCTGATAAAAAAAAGAAATTATGTTGTTTAATTGCAGGAAATAAGTCATCATCACATAAGAAAGAACTCTATACAGAGAGAGTGAAGGCAATCCGTTGGTTTGAGAACAATGCACCAGACTCTTTCGATTTGTACGGTCATGGTTGGGATATCCATTTGTTTTCCGGTGTTTTCAATCCATTGAATCGGGTACGAATGATGACAAAACTGTTCGCTCCTCGTTTCCCCTCGTTTAAAGGCACCCTAAATTCGAAGCACGAGATTCTTGAGCAGTACAGGTTTTCAATCTGTTATGAAAACGCCCGGGATATACCGGGATACATCACCGAAAAAATCTTCGATTGTTTTTTTGCGGGGTGTATTCCGGTCTACTGGGGCGCCCCGAACATTATCCAGTATATTCCGGAAAATACCTTCATTGACCGGAGAAAGTTTGAGTCCTACGAAAAATTATTTGATTTCATGGTAAAAATGGATGAACCAACGTACCTCGATTATATTCGCCGCATGGAAACATATGTTAACGGTCCCGAAATCTATTCATTCGGTGCAGATAACTTTTGTGCAACCATACTTCAGGGTATAGCCGGGAAATAATTGCACCAAAACAATTTTCCCACAAACCGTCATATTTTATCAAATGACAAAAACTGAGTACTTTAAAAATATCCTCCGATGGTGCACCCCTCCGATTTTTGGTATGATGCAGAAAAAATTCAGTTCTTCAAGAAAATATCGATTGTTATGGCCTTTTAATAATCTAAATATAAATAGCGACACTGTCGAAATAATATTTGATGTAGGTGCAAATATTGGAATTATTTCCAGGAACGCTTACAAAGCATTCCCTCACGCAAAAATCTACAGTTTCGAACCTGTCTCGACAACATTCCAAGAGCTGGAAAAAAATACACTTCCATACCGTAACAGGATTTTTCCTTTTCAACTGGGATTTTACACGGAATCAAAAAAAATGCCAATTCATATCACCACCACAACCGGAGCCAATTCGCTAATACCCCAGAGCAGGGATCATAAAAAAGTGCATGCTCATCTTGATCTGAAAGAAGTAGGTGAAGAGGTAATTGAGCTTACAACGATGGATTCTTTTGTCCAGAGTCACACCATTGATAAAATTGATATCCTGAAGATCGATGTTGAAGGTGTTGAAAAGGAAGTACTTCTTGGGGGATTGGAGACATTACGGCAAAAGGTTCATTTCATTATTATCGAATTATCGTTTCTGCGAAGAAACCGGGAATCGCCATACTGGGTCGAGATCTGCCAGTTCCTCTATGATGCCGGATTTGAACTAGTAACAATATATGATGTCGCCAAATATGTTGAGGACGGACAGGAATACATCGCTCAGATGGATGCAGTGTTCAGGAAACAAAAAAAGGATTGAATGATAGGATAAATCGATCTTATTTTGGAGGCGGGTGTTGGGACACTATACGTTTTATTTTATGTCTACGGCAAAACAATTTTTACCTTATCCATTAAAAAATACGTATGAATACTCGTACTCAATCAGCATCCCTTTTGATTTACATTCCTTCTTATAATCGATTTGACCGGTTATGTGAGCAGATTGATCAAATATACCCCTTTCTGAACAAATATCCGATAAACATCCTGGTAAGCAATAATTCATCACCGGACAAACGGTATCTGAGCCTGAAAGACCGTTACCCGCACGAAAAAGTGTCGATCATCACCAACCCGGTGAATATCGGGGCAAACCCGAATATAATGAATGGATTTCTCTATTCTGCAGATTATGAATTTTTATGGATTTTGAGCGACGATGACATAATCCTAGGAAATTCGGTTGAGAAGATCATGGATCTGCTTGATGAAAATGTTGATATCGTCTACTTTATAATGAAGGATTTCCCCCCTAATATTAGGGAATGCCGAATGCCTGATATTGTGTCCATTCTTAATTTTGGTTTGGGTCTCGTAAGTGCCGTTATTTATCGTTCAAAAACCGTAATTCCCGACGTGAGAATCGGGTATGAATATATTTCAAGTGGCTTTCCCCATCTGGCAGTCATGTTCGCTACATGCGAGCGAAAAGGATCCCTGAAAGTGTTTACTTATCCCTACGACGAGATATTTCTTAAAAAGAAGCCCGATTTGCAGGTAGAGTCTGATAATTATTATTTAAGTACCTATGGTTTTGTCCATTTATCCGACTTCATCAACGAAAGGAAAACGAAATCAAGATTTATTAAGATGTGGCTAATTGATATCCTGCCAATTGCCATCAGCCTGAAAAAATCGAACCAAACAAAGTATGCTAATTTAAAGGGGTATATTTTTGCACAATCAAAGGGGTTATTCTTTTATTTTTATTACCGGGTAGCAATCGTTTTTTTCCTGAACTATGCAAAAAGGGCCTACAAGGCGATCAGAGGAAAACAGAACTGATTTGGCTGAACATCCCCTCCATTAATTAAAAAATTGGATTGCTCAAATTTTAACTGAGTTTTAGGTTTTCATCCGTGGGTCATTCATGTCTGAGACGATCTCCCATTTAATTACAGGCGCTAACAATGTAGGGCGTTTTGTGGTCCAATATGGGGATTGGCTCACATTTCCGAATATATTTAAATAAAGTACAGGTGCACCAACACCCGGTTGAACCAGCCATTTTACGTAGTGTAAACTAACCAACATCTCAATTCGGTACAAGCCTTCATTTAACAAATTAGAAGGAATTTTGCTGCGGATAATGTTTTTTCCCCGGGTTAAATGAGGCCAATCCGTTTCAATTTGATCGATCTGACACGAATAATAGAGTAATGAACCGTCTTCAGAAAAAAAGGCATAACCGAGGGTTAACCTATCATCAAGAATTTCTATAACCCCTTCAATATAAACCCAGATATCTTCGTAATTGTTTACGGGCCCAGATATTCTAACTCCGGTCTTATCACCTAAATAAAATTTTTGGGGAGTGAATGCCGGAGATACGAATTGCATGTTTAGATTATTCCATTCTTCAATTTCTGTTGAATTACCTCGGGGAAAAAGGTATTTTCGAATTACGGCACAAACATCATTTTCATACATTTTGAGATTCCCATTTTCGAACAAGATACATGAATCGCAGAGTTGCTCTACCGCGTTCATATTATGGCTGACAAACACTACTGTTCTCCCTTCATTCGCGATCTCGCCCATCTTCCCCAGACACTTTTTCTGGAATGCCGCATCCCCGACAGCGAGTACCTCGTCAACCAACAGGATCTCCGGCTCCAGATGTGCCGCCACCGCAAACGCGAGCCGGACATACATTCCGCTCGAATACCGTTTCACGGGCGTATCGAGGAATTTTTCAATTTCGGAAAATTTCACGATGTCATCGAGTTTGGCATCGATCTCCCGCCGTTTCATCCCCAGAATCGAACCGGATAAATAGATATTTTCCCGACCGGTTAATTCCGGATGAAACCCGGTCCCCACTTCCAGTAAAGAACCAACCCGCCCATGAAGTTCAACCGTCCCTTCCGTGGGCGAAGTAATCCGGGATAAAATTTTCAGAAGCGTTGATTTCCCGGCCCCGTTCCGCCCGATGATCCCGACAACCTCGCCCGGCTCCACTTCAAACGATACATCCTTTAACGCCCAGAACCCTTCCACCGGCGGGGCCTTATGGAAGATTTTCATCGGCGCCTTGAGGGAATTGACAATCGCATCGCGGAGCGTATGATACGGCTCCTGCGGTCCGCCAAGTTTGTATTGCTTGCTTAAGTGGCTGACGCGAATTGCGGGATGGTTAGAAGACATGGGAATGTTCCTATAATGGTAGCCGTGATAGCTGAATTAACGTTTCGTCCGCCGATTTTCACGGGTAGGGAAGCGGCCTCATGCGGATTTTTTTCTCTTCAACGACAGAAAAATGGCCCTCCCAGTCAGTACGGGATGTAAGGATATCCAGAATATATTTTACAATCAGGGCTGGATTTTTCATAGGTAATCTGAAGAGGATGATTCCTGCAGAGGGGTAGAGTTTGTCCTTCACGGCCAGTTCACCAAAATCTTTGTCATAGGTCAAAAGGACTCGTTTTTCCGGAATAGGCATACCTCATAACTTCAGGATCGGAAATGCCGGGGGCTTTTGTTCGAATCCAGATGATATCATATCCGCCATCCGCCAGTTCACGGACTACTGATGCTGGAATATTCTCATCAGCGAGCAGTTTCATCCAATGATCTTTCCTTGAGGAGGTGTAGCATATACCCGCTCTTCGCGGACAATCTCCTGAGCATACCGGATACAGGCAAGAATATCCTCACGTTCCAGCCCGGGGTACTCGTGCAAAATAGCAGATTCATCCCACCCGGATGCGAGAAGTTCAAGAATAAGATCAACCGATATCCTTGTCCCCCGGATAACCGGTTTGCCGGTTAGGACCAATGGATCAAGGATAATCCGCGAGACAGGTTTCATGAAAAACAATAGTGGCTAAGGAATATTATACTTATGTTGGCAATGCCGTGATTAAGAGAAGAATTTTTACATCGATCTATGACAG
>Ga0187810_10000553_pt1 | contig 14148 bp, 13 predicted proteins | sample NC_wetland_sal_i_9_FD_132963 | JGI IMG/M metagenome (GOLD analysis project Ga0187810, IMG submission 132963) | Wetland sediment microbial communities from Neuse River Estuary, North Carolina, USA - ASW_5 | ecosystem: Environmental > Aquatic > Freshwater > Wetlands > Sediment | place: USA: North...
CTTACCATCGAAGAGGGTACGCCGATGGCGCGTTGGAACCGGAAAGGCATGCTTGAGGTGATGGACGATGACCTGACTGCGACCATGTATCAGGCTGCCACGGATTATTTGAGCCAGGCCGGCTTCGAGCAATATGAGATCTCCAACTGGGCACGTACGCGTGCCGATGGTCTGGATGCGCGCTGCCTTCACAATTTGAATGTATGGCGCTACCAACCTTACTATGGGTTTGGTGCGGGTGCCCACGGTTTTGTCGGTCACACACGTACAGCCAATGTTGGGCCCATACCGGCCTATTTGGCCCGCATGCAGGCGCTGCAAGGAGACTGGCCCGCGGCTGTGGAAGTCGAAACGTTGAGTACCTGGGATGAGATGCAGGAATGGATGATGATTGGCCTGCGCTTGACCGCGGAGGGGGTATCCCGCCAGGCCTTCTTGGAGCGTTTTGGCATCTCCTGTGAGCAGGTGTTCGGCAAACAGTTGCAGAAGGGCTTGCAGACGGGACTGCTCGAAAACGTGGGCGCCTCTAATGACCGAGTGCGTTTCACCTCCAAGGGCCGGTTTTTAGGTAATCAGGTGTTCATGGAATTCGTGGCGAACGAGCCGCCGCTGGGGGTTGACCTGGCTTAATAAACGGTAACCTGCGTACCCATGCCGACCGTATTCATCTTCTGGTATTCAGCTTTGGGGGTCAGCCAGCGGAAGAGCCATTTGGCCTGGTCCATTTCCATGTTGACGCAGCCGTGACTCATGGGTACCCCAAAGTTGTGGTGCCAGTAGGTACCATGGAAGGCCACACCTAATTCAGTCTGGAAGAACGAGGTCCAGGGTACCCCGGGCAAAATATAAGCATCCAGATCGGTCGAAAGATCACCGCCGCCCATGTGCTTGGAGATCATCTTGCTTTCGACGTAAAAGGTGCCGGTCGGGGTGTTCCACGGAATTTCGCCGACGGGTTGGTAATCGAGCCCCGAGGAGATCTTGGTTTTCAGCACGACGGTGGAATTCTCGTAAGCCGTCAATTCCTGTTGGGCGAGTGAGACCTCTACACGTTTGTTGCCCGGCGGAACATCTGCAGAAACGGGCGTCATCTCGTTCTCGGGGATGAGGCGCACGTGCTGGGCGGGCACGTAATAGTCCAGAGAATCCAGCATGAGCATCTCGTCCTTGATGCGGTACCAGGGTTGTCCATCGGGGCCTTCGACCACGTCGGTGACCCAGTGGGTAGAGTCGTAATAAAGGCGATAGAGTTGCGTCCAGTTGCCTTTTTGGCGCTGTAAGTAGCTTTGCGAATAGGGGACTGTGATCTGGGCTGCGTGAATAGTGCCGCCCAGGTTTTCGACGACGGGGTTGAGTGAAGCCTGCACCCGCTGGGTATGGGCTGAGTGGATATAGCCGCCCCAGACCTTGTACCACAATGGGTTGTAAGTGGGGTTTTTATCCGAGATTACCTCACTGTAAATGTGAAAGATCTCGTCACGGTAACGCTGGAATTTGATCGTGCTGTCTTCATCGGGCTGGCTGTACACACTGACCGAATCGATGGTCACACGGGCGAGATCTTCGCCGTCCAGTAACTCACCAAAGTTGTAGACCGGCTTAAAAGCCAGGGCAGCCATACTTAACGCCCCCAGCTTCAAAAAGTCGCGACGCGAAAGGTGTGTGCTCATGACGCTTGATTATATCAGCATAATTACTACTGGAATGGTCTAATTAACAATTTTCTATATTTTCTCAACCAGATTTTTTACGTGGAAACCAGGGGATGAAGGCGCTCGTCGAGGCCACGTATTCTTTATAACCGGGTTTGCTATCTACCAATGTCTTTTCGAGTAGGGCGACACCGGAGACTTTTATCAGGAATAGGGTCATGAGAATGGGGCTGATGATTGCCCACCAGGTTCCGGTTGCCAGGGCGAGCAAATAAAAGGCCCACCATTGCGCGGCGTCGCCAAAGTAATTGGGATGACGGGTGTAATGCCACACGCCGCTATCGAGCAACTTGCCGCGGTTGGCGGGGTTGGCCCGGAAGCGAGCCAACTGGGCATCCCCGCTGGCTTCGAAGAAGAAGCCTACCAGCCATACGATTACGGCCACAACATCCAACCAGACGAAAGATGCAATGAAGAGAAAATATTGACTCGCCAATATGGGGATGGAGATCAGCCACATGAGCAATCCCTGCAGCAAGAACACTTTGCCCAGGCTCGCGATCCACCAGGAAGCCCCAGATTCACTACGCCACTTTTGATAGCGGAAATCTTCCGGCTTGCCCCAGTTGCGCAGCAAGATGTGCACGCTCAAGCGCAATCCCCAAATGGTGACGAGAACTGCCACTAACAGTTTTTGCAGCAGATAGCCAGTTGGGGTGATGAAGAAGTAAAACCAGGCTGAAATCACAAAGCCAGTTCCCCAGAAGATATCCACGATACTGGAATTTTTGAGCCAGAGGCTGATGCCCCATAAGACGAGCATTAAGGCAAGAATTAAGCCCCCACCGATGAGATAAGTTTGCCAGAAAGTCATGTGAAACTCCTTTGGGTTTACACCGTTACAGCCACGAAGCCAAACACCCCTGGGCCCAGGTGTGACCCTAATATAGGCGTTACGTCCACAGTATAGAACTCTTGTGGGTTCGGGAAATATGGCTGGCTTTTGTCGTAGAGCAACCTGGCCCGGTCTGGTGCATTGGTGTGTACCAGGGCTAATTGCTCTAATGGGCCAAGTGATTTTAGAATATCCAGCAGGCGGCTCACCGCTCCCGAGAAAGTACGTGTTGCCAACATACTGATCTTGCCCTGGTTCATTTGCAAAATGGGTTTAATTTGCAGCAGGCTGCCAATAGAAGCCTTGATGTGCGAAAGGCGCCCGCTACGCTGCAGGTAGGTGAGGGTATCCACGGCGGCAAAAGTGTGGGTACGCCTGGCGACGTCACAGGCAATGGCAGATACTTCATCGAAGGACTTGCCTTCCTGAGCGGCTTTGGCAGCGGCTTCGACGACCAACCCGGTGCCCAGACTCAACTGGCCGGGATCGTAAGGGTGGATGGAAGCATTTTCCAGCGCTTCGGCCGCCAGAACCGCCACATTATAGACCCCGCTCAGTTGGGGCGAAATATGGATAGACAGGATGGTGCTGGCCCCTTTGGCCAGTAGATCTCGATAGATTTGGGTAAATGTACCCAGTGCAGGCGCGGAGGTGGTTGGGGATGGATTACTGTGCGCCAACTTTTCGTAGAAAAGAGCCCGACTCATTTCGATGCCATCATCCAAATAGCTCTTTTCTGGAAAGTTGATGTAACAGGGTACAACGGTGATGCCATATTTCTGGATCACTTCGGGTGGCAAGTCACAGGTGCTGTCAGTTACGATTTTTATCATCTTTATCGCCCTCTAACGATGGTAATCTTCTAATCACTACCTTTATTATACGAAATTGGTGAATTGGTTTCTACCTGTGTATAAGGTTGTAAAAAACACCTGGAAAGAGTTTGACTTTACCAGGTGTTTTTTGCCTTAGAAGTGAGAGAAAAGTTATTGCTGGGGCTGTTCAGGGTTCCTACGGGTACTCTCGATGGTCAAGATGCCATTTTTGACTTGCGTAGTGAGTTTATCGAGCTCGGCCTGCATGGCTTCAAGGCTTTGGCGCACATATTCATCGGCGTCGGCCTTCATGCGGTCACATTCCTGGCGGGTCTGGGCGATGATCTGATCGGCACGCGCCTGGGCTGCCTGGGTGATGGGGTCTTTTTCGGCCATCTTATCGGCTTTTTCGCGAGCCAGGGCAATGGTGCGGCTGGCTTCTTCTTGAGCCTGGGCCATAATGCGGTCTTTTTGCACCAGAAGCTGCTGCGATTTCTTGATCTCTTCGGGAATGGAAACACGCATCTGGTCGATCAGGTCAAGCAAACGATCTTCGTCCATGACGACACTGTGGGTGAACCAGATGGGCCTGCTTTCGTTGAATAACTCTTCCAGGCGGTCAATCAGATGCAATATATCCATAAAACGTCTCCTGCAAATAAATTATACAGTTATTTGCAAATATGCACGTTGCAACCTTCGCGCCTAATTCTTAATCTCGAGTTGCCTGGGTGAGAACCACATTATGATCGTCACCCAACTCGATAAACTTGGCTTTCAGTGCGTCTTCGACGGATTTTGGCACCATCGATGAGACATCTCCACCCAGTGAAGCAATCTCGCGAACAGTAGTCGAGGAGAGGAAGGTATGTTCCTCGCTGGTGATGAGGGCGAGAACTTCGATATCAGGAGCCAGCCGGTGATTGGCCAGGCCCATGCGGAACTCATATTCGAAATCAGAGAAAACGCGCAGCCCGCGGACGATGACCTGCGCATTTATCTTCTGGCAATACTTTACCGTAAGACCGGAATAGCCGGTTACGGTGATCTTCGGAAAGCCCTGAAAAACACCTTGTACCAGTTTGATGCGTTCTTCGGGGGAGAACAAAAAATTCTTCAGGGGTTTATCGTAGACCGCCACGAATAGTTCATCGACGAGTTTGGAGGCGCGAATGGCAATATCGATGTGACCGTTGTGGATCGGATCGAACGAACCGGGAAAGACAGCTCTAATCATTGGGGGTATCCTCAGCTAATATCAGTCGTTGTGGTCTGCCAGAACGCAGAAAGTTTCTCATGCAAAGGAATATCTTCGGGTTGAGAAAGATCGGGATCTTTCTTGAAGAGTTCGGCGGCAAAAGTACGAGCCTTTTCGATCGTCTTGAGGTCGGTATAACTGGCCATCTTGAGTTCGGCAAAACCAGATTGCCGGGAGCCGATAAAATCGCCCGGCCCGCGCTGCTGCAAATCTTTTTCGGCTAAGACGAAGCCGTCATTGGTCTGAGTCATCACTTCCAGGCGTTCGTTTTGCAGAGCATCTTCATTATCTGGGATCAACAGACAGTAGGACTTGTTACCACCGCGTCCAACACGGCCCCGCAATTGATGCAACTGGGCCAGGCCAAAGCGGTTGGCGCCTTCGATGAGCATCATGGTGGCGTTGGGGATATCGACCCCCACTTCCACGACGGTGGTGGAAACCAGAATATCGTATTCTTTGTCGCGGAATTTGCGCATGACGGTCTCTTTTTCATCGGCTTTCATACGGCCATGCAGCAACCCCAGTTTTAAGTTAGGGAAGATCTCCCGCTGCAAATAATCGTGCTCTTCCACGGCGGCTTTGGCTTCATCATCTTCGCCTTTTTCGATGAGGGGGTAGATAACGAAGGCCTGAAAGCCCTGCTGAATTTGTGCCAGGATCATCTGATAAGCACGCTCGCGTTCCAGCGGATGAATCACGTGGGTTTCCACCGGGATGCGGCCGACCGGCATTTCGTCCATTACCGACAGGTCCAGATCACCATACAACGTCAAGGCCAGCGAGCGCGGGATAGGCGTGGCCGTCATGACCAGCAGGTGAGGGGTAGTGCCTTTTTGGCGCAGGGCGGCCCTTTGGCCGACCCCAAAACGGTGCTGTTCATCGATGATGACAAACTGTAAATTCTTGAAGATCACCGGACTTTCGATAAGTGCATGCGTACCGATCAATAATTTGATGGTGCCTTCGGCAAGACCAGCCAAAAGTTCTTCGCGTTCTTTGGCCGGCGTATCCCCGGTGAGCAAGCGAATTTCTTCTGCATGCAAAGGTGCATCGGCAGGGAAGGAGGCGGTCAAATTCTTCAAGGTATTAAAATGCTGCTCGGCCAGAATGCTGGTAGGAGCCATGAAAGCGCTCTGGGCACCCGCCGCGGAAACTATACAGGCTGCCAGGGCAGCAATGATGGTCTTGCCTGACCCGACGTCACCCTGAATCAGACGATTCATGGGAACGCCGGAATTCAAATCGGCGCAAACCTCGGCGAGCACCTTCTTTTGCGCATTTGTCAGCGTATAGGGCAGACCGGCGATCAGGGTGTTCAGTGTTTCGTCGGGCAAGGCAAATTTCTGGGCGGTGCCTGATTGCCAGCTTTGTTTTTGCTGCAGAACACCCAATTGCATCAAAAAGATCTCGTCGAACGAGAGACGCTCGCGGGCGGAATTCAAAAGGTTCATGTTGGTAGGGTAGTGAACCTGGTGCAAGGCCACCGAAAGATCGACGAGATTGGCAGAACGCTTTATCTCATTGGGTAAGAAATCATTGATCTTGTTGCAGTAAAAATTGATGACTTCATGAATATCTTTGCGTACCGTGTTCTGGCTGAGACCAGCGGTAAGTGGATAGACCGGGATGATGCCATTTGTATTAAGGTGATCTTTTTCCAGCGGCTCATAATCGGGATCGCGCATTTGCAAGCGGCCGAGATACATATCTACCCGGCCTGAAATGACCAACTGAGCCCCGCGCTTGAACTGGTTTTCCATGTAACGAGCTATCTCGGAACCATGCCGGAAGAAGATAAGGCGCAAGAATCCTGAACCATCGCTTACCACAACCTCGATCCGCGACATATTCTTATTCATCTGATGGGTGATCGACATACTTTGTACAGTGGCGATGACGGTCAACTCGTCACCAAATTGCAGGCGGTTAATCGGTTTCAACTGACTGTAATCATCATAGCGGCGCGGGAAATAATAGAGCAACTCACCCAGGTTCTTCACCCCCAGGGAGTCATAACGTTTCGAAAGCTCCGGGCCAATGCCGCGCAGGGTGGTCAGAGGGGCATCCAGGCCCAAACCGGATGGTTTGGTGTAGGGCAGTGGATTGGCAGGCTGCCGCACAGGAACATCCACAGGTTGAGGTGTTGTTTCGGCAGGTTTGGCGGCGGGTGGCGGTGTTCCTTGCTCTTGAGGTTTGGTAGCCAGAAAAATGGATTCGGCCTTGATCACTTTAGGATCAGTCGGATAAGCTGCTTTGATGGCTGCGACCAAATTGAGTACCTTGGTATAACGGGTCTCTACAGAGGCCTCGCTGTAGCCTTCCATTTCCGATTTAATTAGCAGAAGCAACTCCACCGATACGTTGTCGTGGGTGGCTTCCTGAATCCAGGCGGGTAAAAACTTTTCGAGACCGCCAATGATGGCCCGATCCGAGTATTTGAATTGTTGAGCTTCGAGCGTAAAAATTTTAAATAATTTATCGATAGAAGCAAGCATGTTTTTATTTTACCCCAAAGAAGGTCATAAATTTTAATATTGTAGGACAATTGTATCATGGCAATGACTCATGGTTTCGATAACTATTCCCATAGGGCACTAAGATCGTGGGAACGAATGAGAAACGATTCCGCTTGCCGAAAAATTCTTAAACCGCTAATGAACCGAGTTCAACCTAATGAGAACAAAAAGGCTTTGTAAAAAGCAGAAGTTCCTTTTATAGTTTTGATTACTATTTTCTCCATAAACCCCGATGAGACTGGGGTGGGCGCCGATGAAACTGGGGCAAGCGCCGATAAGACTGGTGCGGGCGCCGATAAAACTGATGCAGGTCGCTCGCAGAGAGCGCTCACTCGCAACAACAGAAAGTAGTTGGAACTAACCAATTATTTCAGAAATGAACGAGTTTTTCTTTTTTATTTTGCCAGTTTTACCATCAGGTGAGTAAATACATAATTGTGTATTTACTCACCTGATGTATGGCATTCAAAAGATCGCTGACAAAAGAATTGGTAATTTAGCTTTGCAGCATCCGCCCCTGAAAATGGCCGTTATTGCCTTTTTAAGGGCTGTTCACCCATTTCATATGAGAGCAAACAACCCTGAAAGGGTTGGTTCAGACCCTTTCAGGGTGCGTAGAGAGCTCGCTATTTCCTTCCAGCCAAGCTTCCTTGTGAATGCCGTGTCACCTGATGCACACTTTTCTTGAAGCCGTCTTTTTCTAATGTGGCAAGTGAAGCAAGCAATCTCAGCCGCGGCATTTACAGGTTCGTCTTCCGACTCCCATTGCGGCCGAGTTTTGGTTTTCCGAAGAGTAAGTACACAATTATTATAGAACAATATTTCTAATTGTCAAGGGGGAATCGGCTGATCTTTTTTGAGCTCAAATTTGAAAAGATTAAAGCAATCATTTTGCCCTTTCGCTTCGCTTCGAGACGAGATATGGCATTCTTACATTGAGTAGCTGTTTGTCATCGATCCGTGGATGATTCTTCGAGGTCTTCCATGACGACCATGCCAAAACCGCGCGGGCCAAAGAGGGTAGACAGGAACGGGTTAAGGGGATGTTCGGTATAAGAAGTGGTGGGAAAAACCTCATCGAGATGCTGGTGCAGGAACTTGGATTCATTGATGCCGGGCATTCCCGGCTGAATGAAGGCGACGTGGCGTAAGGCATCGAACTCGTCGACGAATTCAATGAAGAAATCGATGGCCGAACGCTGCGTTTTTACCTTTTGCAGCGGATTCAACTTACCCTCTTCCATCAAGAACAAGGAAAAAAGCCCCATCATTTCACCGACCGTGGCCTGCCCGATATCTAAAACGCCAGCAGAATGTAAATAGGAAAGGTTGGGGGTACAAAAGAGGGTGTAAATATGGGGGATGATGAGCCTGAGCTTCTTTTCGATCTCTTCGATGGGGAGCTCTTTGACGATCAGTTCGGCAGCGTATTGCACCAGCAACCCCAGGCCAAGCGAGGTGTTTTGTGAATCGATAAGATGTAAATTAGCGTGTCCATGCAGGGAAGCAGTGATCTTTTCGGCTTCCTGGTAAAGTGGGCTGATCTCTTTGGAAAGTAGAATGATGAAAATGTCGTCGTAAATGGGTAAGGATTTGGAGACCTGAACAAAAACATCCTCAGTTGAGGGAGCCACTATTTTGGGTGAGAAAGAAGGGCTGGTGTAGGCAGGTAACTCGCCGGATTTAGGAAAGGGCTCGTGTGGATTGGCGGAATTGACCAGATTGAACTGATGCTGCAGGAGCTGTAAACACTTGTTGCCCGGAAAACCCGGGAACGAGAACTGCGCCGAGGAATCTGTGATGATGCAGGCAGAGCCCATAGCTACTCTACACTTAATATCATAAAGTAATGGGGTTGGCCGCCTTCGTGAATCTCCACTTCGATGGCCGGATAAACTGTTTCGATCTTCCTGGCAATCACTTCGACTTCGGGCTGAGTGATGTTGTTGCCGTAAAAGACAGTGATGTGTTCGCGATTCTGGATCTCCATCTTTTCGAGCAATTTCAAAGCCGCAGTTTCGATATCATCGGCGGAGACGGCTAATTTCTCATTCTGCAAACCGATGATCTTGCCATCTTCTACATGAACGCCGTCGATCTCGACCGTACGGGTGGCTACTGTGATCTCGCCACAATCCACCTCGTTAATGGCTTCTTTCATCTCGTCAAAGACCTCTTCCAGGTTGCCATCCGGGACGAGACGCAGCAGGGCAGAGAGACCCTGAGCGATATTTTTACTGGGGATCACTTTAACGTTCTTGGTGCTGAGCGTTTTGGCAGTATCTGCGGCCAAAATAATATTCTTGTTGTTCGGCAAAATGATGATATCGTCGGTAGGCAAATCTTCGAAGGATTTTAAAATCTCTTCGGTGCTCGGATTCATGGTTTGCCCGCCGCTAACAATGGCAGCAACACCCAGGCTGGCAAAAATTTTCGAAATGCCGTCACCCGGTGAAACGGTCACAACTGCGATCTGGCCTGGTTCAAGTGGGTGCAATTCATAGGGGGGTTGGCTGGCCCTTTTATCGGCCATCTGCGAACGCAGATTTTCCATTGCGATCTTGGTCCAGGTGCCCAGAGTGGAGATGTACTGAACGGGCTCTTCCTGGCGACCATCAGCGACGTGAATGTGCATGCGGTACATGCCATCGCCTTCGCCCACCTGAATGGATGTGCCCATTTTTTCGAGTTCCTGGTAGAAAAGATCGAGGTTAAGAGGCGCGGAAGGTTTAAAGTCGACGACCACTTCTACGTCCTGACCTTCTTCCACTTCTTCAAAGGCTTCTTCTAAGTTCATCGCGGTCAAGTCCTGAACACTGGCACTAATGCCTTCCAGCGGCTGGCCTTTTACCTGGCGCAGCATGCCTTCGAGCAGATAATAAAGCCCCTTGCCGCCAGAATCGACGACACCGGCTGTTTTGAGAATGGGTAAGAGTTCAGGAGTGTTCTTTACCGATACATCCGCGGCCTTGACGGCGACATCCAATAAGGCGACCAGATCGTGGGTCTGGGCGAAAGCGTCAGTAACGGCGGCAGAAACATCATGGATCACGGTAAGGATCGTGCCTTCAACCGGGCGGACGACCCCTTTGTAAGCTGTATTCCGGCTTTCGGTGAAAGCCGCCACAAGGGCGGCTGCATCCATCTCGGGCAAACTATCCAGCGAGCGAGCGAAACCACGCCAAATTTGCGACAGGATTACACCCGAGTTCCCGCGGGCGCCCATCAAAGCACCTTGAGCAACATCCTTGGCCATCTTGCCAATATTGGTATCCTCTGACTTGAGAACCTCATTGTAGGCGGCCTGCATCGTCAAAAGCATGTTCGTGCCCGTATCCCCATCGGGAACAGGAAACACGTTGAGAGAGTTGACTGTTTGTTGATTGGCTTTTAACCAGAGCAGGGCGGCTTCGACCAATTTTTTTAGCTCTTGACCATTGATGGCTAAAACTTCTGGAGTTGTACTGGTAACCGTCGGCTCGGTAAGGGTAGAATTACTGCTCATGGCGCTCCAATTACAATAAGGGATAATCAATCAGAATTGCTGATACGCAGTCCGCGAATGTGTACATCCACATGGTCTACGATCAGGGAGGTATCTTTTTCGATGCGATATTTGACGTTTTCTGAAATACTGGAAGCCACCGATTTGATGCGCACGCCATACTCGACAATGACATACAGGTCGATCGAGACGGCTTTCTCATCAAAACTCACATCTACACCCAGAATGGGATCTTTGACCAACACCTGAGAAAGGCCTTCGGCCAGATTTTTGGTGGCCAGGCCAACTACGCCATAAGATTCAATTGTAGAGTGATAGGCAATTGCAGCAATTGCACGGTGCGAAATAAAGATACTTCCAAGTGGATTGTTCACTGTACTCATGTTTTTTATCCTCTGTTTATAACAGCATTTCTTGAAAAAAGATACGGTTTGTGATACAATCGCAGCTTGCTTGTGGGTTGCATATACCCTTGATTTTACTCATTTTTGTAATTAATGTAAGGAAAGGAACTTAAAAATGGCTAAGTGCGAATCCTGTGGAAAAACGACGACCTTTGGTCACAACCGCAGCTTTTCTTTGAGGGCCACGAACCGGTCTTTCAAACCCAATCTGCAAAAAGTCACTGTATTTGAAAACGGCAAAAAGGTTCAAAAGGTCCTCTGCACTAAATGTATGCGTACGATGGTTAAGAGCCATTAAGTCTCTGTGAACCTGATAAAGATACGGCGTCGGCCGTATTTTTATTTAAGGGCATTGCGCAGGTCTGAAATTCCGGCCTGGATGCCGGCCGGGTGCTTAAAGATCGCCGTGGCAGCTACAAACGCTGTAGCGCCAGCGAGAGAGCATTCCTTGATGGTTGCAGCAGTGATGCCGCCATCCACTTCGACGATCAGGGGGTGGTTTTGCGCCTCTGCCATGGCTTTTACAGCAGCGATCTTTTGTGCCATCTCAGGGATAAACTTCTGACCGGAAAAGCCGGGGCTTACCGACATGACCAGGGCCATATCGATAAAGGGCATAATCGATTCAATCGCAGAAGCCGGCGTACCGGGGTTAATGGCGATGCTGGGATGTGCGCCCAGAGAACGGATCAATTGCAGGGTGCGCATGATGTTCTGATTATTTTCGATATGGACGGTTACGTTCGTGGCACCGGCGGAAATAAAAGCCGCGATGAAAGTATCCGGATTGTCGATCATCAGGTGAACATCCAAAGGAAGCCTGGTGATGCGGTGGCAGGTCTCCACGATAAACGGGCCCATGGAAATATTGGGGGCAAAATGGCCATCCAATACATCGATATGAATCCATTCGCAATTGGCCGCTTCACATTGTGAAATTGCATTACCCAGGGCTGAAAAATCAGCAGAAAGAATCGAAGCCGAAATAATATTGTTTGTCATGACCATTCCTAATTAAAAAGGGGGCGTATCGAAAACCATACGTATAACCAAAATGGGATGAGCCCCCCTACGAACAAAATGCAGGCCAGTTCCAGACCAATGGTTTTCCATTCCGGCGCGGGTGCAGAAGGCGTCTCGTCTTCGGAAGAAATTTGTGTTTGTCGGCGAGCCTGAAATGTACTTTTTACCGTTTCCGCTGCTTCATCGGGCTGCAGGGGCGGCGGCACGAGATAATATTTATCCGGCTGCTGGCTGAAGGTGAGCAACACCCTACCGAGTTGATCGGCAGTGCGATAGCGCTGGGCAGGTTCTTTGGAAAGGACCTTTAAAATAATGCGCTCCAGCGGCTCGGGAATTTGCGGATTGATCAGATGGGGCGGAGTGGGGTCGGTATTCAAACGCAAAGCTGCCAGTTGCTCCGGGTCATCTGTTTCGAAGGGCAGACGGCCGGTGAACATCTCATAGATGACCACGCCCAGCGAATAGACGTCAGAGGCAGGGGTGGGTGCCTGGCCCATAGCCTGTTCCGGCGAGAGATACTGCGGCGAACCCCAGACAACTTCTTGTTTTTCCTGCGGGTCGATGGTGGAGAGGGCACGGGCGATGCCAAAATCGGTGATTTTGAGCCGGCTATCGGGGGTGACCAACATATTGTGAGGTTTTACGTCACAATGGACAATACCAGCCCGATGCGCATAGCCTAAAGCAGCGCAGGCCTGTAGAATAAGCGGAATTCCTTCGTTGACGGAAAAGATTTTTTTCTCACGAATTTTGGTCTTCAGGTCAGTGCCATGTACGAATTCCATGACAATGTACAGGCCATTATCATCGAAACCAAAGTCATAGATCGTGACGATGTTGGGGTGGCTCAAGTTGGCGGCAGACCTGGCTTCTTGCTTGAAACGGTCACGAAAAGCCGGATCCTGCAAAAAATCTTCGCGCAATAACTTGACGGCTACCGGACGTTCCAACATTTGATCGTAGGCCTCATATACCAACGCCATGCCGCCTTTGCCCACCTGGTGGACCAGGCGGTAACGGTTGCCTAAGAGGACGTTTGTAGGAAGTTCGTTCTGCATATTTGGGATTATATCACAGGCAATCTGGCGGCCTTTCGCGTATAATTTAGCCAGAATGGAGCTGACCGAATGGTAATCAACAAGCGGGTGGTGGTCGGGACGATCATAGTAGCAGTGGCCCTGGCCGTCTACGGCATTCTGGCACTGAATGGGATTGCCTATCAAAAAATCACAATCCGGCAGGCAACGGCATATTTAACCGTCATCCCGCCGGCCTCGATCCCAACGCAGGATCTGTCATTACTGGCCGCCACCCCAACGGCTACCCCGGATGCCTCACTGGGAGATCTGAAGGGCGTGCACCTCAAGGCTTATGTGCAAATTTCGGGCACCGGGGGGGTTGGCCTGCGCATTCGCCAGAGTCCCGGGTTATCCAGCACGATGAATTTTTTGGCGAACGAATCCGAGGCGTTTCAGGTGATCGATGGCCCGGTCAGCCAGGACGGTCTGATCTGGTGGAAGCTCGAAACCCCTTACGATCAAGCACGGCAGGGTTGGGCTGCAGCAGATTATCTGAGCCTGATCGAAGGCCAATAAAAAATTTGCACTCTTCTCACAAACTATTACCCCTTTGATTTGTCTCAATCGAATTGTAAGCTGCCTGGCCCTTGACCTTACCAGGTGTCAAATCGGGCCCGTTTCCGAGTTGCATACCCATCCAATGGCGCTTATAATTTTATTTGTCACTTTTATTGATTGAGGACACATGGATTTCTCGCATGATCAGCCAGGTACCAGAAAAATAACTCAAGGCTTAGATAGCAGCACAGGGCCCTTTTTACAACTGGTTCCCGGAGTCATCCTGGCAGAACGATATCAAATTCAAGATGTGATCGGTATTGGGGGCATGGGGTCGGTCTACAGGGCCCGCGATTTGCATTTCCCGAATGTGGTCAAGCTGGTTGCCGTCAAAGAGATGATCAACCAGGCGCCTGATCCGCTGGTGAGGCAGACCATTGTAAAGAATTTCGAGCGCGAAGCCAACATACTGGTCACATTGAATCACCCTTCGATCACCA
>Ga0187810_10000554_pt1 | contig 14138 bp, 15 predicted proteins | sample NC_wetland_sal_i_9_FD_132963 | JGI IMG/M metagenome (GOLD analysis project Ga0187810, IMG submission 132963) | Wetland sediment microbial communities from Neuse River Estuary, North Carolina, USA - ASW_5 | ecosystem: Environmental > Aquatic > Freshwater > Wetlands > Sediment | place: USA: North...
CGGATTCCGTTAGACTGACGAATTCTTTCGGACCGGTCCCGCTTGGTGGCATGAGATAATCATCGAATATCATTGAACATTTTCGCGTGCCTTCGAGCGGAGCGTATCGAAAAAGGACAGAGGAAAAAACTATGAAAACACTGAAAACAGGCGTCATGCTGCTTGCCCTTCTGCTTGCAGCGATGGCGATGGTACCGATGGTGAATGCGGTTGAAAATGTGAAATTAATTAATTTCGATACAACCGCACCTAAATTGACTAAACTGGTGGATAATCCTGAAGCAATTGCAAAGAGTTGTCCCGTTGTTCAAAATCAGGAAGCTGTTATTAATTCCTTAATCGGAAAAGATATTTCAGTTGCCGATTTTTATGAAAAAATATATCCGGGTTGCATTGCCAAATTACCGACAAACGTTCAGGAAACGTATAAAAAACAGAAAATGACGTGGCCTCAATTATCTACAACTCCGCTAATGAAATCAATGTCGGAGGAGGAATCGGCCGGCATTATTTCAACATTAAAAAAGAAGGTTTCCTCTGGCAATTTCGTTCCAGGAGTTACACTTCCTTCAAACGCAGCACTTTCAGAAACGGTATCCCTAAATGGAATATCTGTTGCATGGAAAGGGCCAACAACAATTTATCAATCTTCGACAACGACGGACCCTAACTCAGTTGCTATGACTTACATGTCGACAAAATCAAATCTTTATATGCTCCAGAATGGAAATTTTGTTAACATTGCCAATAAGCAGACAATTGGTGCGTTTGTGTCGAGCCAGACTGCCCAGGGAATCAAAGCTGTAGATCCTGGACTTTTCCAGGTATTGGGTGAGCATTATGGAATCGCGCCACTCGGATATGTTCCAACAGAAGTGTATGGTTACAGTACCAGTCAGTACTTTACGGTTCCATAAAATTTTAATCTTTTAATTTTTTAAAATTTTTTATTAACATTATGAGTAAGGATAATTGTTGAAATATCCCGACCAAAGACTCTATTAAAAAATTGAAACACAGAATCCGGAGGTTTCAGAAATGAATATAAAAAAAATTATTGCGATTTCAATAATCTTGACACTCAGCATTTTCTCCGAAGGTTGTTTGACCCAAACCGACAACGCGGCACCATTAATAAAAGAGACTGGTGTAATAGAATTCCATCCATTAGATAATGGGTATTATCGCATTGTTGGTGACAATGGGGCAGTGTATAATCCGGTTAATCAGGACAATACGTCCTTTCCAAATGGGACACATGTCTATTTTGAAGCCGTTCGGATTAATAATACTTCAACGGATCTTTCGAAGGGGATCCCTATCGAAATTACATTAATTGGTGAATACGTCCCGCCGGATCATTCCGTAAAAATCAATCTTACCAAAAGTGAATGATTTGTGTAACATTTCGTTATTCTCTTATTTTACGGCTCACCGGGCTTTCCTCTTGGTATATATTCCCAGAACAGATCTCCGCCGCACGTTTAACAAATCCGGGAAGCACTTCTCACTTTCCACGATGTACAACGATTACGCGATCAGCGAGCAGCTCTAACACTTTTGGTCCCTAAATTGCGTTGTTTCCGATCGGTGTGAATACGTTTCGGGCAACTTGAAGGGACTGCTGTTCGTCAGGATGATCGAAGGATTGGACCATCCCTCTTACCGTGGACCTGGCGCATCCTGGTGAATACTACCAATCCGGGCCCGTATCGTGTCCCGATTACCTCTTTTTGTTGTTTCAGCGGTAATAATTCCCGAAAACGCGATAATAATTCCGGGAATTTCAGGATTTTACCGTCAGAGAATGTGAGGTAATAAATAGCAGTGTTTGGGAGGCAAAAGTATGAGGCTTGCCTTTAATCTTACAGGCGTTGGATCTTTGTTGATCTGCCACCCGGCAAAACGAATGTAGCCAAAAGGAAAACATAATTGCTTGGCCATCAACTGAATAATGGACACATGGAACCTCTTTTTGCAATTGACCTTTTTGCGGGTTGTGGTGGGATCAGCGAGGGTTTTTCGCGAGCTGGGTTTGCCATTATTGCTCAGATAGAAATGAATTATTCTGCATGTGAAACGTTGCGGACTCGTCAAATATTTCATGAATTACAAAAGAGCAACCGTTTTGATTTATATCGAGAATATGTTGAGGGCACAAAATCCCAAGAAGATATTTTCCATGAATTTAGGCACCTTCGTAAAATATTATCTCATCGTGTTATTCAAGCAACCTTATCCGATGAAACAATTCAGACAACTATTAAAAAAATTGAAGCTAGTAAGAAATATCATAATGCACCAAAAATTAACGTAATTCTCGGTGGTCCACCTTGCCAACCATATTCAATAATCAATCGTGCAAGAATTCAAAAAAATGGGGACGCACTTGGCAGAAATTATCTTTATGAGCACTATCTCTCGCTTATGCGGCATTTCAGACCCGATGTATTTGTTTATGAAAATGTCCCCGGCCTTTTTTCAGTAAGAGATGGTGGACAGAGAATTTTTGAAAAACTATTGGATGATTTTAAGAATCTAAATCCTGCATATGAAATCATTCCGCCGCTACATCTAGTCTCTAAAGATCCTCATAGTTATATTCTTAACAGTGTGAATTTTGGCGTACCCCAGAGCAGGAAACGACTGATTCTCATTGGCTATAGGAAAGATCTGGAACAAAAAAATAGCAAAATTAAAGAAATTTTTGAAAAATTTAGAGAGAACCGGTTAAAACCCGACGAATATCTCACCGTAAAAGATGCTATCAGTGATCTTCCTCAACTGAAACCCGGCGAAGGAAACGATAAATTTTTTGAATCATACCGAACGGAAAATAAATTGAGCGACTACCAGAAAAAAATCAGATCTCAGTCTCCGGGTGTTCTTAATCATAAGGCCAGAACGCATATGCCTAGTGATCTTGATCGATACCGTTTTTTTATTCAGTCTTGGATTGAAAATACGAAACCCGCTAATATGCGTGATCTTCTGGAACAATGGCGAGCTTTTAGACCCGATCACGAGAATCAGAATGATTTTATTGACCGGTTTAAGGTTCAATGGTGGACAAAACCAGCATCTACAATCACTGCCCATCTATCAAAAGATGGACATTACTTCATTCACCCAGATGTTAATCAATGTAGGTCCTTTACTGTAAGAGAAGCTGCACGTTGCCAATCGTTCCCTGACAATTTCTTTTTTGAGGGGCCTAGAACAGAACAATTCAAACAAGTAGGGAATGCAGTTCCGCCATTATTAGCAGAAGCGATAGGTAAAGAGATTAAAAAAGAACTTGAAAAAATTTATTAATATTTCTAGGTTTTCTCCAATAATTCAATAATTTTCTTTACAACAATTTCAGGTTGGTTTTTTACCTCATGTTCCCAAAATCGAATTACTTTCCACCCATCATTCAATAATTGTTTGTTGACTTCTTGATCCCGTTCCACATTCGAATTGATTTTTTTCATCCAGAATTCATTTCGGGTCTTAGGTTCCTGAAAATCAACCGGACACTTATGCCAAAAACATCCATCTATAAATATTACGATTTTCTTTTTAATAAAAACAATGTCTGGTTTTCCCGGCAATGAGTAATGGATGCGATATCCTCTGATAGAATTTGAAAATAACAGTTTTCTTACTTTAATTTCAGGACCCGTGTTCTTTCCACGGATACGCGACATATTAAATTTGCGTTGGTTTTCTGTCAAAACGTCCGTCATTTTCTTTCCGCAACATAATAAAAGATTTTAGATACTAAAAAAATAATCCTTATAAAATGACTGTTTGATCTAAAAAAAACTTTATGTGTGACTGACAATCAAAATTCGAAATAATTCGATATTGAAGATCCGGAACAAAATTATGGTAACCGAAAAAACTGGTTTTAGAGTTGATCTTCGTCTGCTCCTTGAACTTGGAGAGAGATTAATTTCACGTGATGAAGTAGCAATTGTTGAATTGGTAAAAAATGCTTATGATGCCGATGCTGATGAAGTCAACGTATCAGTAGATCAATCACGAATTGAGATCGATGACGATGGTTACGGAATGAATGAAAGTGAATTAGTAGATGGTTGGTTGACTATCGGAAGTTCGGTGAAAAAACAAAATCGGAGAACGTCAAAAGGGCGAATTGTTTTAGGAGAAAAAGGACTTGGAAGGCTTGCAATTTTGAGATTAGGGAAGAACATCTCTCTTTACACTCAAAAAAATGGTCACGAATGTCTTAAATTGTCGTTGGATTGGGGGAAAATTAAAAATCAAATAAGTGATTCCAAAAAATATTCGCCATTAGAAAAAATGGATATAAAAATTGGAAGTGTAAATAATTGTAAATTTTTCCCTAAAGGACAAGGGACTAAAATAATTATTGAAAATCTCAACGAACAATGGTCGGCCGAAAAAGTTGACAAATTGAAAGCTTTCTTATCTAAGTTAGTCGATCCGATATTCGAGCAGTCGGAATTACTTGAGCATGAAATTAATATTAATCAATTAGAAATTGTAAAAAAGAAACACGAAAAACTAGGCTTTATTATTAATTTTATTTTTGGCGGTCAAAAAATTACACTCGAGCCTCCAGAGATTACCAAAAAGCCTCATTACAAATTTAATGTCGACGTTACCGGTGATGGCAAATATGATATTTCAATAAATTGGAACCTTGACACAGGATCCGGCAACACAACCTTTAATGGTCTATTAACATCATGGAAATTACGCGACGGAAGAAAAATAGTATGGAATACAGATCCTGAAGTGGGATGTGGGGCGTTCAGTTTCAGAATAAGCGCGTGGGATCTTGATGCCCCCGAATTAAAAATTTCCAAACGTGATTTAAAGAAGTGGGCCGGACTTTCCCTAATTCGTGATAACTTTCGAGTAGTCCAACCTGATGTAGATTGGCTTGGGCTCAATCTGAGAAGAGTCCAGACTCCTACGATGCGCTTGAGTTCCAATCAAATAATTGGCGGCGTTTACATCTCTTCCGACAATCCTAATTTAATCGATAAAACAGATCGGGAAGGGTTAATTGATAACGAAGGTTTCGAGCTCCTAAGACAAAGTGTCTATTTCCTTTTATCAAAATGTGAAAAGAAACGATTTGAATTACGTCATGAAAATACCCTGGGCAAAGGAAAAATCACAATTTCTCAATATTTTGATAATTCGGCATTAAAATCATTTGCCGAAAATTTACCTGAAGAGTCGAAAAAAGAATTTAATCTTGTCATTAAAGAAAGGGAGGATTCAAAAATTCTCATGGAGGAATGGGCTCTTGGTAGAGATAGGATGGCAACAATGGGTCTGCTCGGTGCCGGTTTCGCTCACGAAGGAAAGAGTGCTTTAGCATTGATTAATGATACCTATCCTTTAATTAGAAATTCTATCGATGATATCCCATCCCATCTTCAAGAAAAGATAAGGAAAATGGTCGAAGGCGCAACATTACTAAATAAATTATTTAACGAATTCAGTCCATTTATCCGTTTCCAACAAAAACAAATTCGCGAAATTAGGATAATTAAGACAATAGAATCTATCGAATTCTTATTCGGAACAAAGCTGAGGGATTCTGGGATCGATTTTAAAAAATCTGTATCGGACAAGACCTTCATACGAGCAAATACTACTGATGTCTATATTGTCCTGTCCAATATTGTTGATAACGCGATTTATTGGCTTAACGCCTCAAAAACAGTAAATAAAATTATTGAAATCCGCGTTCGCGAAGATAACGAGAAGGTCATAATCGAAATTGCAGATAGTGGGCCGGGTTTTGAAGATGCAGATTCTGAAATAGTCTTTTCTACCGGGTATTCTACAAAACCCGATGGATTTGGGTTGGGACTATCGATCGTGAAAGATATCGTTGAATATTACGGAGGTTCAATCACCGCTTCAGAGGATAAAATTTTGAAAGGAGCGATTTTTACAATAGAATTGCCCTTCAAGGAAGTCCGAAAATGACATCTCTAAAAAATATTAATTTTTCTTTGATCACAGTTGATGATGATCCAAACCATCGAAAAACAATTTTGGATTACTGTAGTGTAATCGAAAGTGAAATAAATTCAATGTATAATCCAAAAGGAATTCGAATATCGCTAATAATACAAGAATTTGATTCAATAAAACCGTTTTTAGATTACATTAAACAAAATACTATCCATGTCCTTGTAATGGATTTAAAATTTGGCGAACATCTTCATGATAGAAGTGGGTGGATTGGTATAGATGCGATCATGCCTTTGGAAATAGTTCCTACCGTAGTTTATTCAGGATTCGTTTCTGAGGAACCCGCTGAAAGATTCAAAAATATTTTCATTGGTCAAGCATCGAAAGGCGATGCAAAGATTGGTCCATTACTTAAAAAAATGATTTTAATAAAGTTGCGATTGATCCTTGAAAAAGAAAGAATTTTAAATGAATTTCACAATTTATCTTTGGAAACATTACATACTCTTTTTGATCAGGATGATTTGGAGAATATATCTGAAAAAGTCCTATCAGATATTGCGGTAAATTGTTTAAGGACTTCACTCGTTAATAGACCTCTTTTCGATGAAGGGGGATTTGCTCAAGAATCAATTTTTCTACCCCCTCCATCAAAGATGGAACCTACAATTTCACTTATGCTTGGCGATATCATAAAGGATTGTGCCAATCGTTTTTTTGTGGTGATATCTCCTTCCTGTGATCTTGTTAATGACGGAACTCGTGTGAGTAAAATTCAGACCGTATTATTGCTGCCATGTTTTACCAAATCAGAAAATGTGAGGCAATTAAGTGGCTTGAGTAATGCGAAAAAAGATGAGATAATTTCAGGTTTCATTCGAAGAGGTACGGTGAAGGTACAAAAATGCCCAAAAAAATTATTTTCTGCAGATTATATCCTATTCAGTTTTAAAGATTATTTTACACTTCCCTACTCGGTTTTAATGAATGATTTTTCCGAAAGAAAAATGTGTAAAGTTTCCACAATTTCAACACCTTATGCAGAAAGTCTTCAAAATCTTTTCATACGGGATTTTTCAAGGATTGGAACCCCGGATACATTAAATGTAGATAAGGAAGTTGAAGAAGGAAGAAAGTTTATCAGACAAACTTGAAAATATTTATTAAAGCCTGACATTTTCAAAAATTATTCAGCTTGAGTTAATTTATCAATTATTTTTTGGACTTGCTTACTTCTTAATCTTCTTTCCTTCCGATTGTTGACTCCTTCTTTGCTTGCTTGTCGGAAATCTTCTGGGAGATTTTCTGCAAATGCTTCAAGAGCATTTTTTATTTCTTCATCGGGAATTGCAAAAATTTTATCCTGATTATCATAGAATGTAGTGATTAGCGTAAACATATTGGCTTTATTTCGCCAAATTGAATTCTTTTTTAACTTAAGATCGAGAATTTTTGATGCTACTTTTTCTAAATTGTTTATAATCTTCTCTTTCTCTGAATAAGGTGCGGTATAATTTTCAAGATTTTTTAAATCAATATTCCGGTTGTAGAGCCCATAAATAATTGTCCCAAGGATGTTTAGACCAAACATTAAATGAACTTGACGAGAGATTTCGTATTCTGAAAAAATTCCATATTGTGTTATTAATTCATTTATCTTTTTAACTTTCATTCCTGAGGACCATTCGAAGAAATCATTTGGCATTTCAGGATTGAATATTGAATGATCGTAATCGAGATCTCCTGACTGATCATCGAGGATTTCTGTTTTTATTTTAACTTCATCGGCGATCAATTTTGCTAGGAGCATTAATTCAGTTGGTCCATATTCCGTAGATATTTTTTCAATAAGTGTTAATGCGTAGAATGTTCGATTTAATCGTTTAAAAATTTCAATGATAACTTTATCTTCATAATTAATATCTAATTCAATTGTCGCAATTTCATATTTCAAAAAATCTTCTTTTTCCTGATTGCTTAGTTCTGAATATTTGTGGCCATTTACCTCGAATTTGTTATCGATAAAATCAATTATACTGTTTAATCTCTGTTGCCCGTCAACAACACAATCTCTTGATTCCATTTTTTCAACGTCAAAATCCGCTTTAGCGATAAAAATTTCAGGGAACGGATATCCAAGTAATATCGTTTGGATGAAATCGATTTTGTGTATTCCCCTCCAAACGATTTTTCTTTGGAAAAAAGGGCCCGTAACCAATTTCTTTTTTCGGATGTCTGTCACAATCTCATGCAATCTTCGTGATCTAACGTTGTATTTCAACATCTTTATGCCTCCAGATAGTCTTCGATCGCTCTGTATTGTTTCATTTCAAACAGATACTGATTCATATAAACTACTGCTGTTATATCTTTGAAATAATCCTCATAATTTTCAGAAAGTTTTTTGAAAAAAATATTCCATTTTTCTTTAAAGGGACCATCCGGAAAATAATGAGGATGAATTAATCCCAAAGAAACATATTTTCTAAAAGTATTTTTTCGCTCTACCGTTCGAAATGGAATATCCGTGGTATATCCTTCTGTTTGATCATAAGCTTCTGTCAAACAATCTGAAAATAATTCAGCACTGATTATTGCTAAATCAAGATCTGATTCTCCCGGAATAAAATCTCTTTGCTGGGGGAAACTATAGCCTGTTTTTGCAGAGCCCACAATCTGTATTGATTTAAACGGTAATTGAAAATGGTCTGCAACTTCATTTACTATTTGAAATTCCATTTCTGCATTATCTTTGAATGCTGCGCAAGGGTAGCTCAAATAAATTCGTCTTGAAATTTTATCTGCGGGTTCATGATTGATAATCGCTCGCTTTATTGCACTTTGATAAATGAGTAACCCCCCTTACGATAAATATATTCAGCCAAAATATATATGATCGTTCAAGTCTTTGCGCATCTCCATAGTTTGAATACTCTTCATTTTTTGTACAAGTCTGTAAAACATTGCTTGCAAACGGGCTTCTCGAATGTAGCTGGAATAGTTGTTGTCTGACCTCCGCAAGCATGGCAGTATTTTTCCTTATATTTTGGATTCTTGTATCTAGCCCAGCTTGCATAGCATTTGTCGCAGTAGGGTTTTTGCAGATCAAATTTCGGCATACTTTTTCCGCACCGGATACAATACGCCGCTTCGCCAGTAACAGTATCAAGAATTTTTGTAAACAATCCTTTGTTAGGAGCTTCAGTCGGTTTGTAAACCGTTTTCGGTGGGATCTTTTGCGGAGTTTTATGGGTGGGTTCCGTGTGATAGGCTTTTTGAGGTTCTGCAACTTTTTTTGGGAAGGTTTGCAATTTCATCTGCCCTTCCATTACTTTCAATTCTTTAGAAACTTCAGAAAAAATACCGGGATCTTCAGATCGGGTAAATTTTATTCCCATTTCCCAGTTGTGAGTCTGTGAATGCTCGTGGAGATTCATCGATGTGATGATCCCCTCTTTTTCATTGATATAGCACTTAGTATGAAGGTTCTCGCAATGGTACAGTTTTAGATGATCCAGCCCCTGAAAAAATGCAAGATCATCGTCATTAATTTTGGAATCAGATCGATAGGTAATGGTGATCGGAAGATTTCTGTGATCAATACTCTTCAGATAATTTTTCATTAATATGGAAATTTTGAGATACGGTGAGATGATGAACAATTCCTTCTCGGTATTTTTCATCAAGTCAGTTAACGATGACTGAACCCCGGGGCCATCTAAAAATTTTGCCATTACTATTCCTAACATTTTATACGAGCTGTTAGCCGATAGTCCTTTGGTTTTGATGATGGCCGGGGCTTAGCCCACGCGGCAAGGGGCGGAGCCCTGATGAGCGTCAAACCAAACCCGGAGCAATCTGTTTCGGTCTAGAGAATAAAACAGAACTGCCGGATACTAGGTAACCCCTCATCCGGAATCCCTATCGAGGAATTCCCACAAAAAAATTTTCAGAAATGAATTCAATAATCTGGTTGCGGTTAAAATAAACGAAGTAATTCCTATTCGGTTTATTTATTGGTGAGTTCAATCGTGCAACTTCGCCGATCCCGATCAAATTCCGGTTGGCGTCATCGAGAACCAGGACCTCGTAGATTCTATTATTGACCCTGAATGTAATCCCATCCCCGATTTTAACGGAAGGTTTACCACAACGCGGGCAATAGAAAATCCCATCGGTTGATTCGGACAATTTTTTTTCTTCCGGTTCTCCCGGTTCACCGCATTCGGGACAGGTTCCTTGATATTCTTTGAGGATCATTCTAACCGCTATTCCTCCTAGGGAATATCAATTATCATCCCTATAAATGATTTAGACTACGGGGTGTGAAAATGATCGTTATCTCGCCACTTTTTGGGAAAAGTATCCGGCCCCAGCCCGTGCGTCTCGTACTAGAGCCCCGATGAGCGTCAAACCCACTCACGCTTTCGTTTTATAAACCCGCTCGTATTGTAAGATCAGGTTGCCCTTTTCTTCCTTAGTAGTAAGCCGGAAAAAATCGCCAGGATTAATCTCCAGGGTTTTAACGATGTCAGAAGGGATTGTGAGATCGAGAGTGGTTGAACCATGATGGAACCGGGATTTGACGATTATTTCCTTCTGAACCATGATTTCATTTTTGGTTGATGCACATTTAGGAATTGGTGCACAAATAAAGAACGGTTCCCACCATGTGCATAGATTTATTCTCCCCGCCACCAATACTAACTCCGGTGCACTGGTGAACAATATTCGTCAACCCCGGACCCAACAAAAATATTCCGGGTGCCCGCCCCCCGGCTGTAGACCTCAAATCTTTACGTGGCACTCATTCGTCCGGGAAAATCTCACCAGTCACCACTTTTGGGGACATGCCGACTCGATATTCTTTTGACTCCCGTCTGCCGTGAAAAAAGATCTGTTGTATCCAGCCATTTCCGGAATATCCCGATAAGAGATTCATCTTCCCACTTCCATTTGTTATATATAGTTATATAACAAAAATCGATCCATGACATCAGAATCGAAAGCGGTTCACTCCCCCCAGCTCGATACCGTCCTGATGGTCGAATCCTTCGTCAAAGAGCACAGCGGAGAGTTCAAGAAACGGGCGCTATGGGAAAACCTGCCCAAGAAGATGATGTACCAGACGTTTTCGGTCATTACCGGGTACCTGCAGGACTCAGGGAAGATAGCGACCGACGCCGAAGGAAAAATCTGCTGGATCTATAACCCGGAACTTATAAAACGCTACCTTGACAATGCTGATCTGAAGATCTAATGAAAGCGGCCCTCTATTTTATCGAAAACCAGGTCCGCCAAACTTTTTCTGCACTCGCATCCGGTAAAGCGGAAGAGAAAGAACTTTCACAGGAACTAAAAATCGCATTCGATGCAATCGGTCTCGATGCATTTTGTGGAATCCAGATACCCAAGCGATTGATTCCGAAGTCCTACGGTAAATATGAAATCGACAACCTGTGGAAATATAACTTCCACAAGAGCTGGCGACTCATGTACACGGTAGCCGGTGATGGTGAGAACGTGATCGTTTTGATCATCGAGTGGCTGCCTCATAAAGAATACGAGCGACGGTTCGGTTACTAGAAAAAAATGAAAAATTGTCCCACCAGTTGTGGGACAAACAAATCAAGGCGCTTTTTTAAGAACCTTCAAAAGGCGATCATATTCCAGCGGATTATCCTTCGTGGAAACTTTATACATTACTAATGTAAAAAAAACTGCTCTGTAGAAACCCTTGTCTGAATTCCGTTGTAGTAGAAAATTTAAAAATTAATTTTGTTTTTACGAGCATTCCCACCCCCTTCGAGGGTCGCTTGAGGCGCCTACGCCAGAGCCCTCGCTGGGCAAGAAACGAAAATCATCGCGGAGGGGGGGGGTCAAGGGGTACACCCCTTGGGATGCCTCCCCCTCTTTAGGGAGAGAGGGGGTCACCCTCACTTTTTTTAAAGATTTTTGGACCAAGCTAAATGATTTCTACAGAGCAAAAAAACGACAAAGCATACATTGGTAATGTTAATAATAACCCTTTGTAGCCTGAAGAATTCGTCTACAATACCGTTTGAAAATAAAATTCGTTCAATCCGGGCAGAGCATATATCACTCTCTCCAATTCGTGCAAGAGTTGCTTGCACAAATCTTAACAAAAATCCAGATTCAAAAAATATTTGAATCTGATCTTTCATTCCGAATTTTTCTTTTTCCGGTACTCTTTGATATCGGCAAAAAGTTTGTCAGGATCCTTTTCCAGCCACTGTTTGCGCTGTTTGGTATAATCGGTAATTTTCACCGGATCCGCTGCAACTCCTGCAGGTTCAACAGAGGATTTTTTCTCTCTCTTCAGCCGTCCGGGAAGTATTCCTTTTACCTCGTCGGGATCTTCCGGCAGCCACACGTGACGCTCTTTTGTGTAATTTGAGGTTCCGGTCGATTTCATAGTACAACATCGATATTCCCGCATCATATCTTTTTTGGAAACGGTGATTATTCCCCGAATTCGTGCAGTACCATACTGCACGAATGTACCGGACACCGATCAGGAAATGCTTCAAAAACTGGACATCTAAAAAACAGACATCAACGATATAACCGTACATTGATCTACATCCTTACTTTCCCACCTCATCTCCGGTCGCCGCCATCCCGGTAACCTGCCCGAAATACCGGTCGATAATATTTGCACCTGCAATGCTGAGTACATACCGTATCCCTTTTCCATTCCGGGATGTAGAAATAATCCCGTCACGGGACAGTCGTTTCGTATGCCAGGTTACCGTAGGCCCGGCTACGCCCATGATCCCGGCGATATCCTTCCGGGAGACTTCCGGGGACGAGGCGAGGATTTCAAGAATCCTCCGGGTTGTCGGGTTCTGCATGCGCAGCAACATTTTCTTTTCAAGTTCGTTGTACCGGCCGTTATTCTCGAAATACCGGATGCATCTACCGGTACCAAAGGAGACGATTCTCCTCTTCGCCTCTAAAATCAGAAGATGATATTTCAGGGTTCCTTCTTTTATGCCGGTCCGGTGTTCGAGTACATGGAACTTCTCTCCCGGGTTTGCTATTATGAAATCAAGGATTGCCCGGCGGTTCCGGTTCCACAGAACGGCATTGCGCTCGACTTTCCGGTACCCAAGGAAAGCAAGTAGTTTCAGGAGGAAAAAGGACTCGACAGGTAAGACAAGTACCGGGAAAAACGAGAGGCATACTGCAATAAGGATCTCCTTTACCGTGAGATCCCAGAATGATATCGGAATCGGATCATGATTGGGAGCCGGTGATTCCCCATTCTGGGCCGGTATCATGCCATACCCCCCGGTATTTGCAGCGGCGAATGATACAATTATCATAAAGAGGGAGATGAAGAGGGCAATGGCCCTCACCGGAGAGATTTTCATTAATGAATATTTCTCCCGGAAACATTTCAGATTTATGATTTTGTTTTAATTGGTAAGAAAATTATACCTCTGGGATCCAAGAACATTCTCCCCGTAGACCTTGAACTTCCATGCCCCCGGAGCGATACCGCCTGCCCTGATGATCGTAATGTAGATTCTCCCGTCTATTACCCCATCCGCTGCATCATAATAAGGACCAATGGTCCCGTCCGGGGCAATCGCCGAGAGGGTTAGTACATCGGGGGAATATCCCCAGTTCAGGTCGACAGTGATTGATGCGGCACCCGTGGGAACATTCACTAAATACCAGTCTGTTTCCCCCGTGGTGATAGTGCCGGTGGTCATCGGTGACATAACCGAAGGCAGGATCAGGCTCCCGGCCGGGGTTACCGAATACCCTGCATTATTTTCGACATTCTGTGCAGAAACTCCCGATATGAGCGCGGCAGCGCAGATCAGGAGTACCAAACCGATTACGGATACTCTCATAGTATACCGGTTGAGCGGTTTTGGAACCCGGCTCTTAAAGCTTCTAACGCAATCGTCTACCGGTCATGAATCCGGTAGACAGTTGCGTTAGAAAGGTTATATCTCCCGTAATGAAACTCCGTAGCGTGGACAGCTGGGGGCTCTCCACAAAACAAAAACCCGGATTCCGTTAGACTGACGAATTCTTTCGGACCGGTCCCGCTTGGTGGCATGAGATAATCATCGAATATCATTGAACATTTTCGCGTGCCTTCGAGCGGAGCGTATCGAAAAAGGACAGAG
>Ga0187810_10000555_pt1 | contig 14118 bp, 5 predicted proteins | sample NC_wetland_sal_i_9_FD_132963 | JGI IMG/M metagenome (GOLD analysis project Ga0187810, IMG submission 132963) | Wetland sediment microbial communities from Neuse River Estuary, North Carolina, USA - ASW_5 | ecosystem: Environmental > Aquatic > Freshwater > Wetlands > Sediment | place: USA: North...
ATCGGCAACATCTCCGAGCGGCGCACGGCCATCCTGGTCGATCCCAAGATGAGCGGGCTGCCCGCCTTCCTGGTGCGGGAATCCGGCCTCAATTCCGGCTTCATGATCGCCCAGGTGACGGCCGCCGCCCTGGTGGCGGAGAACCGGCTCTTCGCCCACCCCGCCTCGGTCGATACGGTGCCCACCAGTGCCAATCAGGAAGACCATGTCTCCATGGCCGCCCACGGCGCCCGCCGCCTGCTCGACATGGCCGAGAACGCCGCCAGCGTGATCGCCATCGAGCTGCTCGCCGCCGCCCAGGGCCTCGACTTCCGCCGTCCCTTGAAAAGCTCGGCGCCGCTCGAACGCGCCGCCCAGGAGATCCGTGCCTTGGTGCGCCCCTACGACCGCGACCGCTATTTCGCCCCCGACATCGAGATCGTCACCCGCCATGTCCGCTCGGGCGCCTTCCGCGGCCTCGTCGGCAGCATCTTCTGAACCTCAGAACTTCTGGCTCACGGTGAGCGAGACCAGCCGCGGCTTGGTCGGCAGGATATAGGGCTCGTAGCCGCAGATCTGCGTGGTGCAATAGGCGAAGCGGTAGAGCTGGCCGCGTTCGTCGAACAGGTTTTCGGCCGCAACCTCCATGCTCCAGCTGTCTTGCGTGACGCCGAAGGCCAGATCGAAGGTGGCGAAGGCCGGCATCTTGCCCAGGATCTGGCGGATCGGCACTTCGGCGCCGGTGGCCGGGCTGGGCGCCTGGATGCGCAGGTCCGGATAGGCGCCGGTCTGGTAGACCAGCGAGCCCTGCAGATGGGCCGACAGGCTGGCGATGGGGAATTCGTAGCGGCCGGTCAGGTTGCCCTTGAAGCGCGGCGTCGAAGGCAGGGCGGTGCCGGCGGGCGCGTCGGGCGGATAAGAGTATTTGGCGTTGGGGCAGGTGGTGTCGAGCGCCCCGGTATTGGGATCGAGGTCGCCGCAATAGACCTTGGTCAGCCGCGCATAATTGTAGGCGCCCGAGGCCGTCAGCGTGAACGAGTCGTCCGCCTGCCAGGCTAGGTTGGATTCCAGGCCCTGGATGCGCGCCGAACCGGCATTGGCGATCTGCGTCAGCGAGTTCAGGCCCAGGAAGGCGAACTGGAAATTGTTCCAGTCTTCCCAATAGACGGCCCCGTTCCAGCGCAGCGTGTTTTCGAACCAGCTCGTCTTCCAGCCGGCCTCGTAATTGTCGAGGCTGTCGGAATGATAGGGCGGCAGGGAGGCCACGCGGTTGATGCCGCCGGGGCGGTAGCCGGTCGAATAGGTGGCATAGACCATGTCGGAATCGTCGATCTGCCATTGCAGATTGATCTTGTGGGTCTCGCCCCATTCGTAGACGTGCTTGTCCACGTTGGTGCAGGGGCCGCCCAGCACCGAGCCCGTCCGGGTGCAGGAGGCCATGCCGGTCAGGCTGTTCCAGGCCGCGTCGGTTCCCGCGCTGAAGCCGAAGAAACCCTGCAGCGAGTTTTTTGCCTGGAACACGCGCAGCCCGCCGGTGAGCGAAAGGGCGGGTGTGATGTCGAAGGTCACCTGCCCGTAGGCGGCCAGGTCGCGATCGACGCGCTGCTGGGTGGTCAGCCACAAGGTGGCGCCCCAGCCCGGCACCCAGAAATCGCTGCCCAAATCGTCGATCTTGTAGTCCTGGATGATGTTGTGGACCTGGCGTTCCTGGAAGATGCCGGCCACCCAATGCAGCCGGTCTTCCGTGGGCGAGGACAGCCTGAGTTCGTTGGAGAGCTTGGTGAACTGGTCCTTGTAGAGGATGTATTGCGAGGAATCGACCGGATTGCCGGCGTTGTCGGTGACGTAATAGCCGGCCAGGGTGTCGTACCAGAAGGTGTAGTCGGTGTAGTCCGCTTCGCCGCCGCCGTGGCGGTCCATGTAGCCGCCGGCATAGGTGAGATCGAGGTTGCCGATCTTGCCGGTGATGGTCAGCGCCGCCTGATACCAGTGGTCCTTGGCGTATTCGGGGAAGAAGTGGTGCACTTCGAGGTCGCCGACGCTGGGATCGTAGCCGGCGATGCCGTTGGCCTTTTCCAGCTGGCCGATCGCCGTGGCATTGACCGTCCAGTTGTCGTCGAGGTCGATGCCCAGTTCGGCGCGCCCGCCCAGCTTGTCGACGGTGTTGTAGTCCTTCTTGACCAGGGCAGCGTTGTCGATGGTGAAGCCGGTGGTGGGATAGCTGCGCGTGGCGTGCACGTTGTCGATGTAGCCCGCGTCATGCTCGTCCCAGCCGACCAGGCGGATGGCAACCTTGTCGTCGAGGGGAACATTGACGAAGCCGCGCAGGCCGTAGCCGAAGCCGCCGTGATCGACGTTGTTGCCGCTCAGCTCGGTGCCGGCCTCGAATTTGGAGGCATCCGGCTGGTTGGTGATCATGCGGATGGTACCGGCCTCGGAACTGGCGCCGTAGAGGGTGCCTTGCGGCCCGGCCAAAGCCTCCACGCGTTCCAGGTCGTAGGTGGGGATGTCCAGCGTACCGCCGATGGTGGTGATCGGCAGCTCGTCGAGATAGACGCCCACGGTGGGCAGCGGGCCGGAATGGTTGCCGTCCGCCCCGTCGGTGACGCCGCGCATCGAGATGGTGGCCTGGCCCGGCCCGCCGCTCATGCCTTGCCCGCCCGCGGTGTAGGAGACGCTCGGCAGGAAGCGCGCGAAGTCGCGGAAATCGGCGACGTGCAGGGCCTCGATCTTGTCGGTATCCAGCACCTCGATGCTGAGCGGCACTTTCTGCAAGTCCTCTTCGCCGACTTTTTGGGCAGATACCGTGACGGTTTCCAGCCCGCCGCCGCCGTCTTGCACCAGTTCCTGCGCCAGGGCGGGCCCGCCGCCGAGCACGCTCGAAGCCAGCAACGCCGAGGCCAGGCCTCGCGGTTTCATCCGGGAATTCCACGGCATGACGGCACCCCCTGCCATTGCGACAACGCGCAACGCGCCGCTCGCGCGTAACGGTTCTACGACGCTCTAGCAAAAACGGGGCCGTAGCCGCGGCGGGGTCAGGACGCTTTCGCCGGGCCGGCCGGCAGGGCGTTTCCCAGCGCTTTTTGCAGGGGTTCAAGCCATTTTTCGTAATGGCGCCAGTGCTCGACCGCGTCCGCGAAGATCGGCAGGCGCACCTGTTCGGAGCTGGCGGTGCGCACGATACGGTCATTCTGATAATAGCGCAGGCAGTTTTCCTCGAAAGCGAGGCCGCAATAGTCGAGCAGGCGTCGCACATTCCCTTCCAGGTCGCCGACCAGCTCTTCGTATTGGATGCGACGGATGCGCCCAGGCAGGACGGCGTCGTAATGGTCCATCAGCTCCACATAGTCGGCGTAATAGCGGCCGATGTCTTCCAGGCTGTAGGAAAAGCCCTGGCCGCGGGCGAAATGCTGCTTGAAGCAGGAAAAGCCGCAGGCCATGGGGTGGCGGCGCACGTCTATGATCTTGGCCCGGGGCAAAATCAGCGCCATGAAGCCGATCTGCAGGAAGTTGTTCGGCATCTTGTCGATGAAGAAGGGCCGCCCCAGCTTGCGGTGGACGGCGGTCCGCGCCAGGTATTCTTCGCCCAGTTCGCGGCGTTCGTCCGGCGTCAGCGCCGCGATCACATCCGGGTAGAAAGGCTTGCCGGCCGCGTCCTTGAGCCGCCCCACCAGGGCGAAGATGTCGGGCAGTTCCATGGTGCCTTCCACCTGGGAATGGCTGGCCAGGATCTGCTCGACCAGGGTGGACCCGGAGCGCGGCAGCCCGACGATGAAGATGGGATCGGGCGCCTCCGAGCCGCCTTGCGCCCGGCCGGCGAAGAATTCGGCGGTGAGCACGCGCTTCAGCGTCTCCTTGTGCTCGCTGACTTTTTCCGCCTCGTAATCGAGCATGCCGCGGCGCGCGGCGTTGCCCTGGTCGTAATGGCCGAACGAGCCCTCGTAGTCGGCGCGATCCTCCAGCGCCTTGCCCAGGGCGAAATGCAGGTGCAGGCGGTCTTCCTCCGTCAGCCCGGGACGCTCGAGCTGCGCCCGCATCTCGGCGATCTCCGCTTCCGTAAAGCGGAAGGTCTTGAGATTGGCGAGGCTCCACCAGGTCTCGCCCAGCCAGGGCTGCAACTTCAGGCTTTCGCGATAGGCCTCGACGGCTTCCCCCTGCCGTCCGGCCGTCTTCAGGGTGTGGCCCAGGCTCATCCAGACCTTGGGCTGGTTGGGCACCTCCTGCAGCACCGCCCGATAGGCGGCGACGGCGCGCTCCATCTCGCCCAGCCGTGCCAGCACGGCGGCTTCCAGCACGCGGTAGCCCGGTTGCTGCGGGTCGCGCGCGCGCAGCAAATCCACCTGGGCCAAGGCCGCGACCGCTTTCATTTGCCGGTTCAGCACGGCGGCATAATTGGCGCGGGCCGCATCGAAGCTGGGGCAGAGTTCGAGGGCGCGTGTGAGCAGGCTTTCGGCTTCCTCCAGACGGCCGAGCCTGGCCGCCACTTCCGCCAGCATCCGGATGGCGGCGACGTCGGTGGGGCAGGCCTTGAGATAGGAGCGCAGGAGGCGCTCGGCCTCGGCGAGACGGTTGTCGCCAAGCGCCGTTGCGGCCTCCACCAGTTGCCGGTTGTGGACCGAGGCCTGGACGTGCCGGAAATAGGCGTCGTCGGCCGCCGCCGCCTGGCCGATCCGGACATACTGGTCGCCCAGCGTACGCCAGGCGGCGATGTGCTGCGGCTCGCGCCCCACGATGCGCTTGAGGACGGCGATCGCTTCGTTGCAGCGGCCGAGCCCGGCCAGCACCAGGGCCGTTTCGAATTCGACCGGGATTTTGCCGGACAGCGCCAGCACGGGTTGCTGCAGCACGGCCAGCGCCTCGGCGTGCTTGTCCTGCAGGCGCAAGGCGACGGCGAGCAGGAACAGACTGTCCAGCTGGCCCGGGATCGCCTTGAGGATTTCGCGCGCCTGGGCTTCCGCCGCGCCCGCGTCGGCCGTCAGCAATTTCCGCAATTGCACGAGTGCCGTGGCCAGGCTGCCGCGTTGTTCCGGATTCGTGACCTGGCTCCTTTTTTCTATTGCGGCGTCTGCTTTTCGGAATCGCTGCCGAACCAGCTGCCGACATCATACCAGGGATGGCTTTCGGCGGCCTGCGGCGGCTCCTTGGCCGGCGGCTTTACCTCGGGGTTCTGCGCCTCCTGCGGCGCGGGCGCGGTCTCCTGCTTGACATCCTGGTCTTTGGGCAGGGCCCATTTCACGCTGGCCTTCCAGCCGGTCTCCGTCAGCTTGCCGTCCTTGATGGCGGGACGGTAATGCCAGTTGGCCACGCATTTCACCGCGGCGTCGTCCAGCCGCTTCGAGCCGCTCGACGCCAGCACCTTGATGGCGTCCACGGTGCCGTCCGTCAGGATCTTGAAGCCCAGCACGGTGACGCCTTCTTCGCCCAGGTGCCGCGATTCCTCGGGATAGTCCGTCAGGCAGGAATGCGGGCTTCCGGCCGAGGCCGGCTGCGAGGTCTGCACCGTCTTGATCACCGTCTCCCGGACGATTCTGGTGATGACGGGCGGTTCTTTTTCGTGACCGGCCAGCTTGGCGCCGAGATCGTAGACGAACAGCAGCGACGAGCCGGTGGCGATGGCGCCGGCGGCGAGCACGGCCCAGAGATGGCCGCGGAATTTCTCGCTGCAGAACAGCCCGGAGGAGACGACGAAAACGAGGAATTCCAGAATGATCATATTTTACACCCGTGCCCGCCATGCTAGCCGGACCCTTTCGTTCCGGCAGCGGGCATTTTGCCTCTCCGGAACACGGCCGCAGCGGCACAGCTTCCGGTTTTAAACCTTTATCATCCCATTCCTGTAACGCGCGAAGCGTGAAAAAGAATGTCGCGATGATGGCAGGAATGCTGCACCGTTGCCGGTTGCCGCGCGCGCGTCCCTGTCCGCCGGATTATGTGCCGGTGTCATATCCGCCCTTGCCGTGCGGCAAAGAAAAGGCGGGCAGTCCGGGACTGCCCGCCTCTTGACATCCTAGAACTTCGGCCCAGGAATCTCGCCCTCGGGCGGATAGGCCGGCAGCGGCGCCGGCGACGGCGGCAGGGTTTGCGGCCGCTTGGCCAGCTCCTCCTGCAAGGTGGCGACCGCCGTTTCGAGCTGGGCGTCCTTGCCGTCCATCAGCTGGGCCGGATCGGTATCGACCTCGATGTCGGGTTCGACGCCGTGGTTTTCGATCACCCATTCCGACTTCAAGCCGTAGACGCTGTCCTCCGGCACGGTGATGTAGCCGCCGTCGAGCAGTCCCCAGTAGCCGCGGATGCCGCGCACCCCGCCCCAGGTCCGTTCGCCGATCAACTTGCCCAGGCCGTATTCGTGGAAATAGTAGGGGAAGAGATCGCCGTCCGAGGCCGAATACTGGTTGATCAGGGTGACTTTCGGCCCGCCCACCAGCTGCCCCGGGATGGTGGTGTTGCCGCCTTCGCGGTTGGTGCCCATGCCGACCAGGATGCGCCGCAGCCTTTCCAGCACGATCTGATCGACATTGCCGCCGCCGTTCCAGCGGTCGTCGATGATCAGCGCCTGCTTGTCCTGCTGCGGATAGAACTGGCGGATGAACTGCTCCATCCCCAGCGCTTCCATGTCGGACATGTAGATGTAGCCGATCTTGCCGCCCGACAGCTTGTCCACCACGGCGCGGTTGTGGTCGATCCAGGCCTGTTCGCGCAGCGACAGCTCGTTCACCACCGGCAGCACGGTGACGTCGCGCCGCTTGCCGCCCGGCTTGTCGGAGACGGTCAGCACCACGGGCTGGCTGTCGAGCCCCACCAGCAGGCTGTCGGGATCGGCGGGCGCCTTCAGCTCCTGCCCGTTGATCGCCAGGAGATAATCGCCCTGGTGCACATCGACGCCCGGCTCGGTCAGCGGGCTGCGATAGGCTTCGCGCGTGTTGTCGCCGGGATAGATGACGGCGAAGCGATAACGCCCGGAGGGCGCATCGAGCGCGAAATCCGCGCCCAGCATGGCGGTGGGCACGGCCACGGTGGGATCGCCGTCGTCGCCGCCGCCGACATAGGTGTGCGAATTGCCGAGTTCCCCCTGCATTTCGCCGATCAGGTAGTTGAGGTCCTCGCGGTGGCCGGCCAGCGGCAAGAGCCTGGCATAGGAATCGTGCACCGCCTGCCAGTTGACGCCGTTCATCTTGGGATTGATGAAGAGGTCGCGTTCCAGCCGCCAGGCGTTCTCGAACATCTCCGCCCATTCCTGCCGGGGCTCGATGCGCGCGCGCATGTGCGAGAGGTCCAGCGCCTCGGCCTTGTCCTTGCCGGCATCGGCCTTGGCGTCGGCGATGTGGTAGCCCTCGCCGTCCTTGTCCTTGGTGAGGACCTTTTCGCCGTCGGCCGACAGGCTGTAGCCCTGGATGTCCTCGGCCACCACGCCGTCCTTGCGTTCCTTGAGGTCGTAGACGTGCAGCGCGGTCTTCATGCCGGGCAGGGGCCCGTCGGCCATCGCCGGAGGCATCGTCAGGTAGAAGATGTTGTCGCCGCGCGCGTCCAGCCCGGCGATGGTGGCGGCCGGAATCGGCACCGCCACGGCACGCCCCATCAGCCCGTCGAGATCGACCTTGATGGGTTTGATGGCGCCCGGCTTCCACTCCGCCGGCTTGTCGTCCTTCTTCTTGGAGTCCATGGCGCCTTCGTCGGAGCGCGGCGCGAAGGGCGAGCGCTCGTTTTTGGCCAGGGTGGCGACGTAGATGCCCTCGGTTTCGATCGAGGCGATGTTGAACTCGAACTCGTTGAAGGCCGGGTTCTCGTGGCGGCGCGAGATGAAATAGAGGTACTTGCCGTCGGGCGAGAACACCGGGTTGTAATCGTTGCCCATGGCATCCGAGACCCGCCGCGCCTTGCCGCTGCCGATGTCGGTGAGCCAGATGCCCGGCTGCTGGTTGGCGCCGGTCAGGCTGTAGGCCAGCCAGCGCCCGTCGGGCGAGAAGGCCTGGTCGTGGATTTCGCCATAGGGATCGTGGGCCACTTCCGTGGTCTTGCCGTTGCCTGCATCGACCAGCCAGAGCCGGTGATTGGCGTCGGAAACCGCCAGCTTCCTGGAATCGGGCGACCACAGCGGGGCGTAGAGGAAGCCCGACTTGAACTGAGTCAGGATGCGTTCGGGGCCGCCGTCGGCCGGCCTGAGCGCGATCTCCTGCTCGCCCTTCGCATCGGTGGTGTAGGCGATGGTCTTGCCGTCCGGCGACCAGGCCGGATGATCCTCGTCCGCCGTGCTGGTGTTGGTCAGGTCGCGGGTGGCGCCGTGCTTGGCCGGCACGGTGAAGATGTCGCCGCGGGCCGAGAAGACGGCGCGCTTGCCGTTGGGCGCCAGCTCGAAATCGGTCTGCCCGGCGGTGTCCGCCATGCGGATCGCCTTGCTGGTATCGACGAAGTGCGGGCCGGTATGGGTGCCGTCGTCGGGCACCTTGACCTCCAGCTTGTGCACCTCTTCCGAGGGCAGGTCGATCACCCAGAGCGAACCGCCTTGCTGGAAGACGATGCCGGGCTGCTCGCCGGTGCCCAGGCTGGGGAAGTCGATGTCGTAATCGGTGAAGTGGGTGATCTCGCGATAGCTCTTGCTGTCGAGATCGTAGACCCAGATGTTCTCGCGGCGGTTCTCGTCGCGATCCGAGAGGAAATAGATCTTGCGGCCGATCCACATCGGCGCGGTGTCGGTGCCCTTCCAGTCGGTGATGCGTTCCAGCTTCCGGCTGTCGAAGTTGTAGGTATAGACATCCTGCGCCAGGCCGCCCTGGTAGCGCTTCCAGGTGCGGAAATTGCGGAAGATGCGGTTGTAGGCGATGGAACGGCCGTCGGGGCTGTAGGTGAAGAGGCCGCCGCGGTCGAGCGGCATGGCTACCGGCATGCCGCCCTCCACCGGCACGGTGAAATAGCGCCCGTACCAGCTGTTCCAGGCTTGGCGCCGCGAGAGGAAGACGACGTTCTTGGAATCCGGCGTCCAGGTAATCACCATGTTGTCGGGGCCCCAGCGCGTCGGCGCCTTGTCCACCACGTCGGAATGATAGGTCAGCCGCTTGGCGTCGCCGCCGCCCGCCGGAATGACATAGACGTCCTGGTTGCCCTGGTAGTTGGCGGTGAAGGCGATCCATTTGCCGTCGGGGGAGAAGCGCGGCATCAGATCGTAGCCGGGATCGGCGGTGAGCCGGCTGGCCACGCCGCCGCTGCGCGGCACCTGCCAGAGATTGCCGTAGGCCTCGAAGACGATGCTGCCGCCCGAGAGCGTGGGAAAGCGCATCAGCGTGCCGGCGGCGGCCGGCACCAGCATGATGGCCAAACCGCAGAGCAGCGCGCAAAGGCGGAGTTTCATGAATGTCCCCTCTATGCTGGACGCGGCCAGAACCATAGCCGCCGAGTGAGCAATTTTATAACGATTATGTCCTGACGGGTCATGAAGAGACGTTCACGAGGACGCGATAGCCATGACACGGCCGTAACCGGCCGTAACGGCAGGCAGACGGCGGCCACTTCGCTTTACAGCGTCTTGATCTCGACCTGCGCTGCCAGCTGCTTGACCACGTCGGGCGAAGCCAGCCCCGTGCCTGGGGAAACCAGGGCGGCCGCACCGGCGGCGCAAGCCAGCCGGAAGGCGTCCTTCAGGCTCTGGCGCTGGGCCAGCGACAGCACCAGCAGAGCCAGGAAGCTGTCGCCGGCGCCGACCGTGCCGCGCACCGTCACCGGCGGCGGCTTGGCATAGATCGAGACGTCGCGCGAGGTCAGCATGGCGCCGTCGGGCCCCATGGTGAGGGCGACGATCTCGGCCTTGCCGTTGGTCACCAGCGTCTTGCAGGCCTCCAGGCAGGCATCCTGCGAAGGCTCGCGATCGCCCAGGAACTCGGCAAATTCGGACAGGCTCGGCTTCACCAGGTAGCAGCCCATGTCCAGGGCCTTTTTCAGCGGCGGGCCCGAGGTGTCGAGCACCAGCCTGCCGCCGCCCGAAACGCGCAGGTTTCGCGCCAGCCGGGCATAGAAATCGTCGGGCACGCCGCGGGGGACGCTGCCGCTGGCCACCGCATAGCCGGTGGAGGTGGCCGCCGTCATCAGGCCGAGACCGGCGGTCCATTCCTCTTCGCTCATGGTGGGTCCGGGCAGCACGAAACGGTATTGCTGGCCGGTGCTGATTTCGTTGGCGGTGAAATTGGCGCGGCAGTCGCGCGAGATCATGAAGGACTGATGGCGCACTTCTTCCGCCGCCACCAGGCGCTCCAGCATATGGCCCGAGGAGCCGCCGGTGGGGAAGATCGCCAAAGGATCGCCGCCGAAGCGCTTGAGCACGCGGGCCACGTTGATGCCGCCGCCGCCGGGATCGCGCCGCGTCTTGATGCAGCGCATCTTGTGCTCGGACACCATCTTTTCGACCGACACACCCATGTCGATCGCCGGGTTCATGGTCAGAGTGACGATTGGCTCTGCTTTCATACCCTTCCTCTTACGGCCCTTCCCCCGAAACGCAAACTGAGCGGCTCGATACCATATCGCCAAGGGAGCTTGTATTCGGACGACGCACAATTGGCGAGATGAAAGGTCACAGCATCCGTCTGCGCCCGGGGGTTGAGCAATTAGAATGCGCGGGGCGCGGCTCCCCCTCCGCAAGTCCCGGCGCGGCGAATCGGGCAATACCCCAGCTCGCCGTATTATGGACACAATTGCAAACCCGGACTGTGCCGGCGCCTTATGCACGCCGGCGCCACCCAGGTTGCCGCGACGGCACACCCCGCCGGCCTCCTGCTCGCGAGAGAAAGACGCGCATTTGCAATTCCCCGCGGATTTTGTCGTTCCGGGCCGCGAAGACCGCCGGCCCGCTCAATTGCCGCGTTGGGAGCCGCGCGGTAGTCTGACGCGGGCCGGTACGGGGGACGATGATGGAAAAATACCGCAAGTGGCTGCTGATCGGCGGCGGCGCCCTGGTGAGCGTCGTCCTTGCCGTCATCGTCACCCTTTACGTGCTCGGCGGCAGCCATAGCGCGGGCAGCGGCAAGGGCGGTATCCTCACGCGCATCGCCGGCGGGCTCGATGTCGTCAGCTCCGGCTTCGCCCCCGCCACGGCGGAAGCGACCGGCGAATTCGCCTTCCACCGGGTCGATATCGACACCAGCAAGGCCGAACCCACGGCCTGTCTCGTCTTCACCCGCGCCCTCGACGCCACGGGCCGCACCAAATACCAGGATTACCTGGCCGTCGATCCCGACACGCGCATCGCCGTCAGCGTGGTCGACCAGCGCCTCTGCCTTGCCGGGCTCGACTTCAGCAAGACCTACAACGTCACGCTGAAAGCCGGCCTGCCTTCGGCCGCAGGCGACAAACTGCTCGAAAGCGAAACCATCCCGGTCGAGCTGCGCGACAAGCCCTCCATCGTGCGCTTCAACGGCGGCATCATCCTGCCGCGCCGCAACCTGCAAGGCGTTCCCCTCACCACCGTCAACGTCTCCAAGGTCAAGCTCAAGCTGATCCGCGTCGGCGACCGCCTGTTGTCGCAGATCGAAAGCGGCACGGTGGACGAGACCTCGCTCTATTCCTGGAGCGCGAACGAGATCGAGAACAGCCAGGGTTCGCTGCTCTGGCAGGGCTCCGTGGAGGTGGCCAACGTCAAGAACGACACCGTCGTCACCCTGATCCCCATCGACAACGTGCTGAAGAACAAAAAGCCCGGCGTCTATGTGCTGATCGCCTCCGACGCCGCCAAGAAGACGGGCAGCGACGACGAATACGACTATTCCTCCGGCGAACTGGCCGTGCAGTGGGTGGTCGATTCCGACATGGCGCTGACCACCTTCAAGAGTCCGAACGGCCTCAGCGTCTTCGTGCGCTCCTATTCGCGCGCCAAGCCGATCAGCGGCATCAAGCTCAGCCTGGTGGCGCGCAACAACAACGAACTGGCCGCGGTGAAGACCGATTCCGACGGCCGCGCCGATTTCGACGCCGGATTGATGCGCGCCAAGGGCGGCGACGAGCCGGTGGTGGTGATGGCCTATGGCGACGACGGCGAATTCTCGTTCATCGACCTGCGCCGCTCCGCCTTCGACCTCACCGACCGCGGCGTATCGGGGCGCGAGGTGCCCGGACCGCTCGACGCCTATCTCTACACCGAGCGCGGCGTCTACCGCCCCGGCGAAATGGTCTATCTCACCGCGCTGCTGCGCGACCGCATCGGCGCCGCCGCCACCGCGCCGCTGACTTTGGTGGCCACCCGTCCCGACGGCATGGAAGTGGGCCGCACCACCGTGCCCGGCAATGCGCTCTTGGCGGGCACCGCGTCCTGGACGTTGCCGCTCTCTTCCGGCGCGCCGCATGGGCGCTGGCAGATCGCCGCCTATGTCGATACCTCCAAGGATGCCCCGCCGGTCGGACGCGTGCAGTTCGACGTGCAGGATTTCGTGCCCCAGAAGCTGAAGGTCGCGCTCACGGTCGAAAGCAAAACCGTCAAGCCCGGCGAAGCCATCAAGGTGAAGGCCGAAAGCCGCTTCCTCTACGGCGCCCCCGCCAGCGGGCTTTCCGGCGAGGCCGTGGCGCGCATCGCCGCCGATCCCACGCCCTTCGACGCCTACCGGGGCTGGCAGTTCGGCCGCATGGACGATTCGTTCTCCGATGTCGATGTCCAGATGAAGGTGCCGGAAACCGATGCCGCGGGCGTGACGGAGGCCAGCGGCACGGTTGGCGAACTGACCGACACCACCTTGCCGCTGCACGCGCTGGTGCGCGTCGCCATCCACGAGCCGGGCGGGCGCACCACCGCCAAGACGGCGGAAATCCCCATCCGCAACCACGATGTCCTGATCGGCATCCGGCCCGATTTCGACGGGCTCAGCGTGGGCGAAGGCCAGAAGGCGAATTTCCAGGTGGTGGCCCTCGACGCCGACGGCAAGCGCATCGATCTCAATGGCGTCACCGTTTCCTGGGTGCGGGAAGACACCAGCTATCAGTGGTATCTCGACGAAGGCAATTGGAAATACAAATCGGTCACCCGCGACCGGCTGATCACGTCCGGCACCATGAAGATCGGCGCCGCAGCGCCGCTGCGCCTGGGCCAGGCGATGGCCTGGGGCACCTACCGCCTGACGCTCACCGATGCCAAGTCGGGCGCCTCCAGTTCCTTCCGCTATTATTCCGGCTGGGCGGCCTCCAGCGCCGGCGACCGGCCCGACCGCATCCCGGTGGCGGCCGACAAGCCTTCCTATCGCGCCGGCGAAACCGCCCATGTGCGCATCAAGCCGCCGGCCGACGGCCGCGCTTTGGTGGTGGTGGCGGGCGACAAAGTCTTCTCCTCCAAAACCATCGACGCCCCGGCCAAAGGCGCCACCATCGACATTCCCGTGTCTTCCGATTGGGGGGCGGGCGCCTATGTGCTGGTGACGGATTACCGTCCGCTCGACGATGCCAGCGGACACGAACCGGTGCGCTCGGTGGGCCTGGTCTGGCTGTCGCTGGACAACGCCCCGCGCACCCTGACCACGCTGATCGGCGGACCGAAGAAAATCCTGCCGCGCCAGAAGCTCATCCTGCCGGTGATGGTGAAGGGACTCGCTCCCGGCGAACAGGCCTGGCTGACGCTGGCGGCGGTCGATGAAGGCATCCTGCAGCTCACCGATTTCAAGTCGCCCGATCCCAACTCCTATTATTTCGGCAAGCGCCGCCTCGGCGTGGAGATGCGCGATGATTACGGCCGCCTGATCAAGGCCGAGAAGGGCGCGGTCGGCGCCATGCGGGAAGGCGGCGACATGTTCGGCGGCCGCTCGCTGGCGGTGGTTCCCACCAGGACCGTGTCGCTCTATTCGGGGCTGGTGAAGGTCGGCTCCAACGGCATCGTCAACGTGCCTGTGGAGATTCCCGACTTCAACGGCGAGCTGCGCCTGATGGCCGTGGCGGTCGGTGCGAACAAGCTCGGTCACGCCGAACGGCCGCTGACGGTGCGCGATCCGGTGGTGGCCGATCTGGTGCTGCCGCGCTTCCTGGCGCCGGGCGACCGGGCCGAGGTGGCGCTCAATCTCAACAACGTCGAAGGCCGCAGCGGCGATTACACCGCCACGCTGTCCGCCTCCGGACCCTTGAGCTTCGCAAACGGCGCCCAAACCGCCATCACCCAGCACCTCGTCACCGGCAAGCGCGTGC
>Ga0187810_10000558_pt1 | contig 14079 bp, 12 predicted proteins | sample NC_wetland_sal_i_9_FD_132963 | JGI IMG/M metagenome (GOLD analysis project Ga0187810, IMG submission 132963) | Wetland sediment microbial communities from Neuse River Estuary, North Carolina, USA - ASW_5 | ecosystem: Environmental > Aquatic > Freshwater > Wetlands > Sediment | place: USA: North...
GCCCCAGACAAAATCTGGAGGCATGCCGTCGGAGCGAACTTTGTCTTGTGCTCCCATGATTTGCTCCTTATAGCATAGGTCTCCGGGCTCATCAACGAGCGCCGAGCAGACCAGGGCCAGTCTCGGCACATGGGCCTCAGCGGTTATCCTCCAATGCCTGCCGTTTCGCTGGGGAACATAACTGCGAGGCCGCTTAAAGTTAATTGTTTCATTTTCACTCAGACAGATGAGTGGTATTAATACAATTTGTTTCTGGCCAGAGCTGGGGCGCCTTAGAGAAGGCTGACCCGCGCCCGGCGGCAGGCCACTGTAAGGGACCAAAAAACGGCGGCCCAAACCCCCTGCGGTTCGCTGCCTCGAGGTCGTCGACTAGTAATCACTTATACAATAGTAAGTTATATCACCTTCCCGGCCTCCGCCGAAAACGTGCTTATTCCTGCCCGCCCCTCAAGGCCATCCTCGGTGGAGAACGGATCAGCGTCGTGCCGCACGCCAGGTTCTTGGCACGCTTCTTGCAAGTATATAGATGAGCGCCGAAAGGGCTCCGCCCAAGGCAGTGCCTACAGGCGAGCGCAGGACCGCGTTGCGGCATGCGACGCCGTTTCAGGGCGAACGTCACCCAATGGAGGGTACTTATATGAAGACCATGTACGACAGCCTATTCCCGGTCATCCGGAATTCGGTCGGCGATGTCTACCGCGCCAACCCCTTCGAGCTTCTTGAGAAGGTGTTCGACGACGACTTCTTCCCCACTCCAGCCCGGCGGCCGGTCGTGGATGTCCACGAGGAGGACAAGCGCTACGTCATCGAAGCCGAGCTCCCCGGCCTCTCCGAGAAGGATGTCAAGCTCGAGCTCAAGGACGGCGTCTTGAGTCTCTCCACCGCCAAGAGCGAGGAGAAGAAGGAAGAGGACAAGAGCGGCAAGTGGCTGCGCCGCGAGCGCCGCGAGTTCTCCTTCGAGAGGAGCTTTGAGCTCCCCGACGACGCCGACGGCGAGAAGATCGACGCCCGCTTCAAGGACGGCCTCCTTGTCGTGGATGTGCCGAAGAAGCCCGAGGCCGCTCCCCGAGTCGTGCCTGTGAAGGCCGCCTAGTCGGGCCGAGGGCCGCAAGGCCCCGATGCCAGGTAACGCAGGGGCTGTCCCTTGAGGGGCAGCCCCTTTTTTGCGCTCGCAGGGTCAAGACGGCCTGTCCGCCCTCAATCCGTCTCGGCATCCCCGGCGGCATCTTCCCGGAATCCCGTGAGGACGGACTTCACTTTTACGCCGGAGAGCTTGCCCAGCCTGCCGGTCAGGGCTCCAATGCGGTCCGTATCGCCCTCGACGACGAGAGAGATGAGGCTGATGCCCTTGCCCCGGAGGGGAAGCCCGAGCCGCGCGTCGATGATGTCCGCGGACTCGGAGAGCAGCGCATTCACCCGGGACACGGAGCTCTGGTCCTCGATCACGATGGCCACTATGCCGAGTCGCTTTTCCATGGAATCTAACCTCCCCGCCGGGGGCTCGATGTCTCGGCGCCGCAGGACGTTTCCCTGGTCGCCCTGCTCAGGAGAGCCGCTCCGGGTTCAGCATCTCCAGCTCCGGAACCACGAAACGGCCGTCCTTGCGGATGAGCCTGCCGTCGAACCAGATCTCGCCGCCCCCCCACTCGGGTCTTTGGATGAGGACGAGATCCCAGTGGAGGGCGGAGCGGTTGCCGTTGAAGCAGTCGTCGTAGGAATTGCCCGGCGTGAAGTGTATCGACCCGGCTATCTTCTCGTCGAAGAGAGTTTCCTTCATCGGTTTGGTGATGAATGGATTGACTCCGATCGCGAACTCTCCGACATAGCGCGCCCCTTCGTCGACGTCCAGCACTCTGTTGACGCGCGCCTTGTCGTTGGCCGACGCCTCGACGATCCTCCCCTTCTCGAAGACGAAGCGGATCCCCTCGAACGTGAAGCCCTCGTGCTCGGCAGGCGCGTTGTACGAAATAACCCCGTTGACCGAGTCGCGGACCGGAGCCGTGTAGACCTCTCCGTCCGGGATGTTCATCGTCCCGTCGCACTTGATGGGAGGGAGCCCCTTGATCGAGAACGAGAGGTCCGTGCCCGGGCCGACGAGTCGCACCTTGTCCGTCCTGGCCATGAGGGAGACGAGAGCGTCCATGGCCGTGGACATTTTTGCATAATCCATGGTGCAGACCGAGAAATACCAATCCTCGAAGGACTCCTCGCTCATGGCGGCCATCTGAGCCATAGCCGGCGACGGGTAGCGCAGAACGACCCAACGCGTCTTGGGAACGCGGATCTCCATGTGGACTCGCTTGCCGATGATACGATTGTATCCGTCCAGCGCCTCTCCCGGCATGTCGGACCAGGCAAACTGGTTCCTCAGGGAGGTGAAGCCGATAAAACAATCCATCGCCTTCATGCGCTCGGCCTCGAAGCGGGCCTGGAGCTCCAACTGCTCCGTTGTCGCCCGCCTGTACAGCGCGCGGTCGATGATCCTATCCCGCAGCGCGACGAAGGGGAGGCCGCCAGCGTCGTGCACCGCGTCGACGAGGGCGCCGACGAACGCGGGCTCAACATTGGTATCTTGGATGAGCACCTTTTCGCCCTTCTTCACGGCGATGGAATAGTTGACGAGGATGGATGCGAGTTTCTTGAGTCTCTGATCGATCATGTCCGCTCCTTCATTCGGGCTCGGCGGCGATAGGGAGCCGTGGGACGAAAGTCCAGGCGGTCCGCAATCGTTCCATGAGCGGCAGCAGTTTACCAAAACTTAGGCCTCGCGTAAAGCAAAAGACAGGCCCCGAGGGGCCCTTGACTCTGAGGCGGCAGGAATCGCAAAATTCGGCCCGGTCTTTATTGACTGGCATCTTGTGTATTGTGGCTTAGAGGGAATCCGCATGCAGCGTTACGCTAGCTTCGGCGTAGGGGGATTGATCGGCGTCTTCAGTTCCTTCACCGATTCCGAGTTCGCCCCTCTCATCACGCACTCCCTCGACGTCGCGAAACTCTCGTCGGCCATCGCGGAGCGCTTCGGAAGCGACCGCTTCGAACGGCGCTTCGTGTTTCTCGCCGGACTTGTGCACGACTGGGGCCTGCTCGTAAAAAACGCCATCAGGACCCCCGCTCGTTTCTCCGCCGTCTTGGGCGACATTGTCTTTCCAACGAAGGTGGACGCTCGGGCCTTCGATTTCGACCACCTCCTCGACCAACTCGAGACCGACGATCTCAACAGACACGCGGAGATTTCCGCATCGATCATCCGATACATCGAATTGCCCGAAGTGTACGCGAGAGCGATCGAGCACCATCATCGGCCGAACGACACGCATGCAGGCGACGAAATCGCGTCTCTTGCGATGATCTATTCCGCAGCCGATGAGATATCGCGCGTCTACCGGAAAAGCCTCGCGAACGGGAGGACGGCGGCCTATCACTCCGTCTTCGGACTCCTCAATTCGGACAGCATTCCGGAGCCGGTGCGACCGGCGGTCCAGGATCTCTTTCTCGACGTCGTCGACATGAACTACTGTCTCGACGCGCTGCCGCACGCCGACCGTTACTTCGGCGGATATGAGGTCGATCTGCCCCTCTTCATCAAGCTCATAGAAACCATGAGTTTCACTCAAGACTACCGCAGCCCCTTCACGCGCAACCATTCCTTCAGCATCGCGACGCTCGCGCGCGATATTGGAGCCGAGGCGCTCTCCGATCGCGACGGTCTCGAGCTCAAGCTCGCGGGTCTCGTCCACGATTTCGGGAAAATAACGATTCCCCTCGACATACTCCACAAGGCGGGCCCCCTCGAGCGCTGCGAGAGGGAAATCATGAAGGGCCATGTCGTCGAGTCCTTCAAGATGGTTGATCCCATCATCAAGTCGAAGGACATCCTCCTCGCGGCGGTCTATCATCACGAGCGCCTCGACGGCTCCGGCTATCCGCTGGGCCTCCGCTCTGCGGAGCTGCCCATGCGCGCCCGGATACTCCAGGTCTGCGATAATTACGTGGCTCTCGTGGAAGAGCGGCCGTACCGGAGAGCCCTCCCGCCTCGAGAGGCGATCAAGATCATCGAGGAGGAGGTCCGGGCGGGAAGGCTCGACGGCGACGTGTTCGAGCTTCTGAACACATTCGTGCGCAACGGCTACGAGACGGGAAAGTACAGGGAAATGCTCAACGTCTTTCTGGAAAATCAACCGGACCTGCTCGAAGCGAGCGCCGGCTGAGAGCTCGAATGCCATTCAGGCTCTTCCGACGACACCTGTTTCGCCCATCGCGCTTCGATCGATACAGGCGCGGTCCGCCCGCGACAGCGCCGTCTCCAGTCCCGTGTCGGGGCGGGCGATTTTGCGCCATGCGTCAGGCCCTAGCCCCGAAGTGCCCGTCGGTGGCATCTTAAAACCATGGACAGCAGTCAACCGAACGAGCCCGCCGAGCTCCACCCCCAGCCCGCCGCCTCGCCCTTCGGCGGGGCCCAGCTGGAGTATCCCGTCACCTTCGACCTCAGGATCATCTACGTCCTGGCCGAGGGCGCAACGATCGTCGAGGACATCGAGCGGATATACGCGTCGCTCGGCGTCCGCTGCACCCTGATACAGGGCATCGCGACGCCGGGATCCAAGTACGGCCGCATGGGCAGCAGGGTGACGATGCAGAGCCGCGAGCAGATGTACGCCACCTACGAGGCCCTCGGCAAGCTGCCCTATCTGAAGACTGCGCTTTAGCCGCCGAAGCGGAACCGGGGCCCTCGCGAAGAGGGCTTACTGTCGGTCCAGGAAGCCCCTGGCGAATCCGATGAAGGCTTCGACATCCTTGAAGTCACTGACGAGCCCCACGGAGATGCGCACGGCTCCCGTGGACTTCGTGCTGATGCAGCCGCGGAAATCGTCGATGCTGAGGCGCTTGTCGTGGCCCGGGCCAGTGAAACAGGTCGCGAGTTCCTCGCGGGAGATCCCCAGCGCGATCTCTCCCGCGCCGGGGTTGCAGAAGCAACCGGTTCTCAGCGATATGCCGTGGGTGTTGGCCTCGGCCTCGATGGCGCGATGGTCGATCGCGCGGCCCCGCGCATCCTGGAAATTGACCGCGATCCCGGCTCCGCGCTTGGCCATGTCGAGGGGACCATAGATCTTGACGAGATCGACTCCGGTGGAGTGCCGCATCCCGCGCAGGTTGTCGAGGAGCCACGACGCGAGCTGCATGGTCCGTTCGTGAACGAGCTTCACGTCGATCGATCGCAGGTGCCTGAGCCCTATCTCCACCGCGGGTATCCCCAGGTAGTCGACGGTGCCGTCTTCGAAGGCCGCGGCGCCGTCGGAAAGGTAATACTTGTCGCCCTGTACCGACGCGACCGTGATCGTGCCGCCGGCGAACCAGGGTCGTCGGAGCTTGGCGAGCTTGTCCCTCCGGGCGATGAGCGCCCCTATGCCCGTTGGATAGCCGAACATCTTGTAGAACGAGATCGGAACGAAGTCCGGCTTCCAGCGCGAAAGGTCAAGCTCATTGGTGGGCGCGAAGGCAGCGGCGTCGAGGAGCACGTCCCAGCCTTTCGCATGGGCGAGCTCGATCCACTCGAGGGGATGCTGCACCGAGGAGAAGTTGGATTGCGCGGGATAGGCGAACAGCTTGGTGGGCGCTCCCGGCGAGGCGAACAGTTCCGCGAGCAGCCGCTCCCCGGAAATCCGGAGATCGGGCAGCTCGACGGGCAGGTACGTGACGGTCGCGCCCTTTGAGCGCGCGAACTCGCGTATGCCGTTGACCGAATTGTGGTTGTCGAAGGTGAGGAGGTAGGTGGCGCCCGGCTCGAAGGGATAGGACTCGCCCACGAGCTTGAGGGCGCCCGACGCGTTCTGCGTGAAGACGACGAGGTACTCTTCCGGCGAAGCCTTGAAGTACTCGAGCACGTAACGCCTCGCGCTCTCCACGAGCTGGGTCGCGGCCATCGAGGAAGGGTTGCTCGAGTGCGGATTGCCATAAATGCAGCTTCCGAGAATCTCGAAGTGCTTCTTCGCCTGTGACAACCCGAACAGCCCGCCGCCGGTGTAGTCCAGATACACCTGACCGCAGCCATCGAGATTGCCGTAGTCTGCGGCCCGAAGTGCGTCGATAGACGCGGTTTTGGCATAGTCTGGATGCTTTTCGAGGAAGTGGGCGTATCTGTCGCTGTGCATGGGTCGACAATATACTGATTGGCGCATATGCGCAATTGGAAATATGGAGATGCTGGAAATCCTTGACGCGGCGATCTCGGGAGTCTAGAACGGGACGCACGCGCTTCACGGTCCGCTCTAGGAGGTCTTATGCCGGTCATCATCGAATCCCTGAACCTCGAGTCCAAGCGACGCACTTTTCGCAGTTATTACTTCTGGATCATCGGCCTCTTCTACCTGTTCCAGGGATTCTATCTATCCGGCATCATGACCTACGGTTCCATCAGGATGTCGGAGTGGGCCGTGCCGGTGACGACCCAGACCCTGATCAAGACCATCATCGCGCTCCCCACCTTCCTCAAGATGTTCTCGGGCCTCCTGAGCGACAGGGTTCCGATCGGCAGATTCGGTCGACGCAAGCCCTACATCTTTCTCGGTCTCTTGTTCTACATCCCGGCCTTCGGCGTCATGGCCTTTCACGACAGGTATGACATGCTCTGGATCGTCTCTCTCGCAGGCGTCATGGTGGCATGGATGTTCGTCGACGGCACGATGGATGGGTTCGCCGTGGACATCACCCCCGACGAGCTCCAAGGCACCTTCCAAGGCGTGCACAGCGCTACCCGCATGGTGGGATTCGCGGCCGGTTCGGTCCTCATTCCCCTCATCGGCCCCAAATCAGGCTGGGCCATTATCGTTTGGCTGATGGCGCTCTCGGCCCTCGTCCAAACGGGGAGCGCTTTCTTCTTCAAGGAGCCCCGCGTCACGAGGCAGGATCTGCGAAAGCTCATGCCGCTCGGCTCCGTTCTGAAGGAAGCCTTCGGCAGCCTCAAGCCCTGGATGGGCATTCTCTTTATGCTCAGCCTCACCGCCGTGACGGCTATTCCCGGCGTCGCCCAGCTCTACATTCTCACCAACCTCGGCTGGGGCCGCGACCCCGCCCTCCTCAACCTGTATGGGTTCCTCAACCTCGCCCTGTTCGGGGGCGCCGCGATAGGCTCCTTCGTCTTTGGCAGAATCATGAGCCGCCGAACCTATTCGATGGCCTTTTACGCGTGGAGCAGCGTCTTCTACTGGGCGCTCATGCTTCCCTGGCTCCTCGTCGCCAGGTCGGGCGCCTCCGTTCCGCTGATTTTCATCTGCCAATTCCTTTCCGGGATAGGGTATGGATTGGGCAATGTCATCGTCTTCACGATCGCGATGCGGCTCTGCCCGGCATCAATCGAGGGGTTTATGTTCTGCACCTTCATGTCGTTCTCCAACATTGGGGAGTACGCGCTAGGCGCGAACGTGATCGCGGGCTTGAGCGGAGCGATGGGCGGCATAGTGCCCGCCTTCTTCTCGCTCATTCCCTTCTCGCTGCTCGCTCTGCTTTTCGTGGCCGTCATACTTCGGGCGCTTCGACCGCGGACCGCTCAGTTCCCAGCGGCTGCGGCGGCGGAATCGGCCAAACAATAAAACGAGGGGCTGTCCAAGAAGCACTTCCTGGGCAGCCCCGTTGTATCGCGAGTAGCGATAGTTGCTAGAGATAGTTCAGCTTAGGCCTTATACCCGGCGTCCTCGAGCTGCTTGCGCGCGCTGTCGAGAGTCGCCTGGAGAGCGGTCGCCTTGCTGTTGGCGTCGCCGATGTTGCCGGCGTCTTCGGCGGTCTTGACATCCGCGAGACCTTTCTGGGTGTCGGCGATGAGGGTCTTGAGCGGGGTCACGTCAGTCTTGGCCTTCTTTCCAGCCTTCACGGCCTGGGCGAGTTCCTTCTGGACGACCGGGAGCTCCGCATTAATGGCGACGACGATGCCGTCGAGCGTGGTCTTCATGGCAGTCTTGCCGGCGTCGACATCGGCCTTGGCCTTGTTCGAGGCGTCGAGGAGGGCCTTGGCGTCGGTCTTGGCCTTGCCATAGGCCTTGGAGGTCAGGTCAGCCTGAAGAGTATCGTTAGCGGCGGAAGCGGCATTGAAAGAATCTGCTGCATAGACATCGGCCTGCGCAGTCTTGGCGTCGTTAAAGGCGGCGGTGGCGGCATCGACATCGGCCTGGGGGAGCTTGGGCGCGCAGGCAGCGAGCGCGAGCGCGACGAGAGCGACGACAATGGCGACCTTGAGGTACTTCATCTTCTTCCTCTCCGTACATAGTGGGCATGCTGTGTGAGCGGCGCGCAAACATCTACGATGTTTTTCGTGTGCCTGCCTACAGCAGCCATACGCGTAGGGATACTAAATATGGTACAATATGTCAATACATCGGCCCTATTTCCTTATGTTCATTAAAAACACATTAAAGTGTGGTGTTTGTTATATATTAATCAATTTTAATCGTTTCTGCGAAATACCGTACCACCAGGATCCTCGCCGTGAAATACACGAGCCGCCTACAAAGCGACTGCGTTCGTGGGCGGCTCGGGACGCGGGGGCAAATGCTCCCTGTTAGACGTTGTGCGAATCAGCGCCTTCCGGTCAAGATTCGTGTATGTCCAGGATGGCGACCGCCGTGGGCGTGAGCGCCTTTACGAGAGCATCCTTCTGGATGTCCTGGACCTTGAGCGTCACGTGCCAATGCATCACGCCGCCCTCCCGCACCTCGGCGACGCCCAGACCGACGATGTCGCCGCCGACCGCCGACACGGCGGCGACCGACTTGGCGAGCGAGCCCTTGCTGCCCGAAAGCGAGAAGGTCACGCGTATGCCCTTTCTGCGCCCTCCGAGGAGCTCGAGGAAAAACCGGAAAATGTCGGTCTCGGTGATGATGCCTACAAGGCTGGAGCCCCGCAGGACGGGAAGGCCGCCGATCTTCTGGTCGGCCATGATGCGCGCGGCCTCCTCGAGGGGCGTGTCCTCCGATACCGAAACGATGCTCCGCGTCATCACCTTCTCGACCGTCAGCCGAGAGAGCAGAGAGTGAATCTCCCACACATTGAGCGATGTCGTAGGAGAGGGCGATGCGTAGAGAAGATCCTTGTCCGAAACGATTCCGACAAGCTTGCCCTGAGAATCGAGCACTGGAAGACGGCGGACCTTGCGCTGCCGCATCAGGGCCAGGGCGTCGGGGACCGAGACGTCCGGAGCGACTGTGACGGGATTCGAACTCATCTGTTCCTGCACTAGCATGGGGACCTCCTCGGGAATTTGGCATAACTCTCCGTTTAAGATAATGCAGACGCTGCCGGGGGGCCAGCGACAAGGGAGGGCGGCGATTCTGTGGACTGCAGCATAAGCGATTCAGTAGCTTATGGGCGTCCGCTTCGTGCGGCGCGCATCGCCGCGGGGGGCGGTGTTTCCGGATAGTGTTCTCGCAAAAGGAGTGACGATGATGAAGAGAGTTCTGTTTCTTCTCGCATGCGCCGCGGCGGTGGGGAGCATCTATAGCCAGGATGTGAGCCTGCCCGCGCCGAAGGACAAAGTGGGGCTCGACCTCATAGACGCCATCAAGGCGCGGTCGGTGTCTCGCAGCTTCACCGGGCAGGATATTCCCCTCGCCGACCTCTCCACCATCCTGTGGGCCGGCAACGGAGTGCGAAATGCCCCGGATGTCGTCTCCAGCGCGTCGAAGGCCATGAGGACGATTCCCTATTCCGGCGACAACGCCTACATCGATCTCTACGTGCTGGATGCCCACGGAGCCTACGCCTACGCCCCGGACAGGTCCCTGCTCAAGAAGGTCGCCTCGCGCGATGTCAGAGACCAGATCACTCCCGAGCTGATCAAGGGCTCGAGCGTCATGATCCTCTTCTCCTACGACGGCGCGCGGGTCCCGGCCTTCCTCAAGGGCAACCCCACGATGGTCCGAGAGATGATGAACGGGACCGCCGGCTTCGCCGCCGAAAATATCGGCCTCGCCGCCTCGGCTTTCAAGGTTTCCACGGTCACCATGTACAACCTGAAAAGCGGAATCCCGGCCCTCCTGGGCTTCGGGAAGGAGGAAGCCCCCCTCTTCATCATGCAACTCGGCTACGCGCCGTAGTTCCCGGGGCCGCAGCCTTGCGGCGAACGCGCTATACTGGACGGGGCGGCTCTGCGGCCCCGCCCACGCGTCTACGCCGTAAGGAGGCTCCATGTCTTTCCGCCCATCGTTCTTCAGAGCTCTTCCCTTTTTCGCTCTGACGCTCCTCGCCATCGCCGGAAGTTCCGGACAGCAGAGCGCGCAGGCTCCGGCCACCTCCCTCGAGCTGCCTGTGACCAGGGTCGTGCTCTTTTCATCCGGAGTCGGCTACTTCGAACACCGCGGCACCGTTTCCGGCGACGCGACCGTGTCCCTCCCCTTCCGCTCCGACGAGGTGAACGACGCGCTCAAGTCGCTCGTCGTCTGGGACCTCGGGGCGGGCGCCGCGCAGAAGCCTGCCGATGCTGCGCTCACGCCCTCGGTCAGCTATCCATCGGAAGAGAGTCTCGATCGCGCGCTCAAGGGTTTCCGCATCGATCTTTCCGGCTCGCCGCGCGTCGCAGACATGCTCGCTCATCTTCGCGGCGCAGAGCTCGCCGTGGACGCCCCGGACACCATCTCCGGGAAAATCGTGTCGGTCGAGTCGCGGCCGGGCGGCAAGGACGGAAGCGTCCAGGTGCCGTGGCTCATCCTCGCGACGAAAAACGGGGTGAGGGCCGTCTCGCTCGACGACATCGTCGCCTTCCGCTTCGCAGATCCGCGGATCTCCGACGACTTCGACCGCGCCCTCTCGCTCATCCTCTCGACCCAGGACACGCTGCGCCGCGTCCTCGAGCTCCATCTTCCGGGTTCGGGCTCACGTCAGGCCGCCCTGGGCTACGTCGTCGCGGCTCCCGTCTGGAAGGTCTCCTATCGGCTCGACCTCTCCGGCGACAAACCCTACCTCCAGGGCTGGGCCATTGTCGACAACCCGACGGACCAGGATTGGAAGGATGTCAGCCTCTCGCTCGTGAGCGGCAGACCCGTATCCTTCCAGCAGGACCTGTACACCCCTCTCTACCTCGACCGCCCCCTCGTGCCCCTCGCGATCGCCGGCACCGCGGCTCCGCGCAGTTTCGAGTCCGGCCTGAATGCGCCGCAATACGCCGAGGAGTCGCAGGCCGAAGACGAGGCCGCCGGCATGGCCCGGGCAGCCCCTGCCCCGATGCCACCGCGCAGTGTCGCGGCCAAGTCCCTTGCAGCTCCGATGGGCGAGGCCGCGCCGTCGCTCAGTCAAGGCGCGGCGGCGGCGGCCCAGGGCAGATCGGCAGGCGACCAGTTCGAGTTCACGGTCCGCGGCGCGGTGACCCTCGAGCGGCGGCGCAGCGCGATGCTCCCCCTCATCGCGGGGAGCATCGCGGCCCAGAAGGTATCGGTTTTCACGCCCGGCTCGGGAGCCGGCGGGTCCGATCCTCTCCACCCAATGCTTGGGGCGCGGATCGCGAACGATACGGGCATGAAGCTGCCCGCCGGCCCGATCACGGTCTTCGACGGCGGCGTCTACGCCGGCGACGCCCTCTTGGACTTCCTCCCGGAAAAGGACAAACGGCTCATAGTCTTCGGCGACGACCTCGCGGTGAACGCCGACGTATCCGCGTCGAGCTCCCAGGAGACGCTGGCCGTCACCGTATCAAAGGGCGTCATGACCTTCTCCCGTCGCGTCACCTGGACAAAAACCTACAGCTTTACGAACGCCTCCGCCGTCGCCAAGACAATCGTCGTCGAGCACCCCATTACTGCCGGAACGGATCTCGCTGAACCCAAGACCTTCGACGAGAAGACGCCGGAGCTCTATCGTTTCAGCGTCGCCCTGCCGGCGACCGGAGCCGCAACCCTCTCGGTCAAGGAACGCTCTCCATCGTCCGAGCGGGTCGTCCTCTCCTCCCTCGGCTCCGACGCCTTCCTCGCATACGCGAGCTCAACCGAAATCCCCGCTTCGGTTCGCGACGCCCTCAAGAAGGCGGTCGATTTGAGGAAGAAGGCCGACGACGCGGATCGCAGCCTTGCCGATCTACAGTCCCAGAAAGGCGAGCTGAGCTCGGATGAATCGAGAATCAGACAGAACCTCTCCGCGGTTGGCAGAGACTCGACGCAGGGGCAGCAGTACCTGAAGAAGCTCGGAGATACGGAGACGCAGATCGACAGCCTCGGCGCGCGCATCGACGACGCCCGCGCGGCCGCCAAGCAGGCGCACGCGGCCTACGACAGCTACCTGGGTTCCCTCGACCTGAAGTGATTCGCGCATGGCGCGGAAGGGGCCCGGCGCCCTCAGCAGGCGGCGGGCGCCTCAAGCCTCGGGCGGGGCCCGTAGGCCCCGGCGCCGGGGCCCGCCGCTTTAGCCGCGGGCAAGAAGATCGCCGACTATGGCGCCCAAACGAGCGAGATCCTTCTCGGTGCGCTGGGACCAGACCGCCGCGTTCAGCCTGATAAAATCCTGGAATTTGTGCGTCGGAGAGAAAATGTAGCCGGGCGCGATGGTGATGGAGGCTTTGATCGCCTCTCGGTAGAGCCGCATCGAGTCGAGGCCGTCGGGCAACTGAACCCAAATCACGTAGCCCCCGAGCGGCTGGGCGATCCGCGTACCCGCGGGGAAGGCCTCGACGACGGCCTCCGACATCCGCATTACTTTCTGCGCGTAGGCCCTGCGAATCTTGCGGAGGTGAATGTCGTAGCCGCCGGACTCGAGGTAGCGCGCGATCGTCATCTGCGGCAGGACCGACGTGCCGTTGTTGAGGGCCATCTTGAGTCGCTGCACAGCGTTGAAGTAACGCCCGGGCGCCACCCAGCCGATCCGGTATCCCGGCGAAATATCTTTAGAGAAGGAAGAGCAGAGGAGCACGCCGCCCTTCCGCTCGGAGGCCTTCGCGACGCTCGGGCGTTGGTCGGCGAAGTAGAGTTCTCCGTATATGTCGTCCTCGATGAGCGGGATGTCCCGTTCCTCGAGGAGCGCCACGAGTTCCCGCTTGGCCTCGTCGGGCATGCAACTGCCCAGCGGGTTGTTGAAGTTGGTCATCACGATGGCCGCGCGGACCGGGTGGTTCTCGATCGCAAAGCGGAGGGCGTCGAGGCTCAAACCCAGAGCGGGTCGGGTCGGGATCTCGAGAGCCTTCAGGTGCAGGGCCTCAAGGGCCGGGAGAATGCCGAAGTAGGTCGGCGACTCGATCGCCACGAGATCTCCTGGGGCGCAGATGGCCTGGAGACACATGGAGATTGCCTCGCTGCAGCCCGCGGTGATCACCACCTCGTCCGGCCTGATCGAACAGCCATAGCCGAAGGCGCGCTGCGCCACCTGAACTCGGAGCTCGTCCGCCCCTTCGGGATAAACCGACGTGTCCAAAGCGAAGCGCCCCTCTCTGGCCAGCTCCGCCAGAATCCGATTGAGTCGGCCCGTAGGAAGGAGATCGGGATCGGGAAAGGCCGCGCCGAACTGGGCGAAATGGATGTTGTGAGTGTCCTTTATGAGCTGCATTGATAAATCGTCGATGCTGACCGCGGTTGGGTCGGCACGGATCGGCTGCGAATCCTCCTCCAAGACCTGGCTCTTGGGCTTGAAGGTCACGTAGTAGCCAGACTGCGGCCGGGCTTCGATGATGCCGCGCATCTCGAGCAGGTGATAAGCCTGGAGGACCGTGGTCAGGCTCAGCTTGTGTTGGGCGCTCGATTCCCTGAGCGCCGGCAGGCGCCCACCCACCGGGAACGTGCCGGCCCTGATCTGCCCCTCGAGCTCTCGAGCGAACTGCTCGTAGAGCGGCAGCTTCTTGTCCTGTTTCATGCCGCCTCCCGCAAAATGGTCAGAGAATCACCATATAGCCGACGATCGTGTCAAATTCTGGAAAAATCAACCATACAATACAGAATTCGTATGGTCAAACCATAACACTTTACCATAGTCACTACTGTACTGGGAATAATTTCTATTTCCTGAATCTGTTCTCTTTATGCCTCTCGTGCGTATATTTGGTCTGCGGATCGGATGATCCGGCAGACCAGACCCATACAAGGAGGGGCTTATGAACACGCAGGCCATGAAATACGCGAA
>Ga0187810_10000559_pt1 | contig 14079 bp, 10 predicted proteins | sample NC_wetland_sal_i_9_FD_132963 | JGI IMG/M metagenome (GOLD analysis project Ga0187810, IMG submission 132963) | Wetland sediment microbial communities from Neuse River Estuary, North Carolina, USA - ASW_5 | ecosystem: Environmental > Aquatic > Freshwater > Wetlands > Sediment | place: USA: North...
GATTGCGCTGGCAACCCGCAGCAGGCCGTCGCGAAGTTTCAGCAGGCCGCGTCACATCATTCGGACGGGCACGTGTACTCACAAATCGGCATGGAGTACGGAAAAATGGGAAAGTACCCGGAAGCCTTGGACGCTCTCACGACGGCCCAACGGCTGGACCCAAGCTTCGCCATGACCTATTACTATCTCGGCAACATTCATGCCATCCAAGGCAACCAGTCGCAGGCTGTCGAAGACTACCAGCGCGTACTGACGCTGGATCCGCACAACGAACCCGCGCGAGAGGCTTTAGCTCACATGGGCCGTTAAGTGATCCGCATCGGCGTGAACGCCCTCTACCTCATCCCAGGCGGTGTCGGCGGCACCGAGATTTATCTGCGAAACCTCCTGCGCGGACTAGCCGAAATCGATTCGGAAAACCAGTACGTCATCTTCACCAATCGCGAGACCGGCGCAGACCTGGTGCCGGATCGTTCGAACTTCGCGCACGCGCCACAGCCCGTCAGCGCCATTTTCCGTCCCGCTCGCATCGTCTGGGAGCAGTTTGCGCTGCCCTTCGCGGCACACAAACATCGGCTCAATGTTTTGTTCAACCCCGGATTCACCGCGCCCCTGCTGCGCCCGTGCCCGATGGTCACCGTATTTCACGATCTCCAGCACAAACGCCATCCGGAATACTTTCGCTGGTTCGATCTTCCATTCTGGAACTTTTTCCTGTGGGCTTCGGCGCGGCGCTCGCGCGGACTGCTCGCAGTTTCCCAAGCCACTGCCGACGATCTCGAACGCTACTATGGCCGTCACGCGCAAGTGGTCTATCATGGCGTGGAGCGCCAGTTCTTCGAGATCTCGAAGCATCGCGAGCCCCGCGATTTTCTCTTGTGCGCATCCACTACGCATCCGCATAAAAACCTGCAGCGGCTACTGCGAGTGCATTCGCAGACCAAGAATGCGCCCCGGCTGGTGATCACCGGCGTGCGCGGATTCGCAGCGAATGAGATCGAAAGCCTGGCGGACCAGTCCGTGGAGATCACCGGCTGGATTCCACGCGAGCAACTGTATGAGCTCTACCGCGGCGCGCTCGGCTTCATTTATCCCTCAACCTTCGAGGGCTTCGGCATGCCGGTGCTGGAGGCGATGGCCGCTGGAATCCCCGTCGCCTGCTCCGATATTCCTCCGCTACGCGAGATCGCTCATTCCACCGTCCACTTCTTCGATCCCGCCAGCGACCGCGAGATTCGCGACGCGCTCCTGTTGCTGGCTTCCGGCAAAATCTCCACTGATGCCGCGCAACGCCGCGCCGCTCAATTCACTTGGGAGAAGACGGCCCGCGCAACGCTCGACTATCTCAGCAAGTGTTCCAGCTGAATCTTGGTGTCTGTTTTCGAGTCGCGATACTTGATGATGACCGGCGTATACAACGACAGCCCCCAGTCGAGGCCCGGCCCCGACGTAATCGCACGCGATCCTGCCACAACCACGGCGTCTTCGGGAATCACCAGCGGATCGTCGTCCGTGGCCCGGTAAATCCGGCCCCGCACCACGTCATACACCGGCGTCGACCGGTTCAAGATGACACCGGACCCGAGCACCGCGCGCCGCCTCACCACCGTACCCTCGTAAACGCCCGTATTGCCGCCCATCAGAACTTCGTCTTCGATAATCACCGGAAGGGCGCCCACCGGCTCCAGCACTCCTCCAATCTGCGCCGCCGCCGAGATGTGACAATTCGCGCCCACCTGCGCGCAACTCCCCACCAGCGCGTGCGAATCGATCATCGAGCCATCGCCCACCCAGCTGCCGGTGTTAATGTACATCGGCGGCATGCACGTCACGCCGCGGCCAACGTAGCAGCCGTCGCGAATGCTCGATCCGCCGGGAACAATGCGGATGCCGCGATCCGCCGCGATCCGCTGCACCGGAAACGTCGCCTTATCGAACCACGGTTGCCGGGTCGAATTGATCGACATGTCCACCACGGCGCCCATGCGGAAACCAAGGAGGATTCCCTTCTTCACCCAGGTGTTCACGCGCCATCCGGTTTTGGTCGCGGGGTCCGGCTCGGCCGCGCGCACCTCGCCCGCATTCAACGCCTGCTTGAAGCGCTGGAAAAGCTGAAAGTGATCGTCGGTATAGGTCTGAGGTGTTTCGTCGAAGAGCTTCTCGATCTCAGCCTGCATGCACGCTCCGGCCGGCCAGCAATCCAACAGTGTCTAGCACCTTTTCGATCTTGGCGAGATTCGCTGCGCTCGGCGGGCACAGCGGCAGCCGCCACACCGGCTCGAGCAGCCCCATCACGGCCATCGCTGCCTTCACCGGAATCGGATTCGATTCCACAAAGTTCACTTCCATGAGCGGCAAATATCGGCGCTGCAGTTCGCGCGCGCCCGCGAAATCGTTGGCAAGCGCCCGCTGGATCAGCTTCGTAAACTCGCCCGGGATTTCGTTCGAGACCACCGAAATCACGCCGTGGCCGCCCAAAGCGATCAACGGAATCGCGATCGAATCGTCGCCGCATAGCACCGCGAAGTTGGATGGAACCTGATGCACCACCTGCGCCATCTGGCCGATGTTACCCGAAGCTTCCTTGACGCCAATAACGTAATCGACTTCCGCGAGGCGCTTCAGAGTGCCTGGTTCAACGTTCACGCCAGTGCGCCCTTGCACGCTATACACAATGATGGGCAGCTTCACCGCCGACGCGATCGCCTTGTAATGCTGGTACAGACCTTCTTGCGTTGGCTTGTTGTAGTAGGGCGTCACCGAGAGAATTCCGTCGGCGCCCATCGCCTTGATCTCGCTCGCGAGCTCGATCACCTCCGCGGTGTTGTATCCTCCCGCGCCAGCCAGCACCGGCACGCGGCCCTTGGCTTCTTCGAGCGTAATCTCCACCACACGCAAATGTTCCTTGTGCGTGAGCGTGGGACTTTCGCCCGATGTCCCGCACGGCACCAGGAAGTTGATGCCTTCTTGGATCTGCCGCTTCACCAGCGAGCGAAGCGTGTGCTCATCGAGAGACCCGTCCTTGCGGAAGGGGGTGACCATGGCGGTGCCGCAGCCTTGAAATAACATGTCAGCCTCCAAAAAGAACTTCGCTGAATTCGTAGAATCCTTTGCGTCCGATAATCCATTGTGCCGCTTTTAGAGCGCCGCGGGCGAAGCCTTCCCTGCTCCGCGCGGTGTGGCGCAGCGTGATGGTGTCGGCGGCCGAATCGAAGCCAATCTCGTGCGTGCCCGGATGCGCGCCCGCGCGATTGGAACTGGTGTCGATGTTGCGCGCGTAGCCGGCGGCTTTCATCCGATCGACGAGTTGGATCAGCGTGCCGGAAGGCGCGTCTTTCTTGGTGATGTGATGAATCTCCCAAGCCCATGCGCCGTATTCTTTCTCGTTCGCAAGCAACCGCGCGGCCTCCGATACCAGGCGCGTGAACACATTCACGCCGACCGAGAAGTTAGGGCTCCACACGAGAGCGCTGTTGTTTGCTTCGATCAGCGCTTTGGCTTCGGCGAGATGTTCCAGCCAGGCCGTGGTGCCGATTACCGCTGGAATGCCCAGCGCCGAAACTTTCCGAATGTTGCCAAGCACCGCCGCAGGCACCGAAAACTCCACCGCGACGTCAGCGCCTCCGAGCGGTTCATTGCGATCCACATCCACGCGCGCGCTGACCGTGAATCCGTACTCCGGAGCCAGTTGATCGATCAATCGCCCCATCTTGCCGTAACCGACGATCGCGAGATTAGGCATCGAAAACCGCCGGATCCAGATCGGTGAAAAACTCCGTGTGCAAAGCTTGAACGGCGGCAGCAAGATCTGCGCCGGCGACGACAAATCCAATGTTCAACGCCGACGCCCCCTGCGATAGCATGCGGACATTGATGCCGCCGAGCGCGTTGAAGACGCGCGCCGCAACGCCTGGACTGTGGCGGATGTTTTCACCCACAATGCAGATGATAGCCTGATTCTCGTCGACGGAAACTTCAGCGAACTCGCGTAACTCCGCGACGATCGTCTCCAAGCGCTCGGGATGATCGATGGTTAGCGATACGCTGACCTCCGACGTCGCCACCATGTCTACCGAAGTCTGATTTCTATCGAATACTTCGAAGATGCGCCGCATGAAACCGTGCGCCATGAACATGCGTGTCGACCGGATGTTGAGCACCATCACCTTGCCTTTGCAAGCGATCGACTTCACCACATTCTTGCTCGGAACCGTCGCCGACTGAATGCGCGTGCCCTCCACTTGCGGGCGGCGCGAGTTCAAGATCATCACCGGTATATTGCGATCGATCGCCGGCATGACAGTCGCGGGATGCAAAACCTTCGCGCCAAAATACGCGAGCTCGGCGGCCTCGGTGAATGAGATCACCTTCACGCGATGCGCGCCCGGGATCACGGTAGGATCGGCGGTGAGCATGCCGTCGACGTCGGTCCAGATCTGGATCTCTTCGGCCCCAATTCCCGCGCCGACGATGGACGCCGTGAAGTCGCTGCCGCCGCGCCCGAGCGTCGTTGTCACGCCATTTTCGGTGGATGCGATGAATCCGCCCATCACCACGACATGTTGCTTGGCAAGGGGAGGAATGGCAGCCGCGAGCTTGGCGTAAGTGGCGTCGAACAGCGGAATGGCTTGGGTGTGGCGATGATCGGTGACGATCATTTTGCGCGAATCCACGTGCACCGCGTTGAGCCCGTGGTGTTGAAAGTAATTCGTGACAATCAGGCTCGACAAGCGCTCGCCAAAGCTCGAGATGGCATCAATCGAGCGCGGCGTCAGTTCGCCCAGCACGGCCAGGCCTTTCACCAGCTCCGATAGTTCCTGAAAATGCTCATCCACCGTGCGCTCCATGCCCGATTCGCGCAAATGAAAATCGCGCAGCGCCATCAACTCACGCAGAGCTTCGTCGCGTTGGCCGCCGACGGCAAGATCGGCGATCTTGAGCAGACGGTTGGTAGTCTTGCCCATCGCCGAAACCACCACAATGGGCTTGCGATCGAGCCGCGACTTGACGATTCCAGTAACGCGCTGGATGGCTTCGGCGGACTCGACGGAGGTCCCGCCAAACTTCATGACAATCATTAGTCGAGCAGCCCCTCAGAGTACATCAGCTCGGCGTTCAACACCGCAGCCCCCGCCGCACCGCGAATCGTATTGTGTCCCAGCGCAACAAACTTGTAATCCAGCACCGGGCATTCGCGCAGCCGGCCAACAAACACGGCCATTCCGCGTTCGCGCTCGACATCGCGCCGGGGTTGCGGCCGGTCATTTTCCTCCATATAGATAACAGGCTGCGGCGGCGCGCTCGGCAGCTTGCGCTCTTGCGGAACGCTGCGGTAACTTACCAGCGCGCGGATCACGTCGTCCTTGCTCGGCTTACGTTCGAATTCCACGCTAATCGCCACCGTGTGCCCGTCCACCACAGGCACCCGATTACAATGTGCACTGACCTTGGCGCTCAAGGGCCGGAGTCCATCCCCTGTAAACTCGCCCAGGATCTTCTGTGTCTCCTGCTGCATCTTTTCCTCTTCGCCGCCGATGAATGGAATCACGTTGGCATTGATGTCCATCGAAGCCACCCCCGGATAACCGGCGCCCGAGATCGCCTGCATCGTGGTCGCAACCACGCGCGTGATGCCGAACTGCTTCAACGGCGCAAGCGCCATCGCCAGCACTACCGTCGAGCAATTGGGATTGGTCGCAATCTGCCCCTTCCATCCGCGCACTCGCTGCTGGTACGGAATGATCTTCAAATGATCCGGATTCACTTCGGGTATCAGCAGCGGCACATCCGGCTCCATGCGATGATTTCGCGAATTGGAGACCACCACGTGACCGGCCTTCGCAAACTCGCGCTCAATCTCGGTGGCGACGGAGGCATCCATCGCCGAGAACACCAGCCGCGGCGCGGCCCCGGTCTTACTGTCTTGGGGCTTGCACTCATGCACCTCCAAATGCTGCACGCCCGCAGGCATCGCGCCATCCAGGCGCCAGCTGGTCGCTTCGCGATAGGGCTTTCCGGCCGAGCGGTCGCTCGCGCCCATCCAGGCGATCTCAAACCATGGATGATTCTGCAAAAACTTCACGAAGTGTTGGCCCACCATACCGGTGGCGCCCAAGATTCCAACGGGGATTCTGTTTTCGTTCATGACAGTTGCTGGACCATTCGCTTGTAAATTTGTACTGCCTCCAGGATCTGCGCTTTCGGAATGCGCTCTTCGCTGGTGTGCGCCACGTGAATGGAGCCCGGCCCGATCAAATACGGCTTGCCCCACGCACCGCCAAAAGCCGGAATATCGGTAGTGTAAGAAACGATCGTCGTCTCGAAGCCGGGCAGCGATCCCAAATGCGCCGCCGAAATGGTGAGCAGTTCGCGGACTTCAGCTTTGTCCCCGACGGCTTGCCGCATGGCAACGCGCGTGGAATCGCCGTCGTCTACCAGCCGGATGAAAAGCTCCGCCTGCGCATAATCGGGAATCACATTGGGAGCGCGGCCGCCCGCGATGGTGCCGATGTTCAGCGTGCTGGCGCCCAAAATGTTATCCACCGGAAGCCGCACGCGCCGGATCTCGCTCAGCGCATCGAGCAGCTTTTCGATCGCCGATTCGCCTAGCGCCGGGTAAGCCGAGTGCGCCATGCGGCCCTTTGCCACGATTTCGAGACGCAGCGCGCCTTTGGACCCGAGCGCCAGCTTGTTCTCCGTCGGTTCGCCATTGATGATGAACTTGGAACCCCTCGGGTCCTTCGCCGCCGCCAGCGCACCCGCGCTGTTGCGCTCCTCGCCCACCACGAACAGCAACCCGACGTTGCTTTGTCCGGCTTCGAGCAACTCGCGCACCGCGAAGATCATGGCCGCGATGATGCCCTTGGTATCGCAAGCTCCACGTCCCCAAATGTGTTGGTCATCCTCGCGCGACGGATAGAACGGCGGCACCGTATCGATGTGCGTTGAGAGCGTGACCCGTGGCTCGCCCCAACAGGCGAAGACGTTGTTACGGCGCGGCTCCACGGGAATCAGCTCAACGCGCCCGTTGAACTTCTGTGCCAGCTCCGACAGGTGCCCGAAGAGCGCCTGGCCCATCTGTTCTTCGTTGTCGGTGATGGATTCAATGTCCACCAGCGCGCGCGTGAGTTCAAAAATATTCATCACTTTTACGCGGATGGAGGAAGGAAGGACACGTGTGCAGATGGCGTGCTCCCCAGTAGCGCTCCACCCGATCTCAGAGATCCGGATGACAGTGGGCAGGTGTTAGCCTGACCCCCCAATCGCGCCGGGCGGAAGTGCCGCGGCCAATTTCGGCGGATGGAATCCAAAACCCCTTTCACCGGCGCTCCGAAACTCCCGGAACCGCGCCACCGGCTACTGATGGTCTCCGCTCCTCTACAAGGACAAATTCAGAATAGCAAGCTTTCGAGCCCGCCCGCTATGCCCGTTCCTGGTACGTGCCTTCCGCCGTGCTCACGCGGATCTTTTCGCCTTCATTGATGAAAGGCGGAACCTGCACGACCAGTCCCGTCTCCAGCTTCGCCGCCTTGGTGACGTTCGATACCGACGCGCCCTTGAGACCGGGTTCGGTTTCCACAACGGTGAGGTCCACGGTAGGCGGCAGCTCTACGCTCATTGGCTTGCCTTCGTAGAACTCGACGTTGACCTTGAGCTGTGGAACCAGGTACTCGATGGCATCGCCCAAAATGTCGCGCGTCAAGTGCATCTGCTCGAAGTTCTCGGTGTTCATGAAGTAATAGTATTCGCCGTCGTCGTACAAATACTCCATCTCGATCTCTTCGAGCGCGGCGCGGTCCACTCGATCTTCCGAAGAAAAGCGGTGCTCCGTCATGGTGCCGCTCTTCAAGCTGCGCATCTTCACCTGGACAAACCCGCGGAGATTGCCCGGCGTCCGATGCTCCATCTTGAAAATGGAGTAAAGTTCGTTGTTGAACTTGATCACCATGCCCGGACGTAGCTGTGTCGCTGAAATCATCTTGAGTCGTTTACCTTCCGTTGGCTCGGGCGTCCCAGCAGCGGGGCGCGAGCGAAACTTCAGTTTAACAGGGTGCAGGTCGCGCCGCCCGGCGGGTATAATGGAGAAGATCACCGATGGCGCTATCGTCTAACGGTTAGGACGGAGCCCTCTCAAGGCTTAAATACGGGTTCGATTCCCGTTAGCGCTACCATCTCTTCCGTAACTTACAAGCGAATGGGTAGGCTCTGGCTCTACGCCAACAACGGGGGCAAACCCCGATCCCCGACAGATTCTAAGAACAGGTCCACACTTCTTTTGGAATTTATTTGAGGGACGATACGCATACCCTGGTCGCCGATAACGGTCTTTTGCGCGCGCAAGTTTTTTCAGGCGAATCGTTCGCTGGCGTCGCGCGTGGTTGCCTCGGTGAAGATCATGCGGATTCCATGTTTCGGTCGCAAGATCACCATCGGGCGCGCTTCAATGGTCTGACCGGGAGCAAGCCGCAGATCGTATTTTCGGAGCACCACGCTCAGTATCATGAGGATTTGCAGCGTGGCGTAGTTACCGCCGATGCAGCCCCTCGGCCCCGCTCCGAAAGGCAGGTGGGTGAAGGGCGTGTGAAGCTTCTCATTCGCCTTGGCGAAGCGCTCCGGGTTGAAATTCTCCGGGTTCTCCCAGTAGCGAGGCGCATGGTGCGCGCCGTAAATGAAGACAATCACCGTCGACCCTCGGGGTATGGCGATCTCCCCTGCGCGGTCGTCTGAGAGAGCCATCCGGTCGACCATCCAAAACGGCGGGTAAAGGCGCAAGGCCTCCTGGATCACTTGAATCGCAAACTCGAACTTCGGAACGTGGGAGTAACTCAGAGGCGCTCCGCCCAACACGGAATCAAATTCCGCGCGTAACCTCTCGAGACAATCCGGACGAGAACTTAGTAAGTAGAGAATCCACGATAAAGCATTCGACGATGTTTCATGGCCGGCGACCAGGAGCTGCATGCTCTCGCTCAGGACCAGTTCATCGCTCATGCCGTGTCCGTCGGCGTAACGAGCATCCATTAAGATCTGCAACAAATCGTGGCCGGGCTCTTCCTGTCGCCGCCTCTTGATGTAGTCGAGCAGAATGCTGTCGGCGCGGGCTCGCATTTCCTCGTGTCTGCGCAGTTCCCCAGAGACGGCAAACCATGGATTCAGGTAGGGCTGAATGGTTTGACGAACCATAAATTCCTGGACCGTTGCGATGGTCCGGCTGATGAGTTCGATGTCTTGGCCCTTCAAATGGGCTCCAAACAGCGACTTGCCGACCATGGAGAAGGTCATTTTCATCAGCTGGGGATAAATATCGACCGGGCCGTTACAGGCTTCTCTGTCAAAATCCTGGAGCGACTCGTCGAGCGAGTCCTGCATGATCGAAGACAGAACGTCCAGTTGTTTTCGATCGAAGCCCTTCTGCATGAGGCGCCGTTGCGTGCGCCAGACTTCCCCGTGGCTGGTGAGAAGACCCTTGCCGAGGAAGTGACCCATCCGCTTCACCTGGATTTCGGATTTCTGGTAATTTTCGGAATTCGTCTTCAATACGTGCTGAATGACCACGGGATTCGTGGTTACGATGGCCTCTTTGACGCCGCCGAAGTAGAACCGGAATGTGTCGCCGAGGAGCTCGATGTATTTCGACAAAACCTGGACGGGATTGCGGGCCATCGCGCGCGAATCCGCGAAGGAGCGGAATCGGGAAACTACCGGTACGGTTCCGGGCAAAGTTACGCCTCGCGGCCGAGGCGCTTCAGGAGAATCAGATGATGTACTATCGCACGCCTCATTGTGGGATGTTGCCGATAGGGAACACCGTACTCTTCGGCGGTCTCCTTTACAATCCTGGTCAGCGAAGCATAGTGAGTGTGGCACACAAAAGGGCACAGATGATGGACTATATGATGGTTGAGGCCGCCCACAAGCCAACCTACGAGCGGGCTATTGGTCGCATAATCGGCCGTGGTCGCGAAGATGTGGTAAACGCCGTTGTCAAACTCGCTGCGGCTTGAGGGAAAGTAAGTGCTGTCGATGGTATGGGTGGTCTGGAATACGAGCGCTACCGTCAAGCCGATGATCATATGGGTCAGTATGAAGGCCACAGCAACCAGCAGAGGCGATTTCCCCAATAACATGACCGGCAAAATGAGCATGTAGGTGAGGTAGAATCCTTTACCCGCAAAGAGGATAGCGTATTCTCGCAGCGGATGTTTGGTGCGTTTCAGATATCCGTGAGACGGGAAAAAGAAGCATTCAAAGTCCCTTAGGAAAACATAATCGAGAGAAAACAGGGCGTAAAGGAACAGCGCGTAGATGTGCTGGAATCGCTGCAGGCGCAAGCGGGGTTCGTGCGGCGTAAACCGCAAGATGCCGCGTCCTGTAAGCGCGTCGTCTTCACCGTGGAGATTGATGCAGGAGTGGTGGCCCCGATGGTGGAGGATACGCCACATGTATGAGTTGATTCCGCAAACATCGAAGACATAGTTCAGGACTTTGTTTACCGACGGCACCGGGGAGATGGCGTTGTGGTTGCTATCGTGGGCGATGTTCAGCAAAAGGAATGTCTGGGCGAGGCCGTTCAAAAGGTAGAGGGCGACAAACTTCCACGAATCCAGATGGAGCGCGTAGAGAGCAATCCAGCTGCCCACCAGCACTGCCAGGCCCAAGGCGATCTTGACCCACATGGTGCGATCGGCTTTGGGAGAAATGTTGCCGTCGGAAAAGAAGTTCTCGAGACGGCGGCGTAAGACTTTCGGGAATGAAGACACACTCGCCGGGTCACCGACGGAGAGCCGCGGCGACGCCTCGGATGGTACAAGATCATCAATGTCCGCCTTCAGATTGATAACCGCCTCTGTCTCCGACATCCCAATCCCTGCGCTGCGATGGCGGAATGAATGTTCAGTGAACCGGGCCAGCAGCGGATTTTGTTGCCTGGGAACGCCACTGGCACCTTCCAAAGTTCATGTTAGCTCGAAATCTTAAGGCACATCAAGAAGATTCCAATCCGGCGCGGGCGCATGTTCTCGGAAGCTACAACGGGTAGGCGCTTCTTCCCAGGCTCGCAAACCTCTGTTAACATGGACCGATGGTTGTTACGAAACGAAGACGCTTTGAATCGGGCGATCAGACGCCCGGGTGCGCTCCGCGGAACCTGCTCGTCTCGGGAAGTCGTCTGTCGGCGGAACTTGCCTACGTATATGGCATTGAGCAGCTGTAACATCCTTCGACGTCGCCAGCCACCGGCAGGGGCTGCCCGCGATGGCCGATCAAGCCCGGATTGCGGTCGCCTGCGGCGATTTTGCCCCCACACGTCCGGGCGCCGCCCCATTTCCGGCGAAACCAACAAGATCCGTATATGGCGTACTCTTGTAAGTTACAGTGCGCCGAGGCTCGCCGTCGAAGTCCTACCCGGACCACACGATGCATCTGCGCACGCTGCACGGTCGTAGAATGGCCAGACCTCAATTCGCAAAATGTCAGCACCATATTTCCGAACTCGGAGACTCAGTTGTTTTCTTGGTTCGAAGAGGCGAATGGCGGCGGCACCGCCACGAGTACGAAGCTAATCTATGACAGCGTCGATTTTAGACGAGCTTGATCGTCTAGCGGCTAAACACCCGCACAAACTTCTCTTTTCGTACTTGGACGTAAACGGCGATCAGATCGAAGGCTATACATACGAATCGTTCCTCCAACGGACGAAGGCGATCGCCGGACATCTGCGGAAAGGGCATCGTTTTGCGGCGCAGGACCGGCTTCTGCTCGCCTATCCTCCGGGCCTTGAAATGATTTGCGCGTTTTTTGGTTGCGTGCGTGCCGGATTGATCCCCGTTCCCGTCTATCCCCCAAGTTCTCAGCGCTTCCAGGGCGCCCTGTACAAGATGGTTCACATTGCAAAGGATTGCCAGGCAACCGGCATCTTAACGAGCAAGGACTACCACGGATCTCTTAGGACAAATCTCGCCAGAAGCGGAGTCTCGGCATCCGGAGTTGACGTCGACTACATTTCCGGCCTTCCGTGGATCGCAACCGAGGACTTCGTCGATACGATTTCGGAGGAAACGTTCAACGGCGCCTCCAAGAACGGCGCCTCGAAGCTTCTGTTCCTACAGTACACGTCGGGCTCGACAAGAGACCCCAAAGGCGTGATGGTCACGCACGAAAACATACTGCATAACTGTCCGCTCGTTATCGACCATCACGCGCCCATAGTCGTATCCTGGCTTCCGCAGTATCACGACATGGGGCTGATCGGGTGCTACCTTTATCCCGCGCTCAAAGGCGGGACCACTTACGGCTTCGCTCCGACGGACTTCATTCAGCGCCCGGCTCTGTGGTTCGACACAATCAAAACTTTCGGTGCCAGCGCTTCGGCGGCGCCCAATTTCGCTTACGACTATTGCTTGCGCGCCGGGCGGCTTTCGAAAGAGAGTCTGGAAAACTGCGATCTCAGCTCGCTCAGGTTGCTGATGGCCGCTGCGGAACCCATCAAGCCTGGAACTTTTACACGGTTTCTCCAGAAGTTTCAGCCCTATGGACTTAAGTCGGAGAGCTTTTTTGTCGCATATGGGCTGGCGGAGAACACTCTGGCGGTTTCGCACGGTGGGCGCAAGATCATTTCAGTCAACAAGAACGCCATCGCGCTAGGCAAGGCCCGCATGACCACCGAGGTTTCCGAAGTCGACTCGGCCACTCAGATTGTCAGTTGCGGAACTCCACTCCCGGGCCTCACCGTGAAGATTGTGGATCCGGAGAAGCACGTCGCTCTGGCGCCAGGTCACATTGGCGAGATTTGGGTTGCTGGAGGCAGTAAGTGCCTAGGTTACTGGAATAATCCGGAATTGGCGCAGAAGATGTTTCATGCCCGGCTGGTGGACGACAGCCCCTACGACGATGGATACCTCCGAACAGGCGACATGGGTTTCTTCCACAATGGAGAACTCTTTGTTTGCGGCCGTATCAAGGACATGATTATCGTCCGCGGGCAAAACTATTACCCGCAGGATATCGAGGAAGTCGTGGAGAAAGCATCCGGTCTGATCCGGACCAATTGCGTTGCCGCGTTCCAGATTCACGAAGACAGTGAGCCGGCACTGGCGGTAGTTGCCGAAGTGAAAAATCCTAAGGCACTTCCGGAAGCCCTGAAGACCGCCGCCGCAGTCCGGAACTACCTCAACGTTGAAGTCGCGCTGATTTCGTTCATAGCACCCCGTGCGATACCGAGAACCAGTTCGGGCAAGATCATGCGCCACAAGACCAAGCAGATGTGGCTGGAAGGTCAGTTTACCGTCCTCTCGGAGTTTTCTCGGGAAAAGGACGCCGGACCCTCGACGTCCGGCTCTGAAGGCCAGTCCTCTTTCGATGTACTGAAAGCCCGGTACAATCTCACCGGCACGGAAACATACAACCTCATCGAGGCCGGTCTGGATTCCCTGGATCTTGTCGCGTTCATGCACGAGATCAAGGAGCTTTTAAAAGATAAAGGCGCCGATATGCTGGCCCGGCAGGTAGATATCGGCCTCATTCAGCGGGTCAGCGTAGCGGACCTGTTTCAACTGGCTGAACAGTTGGAGCGGGCTCCCGAAGAAGCGCTGGTGCTTCTGCGGCAGTCCCTTGCGCTTTTCCGCGAAGAACAGCGTGCGGCTGAAAAGCAGATGATGAGCAACGACAAAAAGCTGATCTTCGAGCCTCGGAAACCTGCGCTATTGCCCGAGATCCCGATCCTGAATCGTGTGCTGCTCACTGGGGGCACCGGCTTCATCGGACCGTTTCTGGTGAAAAGTCTACTGGAACAGACCCGCGCGAAAATCTACGTTCTGGTCCGGGCCTCCGACGAGCATCAGGGCTGGCAAAGACTGAGGGCGGCGATGGAATCGATGGGACCTTGGGCGCCCGGGATAAAGCAGATGTTCGAGGCGCGGGTGATCCCCGTTTGCGGAGATCTTGCGCAGCCCAATCTGGGCTTGTCGCAGGAAACCTGGGATCTCCTCGCAAATGAAATCGACACGGTGTTCCACAACGGCGCAACCGTGAACTACCTGTTCAACTACGACCGGATGCGTGACGCTAACGTGCTCGGAACGA
>Ga0187810_10000562_pt1 | contig 14057 bp, 11 predicted proteins | sample NC_wetland_sal_i_9_FD_132963 | JGI IMG/M metagenome (GOLD analysis project Ga0187810, IMG submission 132963) | Wetland sediment microbial communities from Neuse River Estuary, North Carolina, USA - ASW_5 | ecosystem: Environmental > Aquatic > Freshwater > Wetlands > Sediment | place: USA: North...
GTGGCGAGGGAGTGCGATTTGAGGTCAATATTCCTCAAAAGGAAGAGGCCTATCTGACCTTTGATTTTTCCATTCGCCCCATCCGTGATGAACGGGGAAATATCGTTTTTATTCTTCCCGAGGGGAGAGACATCACGGAGAGAAAAGTTGCCGAGCAATCGCTCCTGCAGGGGAAGCTGCTGGCGGAATCGACCAATCGGATGAAGAATGAGTTCATCGCCATGATGAGTCATGAAATCCGCACTCCGTTGAACGGGATGCTGGGTTCGGCAAGACTTCTTCAGAGTACGCTTTTAAATGGTGAACAAGCGGATTTTGTCCGGGCGATCGATGAGAGTGGCACGCGCCTTCTCCGGTTGTTGAATGATTTACTCGATATTTCAAAAATGGAGTCGGGGAAACTCGTCTTGTATCGCACTCATTTTTCGGTCTGGGCAGTGATCGATGAATGTTGCGCGGTCTTCCGCAAAAATTGTCTGTCGCGGGGATTGCAACTGAATCATCAGCTGGCGAAGGATGTTCCCCCTATTCTCATTGGAGACGAAGCCCGATTCCGGCAGATTCTCTTTAATCTGATTGGCAACGCGGTCAAGTTCACAGCCAAAGGTGGAGTGAACGTGCGGGTTGTCCGGGAGGTTGATCCCGCCGAGGAAAATACCTGTCGACTTACAATTAGCGTGCAGGATACCGGAATCGGCATAGCCCGGGAGCTGCAGAACTCCATCTTTCAGGCTTTCACACAGATCGATTCGTCCTCCCGGCGAAAATACGCCGGTGCTGGACTTGGACTGGCGATTTGCTCCCGTCTGACCGATCTCATGCAGGGGCGTATCTGGCTGGAAAGCGCGCCGGGTGAAGGTGCCACTTTCTTTGTGAATCTGCCATTTCAGACGGGAGAATCGGACGGAATTCCTCCCCAAAAAATGTCGTGATTACCCGCTTGCTAAAAGCAGTCGGTATCGCTCTACTTAAGCCCCGAATGAGAATTTACCCTGTTGTTGCTTCCCTGGCAGTTGTGCTTTTCATGACTGGATGTTCCCCTAAAGACCCCAACGATCCGGGATATGTCGTTGCATCCGGGAAAGGGGTGACCATTTATCGGAAGGATTTGGATGCCGAGAGAAACTTCCAGATGAAAATTCATTTTTTCCAAGGTGAGCCGACTCCCATCCAAAAGGCCCAGATGGATCATCATTACCTGGAACAAATGATCATCGTCGACGTGTTGAAAAATGCTGCGGGCACTCCCGCGCCTGAAGTTTTGGATCGGGCGAAAAAGGCCTTCACCGATTTGAAATCACAGGCAAGCTTCAACGAGCAGGTGAAAAAGCTGGGTATCGATGAATCCAAGGTGCAAGAAAGCCTTCAAGACAAGGAGATCATCACGGCATTTCTCGATAAACAACTTGAACTGAACACCAAAGAGGCTCAGGCCTCTCAGGAAGAGGCGAAAGCTTTTTATGATGCAAATCCTTCTCAGTTTCAGGTTCCAGAACTGGCCCAGGCCAGATACATCATGGTTCAGATACCTAATGGAGCCAATGCAAAGGAGGTAGCTGAAAAACGCAAGGTCATCGAAAAAGCCCGCCAGCAGATTCTTTCCAAAAAGGAAAAATTCGAGGATGTCGCCAAAGCCATCTCCGAAGAGAAGACGAGTGCAGCCAACGGAGGACTTCTTCCGCAGCTGCCGCGCACGGCCGTGAAGGGTTCCCCCGTTTTTGAAAAGGCGCTTTTTGAACAGCCTCTCAATGAGGTGGGGCCGATTTTCGTGACGACGAATGCGACCACACAGTTTCACTTCCTCCAAGTTGTGGAAAGAACGCCTGCGCGGAAACTGACATTTGAAGAGGTGAGTACCAATATTGTGAAAGAACTTAGTCAGGATAAGAAAAAGGACTTTTTCAATAAGCTCATAGCCGATATCAGGAGTAAAGCGGAAATCAAAATTTTTCTACCTCCGATTCCTTCCATTGAACACATTCCCATGTCCATGCCTCCGCTCCCTTCCAGGGCGACTAACATGCCAACTCCTCCCGCTCCGGCTGCGGGCAGTCATCCTTAAGAGCCTGTCTGAAAAATAGGAAAGGCTGCGTTGCCTGTGCTGTTGGCCCTGGGGCCAGGCGCGCGAGGGGGTGGAGATTTGAACCGACGAGCTACAAAGCCCGAGGGCCAATGCCACGGCAGGGTCTCAAGACCCTGCCCCTTCCGGGCCGGGGTGCTTTCACCTTCTGGTTTCGTCTCTTCTGTCGCAGATAGGGTGTCCATATGCTCCTTCATCGTTTCCCGCCAGAAAGTCGAAATCCCTCCCGGTGGCAGGTTTCCCTATTTTCAGACAGACTCTAAACAAAGGATTCCGGTTAGTTCAGATACTTGCCCTCGACGCTTGTCTTGAGGGCGATTTTTTTTGAGAGGAAGAAGGTAAAAGTGATTTGCCTGCGAGGAATAAAATAACCGCGTTATTCCCACTCGATGGTGGCGGGAGGTTTTGAGGAGATGTCGAGGACGACGCGGTTGACGCCTCGGACTTCATTGATCACCCGGTTGGAAATCCGGGCCAGGATGTCGTAGGGTAGCCGCACCCAGTCGGCGGTCATTCCGTCCTGACTTTCGACGGCGCGGAGGGCGATGGTGTAGTCGTAGGTTCGTTCATCGCCCATGACTCCGACGCTCCGGCAGGGGAGGAGGACGGCGAAGGATTGCCAGATTCGGTAGTACCAGTCTTCCTTTTTCATTTCTTCGACGACGATGGCGTCGGCTTCGCGGAGGATGACGAGTTTTTCCTCGGTGATGGGGCCAAGGCAGCGGACGGCCAGTCCGGGGCCGGGGAAGGGTTGGCGCCAGACCATTTCCTTGGGCAGGCCGAGGGCGGTTCCCACTTCGCGGACTTCGTCCTTGAAGAGATTTCGCAGGGGTTCGACGAGCGCGAGTTTCATCTTCTTGGGCAATCCGCCAACGTTGTGGTGGGACTTGATCATGGAAGCGGGATTCCCCTGAATGGGGACGCTTTCGATCACGTCCGGGTAGAGGGTTCCCTGGGCGAGGAATTTCGCCTTCCCGCCTGCCTTGGCTGAGGCCTGGTCGAAGACGTTGATGAATTCATAGCCGATGACCTTCCGTTTCTTTTCGGGGTCGCTGACTCCGGAAAGTTTTTTCAGGAAGGACTTGGAGGCATCGACGGTGATGAGTTTCAACTTGAGATTTTTTCCAAAAATGTCTTCGACTGTCTTGCGCTCTCCCTTGCGGAGAAGGCCATTGTCGACAAAGATGCAGGTGAGTTGCTTGCCGATGGCTTTGTGGATGAGGGCTGCCGCCACGCTGGAATCGACTCCGCCGCTGAGTCCGAGGATCACTTCCTCCTTGCCGACGCGGGCGCGGATTTCCTCCACCGCCTGATCAATGACGGATTGGGTCGTCCATGAGCTGGAACAGCCGCAAATGGTGTGGACAAAGTTGGCGAGGATGATTTTTCCCTTGGGGGTATGGGCCACTTCGGGGTGGAATTGGAGACCGTAGATGTTATCCCGCTGGATGACGGCGTAGGGGGAATTATCCGTGGTGGCGATGGTTTTGAATTTTTGGGGAAGGGCGGTGAGGCGGTCGCCGTGGCTGTTCCAGATTTCGAGTCGGGAGGGAAGGCTTTTGAAGAGGGGGGATTTGCCTTTCAGGTGGAGAATGCCGCGACCATATTCCCGGTGTGTCCCTTTTTCCACTTTCCCTCCCAGATGAAGGGCGATGAGCTGCATGCCGTAGCAGATGCCGAGGATGGGAACTCCAAGGGCGAAGATTTCGGGGTCGATCTGGGGTGCTCCCTTGGCATAGACGCTGGCGGGGCCACCGGAGAGGATGATGCCCTTGGGGCGCAGGGAGGCAAGGGTTTTGGCCTTTGTGTGAAAGGGGAGGATTTCCGAGTAGACCTTGCACTCGCGTATGCGGCGGGCGATGACTTGGGTGTACTGCGATCCAAAATCGAGGATAACGATGCGCTCTGTCATGATTTTCGGTGGAAAACGCAAATTCTAGCCCTCCAGCCTTGGGTTGCAAGACTGGAGGGGCGTTTATATCGGGTGGAGGAACTTATCTTGTACCCATGCCGACGCCTTGGACGGTCTGGAAAAGCTTTCCTTCGCTCTTGATGGAGGGGGCGATGATGATCTCGGTTTCCTGGAATTCCCGGATGCTGGAGGCTCCGACATTCCCCATGCAGGTGACGATGGCGCCGACGAGGTTTTGAGAGCCGTCATCCAGAACAGCGGGGCCGAAGAGGATTTGCTCGAGGCTGCCGGTGATGCCGACTTTGATGCGTGTGCCGCGTGGCAGGTTGGCGTGGGGCGTGGCCATGCCCCAGTGGTAACCGCCACCGGGGGCTTCATGGGCGCGAGCGAAGGCGGAACCGATCATGACGGCATCCGCTCCACAGGCAAAGGCCTTGCAGATGTCGCCTCCCTTGCTCATGCCTCCGTCGGTGATGATGGGGACGTAGCGTCCGGTCTTTTTGTGGTATTCGTCGCGTGCGGCTGCGCAATCGACTGTGGCGGTGACCTGGGGTACGCCGAGGCCGAGAACGCCACGGGTGGTGCAGGCGGCTCCGGGGCCGACTCCGACGAGGATGCCGCTGACTCCGGCCTGCATGAGTTCGAGGGTGACGGCGTAGGTCACGGCATTGCCGATGACGACGGGAATCTTCATCGACTTGGTGAAGTCGGCAAGGTCGAGGGTTTTGTATTCCTTGGCCACATGGCGAACTGTGGAGACGGTTGATTGGACAAAGAAGATGTCGCAGCCGGCTTCCTGGGCGATTTTTCCAAAATGCGCGGCCTTTTGGGGGATGGAGGAGACGGCGACGATGATGCCGGCGTCTTTCATCTCTTTGATCCGTTTGGCGATCAGTTCCTCTTTGATGGGGGGGACGTAAAGTTGTTGAATGAGTTTTGTGCTTTCATCCTTGTCGGCGGCGGCGATTTCCGAAAGGACTTGGGAGGGGTTGTCGTAGCGGGTTTGGACGCCTTCGAGGTTCAGGACGGCGAGACCGCCGAACTTCCCCATCTCGATGGCGAATTTCACGTCGACTACGCCATCCATTGCCGAGGCAAGGATGGGAAATTTCAGTTTGTGCCCGCCTAATACGGTGGTCGGGTCGACTTCGTTTGGATTGATTGTGACATTTCCGGGCACCAGCGCGATTTCGTCGAATCCGTAGGTAACTCGGGCTTTACGATTACGTCCTATCCACATTCCCATGGGTGATCTCCTTCAGGTTGATTAAATCGTGGCGAGCTCCACAGGCCGGGCAGCGTGCCCATGCCCTGGGGAGTTCTACGGTCATGGTTTTTCCGCACGTTTCACAGGTAAAGAAGCGGCGAATGCTCATTTGTGACCGATATCGATTTCTTAAAAACAGTATCCATGCCAGCGCGATGACGACAAGAAAAACAAAAAGATAAAGATGAAGTAGTTCCGGAATGTCGAGGATCATGGGGTCTCCTTATCATTCCCGGTGTCAGGAGGCGTTTGCAAATCCCAAAAGACGGTGGCTCGACCCCACTCGATTCCCTTGCTGTCGGGAGGAAGGGGGGTGAAGCGCCAATCGCCGAGGATGGTTGCGGCCTGTGCGTCCACATTTGAGTCTCCGCTCGATTCATCGATCAGAATATGGGAGGGGGTGCCGGAGGCGTCGACTGCGATGCGCAGGACGGTGGCTCGGAGGGTTTGTGTGGAAGGGGGTTGAGGCAAATCACTGCGACGGGTGATGCCACGGGTGGAGAGGGGGCCGTGAATGATGACTCGTGTGCCGTGAACGCGAGGGGGGCTTTCGACGAGGATGGGCTTGGGGTCTGGTTGGACGAGGGAGAGGGATTCAATGGCCATTTGTTCGATGGATGTTCCTTTGCCAAAAGGTGTGGGGGTGGTGCTGTTGACGGGGATGGGATCGGGCAGGGGAAGGGAGGTCAGGTATTTGTCATCCAGAGAAGGGTTGTTGGAGTGGGTGTGTGGGTCGATGGTGTCCTGCTTGGTCGGCAGGGCGAGCAGGCGCGGATCAAAGATGTTCCACCAGGCGGAGGGGTTTTGTGATGTCGTGGAGGAATTTTCCGCTATGGAGAGCAGGGTGATGCGGGGGGGATTCGAGCGGTGGATTTGCGCGGTGAAATCGATGGGGGTACGAAACAGGAAAAAGATCGAGAAATGGATGAGAAAGGAGAGGAGAACGAAGAGGCCGAGCCATCGGCGTTCCTCCGGCATGAGCAGATCCCAGATTTGATGAAGTGTCATGGATGGGGGGCGGGCGGAGGTTGGGTGGCGATGACGACGGAGAGGCCTTCGGAAATGGTGAGGGCAAGAATGTCTGTGATGAAGCCGCTGGGTACTCGGCTGTCGGCCTTGATCACGACGGATGCATTGGCTTCCCTGCGGGCGATCCGATGGAGTTGCTGGGCCAGATCACTCCGGGTTTGCCACTGGTCGTTGAAAAAGATCTGCGGCGGGTCCTGGGCGGTGATGGCGATGATGTAGCGGGTGGAGGTGCCGCTCAAGGGGACGACTTGTGGGAGATCGACCTTGATTCCCGACTGTAAAACAAAGGTGGAGGTGATGAGGAAAAAGAGGAGCAGCAACAGCACGACATTGATAAGGGGGACGATGTCGATCATCCCCACGCGGGCCGGATGGACATTGCTGCGAAGTTTCATTTTTTATCGTTGGCGGCAGCTTTCTTTTCCGGGGTATCGGTGCCGGAAGCCGGGGCTTTTTCGGAGGATGAACTGGACGGAGGAGCGGACTGGGGTGAGAGGGTGATGAGTTGGATGACTTCGATTCCGCACCGTTCCATGTCGATGATGATGGCCTGTACCCGGGAGGCGAGGAAATTATAGGCGACGTAGCAGGGGATGGCGACGACGAGTCCTCCGGCGGTTGTGATGAGGGCTTCCCAGATGCTCGCGGAAAGGTCGCCGACGGGGACGGCCCCCTTTGCTTCATCGATTTGCATGAAGGCGTGCATCATGCCCATGACGGTTCCCAAAAGTCCGAGGAGGGGGGCGATCTGGGCGATGGTGGCGAGGAGGGGGAGATTGGCTTCCAGCCGGGGGACTTGCATCTGGGCGACTTCCTGGACGACTTCGCGGAGTTCGGCCTTGGGAAGCCCGCGTTTGAGGAGGGATGCCTGTACGACGCGCACGGCAGGGCCGTAAGCATCATCGCACCGGGTGAGGGCTTCATCAAATTGTCCCCGGCGGATCAGATTGGTGATTCCACTCAGGAAGGCGTCGATGGGGGGGGAATTGCGGTGGAAAAACATGATGCGTTCGAGGAAGACGCCAACGGCGACAATGCTCAAGGCGAGGATGAGCCACATGATGGGCCCACCCTTTTGAATCAGTGAGAATGCGGTTGATCCCATATCTTGGTGTCGGAACTACCAGATAAAAGATTGGCGCTGGGCGATGATCTTTCCGTTTTTCACAACAGAGATACGCCAAGAGCTGATGAAGCCGTTTTGGTGATAGGGTTCGCCGGTGACGGAGAAGGTTCCTTTTTGACTCCCGCTTGCGTGGGGGAAGGGAATTTCAAGCGTCTTGACCGTTTCTTTTGTGGCGGCCTGTCGGTAGTCGAACCGGAGGATGAAATCTGCGGGCGGGCCGTCATTTATCCAGTTTACGGTGAAGTAATGGCCTTCACGTTTCTGTTTCTCTTCCTCGGTGATGGCTCCGTGGTTATAATATTCGAATTCATATTCGATGGCTTTGTCTTTGCCAATGGGGGTTTTCTTCGGATCGTTGATGAAGTCGTAGATTTTGTGGATTTTCACCTGTGAATCAGGAGCCACGGGCAGGTCCCAAGGCCCTTTGATGGGAGGAGGCGGTCCGATGGGAGGGCCTTTTTGCTCGGGGGCATTTCCCTTGGGCGGCAGGGCGGTGGTCGTGGATGTGGGGGTGTCGGCGCGGGATTTCCAATCCTCAGCCCGAAGAGTGGAGGGGAGGCATGCCAGGACGATCAGGCAAAGAATGAAAGAAAGAAACTCAAATCGTTTCATAGGGATGTTTAGCTATTTGTCGGGGGGGTTGTCAACTGCTCCTGAGTGGTTGTTTCCTTCCACGAGGAAGGTGATTTCGCCGCGGATTTTGTTCTTGGAGAAATGTTCCAGCAGGAAACCGGGTGTCCCGCTTAGGACTTCTTCAAATTTCTTGGTCAGTTCGCGTGCCACGCAGCAGCGGCGTTCCGGCCAGAGGGTGATGCCCGCTTCCAGGGTGCGGATGATACGATGGGGGGACTCGAAAAAGACGCTGGTGCAGTCGCGTTCCCCGGCGGCGGTCAATTCACGCAAACGGGCGGTACCTTTGACCGGGAGAAAACCGCCAAAATAGAAAGGCGTCATTTTCAGGCCGGAGGCAACCAGTCCGTGAAGAACGGCTGAGGGGCCGGGGATGACTTCCACCGGGATGCCCCGCTTCACGCATTCCCGGATGAGGCGTTCACCGGGATCGGAAATGCCGGGCATGCCGGCATCGCTGACGAGGGCGATTTGTTCCCCCTGCTCGAAGCGGCGGAAGAGTTCGTCCTGGCGCCGGGCTTCGTTGAACTGGTGGTAGCTCATGAAGGGCTTGGAGATTTCGAAATGCTTCAAGAGGAGTCCCGTGTGGCGGGTGTCTTCCGCGCAGACGAGGTCGGCTTCCTTCAACGTGCGCAAGGCTCGCAAAGTGATGTCTTCCAGATTCCCGATGGGGGTGGCAACGATAAAAAGTTTGCCTGACATGACAGTTGAAAATATGGGGCGACTTCTTTTCTTGGCCAGTGTTTTTTTGCCGGGATTGACTTGTCCGCCCCTATGGGGAAGATGGTGTCTGCATGGGCAAGGAACAAACCGTCCTGTAACCGGAAGCGGGGGAATCCCGTCTTTAGATTGTGTGCCGGGGATATGGGGATGCTTCCATGTGGAGAATGAAATGGTCCGAATCGGGGGAAAATGTTTATTCGTCGCCATCGTTGTTGTCTGGGTGTTCGCTTGCCAGATAAGCTTTGGTGCAGATACAGGCGACTCGAAGTTTACCGACTCGCATGGCGTGAAGATTCACTATGTGGTGCAGGGGAGCGGTGAACCGGTGGTGCTTATTCATGGGCTCGATTCCAGCATCCGGATGAACTGGGGGTTGCCGGGAATTATCCACCTATTGTCGAGCAGATATCAGGTCATTGCTCTTGATTTGCCCGGCTATGGTGAATCAGACAAGCCTGCTGACCCAAACGCTTATGGTCAGGCATGGGTGGAGGATGTCATCCAGTTGATGGATCACGTCGGTTGCCGCAAGGCTCACATCATCGGCTATTCGATGGGTGGGATGATTGCTCTGAAGCTCATCGTTCTCCATCCCGACCGAGTGCTGTCCGGCATACTTGGCGGCATGGGGTATATGTCCCCCGACAGCCCTTTTGTGAAGATTTGGGAGCGCATGCGGAATCCGAGCGCCAGTGGTGCAGCCCAGCTCACCCTCACGGAGGCGGAAGTAAAGGCGGTGAAGCTTCCGGTGGAAATGATTGCTGGCTCCCACGACCCCGTCAGAAGGATGTACATAGACCCTCTGGTTAGGTTGCGTCCCGACTGGCCGGTGGTCGAGGTCGAAGGTGCGGGACACCTCACCTGCATCATGAAGGATGAGTTCAAGCAGGAGTTGCTGAAGTGGTTGGACGGGCATCGGTAAAGAGTCCGAAGGGAAGTTTTCAGTTTGAAAGAAATGTCTTGTATTGTGGAAAACAATAAAGAAATTGAACGCCACCCCTATATGACTCAAACATCCAATTCTTCATCTCTTCTGACAATTTTTGGCACAAAAAGCTGGGAGCAACCCGAGCTGATTTCGGTGAATCGTCTTCGGTCGCGCGCGACGCTGCTGCCTTTCCCGAATGCAAAGTCGGCCCTGACGCGGGATCGGGCGAAGACGCCGTGGTTCCAGAGTCTGGAGGGGCAGTGGGATTTTCGCCTGTTGGAGTGTCCGGAAGATTTCACGAACGAAGTTTTGGAGACGGAGTCTTTGGGGAGCAAGATCGAGGTGCCCGGTCACTGGACGATGCAGGGTTTTGAGAAGCCGCATTACACGAATGTACAGATGCCTTTTACGAATGAACCGCCCTCGGTGCCGGAGAAGAACTCGACGGGGGTTTATCGCCGGACGTTTGATGTGCCTGCCTCGTGGAAGGGGCGGCGTGTCGTTCTTCATTTCGGCGGGGCGGACAGTGTTTTGTATGTGTGGGTCAATGGCAGGGCGATCGGGATGAGCAAGGATTCCCGCCTGCCTGCGGAATTTGATGTGACCGAAGCGATCCGTCATGGGGAGGAGAATGTCCTCGTGGCGGTGGTTGTTCGCTGGTCGGATGCGACGTTTATCGAGGATCAGGACATGTGGTGGATGTCTGGGTTGTACCGGGAGGTGTATCTCTATTCGACGGGGCCGGTCTATCTGGAAGATGTGACGGTGCGGGCTTCGTGGGAAAAGGGACGTGGGGATTTGGAGTGGATCGCCCAGGCCGGTTTCAGCCGGGAGATCGAGGAGGGTTGGAAGATCTCGGCGCAGGTGTACCCGGCTTCGGGCAAGGCGCTTTTTTCAAAGGAACTTTCCTGCGATGTGCAGACCAAAAGGCACCGGACGTTCAACCACCGGAATCGCTTCGAGGCCAAGGGTGAAAAGAAGGGACTCAAGATCAAGCCGTGGTCGGCGGAAGAGCCCAATCTTTACCAAGTGGTTTTTTCCCTGATCAATCCGAAGGGGAAGGTTGTCGAGACGGGCTGTGTGCGTACCGGTTTTCGAACGGTCGAAATTCGCGGACGGGACTTTTTGGTCAACGGCAAGCGCGTCATGATCCGGGGCGTCAACCGGCACGATTCCCACGACACGAAGGGCCGCGCCGTACCTCGCGAGACGATGTTGAAGGATCTGCTGGTGATGAAACAACACAACATCAACGCCGTGCGCACCTCCCACTACCCGAACGATCCCTATTGGATCGACATTTGCGATGAGTACGGACTCTACCTCGTCAACGAGGCGAACCTGGAATGCCACGCCTTTGACGGCTATCTGGCCCATCATCCCCGCTACCGCACCGCCTTTCTGGAACGGGGAATAAGAATGGTCGAACGGGACAAGAACCATCCCAGCATCCTCATGTGGTCGCTAGGCAACGAGAGCGGCTACGGTGTCAACCACGAGATCATGGCCGGAGCCATCCGCTCCTATGACCCGACCCGCGTCATCCACTACGAAGGGGCGATGGAATACGATTGGGACAAGGAAAAGAAAACCGTCACCGACATCATCTGCCCCATGTATCCGCCGAGTCTGGAGTCGATGGTGAAATGGGTGAAGGATAACCCGACGAACCGTCCGATGATTCTTTGCGAATACAGCCACGCCATGGGTAACAGCAACGGCAGCCTGTCCGAATACTGGGAGGCCTTTGAAAAATATCCCGGCTTGCAGGGCGGCTACATCTGGGAATGGATTGATCACGGGATTCTCCAACATGATGCTCAGGGCCGTCCCTACTGGGCTTATGGCGGTGATTTTGACGACAAGCCCAACGACGGAAATTTCTGCACGGACGGCTTGGTCTGGCCCGACCGCACACCTCATCCCGGCATGATGGAAGTGAAGAAACTTTATGCTCCCGTTTCCGCCAAATTGAAGGATGCCGACAAAGGTATCATCGAAATCAGGAACAAGCAGTTTTTCGCATCGCTTGAATGGATCACGGTGCTGTGGGAATTGCTGCTCGATGGGCGGCTGGTCGAGAGTGGGACACTGCCCAAGCTTTCGATCCCGGCGGAAAAAAGCAGGGAATTTCGCATTCCCTATAAAAAGATAGCCCTCGCTCCCGGTCAGGAACTCACTTTGCTGGTGAAGTTTCTCACCGCCCGGGAATTACCGTGGGCGCCGAAACATCATACGGTCTCTTGGGATCAATTTCCCATCGCCATAGGGAAGTCGTCCTCCAAACCCGCTTCTTCAACGGTTTATGTCGAGGAAAGGGACGGCACAACCTATCTCCGTCAGAAGGAAACCGAACTCGCCGTCGATTTGAAGAAAAAAGAAATTCTTCCCCTCCGTTGGCGTGGAGAACTGGTGTTGGAACACCTGCCGGTTCTTTCCGTCTGGCGTGCGCCAACCGATAATGACGGCATTCAGACCGTGCTGAGCGATGGACCCAAGAAGGCTCATTCCATGTGGAAAGCGCTCGGCCTTGATCGGTTTTCCCTTCAGACCAAGGGGCTGTCCCTAGCGTCAAAGAAAGATGCCATCCTGATCCATGCAATCGGGCGTGGAGACAAGACTCAGGAATGCATCACCCATCAACAAAAAGTTCGTCTGGTCAATGGCGCTCTTTGGGTGGAGAACGAGTTCAACGTGCCGAAAGTCTACCAGAACAATCCACGGCTTGGGGTGAAGACCATCCTTCCGGCAGGTTTTGAAAATCTCGCATGGTATGGTCGTGGCCCTCATGAGAGCTACCCGGATCGCAAAACCGGAGCCGCCCTCGGGTGGTTCCATTCAACCGTGGAGGAGCAGTACGTTCCCTATATCTTCCCGCAGGAAAACGGGCATCATACCGATGTGCGCTGGGGTGCCTTGTGGAATGACAAGGGACAGGGCTTGGTATTTTCCGCGAAAGGGCTCTTTGGCTTTAACGCCACTCACCATGCCGCCGAGGATCTCTACGCCGCCCGCCATACCATTGATCTCACGCCACGAAAGGAAACGGTGCTGTACATCGATCTTTTCCATCGTGGATTGGGCACGGGAAGCTGCGGGCCGGATACGCGCCCGCAGTATCAGGTTCCTGCTGGCAGGCATAAGTGGATCTATGCGATTCAGCCCTTTGAAGGGGGCCTGGAAGAGGCTAGAAAAACCGGGCGAACGCTCACAAATTTGCTTAAGTAATAGAATGAATTAAGCAGACAACTCTGTGGCTATTTATAGCCACAGAGTTTTTGTTTGATCACAATGATGTATAAAACAAGACATTATGCATAACGCTCAAAGGTATAAGCTGTAAATTTCTCCTCTAATGTGAGAAAAATATCCTTTCTCGCGAATATTATGGCACATCGTATGCTTAAGCGCATGCCTACCTTAAGGAGACCCAGCGTTATATGTATTCGAGACCCCTCTTTGTGCGCTCAGCCGTGTTGACTGTTTTAGCTGCCGTCACATTTTTTTCACCTATTGCATCAGCCCGGGCGGATGCCTCGTCGGCTCAAACTCCAACAACCGAGCAACGGCTGAGCGATATCGAAGCCTATTTCACAAATAGCCCCGTCAGTGAGCACAGCAAAATCGCCAATCTCCCCGGCCCCGGCCACAATGCCTGGCTGCTGATTTCTTCCGCGATGGTTTTATTTATGACTCTGCCCGGACTGGCTTTGTTTTATGGCGGTTTGGTTCGCGCGAAGAACGTCCTCTCCGTCATTGCCCAGTGTTACTTTGCGGCGGGGATGATCGGCATCCTGTGGTGGCTGGCCGGTTACAGTCTGGCATTTGGGAAAGGCTTCAACTCGGGATTTCTTGGCGGATGGGAAAATGTCTTTTTCCACGGCGTGACCAGCGCCCCGAATACGGATTACTCCTGCTGGGTGTCCGGGAATGTCTTTGCCATGTTCCAACTCATGTTTGCCATCATCACTCCGCTCCTCATCTTCGGAGCCACGGCGGAGAGGATGAAATTCCGCGCCGTCATCTCATTTATTTTTCTCTGGATGTTCATCGTTTACTTCCCCATGGCTCACATGGTCTGGGGATCGACCGGTGCCCTGAATGGTGTCTGGAACAAAGATGCGGTGATCCAATCGATCGACTTTGCCGGTGGTACAGTCGTTCACATGACCAGCGGGTGGAGTGCCTTGATCCTCTGCCTGATTCTTGGAAAGCGCACCGGTTTTCCCCGGGAAAGCATGATTCCTCACAGCACCGTTTTGTGTGCCATCGGTACGGGCATGCTCTGGTTCGGGTGGTATGGCTTTAATGCCGGAAGCGCTCTGGCAGCCGACTCGATTGCCTCACAGGCATTTGTATCAA
>Ga0187810_10000563_pt1 | contig 14049 bp, 11 predicted proteins | sample NC_wetland_sal_i_9_FD_132963 | JGI IMG/M metagenome (GOLD analysis project Ga0187810, IMG submission 132963) | Wetland sediment microbial communities from Neuse River Estuary, North Carolina, USA - ASW_5 | ecosystem: Environmental > Aquatic > Freshwater > Wetlands > Sediment | place: USA: North...
CCTCAAGTCCTGCATCGCGGTGGCGGGTACCAACGGCAAGACCACGACCACGACCATGGTCGCGGCTTTGCTCGACGCGGGCGGGCTCGACCCCACCGTCGTCAACGGCGGCATCATCAACGCCTACGGCACCAACGCGCGGCTGGGCGAGGGCGAATGGGTGGTGGTGGAGGCCGACGAAAGCGACGGCACCTTCCTGCGCCTGCCTTCCACCATCGCGGTGGTGACCAACGCCGATCCCGACCATCTCGACTACTACCAGACCTTCGACCGGCTGCGCGACGCCTTCCAGCGCTTCATCGAGAACGTGCCCTTCTACGGCTTCGCCGTGCTTTGCATCGACCATCCCGAGGTGCAGGCCATGGTGGGCCGCGTCACCGACCGCCGCCTGATCACCTACGGCATGAGCCCCCAGGCCGATGTGCGCGCCGTCAATTTGCGCTTCTCGGAAGGCGCCTCCTGCTACGACGTGGTCTTCACCAACAGGCTGGAGAACAGCGAACGGCGCCTGGAGAACCTGCGCCTGCCCATGCCGGGCGAGCACAATGTGCAGAATTCGCTGGCCGCCATCACGGTCGCCGACCAGCTCGGCGTGCCGGAAAAGCTGATCCGCAGCGCGCTGGAGAATTTCCGCGGCGTGGGCCGCCGGTTCACCAAGGTGGGCGAATGGCGCGGCTGCGCCATCATCGACGACTACGCCCACAACCCCTTCAAGATCGCCGCCGCCTTGAAGGCGGCACGCCAGGCCTATGGGGGCCCCATCGTGGCCGTGGTGCAGCCGCACCGCTTTACGCGCCTGCGCGACACCTTCGTCGAATTCGCCAAATGCCTGAATGACGCCGACGTGGCGCTGATCGCCCCGGTCTATGCCGCGGGCGAGCCGCCGCTGGAAGGCATCAACCGCGATGCCTATGCCGAGGCCTTGCGCGCCCACGGCCACCGCAACGTCCACACCATCGAAGGCGAAGCCGATCTCGCAGGGGCCGCGGCCCCGCATCTGAAACCCGGCGGCGCCGTGGTTTGCCTGGGCGCCGGCTCGATCGGCGGCTGGGCGCAGCGTTTGCAGGCAGCGCTGGAGAGCCTGGAGGGCAAGCCATGAGCCGGCCCTGCGAAGGCTTGCCGCCCGTCCGGGGCAGCTATCAATTCGGCGCCGCGCTGAAGGACCTGGTCTGGTTCCGTACCGGCGGCGCGGCGGAGGTGCTATTCCGTCCCGCCGATGCCGAGGATCTGGCCAATTTCCTTGCCGCCAAGCCCGCCGATCTCAAGGCCGGCATCATCGGCGTGGGTTCCAATCTGCTGGTGCGCGACGGCGGCATTCCCGGCGTGGTGATCCGCCTTCCCTCCGTCTTCGGCAAGGTCGAGGTCGATGGCTTGCGTATCCGTGCCGGAGCGGCGGCGCTCGATGCCGCCGTCTCGCGCAAGGCGGCCGATGGGGGGATCGCGGGGCTCGAATTCCTGCGCGGGGTGCCCGGCACCATCGGCGGGGCGCTGAAGATGAACGCGGGCTGCTACGGCAGCGAGATCAAGGACGTCTTCGTCGAAGCCACCGCCATCGACGGCAAAGGCGGCAAGCATTTGCTCTCCGCCGCCGAGATGAACTTCTCCTACCGCAAATCGGGCGTGCCGGAGGATTTCATCTTCGTCGAAGCGGTGTTCGAGGGTACGAAAGACGATCCCGCCGCCGTGCGCGCCCGCATGGACGAATTGCTTGCCCGCCGCGAAACCAGCCAGCCCATCGGTTCCAAGACGGGCGGCTCGACCTTCAAGAATCCGCCCGGCCACCAGGCCTGGCAGCTGATCGAGGAAGCGGGCTGCCGCGGGCTTCGCCGCGGCGACGCCATGGTCTCCGAGCTGCATTGCAACTTCCTGATCAACATGGGCAACGCCACGGCGGCCGAGATCGAGGCGCTGGGCGAAGACATCCGCGCACGGGTCAAGGACAAGTTCGGCATCGAACTGGAATGGGAAATCAAAAGGGTGGGCGTACCATGACGAAAATCGCGGTCCTTCTCGGCGGGCGCTCGGCGGAGCGCGAGGTCAGCCTGGTTTCCGGCCGCGGCTGCGCCGGCGCCTTGCGCGAAGAAGGTTTCGAGGTGGTCGAAATCGATCCCTCGGCCTCCGACCTTGCCGCCCAGATCAACGCGGCCAAACCCGACGTGGTGTTCAACGCGCTCCACGGCCGCTGGGGCGAGGACGGCTGCGTCCAGGGCCTGCTCGAACTCTTGCGGATTCCTTATACCCATTCGGGCGTCTTGGCCTCGGCGCTGGCCATGCACAAGCAGCGCGCCAAGGACGTTTACGCCGCCGCGGGCCTGCCGGTGGCAAAATCCATCGTGGTGGAGCGCAAGGCCGCCGCCCGCGAGCATCTGATGGAACCGCCCTATGTGGTCAAGCCCGTCAACGAAGGCTCCTCGGTCGGCGTCTTTATTATACGCAAGGGCGACAACCGCCCGCCCGAAGCCCTCGGCAGCGACAAATGGGAGCTTTCCAACCTGATGATGGTCGAGGAGTTCGTCCCCGGCCGCGAATTGACCGTGGCGGTGATGGGCTCCACGGCGCTGGCCGTCACCGAGATCACCACCAATCTCGAATTCTACGATTACGAGGCCAAATACGCCGCGGGCGGCTCGACCCACACCCTGCCCGCCAAAATCCCCGCCGCCGTGGCCGAAGAGGCCATGCGGCTGTCCGAACGGGCCCATGCGGCGCTGGGCTGCCGCGGGGTGTCGCGCACCGATTTCCGCTACGACGACACGGGGGGCAAGCATCGCCTGGTGGTGCTCGAAACCAACACCCAGCCGGGCATGACGCCCACCTCGCTGGTCCCCGAACAGGCCGCCTTGAAGGGCCTCAGCTACCGCGCGCTGTGCCGATGGATCGTGGAGGACGCTTCGTGCGACCGGTGAGCCAGGAGCGCAAATCCCCGAAGGTCCGCGGCCAATCCGGCCGCACGCCTTCGCGCGGCATCACGCGCGGAGCGCCGCCTGCTTACGGCCGCCGCGCCGCGCCTTCCGGTTTCTTCTCCCGCCTCTCGCGCATTTTGCGCGGGCTGTTGGATCTCCGCCGCCCCATGACCGCCCTGACGCTGGCGGTCCTGTTTCTCACCGGCATCGCCGCCCTTTTCGCCAGCGGCATCCCCGGCCGTACCTTGCGCCCCGCCGGCGGCATCCTGGCCGGCGATGCCGGTTTCGGCATCGCCCAGGTGCACCTCTCCGGCAATGTCCGCACCACCCCTGCCGCCATCATGGCGGCGCTCGGCTTCAGGGCGGGCCAGCCCATCTTCGGCATCGATCTCAGGGCGGCGCGGGCCCGCCTGATGCAGCTTCCCTGGGTCGCCGACGCCGAGGTCAAGCGCCGCTACCCCGACGACATCGGCATCACCATCGTCGAGCGCGTCCCCTATGCCCGCTGGCAGTCGCCCGAAGGCCTCTTCGTGGTGGAGAAGAACGGCCGTCCCATCACCGCCGAGGGGGCCGAGAAATTCAACGCCCTGCCGCTGGTGGCGGGCGACGGTGCCGCCGCCAGGGCCGCGCCGCTGGTCGATCTGGTGGCCCAATATCACGCCATCGCCGCCCGGGTGGCGGCCTATCAATACCAGTCGGAGCGCCGCTGGAACCTGCTCTTGAACGACGGGGTGGTGGTCAAGCTGCCGGAAACCGGCTGGAAGCAGCAACTCGACGTCCTCGAACGGCTGATCGTGGACAAGGGCGTGCTGGAAAGCGACATCCGCGAAATCGATCTGCGCTCATCCACGCATTACTTCTTCGTGCGTCGCAGTGCCGCGCCGGAGAAGGAGAAGAAGACCGAAACCGGGAGTTCGATCTGATGGGTGAAACCCTGCGCCTGAAGACGGCGGAAGGCATACCGGCCTATCGCACGGGGCTGGTGGCGGTGCTCGACATCGGCTCCTCCAAGACGGCCTGCCTGATCGCGCGCTCCGAGCCGGGGGCGCTGAAGGTCCTGGGCGCGGCCCTGCGCGAGAGCCGCGGCTTCAAGGCCGGCACGGTGGTGGAGATGACCGCCGCCGAGGAATCCATCCGCGACGTGGTGGCGGCGGCGGAGAACCTGGCCGACGCCCGCATCCAGAACGTCCTGATCTCGGTCAATTGCGGCAGCCCGTGCAGCGTCACCGCGCGGGCGGTGATGGCGCTCGACGGCATGCTGGTTTCCGACGTGATCCTGCGCCAGCTGCTGGCGGAAGGGCGCGCCCGCTGCCAGTTGGACGGCCATGTCGTCATCCAGTCCATGCCCACCTCCTATGTGGTGGACGAGGCGGTGGGCGTGCGCGACCCCTCCGGCATGTACGGCCAGCGCATCGGCGTCTCCATGCACGCCGTGGCGGTGAAGCCCACGGCGCTGACCAATCTGCGCCTGGCGGTGGAGCGCTGCCACCTCAACGTCGCGGCGGCGCTGTTCGCGCCCTATGCCAGCGGCCTTTCGGTCCTCACCGACGACGAGAAGCAGCTGGGCGCCATCCTGATCGACATGGGTGGGGGCTGCACCTCCATCGCCGTGTTCCTGGAAGGCCATCTGGTCCATGCCGACGTGGTGCCCATCGGCGGGGCGGCGGTGACCGCCGATCTCGCCCGCATGCTGGCGGCCCCGCTTGCCGCGGCGGAACGGGCCAAGGTGCTGTACGGCGCCGCTTTGGGCGATCTCGAATCCGGTGCCGACGTGGTTTCGGTGCCCCAGATGGGCGAGGAGAACGACGAAGCCGATTTGCGCGTGCCCCGTTCCATGCTGACGCGCATCATCCAGGCCCGCCTGGAAGAAACTTTTACCGAGGTGCAGAAGCGCCTCAGGGAGTCCGGCTACGACGTGGCCGCCGGCCGCCGTGTGGTCTTGACCGGCGGCGCCTGCCAGCTGGCGGGCGCGCGCGAGTTGGCGGGACGCATCCTGAATAAGCAGGTGCGCCTTGGCCGCCCGCGGCCGCAGGCGGGACTGCCTGCTTCTTCGGCAGGGCCCGACTACGCCACCGCGGTCGGACTCTTGATGGCCGGCGCCACCATGCCGCCGGAGGTTCTCAATCCCGAACTGGCGGCACAGTCATCCGAAAACGGCAACAAAGGCTGGTTCTCAAGGTTGACCAAAGGCCTCATCGGATGATTCAACCAATAACAAGGTGATTCGCTTGGGCAATGGCCAGCGTGAAGCGTAAAAGCCAAGGAGAGTAGAAGATGGCGATCAATCTTAAGGCTCCCGAAGCCACCAAACTGCGTCCCCGGATTACGGTTCTGGGCGTAGGCGGTGCGGGCTGCAACGCGATCAACAACATGATCGCTTCCAAGCTCGAAGGCGTGGAGCTCGTTGCCGCGAACACCGACGCGCAGGCCTTGTCCCAATGCAAGGCGGAACGCCTGATCCAGCTCGGCCCGCATGTGACCGAAGGCCTGGGCGCGGGGGCGCAGCCCGAAATCGGCCGCGCCGCCGCCGAAGAGACGTTGGACGAGGTGATGGAGCACCTGATCGGCTCGCACATGGTGTTCGTCACCGCGGGCATGGGCGGTGGCACCGGCACCGGCGCCGCGCCGGTGATCGCGCGGGCCGCCCGCGAGCAGGGCATTCTCACGGTCGGCGTGGTGACCAAGCCCTTCGCCTTCGAAGGCGAGCGGCGGATGCGCATCGCCGAGAAGGGCATCGCCGAGCTGCAACAATACGTGCACACCCTGATCGTCATCCCCAACCAGAACCTGTTCCGCGTCGCCAACGACCGCACCACCTTCGCCCAGGCCTTCTCCATGGCCGACGAGGTGCTGCATGCGGGCGTGCGCGGCGTCACCGACCTGATCGTCACGCCGGGCCTGATCAACCCGGATTTCGCCGACGTGAGGGCGGTGATCTCTGAGATGGGCAAGTCGATGATGGGCACCGGCGAGGCCGAGGGCGAGGAGCGCGCCGTCAAGGCCGCCGACATGGCCATCTCCAACCCGCTGCTCGACGACGTCTCGATGAAGGGCGCCCGCGCCGTGCTGATCAACATCACCGGCGGCCCCGACCTGATGCTGTTCGAGGTGGAAGCGGCGGCCAACCGCATCCGCGCCGAGGTCGATCCCGACGCCAACATCATCTTCGGCAACTCGATCCTCGACACCATGGAAGGGCGCATCCGCGTCAGCGTCATCGCCACCGGCATCGACGCGGCCGAGATGAAGATGCCCAAGAACGTCGAGCCGCTGCGTCCCCATTTGAAGCCGCGGCCGGTCGATATGCTGAAGGCCGCGGCCGCTTCCGTGGCGCAGCATCAGGGCGCGCAGCACCAGGCGGTGCAGCCGCCGCAGTATCAGGCGCCCGCCGCCAATCCGGTGCATCGCCAGATGGAAGTCCTGGCCGACGGGTTGGGCGCCGGGCCCTTGCCGAGCGAAGCCATGATCCTGGGGGGCGAGGACGCTCCGGTCATGGAACAGCCCATGACGGCGGCGGAACAGCCTCCGGTTCCCGCCGCCTACCGCCCGTTGCATGAGGAACTGCCGCGCCAGCCCGAAGCCAGGCGTCACGGCTGGGGTCTGTTCGGGCGCAAGAAGGAACAGGCGCGCATCGAACCGGCGCCCGTGCCGCCGCAACGCATGGCACAGACCGCCCGCCCGGCACCGCGCGCCATGGCCCAGGCCGAACCGCTGCGCCCGGCCATGCCGGCCCCGCAGCAGGGAATGCCGCAGCAGGCGCAGCCTGCCGCACAGCAGGCGGCCGCGCGGGGCGACGATCTCTTCCCCGACCACAAGCGCGACGAACAGTTCGAAATCCCCGCCTTCCTGCGGCGGCAGACCAACTGACGTCACGCCAGTGACGTCATCCCCGGCGAGGCCCGCGCCAAACGCGGGCCGAGGGAAGGGGATCCAGATTGAGTTCCGCTCATTGGAACAAGACGGTGGGCGCGCTTTCACGGCGCGCCCCTTTCGGCCGTCAACGCCCGAGCAAAAGGGCCATGAGCGGCGCCAGATAGGCGACGAAAGCGACGGTCAGCACCGGCCAGGGATGGTTTTCGCACCAATCGATCACACTGCTGCGGTCGGGCAGGATGGCGCCGGGATCGGTGTGCGCCTGTTCGATGTCTAGCCAGGCGTCGAGCAGATGCTCGACCGCCTCGGTTTCGGCGGGCTCGTTTTTCGCTTCACTGGATCCGGCGGACATGGTGCGGTTCCTGCGACACCCGCCCGAAGTCTAGCCCGAGGCCGTTAGCGTCCGATTACCGCCAGGCCCCCACCGGCTGCTTCTTGCCGAACGGCTCCGGCAACATCCTGACAGGATAAGTGAGGCGATACCGGCCTTTTTGGCGTATTTCCTGTTTCCCGGCCCTTAACGCGTTGTAAACTACCGCCATGCCCAAGCGCCGTACCATCGCCCGTGACATCGCCTGCGAAGGCATTGCGCTGCACGCCGGCACCCAGGTGCGCATGATGCTGCTTCCGGCCGCGCCGGGTACGGGCATCGTCTTCCGCCGCAGCGATCTCGACGGCGCCGAAGTCCGCGCCCGTTACGACCTGGTGGCGGAAACCACGCTGGGCACCACCTTGCAGGAGGGCCGCGCCGGCGTGGCGGTGGTGGAGCACCTGATGGCGGCGGTGTTCGGCGCCGGCATCGACGACCTTCTGGTCATCCTCGACGGTCCCGAACCGCCGGTGCTCGACGGCGACGCGCTCTCCTTTATGGAGCTGCTCGATGTGGCGGGGACGAAGGAACACGACGTTCCCCGCCAGGCGATCAAGCTGCTGCGCCGCGTCGAGGTTTCGCACAAAGAGGCGCGGGCCGCCCTGATCCCGGCCCAGACGCCGTCCTACAGCTTCGAGATCGTCTTCCCTTCGGCGGCCATCGGGCGGCAGAGCTTCGCCTTCGCCTTCACCCCCGAAGCCTTCCGGCGCGAGATCGCCCCGGCCCGCACCTTCGGCGACATCGCCCAGCTCGAGGCCCTGAAAGCGATGGACCGCGGCCACGGCGCCTCGCTGCTCAACACCCTGGCCATCGACGGCGACAAGGTGCTTAACGCCCCCCTGATGCGCTTCAAGGACGAATTCGTCCGCCACAAGATCCTGGATGCGGTGGGCGACATGGCCCAGGCCGGGGCCCCGCTGATCGCCCGGTTCGAGGGGGTCAAATCCGGCCATGCCCTGAACAACGCCTTGCTGCGGGCCATGTTTTCCGATCCCGCCAATTACCGGATGATTGCCGCCCCGTAATTCGATGCACCCGGGTGCGACGGAAGGGAGCCATATGGCGTTGCCCCCTGGACCGCCCTTCGCCCGAGATGCGATAAGGCGTTGCACGGCCTTGCCAAACGGCCGGATCAACGACGGAAACGGAAGACCCATGCTTCGTCCCTCGCGTGCCCTGGCTGTCGTGCTTGTCGTCACCGGCGCTTTTGCGCTTTCGGGCTGCTCCTGGTTGAGCAGCCAGACCACGCCGAAAGAAGATCAGCAGCGCGACGCCGCCTATCAGGAACGGCCGATCGATCAGATCTACGCCGATGCCTGGAAGCGGGTGCACAGCCGCGACTGGCCCGCCGCCGCCAAGCAGTTCGCCGAAGTGGAGCGCCAGCATCCCTATTCGGTGTGGGCGCGCCGCGCCACGCTGATGAGCGCCTTCTGCTATTACGAGGCCAACAAATACGACGACGCCGTGGCCACGGCCGACAACTACATCTCGCTGCATCCGGGCTCGAAGGAAGTCGCCTATGCCTTCTACCTGAAGGCCATCTCGCTCTACGAGCAGATCGTCGACGTCGAGCGCGACCAGTCCAACACCGAGGCGGCGCTGGTCGCCCTGCAGGACGTGGTGCAGCGCTTCCCCGACACCGAATACGCCCGCGACGCCACCCTCAAGATCGACCTGACGCTGGACCACCTGGCCGGCAAGGAGATGGAGGTGGGCCGCTATTACCTCTACAAGGGCGACTATATCGGCGCCATCAACCGCTTCCGCGTGGTGGTGGAACAGTACCAGCGGACCACCCAGATCACCGAGGCGCTGGAGCGCCTGACCGAGGCTTATTACGCCCTGGGACTCACCAAGGAGGCCCAGACCGCGGCCGCCGTGCTGGGGGCGAACTACCCCGGTTCTCCGTGGTATGAGGATGCCTATAATCTTCTGAAAGGGCATAATCTGAAGCCCGAGGAAGACAAGGGCTCATGGATCAGCCAGGCATTCCACAAGGTTTTCTGAAAACCACCCTCATGCCGAGCCCGTCGAAGCATGAGGCCGATCACCCGAGCCGCGGGGGGCGCTCATGCTCGCCGCGCTGAACGTGCGCGACATCGTCCTGATCGAGACGGCGCGGCTCGAATTCGCCGCCGGCCTCAACGTGCTGACGGGCGAGACCGGCGCGGGCAAATCCATCCTGCTGGACGCGCTCGGCCTGGCGGCCGGCGGGCGCGGCGGCGGACGGGCCGCAGTACGCCCCGGCGCGGCGCAAGGCTCGGCCACGGCCTTGTTCGAGCCGCCTGCCAAACACCCCGCCCGCAAACTGCTTGCGGAACAGGCCATTCCGGGCAACGGCGAGATCGTGCTGCGCCGGACGCTGGCCTCCGACGGCCGCACCCGCGCTTTCGTCAACGACGAGCCGGTGGGCGTGGCTTTCCTGAAAGACCTCGGCGCCGCGCTGTTGGAAGTGCACGGCCAGTCCGACGACCGCGGGCTGTTCGATTCGGGCACCCACCGCGCCCTGCTCGACGCCTTCGGCGGCCATGAGGCGCTGGCGGGGGAGGTGGCGGAGGCATTTGCCGCCTATGACGCCGCCCGCATCGCCGCCGAGGATTTACGCCGGGCCCAGGCGGCGGCGGCCGCCGATGCCGATTACGTCAAGGGAGCGGTGGAGGAGCTGTCCGCGCTCGCCGCCGAAGCCGGCGAAGAAGAATCCCTCGCCGCCGAACGCACGCTGCTGATGAACGCCGCCCGCATTGCCGAAGACGTCTCGGCCGCCGCCGACCTGCTCTCGGGCGAACGCGGCGCCGAGGCGGGGCTGGCCGGCGCCTTGAAGCGCCTGTCGCGCATGAGCGAAGAGGCGCGGAAGGCCGCTTCCGCCGCCGAAACCGCCCTGGAACAGGCTTTCGCCCTCACCGAGGAAGGCCGCCGCGAACTCGACGCGCTGCTGTCGCGCCTGGAAATCGATGCCGGGGCGCTGGAACGCAAAGAGGAGCGCCTTTTCGCCATCCGCGCCGCCGCCCGCAAATACGCGGTCAAGCCCGACGCCTTGCCCCAGATGCTGGCGGCGTTCGAGGCCAAGCTCGACGCCCTCGATCTTTCCGGCGGCAAGCTGAAACAGGCCGAGGCCGCGGCCGGGACCGCCCGCGCCGCCTTTCTGGATGCCGCCACCCGCCTCGGCAAGGCCCGCCGGAGCGCGGCCCGCGATCTCGAAAAAGCGGTGGCCGCGGAACTGGCCCCGCTCAAGCTCGGCCATGCCAAATTCCGCGCCGCTTTCGCGGAAACCGAGCCCTCGGCCCAAGGCCTCGAACGCGTCGCCTTCGAGGTGGCAACGGTGGAAGGCGCGCCCTTCGGTCCTCTGACCAGGATCGCTTCCGGCGGCGAGCTGGCGCGTTTCTCGCTCGCCATCAAGGTGGTGCTGGCGCAGTCCGGCCCGCCAGCCGCCCTGGTGTTCGACGAAGTGGACCGCGGCGTCGGCGGAGCGGTGGCCGATGCGGTCGGCCTGCGTTTGCAGCGTCTGGCCCAGACCACCCAGGTCCTGCTCGTCACCCATTCTCCCCAGGTGGCGGCCCGTGCCGAGCGCCATTTCCGCATCTCGCGCAAGGGCGACAAGATGGCGGTGGAACAGCTCGACGGCGAAGCGCGCCTCGAAGAAGTGGCGCGCATGCTGTCGGGCGCCGCGGTGACGGAAGAAGCCCGTGCCGCCGCCAAACGTCTGATCGAGGAAGCGGTCCCCAAGAAAACACGGAAGCGGGCATGAAGGACGCGATCTCTTTCTGCTCCCGCGTTTCTGCCCCCGCGCAGCGGGGGAAGTGGCGCGAAGCGCCGAAGGGGGCGCGCGCAGCGCGTGGGGACGTGTCCGGCGTCGCGAAGCGAAGCCGGACGAAGGGGGCCGTTGCATGATCGCCGCCGTCCCTGTCGAAAAACTTACCCCCGCCCAGGCTGCGGCCGAACTCGAACGCCTGGCGCGCGAGATCGCCGGACACGACCGGCGCTATCACGGCGAAGACGCCCCCACCATCTCCGACGCCGATTACGACGCCCTGCGCCGCCGCAACGCGGCCATCGAAAGCCGCTTCCCGGACCTCGTCCGCCCCGACAGCCCCAGCCACCGCGTCGGCGCCAAGGCAAGCGAGAAATTCGCCAAGGTGGTCCACGTCAAGCCCATGCTGTCGCTGGACAACGCCTTCTCGGACGAGGACGTGGCCGATTTTGTCGCCCGCATCCGCCGTTTCCTGGGGCTGAAAGACGACGCGGACCTCGCCTTCACCTGCGAGCCCAAGATCGACGGGCTGTCCGCCTCGCTGCGCTACGAGAACGGAATCTTCGTGCAAGGCGCCACCCGCGGCGACGGCAGCGAAGGCGAGGACATCACCGCCAATCTGCGCACGGTGAAAGACATCCCCTTGCGCCTTTCCGCTTCGCCGCCCGCGGTGCTGGAGGTGCGCGGCGAGGTCTACATGACGCATAAGGATTTTGCCGCCCTCAACGCCCGCCAGGAGGCGGAAGGCGAAAAGACCTTCGCCAATCCGCGCAACTCGGCGGCGGGCTCGGTCCGCCAGCTCGATCCCGCCGTCACCGCCGCGCGGCCTTTGCATTTCTTCGCCTATGCCTGGGGCGAGGTCTCGCAGCTGCCCGCCGACACGCAACAGGGCATGTTGCAAGCCTTCAAGTCCTACGGCTTCAAGGTCAATCCGCTGATCCGGCTCTGCCGCAGCGGCGAGGACATCCTCGCCTTCTACCGCGAGATCGAATCCAAGCGCGCCGCGCTGCCCTACGACATCGACGGCGTGGTCTATAAGGTGGACAGCCTGGAGCTGCAAAACCGCCTGGGCTTCGTCTCGCGTTCCCCGCGCTGGGCCGTCGCCCACAAATTCCCCGCCGAACAGGCCGAGACGCAGGTGGAAGCCATCGACATCCAGGTGGGCCGCACCGGCAAGCTGACCCCGGTAGCGAAATTGAAACCCGTCACCGTAGGCGGGGTGGTGGTTTCCAATGCCACCCTGCACAACGAAGACGAAATCGCCCGCAAGGACGTGCGGATCGGCGACACGGTGGTGGTGCAGCGCGCCGGCGACGTCATCCCCCAGATCGTACGGGTCATCGCCGAAAAGCGCCCGAAGGGCGCCAAGCCCTTCAAATTCCCCGATACCTGTCCGGCCTGCGGCAGCCATGCGGTGCGCGAGATCGACGAGAAGAGCGGCAAACAGGATGTGGACCGCCGCTGCACCGGCGGCCTCGTCTGCCCGGCCCAGGCGGTGGAGCGCCTCTACCATTTCGTCTCCCGCAACGCCTTCGACATCGAAGGGTTGGGGGGCAAGCACATCCAGGCCTTCTACGACGACGGACTGGTCAAGCAACCGGCCGACATCTTCCTCCTGGAGAAGAAGCATGCCGCCGCCATCATGGAACGCGAAGGCTGGGGCGAACTGAGCGCCAAGAACCTGTTCGAGGCCATCGACCGCCGCCGTGAAATCCCCCTTGATCGTTTCATCAACGCGCTGGGCATCCGCCATGTCGGCGAAACCACCGCCAAGCTGATCGCCCGCAATTTCCACACCCTGGACGCCTTCACCGCCGCCATGGCAAGCGATCACGCCGTCGCCGATCTCGACGCCATCGAAGGGGTGGGGGAGACGGTGGCCGAAGCCATCAAGGATTTCTTCTCCGAGCCGCACAACCTCGCGGCCCTCGCGCGTCTTGCGAAAGAAGTGACGGTGCTGGAGGTTGCCGCCCCGGCCGCTTCCGGCTCGCCGGTGGCGGGCAAGACGGTGGTCTTCACCGGCTCCTTGGAAAAGATGACCCGCCACGAAGCCAAGGCGCGCGCCGAAGCCCTCGGCGCCAAGGTCGCCAGTTCCGTCTCCAAGAAGACCGATCTGGTGATCGCCGGCCCCGGCGCCGGCTCGAAACTCGCCGATGCGCAAAAGCACGGCGTCACAGTGATCGACGAAGATTCCTGGCTGAAATTGATCGGCGGCTAAAGACAGTCAGCTCTTTTCCACCCTCCCCTTGAGGGAGGGTCGAACGCGCGAAGTGCGTTCGGGGAGGGGTACGTCGTGAAAGCGGTCACAACAGGCTAAACCACCCACTTCACCGCCTCTTCCGGCATCTCCAGCGCCACCACCTCGTGCTTTTCCAGGTTGGGCATGAAGGCGTCGGACAGCGTCTCCGCCCACACCTTGCCGCCGTAGAAGGCGTTCGACATGCTGGTGCGCGAAGCCGCATCGGGAAAGCCGCGCATCCAGAAGACGGTCGTCTCGTCCTCGACCGAGGCCCAGGGCCCGGCACAGCGCACCCCGATCCGCTTCAGCTCCTCGAACCCTGCGGTGCGCAGCACCTCCATGAAGCGTGCCCGCGACCCCTTTTTCACCTTATAGGTGCGCATTTCGACAATCATATCGCCCTCGTTGCCTCGATCAGCCAGTTGCGTGTCTCGCCTTCCACCAGCGGCTCCAGCACCGCACGCACCCGCGCATGATAGGCGTTGAGCCACGCCGTCTCTTCCGCCGTCAGCAGTGCCGCCTCCACCAGGGCGAGGTCGATGGGCGCCAGGGTGATGGTCTCGAATTCCAGCATCTTGCGCTCGCCCGGGCTTTCCGCCTGCCGCACCACGACCAAATTCTCGATGCGGATGCCGTATTCGCCCGCCTTGTAGTAGCCGGGCTCGTTGGAGACGACCATGCCGGGCATCAGCGCCTGCTGGATCGGCCGCTTGGAGATGTTCTGCGGCCCCTCATGCACCGAGAGGTAGCAGCCGACGCCGTGGCCGGTGCCGTGATCGTAATCGAGCCCCGCCTCCCACAACGGCCGCCGCGCGAAGGAATCGAGCGCCGTCCCGGTGGTGCCTTCGGGGAATTTGGCGGTGGCGAGCGCGATATGGCCCTTCAGCACGCGGGTGAAGCGGTCCTTCATCTCGGC
>Ga0187810_10000565_pt1 | contig 14030 bp, 14 predicted proteins | sample NC_wetland_sal_i_9_FD_132963 | JGI IMG/M metagenome (GOLD analysis project Ga0187810, IMG submission 132963) | Wetland sediment microbial communities from Neuse River Estuary, North Carolina, USA - ASW_5 | ecosystem: Environmental > Aquatic > Freshwater > Wetlands > Sediment | place: USA: North...
GCATTTGCGCGATGGCCCGGCCGGAAATGCCAATATCAGTGTTTGCGCCCCGCCTTATCCAGCACCGCAAAATCCTCGTCGGATAGCGCGATGTCGGCGCCGGCGACGTTCTGTTCGAGGTGGGCCACTTTGGCCGTGCCCGGAATGGGCAGCATCACAGGGCTGCGCTTCAGCACCCAGGCCAGAGCAATCTGGCTGGGCGCGGCGTGGTGCTTTTTGGCGATGCCGTCGAGCACCGAACCGGGCTTGGCGAGATCGCCCGCCGCCAGCGGGAACCACGGGATGAAGCCGATGCGGTTCTTCTCGCAATAGTCGAGCACGGCCTCGCTGCCGCGATCGACGAGGTTGTAGCGGTTCTGCACGGTCGCGACTTTGAAATACTTTGCCGCCGCGTCGATGTCGGCGATGGTGCATTCGCTCAGTCCCGCGAAACGGACCACGCCGTCGTCGATCAGCGACTTGATGGCGGCAAACTGGTCCTTGGCGGGCGTGCCGGGATCGACGCGGTGAAGCTGCCACAGGTCGATGCGTTTCACGCCGAGGCGGCGGCGGCTCAGGAACGCCTCCTGGATCAGGTAATCGGGACGGGCGAACGGCGTCCAGATCTCGGGTCCGCCGCGGACGAGGCCGCCTTTCGTGGCGATCACGAGGCCCTTGTAGGGATGCAGCGCCTCGCGGATCAAATCCTCCGACACCGCGGGGCCGTAAGAATCGGCGGTGTCGATGAAATTGACGCCGAGTTGCGGCAGGCGCTTGAGGGTGCGGATGCACTCCTCATGGTCTTCGGGCTCGCCCCAGATGCCGGGGCCGGTGATGCGCATGGCGCCGAAGCCGAGACGATGAACCTCGATCTCTCCGCCGATCTTGAAAGTTCCGGATTTCGAAGCGTTGGACATGTGACAGGCCTTTCGTAGAAATGATCCGCCGCCGCACTTTCCGAAAGGGCGGCTATGGTCGTGACATGGGAGGGATCATAGAGCCCTTCAAGGCTGGCGTGCCATGAAAACGCGCCTTGCCGCGATGGCGACACATTGATGCCTGTTTCTTAATCGAGTTCCATGATCGTCGCGCTGCCCGCCGAGATGCGCTCGAGCAGCATCGGGCATTCCGGGATCATGCGCTCCATCCAGTATTTCGCCGCCGTCAGCTTGCCGGCGTAGAAGGGCGCGTTGGGCGGATCGGCGGCGAGCTTTTCTTGCGCCAGCTTGGCCATCTCAGCCCACATCCAGCCGACCACGACGATGCCCATCAGGCGCAGATAATCGGAAGCCGCGGCGCCTGCATCGTTCGGATTGGCGAGGCCGTGCTGGGCCAGCCACATCGTAGCCTGCTGCAGCGTATCGAGGCCGCGCTTCACCGGCTTGACGAACGGCGCCAGCGCGTCGGTCTCATTTCCGGCAAGCCATGTGCCGACGGTCTGCAGCAGCGCGATCGGTGCCGCACCGCCCTTGCGCGCCAGCTTGCGGCCGACGAGATCCATCGCCTGCACGCCGTTGGCGCCCTCGTAGATCTGATTGATGCGCCCGTCGCGCACGAATTGCTCGACGCCGTTGTCGCGGATATAGCCGTGGCCGCCATAACACTGCATGGCGAGGTTGGCCGCCTCGAAACCCATGTCGGTGAAAAACGCCTTGATGACCGGCGTCATCAGGTCGGAGAGCAACGCCGCGGTGTCGGCATCAGGCCGCCCGGAACGGCCCACCGCCATGTTCAGCGTGGTCCACATGGCAAGCGCGCGGGCGCCTTCGACGAACGAGCGGCAGTGCAGCAGCATGCGCTTGATGTCGGGATGCACGATCAGCAGGTCTGCCGGCTTGTCGGGCTCGGCGGGACCGGAAAGCGCGCGGCCGACCCGGCGCTCGTGCACATAGGCGAGCGCATTCTGATAAGCGACTTCGCCGGTCGCGATGCCCTGCATGCCGACGCCCATGCGTGCCGCATTCATCATGCCGAACATGCCGGCCATGCCCGCGCTCATGGATTTCTTCTTCTCGCCAGGCACGGGCTTGGGACCCAGCCGCCAAGCCACGGCGTCGTCGAAATTGAGTACGCAGGTCGCCTGCGCCTTGATGCCCATCTTCTTTTCGATACCGCCGGTCTGAACGCCGTTGCGCGCCCCCACCACGCCGTCCTCGCCGACCAGGAATTTCGGCACCATGAAGAAGTTCACGGTCGAGAGGTCGTCGTGGGTCTGGCCGTTTTCGTCGGGGATCTTGGCGATCACCATGTGGATGATGTTGTCCGTCAGGTCCTGATCGCCGCCGGAGATGAAAATCTTGGTGCCGTTCATGCGATAGGTGCCGTCGGGCTCTTCGACCGCACGCGTCTTCATCAGGCGCAAGTCGGTGCCGCAGCCCGGCTCGGTGAGGCACATGGTGCCGGCCCATTCTCCCGAGATCATCTTGGGAACGATGTGCTCCTTCATCCACGGCGCGCCGGTGGCGATCAGCGCGGCATAGGCGGCGCTCGTCAGTCCCGGATACATCGCGAAGGACTGGTTGGCCGAGGTCGCCATTTCGGAGACGGCCATCGTCAGCATGACGGGCAAGTCGGCGCCGCCAAATTCGGCCGGCGCGCTGAGGCCGCCCCAGCCGGCTTCGCAATAGGCTTGGTAGGCTTCCTTGAGTCCTTTCGGCGTGCGCACGACACCGTTCTCGAAATGACAACCTTCCTCGTCGCCGGATCGGTTGATGGGCTGCAGTACCTCTTCGCAGAACTTCGCCGCGTTGTTCAATACGTCGTCCACAAGGTCGGACGAAAGTTCCGCGAAGCCGGGCAGGTCCTTCTGTTTCTCGAGTTCGAACAGTTCGTGGAAAAGGAAGCGGTAGTCGTCCAGCGGCGCGCGGTAGATCGGCATGTCGCAGTCCCAAATCGATGCCGCGCCAGTCTACCCAAGCCATGACGGGGGTGTCATCGCTTCCCCAAGGGGAAGCGGCCCGGTTGCCCGAGCCACTTCCCGACCGTCGTTACGTCAATTCAGCGCAGAAATTCAGCGCAGATCCGCCCGCCGCGGGGGGGTCGTAGACTTCAGCGACATCTCCCCGATGCCGCCCGATATGTTCAGGCCGGTGTTACCTTCGACGCTGACAGGCTGCAACGCGATGGATTTGTCGAATCCGCCGATCAAGGCATTGGCGCCCACGCCCACGCCGATCGTGGCGCTCGCCGTCGCGCCGCCGTAGTCGCCCTCGAGGGCGCCGGAGCGCATGTCCGAAGTCGGCGCGATCACATCCCACACCAGCGTGCCGCCGGAGGTGTAACCGATATCGACACCAAGCTTGGAGATATTGCCTTTGTAGTAGTCCGGGCCGCGGTTCCTGGGCTTGTAGTTGCAGTCCATGCCCTTCGAGGAGCCGACCAAATATCCCCACCCGCTATGCACATGGCAGGTGAGCATTCCGACTTTGACACCGTGGGGTGCGGCCGTTGCCGGTTCGCACAGGCTCATCGCGCCGATCGATACGGCGCTCAAGAGCAAGCAGAGTCTCTTCGTCATGTATCACCTCTTGCTGTTTGCCCACACCATGCACGAAGCAAGCGGCGGGCTTGGCGGGAAACGGTCAGCCCAAGAAGTGGTGCCGTGACAAAATATCGTCGGTCTTAACCCTAAAGCCGCGATGCGATCTAACGCATTGCTTTAGCGGCCGATCAGATGAGATCGCGCAGGGTCACGTTGACGGTGTAATATTTATTGCCGCGCAGGATTCTGAACGTGACCACCGTGCCGGGCGGATCGTTCCGCAGGCGCTGTCTCAAATCGTAGATGTGCATCGAGTCCGCGGGCTGCCCGTCCACCGTGACGATCAGGTCATCGATCTTGAGTCCGGCCTCGTCCGCAGGCGCCGTCCTGGTGACGTCGACGATCTTGAATCCGGGCCCGGATTGGATGATCCACATGCCCGCGCGATCGAAGGTATCCGTGTCTGCGACGGGTTGCGGCAGCGGCTTCAGGTAGAGAAGCTGATTGTAGTAGTCGAAGGTAACGACAAAGCGTTTCAAGATGCCGGCGCCGACGTTGCCCGAGTACTCGTCGCCCGCAAACACGCCTTTACCGTCAGTGGACAGCGAAGCTACGAAGTCGTCGATCTCGACGTCGCCGAGCGTCATCGCGGCGCCGCGCGTGACATAGGCGCGCGAGGGGCCGCCGACGCCCCAGCCATCCACGGCATCGACGCCCTTGGGATGCGTGGCCCGCAGGTGATTGGCCTCGGCGAACGGCTTGGTGACCGTCAGTTCGGCGCGCGAGCCGGTGTCGATGTCGAATTTCGCCGGAATGCCCTCGAACGTGCCCATCACCTCGGGAACGTGCTCGTTGAACACGAATTTGACCGGCGTACCCGCATTCTTCGGATTGAATCGCTTGGGATCGATCAGCGTGAGGGTGTGCGCCCCGTAATCGATGCGGGTCACGAACCGGCGGAAGGTCTCGTAACCCACCATTCCCGGCATCGGAATTCCCTCGATATCCCCCAGTTTGTCGAGCGGAAACACGATGAAGATCTGGTTCTTCACCGACGCTTGGCCCACTTCGAGCTGCATGCCGTTGACGAGCCCGCCTTCCACCGCGCCTTCGCCCGCGCCCGTCCCTGCAAGCTGGCCTTCGACCTTGAGGCCGAGTTCCTTGGCAAGCGGCGGCGCGATGATGTTGTGGCCGCCCGTATCGAAGATGAACTGGAACGGGCCTTTGCCGTTCACTTTCGCATTGCCGTAGATGTGATTGTTGATGATCTGGATGGGCAGCGTGGTCTCGGCTGCTCCGCCGGCAATGGAGAAGTCGCTGACGACGACCTTCGGCATCGCATAGGCCGAATCCGGCTTCGCACCTTCGAACCGCACGCTCGCGACGGCGATCGTGTCGATAAACTTCTCGCCCAGGCCCCGGTCGATGGTGATTTTGTGCGGAATCATCACGCCGTCTTCGGAGCCGTAGTCGAAATTCAGCGTGATGACGGTCTGCGAGCCCTGGTGCTCGATGGTCTTGGCAAGAAGATGCGTCCGCGTGTCGAACCATGCCTCGAACGGTTCGCCGCCCTGCGGCGCGACCGTAAGGATGTCGTACCGGCCCGCGGAATCGGTTTTCTCGCCGTCATTCGCGATCGTCGCGCCGCCATTGCCGGGCAGCCACCACTTGTTCGCAGTGCGATAGGCGTCGTTGATCGCCAGCGCCACTGCGTCGCCGCCTTGCTGCTTCGTGATGGTGCCGGAGCTGTCCTTTTGCCAGGGCGTCACGCCGTCGAAGCCGCTCGCGCCCGCGGCCGGCCCGACCTTGTATTCGGCGACCGAACGGCCCGTCTTCAGATCGCTGACGGAGTGCGTCGTGCCGGTGAGTCCTTGGCCGCTGTAGTCGGCATCGACGACCATGGTCGTTTTGCGGTCCCAGGCTTGGCCTCCCATGGCGGTCTTGTTTGCGGCAAGAATCTCGCTAATGGACGGTGCGGCCAAGGCAGAGGTGCTCACGGCCACGAGCACGGCAAGGATGGCGGCGGATGTACGCATGGCTGTCCCCCTCTGGACACGACCGATGTAAGTTCGCGGGCTTGGAAGGACAAGATGCGGCGCATTCACGAAATGCTTATCAGCTTGGCGTTGGCCGCGATGGTCTCAGGTGGCCATGCCATTGCAGCGCCGCAACGTGTTGTATCGACGTTTCTTTGCACCGACGAGTACGTCTTCCGGCTGGTGCCGCCGAAACACATCGCAGCGCTGTCCTACGAGGCCGTGGATCGCCGCCCGGTGGTATCGACCATCGCCGACGCGGCAAAGGATATGCCGGTGATACGGCCGTCTACGGAGACGGTATTGGCGCTGAAGCCCGATCTTGTCGTCCTGTATGCCGGCACCAACCCGCGCCTGCACGTTAATCTCAAGAGCCTGGGCATCCCCGTACTCGACGTGCCCTGGGCGAACAACCTGAAGGATGTGCGCGCGGTGACCGCGATGCTCGGCGACAAGCTCGGCGCATCCGAAAAGGCGCGTGCGCTGCTTGCCGACATGGACCGGAAAATCGCGGCGGCGAAGGCGGCGGCACCGCATCCGCCGGTGGGCGCGATCCTTTACGAGCCGCAGGGCTATGCCAACGTGCAGGGCGTCACCGAAGACGTCATGAGGATTGCCGGTATCGTCGACGTCGCGCCGCCCGGCGCGATGACGCGCACCGGACAATTGCCGGTGGAAGCCGTGATCGCCGCGGCCCCCGAACTTCTGATTCTGGGCGGAGAGGCACGCTCCGGCACCGCACGGGCCTACGCGGTTCTGCATCACCCCGCGTTGCGCGCCTTGAATGGCCGCACCACGATGGCGTTCGCGAATCTGACGCCCTTGTTGTGCCCGGGGCCGTGGTCGCTCGACAGCGCGCAAACCTTGGGCGATCTCGCCAGAAAAGCGCGCGCCCTTGCGCGGAAGAGGACCCCGAACTAAGACTCCCTCGCGCATCGGTCAAAGGGAACGCGGGTGAGACTCCCGCGGCTGCCCCCGCAACTGTCAGCGGCGTAACGCGCCGGCCACTGGGCAACCGGGAAGGCCTCCGCATCACGAGCCGCGAAGCCAGGAAACCTGCCGAGGCGCGTCGTCCATCCGGTGGCCGGGGTGTGCCACGGGAGTCCGTGACCCACGGCAGCGGCGACGGAAGGGCCGCGTATGGACGCAACGGTTATCACCTTCGAGACGGCCGGCTTGGCACGCGGCACGCGCGTGACGATTGCGCTTGGCGTCATCGCGCTCGGGTTCGGCGTCTGGTCGTTTCTGTTGGGGCCGACGGAGATCCCCGCGCGGGCGCTGTTCGCCGGATTGTTCGACGGACACGGCGCGGCCGGAATCGTGGCGCAACAGATCCGCTTTCCGCGTGCCGTGCTGGCGCTGTTGATCGGTGCGGCGCTCGGCGGCAGCGGCGCGGCGTTGCAGGGCTTGTTCTGCAATCCCTTGGCCGAGCCGGGCGTCACGGGCGTGACGTCAAGCGCGGGACTCGGCGCGGTGGTGGCGCTCTATTTCGGGGCGGCAGCAGTCCATCCCTTCGCCTTGCCGGCGATGGCGGTCGCGGGCGCCCTGGCCTGCGCGGCCGTTCTGTATCTGCTCTCGCGCAGCGGCGCGGGAATGGTGGCGCTGATCCTCGCAGGCGTCGCCATCGCGAGTTTTGCCACGGCATTGACGGCGCTGGCGCTGTCGTTCTCGCCCAACCCCTACGCCATGAGCGAAATCGTGCTGTGGATGATGGGCTCGATCAAGGATCGGACGTTAAGCGATGTTGCCTATGCCTTTCCGCTGATCGCGGCGGGCATCGCGCTGCTGCTGAGCACCGCGCGCGGGCTCGACGCGCTGTCGCTCGGCGAAGACGCGGCGCGCAGCCTCGGCATCAATCTGGCAGGCGTGCGCGGACGCGTGGTGCTGGGCGTGGCGCTGGCGACCGGAGCGGCCACCGCGGCCGCCGGTGCGGTGAGCTTCGTGGGCTTGGTCGTGCCGCATCTGCTGCGGCCGTTTTACGGTCACCAGCCGGCACGGATCATCCTGCCCTCGGCCCTGGGAGGCGCCGCGCTTGTCACCGTCGCCGATGTGGGCCTGCGCCTGATTGCGCCGGACGGACAACTCCTGCTCGGCGTCGTCACCGCCCTCCTGGGCGCACCGTTCTTCCTCTGGCTGATCGTGAAGATGAGGCGCCAGTCATGAACGCGGTCGTCCTGGATCAGGTGTCGGTGCGTTTCGGAGCGCGCAAGGCGCTCGATGGCGTTTCGGCAACGCTCTCCGCCGGGTGCGTGACGGGAATCGTCGGCCCCAACGGCGCTGGCAAAACGACGCTGCTGCGCGCCGCACTCGGTCTGCAGCCGTTGGCGGGCGGTTCGATTCGGATTCTGGACAGGTCTCTGCCGGCGTGGTCGCGCGCGGACCTGGCCAAGGCCGCCGCCTATCTGCCGCAGGGCGGCGAGGCGCGATGGCCGATGCTGGCCCACGATGTCGTGCTCTTGGGGCGATTGCCGCATCGCGGTCTGCTCGGAGCGCCGGACGTCCGTGACAGGAGTGCGGCGGCGGATGCTTTGGCACGCTGCGATGCCGGGGAGTTTGCCGCCCGGCGGATGGACGAGCTTTCGGCGGGTGAACGGGCACGCGTGCTGTTCGCGCGGGCATTGGCAACCGGCGCGGCGATTTTGTTTGCCGACGAGCCGGCTGCCTTTTTGGATCCGGCCCATCAGTTGCGGCTGATGGAACTCATGCGCGAGGAGGCACGGCGCGGTTCGGCCGTCGCCGTGACGCTGCACGACCTTTCGCTCGCAGCGCGCCATTGCGACGAGATCCTGGTGTTGCACGAAGGCGCGCTCACCGCGTGCGGCGTTCCCGCCGACGCACTGTCCGACGCCACGCTCGCCCGCGTGTTCCAGGTCGCGCGAACCGACGGTCTCGGCGCGCTGCGGCGATTGTGACCGCGATTATGACTGCAATTATGACTGCAATTATGACTCTGGCGAGAGACTGGCTATGATGATGCTTCTTCATCGGGGGAAAGAAGAGGCATGAGCAACTCCATCAAGCTGTCGAAACCGAACCGTCCGCTGTTTATCTGGATAGTAACCGCCGTGAACATCATCTTCGCGGTGATCCTCTTGGCGACGAGCTTCAAGGGACGGCAGTGGGGCATTCCCGCGGCGCAGATTGCGTTCTGGGCGCTTTTGGGCCTCGGCATCTGCGTCTCGACGCTGCTGACTTGGTTTGGCAGTCGCTACGGGCGCAACGCGATGCTGGCGCTCATCACGATCTATCTCGGATTGGTGTTGCTTCAGAGCGTGCAGGGCATCACGTGGGCCGCGAACTCGACTCATGGCGACGGATACATGATCCGCGTGGTCGGCCGGGCGGTTTTCGCGGTCTTATGGCTGATCGCAAACTATTGGCTCCTGCTCGGCAGGCGCGCGCGGATATTCTTTGCATGAAACAGCCTCTCAACGTCGCGGTGATCGGTTACGGTATGGGCGGACGCGTGTTCCATGCCCCGCCGGTGTCGCGAACGGAGGGCCTGCAACTCGCCGCAATCGTCTCCACGCGCAAGGCGGAGATTGCCAGGGATCACCCCGGCGTGACGGTGCTGACTTCGCCCGACGCCGTGTTCGACGACCCGACCATCGATCTCGTTGTGGTTTCCACGCCCAACGCCGCCCATTTCGATCTCGCCTCGCGGGCGCTGGCCCGCGGCAAGCATGTGGTGGTCGATAAGCCTTTCACCACCAACGCGAAGGATGCCCGCGCGCTGGCACGCCGCGCCGAAGCGGCCGGAAAGCTGCTTGCCGTCTTTCATAATTTCCGCTGGTATTCGGACTACATCGCCCTCAAGCACCTGATCGACGACGGCACCTTGGGCGAGATCAAGTATTTCGAATCGCATTTCGACCGTTACGCGCCGCAGGTGCCGGACGCCTGGCGCGAGACGCCCGGCCCGGCCGGCGGGATGTGGTGGGACCTGGGGCCGCACCTCGTCGATCAGGCCCTGCAGTTGTTCGGCAAGCCGCGCGCCGTGATGGCCGACATGGCGATCCAGCGCGAAGGTGGTGCCGCCGTCGACTTTTTCCACGTGCTGCTGCGCTACGACAGTCTGCGGGTCGTGCTGACGAGTTGTCTTGTCGCTCCGGCGGACGATTTGCGCTTTGTCGTGCACGGCACGAAGGCAAGCTTCATCAAGCACGGCATCGACTGCCGCAACGGTCCCGATCCGCACCCCGGTACGCTGGTCATGGGCGACGGTGTGACCAAAGAAGCGCCGACATTCCGTGCCGACGATCGCGGTTTCTATGCCGCCGTGCGCGATGCCATCGCCGGAATATCCTCCAACCCGGTGCCCCCCGAACAGGCGATCGCCGTGATGGATTTGCTGGAGCTTGCGGACCGCAGCGCCGAGGAACGGTGCGAACTCGACGTGCCGGCTTAGCCATGGCGCCGATAAACGTCGCGCTGATCGGATACGGGCTGGCGGGGAGGGTGTTTCACGCGCCGCTGATCGCCGCCGTGGACGGCCTGACGCTGGCGGCCGTTGTGTCGAGCCGCGAGGAGGAAATTCGTAAAACATATCCTTCGGTCGCCGTGCTGAGAAACCCGCAGCAGGCATTCGCCGATCCTTCCATCGGCCTCGTGGTCGTGGCCGCGCCCAACGACTCTCACTTCGATCTGGCGGCCGCCGCATTGGCGCACGGAAAGCACGTCGTCATCGACAAGCCGTTCGCGCTCACGAGCGCCCAAGCGCGCGACCTAATCCGCCGCGCCACCGGGCGGGTGCTTTCGGTTTTCCACAACCGGCGGTGGGACTCGGACTTTTTGACATTGAAGCGGTTGTTCTGTGACGGCGCGCTCGGCGAGGTGGTCTACTTCGAATCGCATTTCGACCGCTTCCGTCCCGAGGCGACACAGCGTTGGCGCGAACGGGCCGGGCCCGCGACAGGAAGCTGGTACGATCTCGGATCACATCTTCTCGATCAGGCCGTGGAATTGTTCGGCCGGCCCCGGGCGATCGCGGCCGATCTGGCGGCACGCCGCGACGGTGCGGTCACGACCGATTATTTCCACGTCGTGTTACGGTATGAACATCTTCGCGTCGTGCTGGCGGGCGATTCCCTTGCTCCGGCCGACGATGTGCGGTTCATCGTGCATGGCACCGGCGCCAGCTACATCAAGCACGGCCTCGATACGCAGGAGCCTTATCTCAATTCGGGCGGCAAGCCGGGCGATGCGGCATACGGGATCGATCCGCGCCCCGGCTACCTTGTCCTTCCCGGTGGAACCGAGCGGCCCGTGACGGCCCTGCGCGGCGACTATGGCGCGTATTATCGAGGACTACGCGACACGCTCGCGGGCACTGCTCCCGTCCCCGTTCCGGCGCGCGAGGCACTCGCAGTGATGGAATTACTCGAGGCGGGAGGGATGAGCTCGGCGCAAAGGCGCGAAATCGTCGTTTGAGGTTGCGCGCCGAAGCCGCGTCCAACTTGCGGCCGGAACCGCGTATGATCCGCCGCAAAGCCAAAGGTCGTCGTCGTGACAATGATGCTGAAGAAGGGGCGGCCTCTCGTCGTCGCCGGACTCCCGAGCGAGGTTGCGCACCTCGGAAATTGGGAGGCCGTGCGCGCCTTTCTCGAAGTCGCGCGCACCGGCAGTTTCCGCGCGGCATCGCAGACGCTGCATTTGTCGGTCAATACGCTGCGCCGCCATATCGAGGATTTCGAAAAGGAGACGCAGACCAAGCTGTTCACACGTCACGCGGACGGCGTGCGGCTGACGTGCGAAGCCGAAGGTCTCGTCGCCGCGGCGCAACGAATGGAACTCGCGTCGTTCGACATGGTTCGCTCGCGGGCGCCCGACCCATCCGTGCGCGGAGAAGTGCGTCTCAGCGTCACAGAGGGTCTCGGCTCCTTCTGGGTCGCTCCACAAATGGTAGAATTTCAGCGCAAATACCCGGATATATTAATCGACTTGCAGTGCTCGATGCGGCCCGCCGACGTGCTGCGGCTGGAGTCCGATATCGGCATCCAGATCGTTCGCCCGGCCGACAACGACCTGCGCATGGTGAAACTGGGCCGCATGCACACCATGCCGTTCGCCTCACGCGAGTATCTGGCGCACCACGGCCGGCCGAAGGACTTCCGCGAAATGTCCGGGCACAAACTGGTATTACAAGTGTCTGAACAACCTGATTTGCTGGCTTTTGAGCGGGTTTTCCCAGGAATTTCCCAAGTCGGCTTTGTCTCGATCCGAACGAATACGAGCAGCGCGCATTTCTGGGCGGTCCTGAACGGGGCCGGAATCGGCATTTTGCCGACCTATATCGCACCCATGCGACTGGTCGAGCCGATCGACATGAACATGCGGTTTGCGCACGATATCCTGCTGACCTACCACCCGGATTTGGCGAAAATTCCACGCGTTCGCCTTGTGATAGACTGGCTGGTGGAAGCGTTTTCGCCGAAACGATATCCGTGGTTTTGCGATGATTTCATCCATCCACAGGACTTGCCCGATGATGTAGACGGATTAAGTTTGGTTGCCCCACAAAAAGGGAATTAATGTGCTCGATAAGAACAACAATTTGCGCACCGAAAACGAGAGACCGATGAAATCCGCTCAGGGAACGGGCCCGACAGACCGACGCAAACGTTCGCGATTGCTCGACGCCGAAGTCGGCCAATCGATCCGGCTATATCGAAAAAACGCGAAGATGACGTTGCAGGGTCTCGCCGACCGGCTGGGTATCGCCTATCAGCAGGTTCAGAAATACGAAACCGGCGTAAACCGCGTGGGTGCAGGCCGGTTGATGGAAATCGCCGAGATCCTGAATATCCCTGTGGCGAGTTTCTTTGAGACGCCGCGCGGTCGCTTGGACGAGGCTGCAACCGCAGCCGGAACCGCGCCCGACCCCGAAACGGCGCTGCTGGGCCGGCAACTCCTGGTGTCTTTCCTGAGGATCAAAGATCCGCAAAAAAGACGTGCGGCGCTCGCCTACATCCGCTCGCTGGCCGAGCAGGAATAGCGGAGGCCGAGTGCAGGTTAGTGTTCCGTAGGCGGAACGCCCTGCATGAAAATTCCATACACGGGGAACAACCTTGCTCGGGTTATCCTGTCCGGGCGATGTTGCGAGCTTGTATGCCTTGAGTTCATATCCGCGCACGACCGGCTTCAGGCGAGGTGTCGAGCCTCGCGGGCGTTGTCGTGAGCATGCGATCCCGGCCATGCAGGAGCTGCATGAAATTGCGGCCGTGATCGGCCTCTGTATAGGCGAGCTGGTGGCGGCAGGGTACCGCGAGACTGCGGCCCTGCTGTCCATCGCGGAGTTCGACCTCAAGGCCCGCTTGAGCGGGTTCTCCGACAGCGAACTGGCGGCGATCGCGGCTCTTGCCGGCGCCAAAGAAATACGCCGCGAATCTCAGACCGACTGCTAAAACAAGCCGGGCTGGTCGCTCCGCGGCTTGGACGGCGGCTTCGTTGCGGCCCGCATGTCGAGATCGCGGTCCGACGGACGCAGCAGCGACTTCAGCTCATCGGTCGACGCGGCCTCCTCGCCCAGCCACTTGGCCCAATTTACGTCCTCGACCAGCGCGGGCATGCGGCCGGTGATCGTCGCGATCAGGGGATTGGGCGGCACCGTCACCATGGCGAAGCTCAACAGCGATGCACCCTGACGCTCGGTCCAGCGTTCCCAAATCACGGCAATGGCCACCGGTTTGCCGTCGCGCGGCGTCAGCACATGCTGTTCGGTTTTGGTCGGCGTGATCTCGCGGCCTTCGTTGAAGGTGGTGGCGACGACCAGTCCGCGGCGACTGAGGAACGCGTCACGGAAAGTCGGCTTGGTGTCGAGCGACTCCGCGCGAGCGTGGATGTGCGGCCGGATCGCGGTGGGATCCTTGGTGCCGGGCGGCACCAAGCCCCAGCGCATGCGGACGGACTTGCGGCGGCCTCGATCGTCGCGCACGATGACGTTGGCGAAGCGCATCGGCGTGACGGTTTCGACGGCGCCGCCTGCCGTCGATGCCTGAAGATCGGCGAGTACGGTCAACTCGCTCCAGCACATCATCTGTGTGAACTTCCCACACATGGGCGATTCCGGCGAATGCTGGCGACCCCGGCGTGACTCGAACACGCGACCCTCAGTTTAGGAAACTGATGCTCTATCCTGCTGAGCTACGGGGTCAAATTGACAAACTTCAATTATCTCAACCTGTTAGCAACGCTCCACAAGGTCCGTCCTGACTGTGGCCCGACCTGGTGTGGAAGTCCGGTGTGGAAGTTCGGAGCGGCGATCGCCGGGTGATGGGTGGCCTGCTCGGCCGCCCGGCCTACCGCTTCGTCGGCCACGGCGATGTAGCGCTGGGTGGTCGTAAAATCCTTATGCCGCGCCATGGCCTGTACCAACCGTCCGCTCTGCACCGTCATCGCCATGCGGGTAATATAGGCTGCGCGCAGATCATGCCAGCGCCATTTCTGGCCCGTCTCGGCCGCGATCGTGCGCATCGCCGTCGCCCACGCCTTCTTGGGGCTTCGTAGAGGCTGCCAGGCGCCCGTCTTTCCACGCC
>Ga0187810_10000566_pt1 | contig 13987 bp, 9 predicted proteins | sample NC_wetland_sal_i_9_FD_132963 | JGI IMG/M metagenome (GOLD analysis project Ga0187810, IMG submission 132963) | Wetland sediment microbial communities from Neuse River Estuary, North Carolina, USA - ASW_5 | ecosystem: Environmental > Aquatic > Freshwater > Wetlands > Sediment | place: USA: North...
CCAGCCGGCGCAGGCCGGATGCGCGCGGCAGCCTTTGCGCCGAAATACGTCAGGGGGAATTTGGACTCGGCGGTGAGATAAAAACTCCGCGCATGCGAAATATTTCCAGCGTGCTCGTAAAAGCGCCCGAGCCAGAACAACGCATCGGGAATGTAAGCGGCCGTCGGATATTTCTGCACATAGGATTCGAGCAGCGTGCCGGCCTCCGGCTTGCGCTCGAGGTACGCGGTCCAGGCGATGCGCCACGTTGCCCCCTGCGCGTTCTTGCTGTCCGGAAAGGAATCGAGCATCCGCCGGTAGTACGACGCGGCCCGATCGCGATCCTGAATGACTACATAGAAATTGCCCGTTGCAAACAGAGCGTCTGCGGTCCACGTGCTCTGCGGGTATTTTCTGACGAGCTCCTCGACGTCTTCGAGCATGTCGCCTTCATAGGTCTGCGACCAGTGCGCTTGCGAGATCGCATAAAGGCGCTCGGCGTCGAGATCTGGATCGGTGAGCGGAAGCGAGATTAGAAGGTCCGGCTTTCCTCCCGTTTGAACGTCGCATTCCGCGACGCGGAGCGAGGCAAGTTCATGATCGTGGCTCGATACATTCGGGAGCAAATCGGAATACGCGGCGCGGGCGTCGGGCCAGCGGTGAGCCTGGTAGAGAGCCTCCGCGCGTGCGAGTTGCGTCAGTAGCGGCATGCCGGGAAAGGATTCGCCGAGGGCAAGCTTGATCCACGGGATTTTGTCCCCTGCGGCTTTTGCTTCATCGGACAGTGGAAAGCGATAGTAAACATCCAGATAGTCGGTCGCGGCCGCGAGAGGCTTCTCGCTGCGGGCCTGCGCGAGTTTTTCGCGCGCCTGGGCGCGCAGAAGCAGCAAGGCCGGCTTCGACGTCGTCGCAGGATAAGCGTCGAGCGCCGCTGCTGCATCTTCCGGCTTGCCTAGATCGAGCGCGGTTTGGGCGAGCGACGTCACGGAATCTTCTGACATCACGCTGGTTGGATAATCGCGGCGAAATTTCTCCATCTCATCGAGCGCTTCTGCTTTGCGGTCCAGTGAGATCAGCGTTTGGGCGTGCCAATAGGAGACGTATTCATGCAAGAGCTCTTCGCCATCGGCCTTTTCAAGCCAGGTGAGCGCGGATTCAAATTCTTTGCGATTGAAATCGTAACAGCCGAGCGCCAGCGCGGCGCGTTCGCCCAGCTCATTTTTGGCGTTCCTTTTTGCAAACGTCGAGAGCTTTGCATAATTGGCGTCGCTCGGCGTGTCGCGGAGGGCGTGCGACAACCGCGTGAGTTCGGCTTCCGAAGGCTTTGACGCCGATGCGCCGGGGGAGGATTTCTGCGCGGGGTTCGGTTGAGATTTCGAAGGCGTTTGCGCGCGCGCGGGAACCAATGGGATGAGTAGGAGGGCGACCGATGCAGCGCAGACACGGATTGCTTTGCGCGCAGCGACGCGCGCGACGTCCCGACCAATCACGCGCACGCTATCGCCGAAAAGCGGGGGAAGGATAGGGATATTCGCCGAGGGCCGCCGGATCTCCTCCGGCCAGAATCTCCACCATCCAGTCGTAAAAATAATCCACCGGATGGGTGAGAATCGGTTGGAACCGCCTGTCGTATTCTTTGTGAGCCTTCTCAATGTCGTCCCGCAATCTTACACACAAATCCTTGTTCTTGCGCCCGAGTTGAACGTCATCGGGGCGCAGCATTTGGATATCCTGCATCGAAACTTTCGCAACGCGGTAGGCGCGGCGGTGCAATTCCTGCTGGTCGGTCGGCAGGTTTTGAATGTTAAATGAGGGCTCCGCCGCCGGCGGAGGCAGCGCACCGGCGGGAGTTGCACCGGCGGTCTCCTGCAGCAGATTCATGGCGAGATCCAACGACGAATCGGCAGGAGGAGGTGGCGGCGCAAACGGCGTCTCGGGGCGCGCCGGCACCGATGGCTCGAGAACGCTCGCCGGTTCGGAAGCCGGTTCGGAATCGCGACGGAAAACCGGAGGTTCAGACGAAGAAGGATGCGCGGCCTGCGGCAGATTGGACATTGGCGTCGGCAAGTTGGGCGCCGGACGCGCGGGCGCAGCGGGGGACTCCGGCCCGACTAGTGATGTGACGCGAATGGCTTCCTGCTCGAACGGGGACCGCATTCCGGACTGCATCGCCGCGGTCACAAACCTCGAGAGCACTTCGAGCGAAGCGGAAAGCGACGCGGCTGCGCTCTGCGCGCGAATCATCGGCGGCAATGCATTGGTCGGACGTGAGCTGGCGCAGGCGGCGACCAGATCGCTAATGGCCTGGTGAAGTTCTTCCGCCGTGCGCTGAATTTTTTCCAGGCTGTCGCGCAGGGTTCTGGAAACCGCCTGCTCCATGTTTTGCGAGTCCGTCGCCATGCCCGGCGCCTCCGCCTGTGGCCCTGCTTGATTATCGGGACGTGCCCAAACCGTTGTCAACACCGACGATGCGCCGCGTTGCCTGGCGCACGCACCGGGACGACGATGGCCGCTCACTTTCCCTGCTATGATTTAAGGTCGGCAGGCCGTCCCGGTGTGACAAAGGTGATTGAAGATTATCGGAGGAAAGCGTGACGAAAGCACGCGCGACGCTGTTGAACAGCGAGACCGTATATCACGGAAGCGTCTTCGACGTGCGACGCGATGCCATCATCGAACCTTCGGGAATTCGCGCGACGCGCGACGTCGTCATTCATCCTGGCTCGGTCGTCGTGCTGCCGGTTTTCCCTGATGGCCGCGTGCTTCTGATCCGCCAGTTTCGGTATTCGGCCGGAGGTTACTTGTGGGAATTGGTCGCGGGCCGCATCGACTCGGGCGAGACTCCGCTCTCGGCCGCGCGGCGCGAATTGCTCGAGGAAACCGGCTATACGGCCCGGCGAATTCGGAAGATGCTGGAGGTCTTTCCCACGCCCGGCTTTGTGAGCGAGCGCATGTGGATTTTTGCCGCGGCACAGCTTTCCGCCGGAGCGGCGCATCCGGAAGAGGATGAGAAGATCGAGCCGCGCGCGTTCACGCTCGCACAGGTGGACTCGATGATTCGCCGCGGCATTTTGCGCGATGCGAAATCCATCGCGGGTCTTCTTTACTTCATGCGTTATTTGTCCCCCAAGAAATAGCGAAGATGAGGATCGCCGCACGTGGAATGCAGCTCGGCCCCTTGCACCGGCAGTTGACACAATAATTTCGTTTGATAAACTCCCTGCAGTTTGCTCCCTGTGGCGGGCTGGGTATCGCCAGGTGCCCGGACAATTCGACGGTCGTGCGAACAAGACTGCAAGAGCGGAGGTACGACTCGCGTGACCGGAAAAGTAAAGTGGTTCAATAACTCCAAAGGTTATGGGTTCATCGGACGGGACGAGGGTGCCGACGTGTTCGTGCATTATTCGGCGATCAACGGTGACGGTTACCGGAGTCTCCAGGAAGGCGACACGGTGGAGTTCGAAATCGTGCAAGGACAGAAAGGGCCGCAAGCCGCCAACGTCGTCAAGGTTCCCTAAATTTTCCTCTTCGGAGCGAAACGAGCCGGCCGTTTCCGCGCACGCGGAAAGTCCGGGGGAGGCTGGCTTGTTTCCAGGCGCAAAAAAAGTTTTCGGCGCCGTTTTCAAAAACATATTCTTCTGCATCTTTGCTTGAAACGCGAACGCGATGGGAATAGGATTCCGCCTGTGGTGTGTACCTGAACAAATTTTTACAACAGAAAGGCGGACATGAGCGTTCGAGATTTTATCCGTCACCACTACCGCCACTTCAACGCAGCCGTCGTCGTGGACGCCGCGGAAGCGTACATGGCGCATCTTGCGCGAGGCGGAAAAATGTTTGTGACGCTCGCCGGGGCCATGAGCACGGCGGAGCTGGGACTCTCGCTCGCGGAGATGATCCGGCAAGGAAAAGTGCACGGCATCTGTTCGACCGGCGCGAACCTGGAGGAGGACATTTTCAACCTGGTGGCGCACGATCATTACAAGCGCGTGCCCAACTACCGCAACTTGAGCGATCAGGAGGAAGTGGCGCTGCGCGATCGCGGAATGAACCGCGTCACCGACACGTGCATTCCGGAAGAAGAAGCCATGCGGCGAATCGAGCGCCAGATTCTGAAGCTCTGGCAGCGCGCGGACAAGCAAAAAGAGCGGTTCTTTCCTTATGAATATATGTACCAGCTCATCCGTGAATGCCACATCAAGGAGTTTTTCCAGATCGATCCGAAGGATTCCTGGGTCATCGCGGCGAGCGAAAAGAATTTGCCGATCTTCACCCCGGGCTGGGAGGATTCGACGCTTGGAAATATTTTTGTCGCCAACGTGGTCCGCGGCGACGTGTCGAGCTTCCAGGTCGTGAAATCCGGCGTCGAACAGATGGCGCTGCTGATCGACTGGTACCGCAAAACGTCGAAGGAAGCCTCGATTGGATTCTTCCAGATCGGCGGCGGCATCGCCGGCGATTTTCCGATCTGCGTGGTGCCGCTGATTACACAGGACCTGCGCGAAAAGTGCCGGCTGTGGGGCTATTTCTGCCAGATTTCCGACAGCACGACTTCGTACGGATCCTACAGCGGCGCGGTGCCGAACGAAAAAATCACCTGGGGCAAGCTCGAGGCTTCCACCCCGCGCTTCGTCATCGAGTCCGACGCTTCCATTGTCGCGCCGCTGATGTTTGCTTATATCCTAGGACAATAGCCGGCTGAGAAAACTCGAATGGAGAACCGCGAAGTCGCCCGCATCCTGCGCGAGACCGCGCAACTGCTCGAGATTGACGGCGCCATGATCGGGCGCTACCGCAGCTACGAGCGCGCGGCGCAACTTCTCGATTCCCTTCCCGAGTCCATCGAAGAGCTAGCCGCGGACCGCGAAAAGCTTACCGCTCTGCCCGGAATCGGCGAGGGCATGGCCGACCACATCGGCGAAATTCTCAAGACGGGCGATTATGTCCTGCGCAAGAAGCTTCTGAAAAAGTATCCGGCGACGCTGCTCGACCTGCTCACGCTGCAATCGCTCGGTCCGAAAAAGGTCGCAGTGCTCTGGAAAATCTTTAAGGCCGGGACGGTCGAGCAAGTGGAAAAGCTCGCCCGGGAAGGCAAGCTTCGCGACCTGGCCGGATTTGGCGAAAAGAGCGAGCAGAATATCCTCAAAGCCGTCGAGGTCTTCAAAAAGTCCGCGGGGCGCTTTCACATCGACGTCGCAGACGAGGAAGCGCGCAAGCTAGTGAGTTACATTCTTGCATTCGGCAAGCATGTCGAGAGCGTGACACCGGCCGGATCGCTGCGCCGCGGGAAGGAAACAGTCGGCGACCTCGATCTACTCGTGACCCTCGCGCCGGGGCGGCATTCGGCTAAGGACGTGGAAGCCATCGCCAAACATATTCTCGAGTTTTCGGAAATTGACCAGACTTTGGCGCACGGCGAAAACAAGGTGAGCTTCTTGCTGAAGAACGGGTTGCAGGTGGATGTGCGGCTGCTCGAAAAAGAAAGCTTCGGCGCCGCGTTGCTCTATTTCACCGGCTCGAAGGAGCACAACGTTGCGCTGCGCGGCCGCGCCAACAAGATGGGCTATACGCTGAACGAGTACGCACTTGCAACCCTCAAGGGCGAAAGGCCCATCGCGCGCGCGTCCGAAGAGGAAATCTATGCGAAGCTCGGGCTCGACTTCATTCCGCCCGAATTGCGTGAGAACACGGGAGAAATCGACGCCGCCGCAGAGCATCGCCTGCCCCACCTGATCGAGGAGCGCGACATTCGAGGCGATTTGCAAATGCACACGACCGCAAGCGACGGCAAGAACTCCATCGAAGAGATGGCGCTCGCGGCAAAGGCACGCGGCTACGACTACATCGCGCTCACCGATCACAGCAAGGCCGTGACCGTCGCAAACGGTCTGGACGAGAAGCGCACGCTCGAACAAATCAAGAAAATTCACGCGGCTAATGCGAAGGGCTTGGGGATTCGAGTGCTCGCTGGAAGCGAGGTAGATATTTTGAAGGACGGCCGCCTCGATCTCGACGATGAAGTCCTGGCGCAACTCGACGTCGTCGTCTGCTCGATTCATTCCTACATGAACCTCGAGCGCGCGGAGATGACCGACCGCATGCTCGCCGCGATCGAGAATCCTTACACGCAGATCATTGCGCACCCCACCGGCCGCATTCTGTTGCGACGCGATTCGTTTGCGTACGACATGGAACGCATCCTCGATGCGGCGCAACAGCACGGTGTCGTTATGGAGTGCAACGCGGCGCCCGAACGGCTCGACTTGAAGGACACGAATCTGCGCATGGCCAAGGAACGCGGAGTGAAAATCGTCATCTCCACCGACGCACACACTACGCGCGGCCTGGATGCGATGCACTATGGCGTGCAGATGGCCCGGCGCGGCTGGCTGGAAAAGAAAGATGTCGTGAACACGCTGCCACTTGAGAAGCTGCTTGGTACGCTTCGGCAAAAAAAAGGCGCCGCGCCGCACGGTCACGCAACCCCGGCAAGAGCCGCCAGGGCCGCCGCGCGCTCAAGGTCCCACTGACGTAGCCCCGCCTCACGGGACCATTCCCCGCTGTGGAACGTCTAATCGCATGACGGAAACGAATCAGTTCGTCTAGGCGTATATACGACGATGCGCGGAGGCGACATGGGCACCCTCTGGCAGGACATCCGATACGGACTTCGCATGCTGGCGCGCAAGCCGGGCTTTACGGCGGTCGCCGTTCTGACCCTGGCACTCGGCATTGGCGCGAACTCCGCCATTTTCAGCGTCGTCTACGCCGTGCTGCTCAAGCCGTTGCCCTTCCGCAATCCAGACCAGCTCGTTCAGCTCTGGGAGACGGAAAGCGCGCAAGGAAGTTTCCCGATGACCGGCGCGGACTATCTCGATTGGCGGGCACAGAATCGCACGTTCTCCGATATGAGCGTCTACTCGTATCAAGAAAGTTTTAATGCCAGTGGTTCGGGCGAGGCCGAGCGCGTCGCAGCCGTGGAGACGCAATGGAATTATTTCGCGTTGTTGGGAGTGCAGCCTCTGCGCGGCCGCGGATTTGCCGCGGGGGAAGACCAGGCCGGGCAGAATCACGTCGCGCTGCTCAGCTACGGCTTCTGGCAGCGACACTTCGGCGGCCAGGCGTCCGCGATTAGCGGCACGTTACAGCTCAATGGCGAGCCGTACACGATCGTGGGGGTGATGCCTGCATGGTTCCGCATACCGGCGCCCGCGGATTTGTGGATTCCGATTGACATGACGCCCAAAAAGCTTGGCCCGCGCGGTGAACATCACCTGCGCGCGATCGGCCGAATCAAGGACGGCGTCACGGTGTCGCAAGCGCGCGCGGACCTGGTCACGTTTTCCGAACAGCTCGAGAAACAGTTTCCTGACTCGAACCACAAAGTCCACGCGGTCGTCGTGCCTCTGAAAGATCAGTTGATCGGCGACTCGCGCGAGCAGTTGTGGATTCTGTTCGGAGCCGTTGGGCTGGTCCTGCTCATCGCGTGCGCCAACGTGGCTAATCTGTTGCTCGCGCGCGCGACCGACCGCCGGCGCGAAGTCGCGCTGCGCACCGCGCTTGGCGCCGAGCACACGCGTCTGGTGCGCCAGATGCTGACCGAGAGCGTTCTGCTTTCCGTCATGGGCGCGATTCCGGGAATTGCCCTCGCGTACATCTGTGTTTCCATTTTGACTGCGTCGGAACGAGTCCCTTTTCCGCAGCCCAATCCGGTCGCTCTGAATCCCGTCGTGCTCGGATTCGCATTGCTGGTGAGCGTTATGGTTGGACTGCTATTCGGATTGGCGCCGGCGCTGCAATCCTCTCAGATCAATCTTACAGACGAACTGAAAACGGGAAGCAAGCTGGGCTTCACGGCCTCGAAGCGCCGCCGAGTGTTGCGCGACGTCCTGGTGGCATCTGAAATTGCGCTTTCGCTCGCGCTCCTTGCCGGGGCTGGGCTCCTTTTGCGCACATTCTCAAATCTTCGCGCGGTCAACGTCGGCGTTCACGCCGACAAGATCCTCACCGCGACCATCCTGCTTCCCCAAAGCAAATACTCGACCGCAGACCTGGAGAGAGTTTTCTACGGGCGGCTCGTGGATTTGCTTTCGAGCTCGCCCGGGATTCGTGCGGCGGCGGTCGCCACTGAGCTCCCGCTAATGGGCGGCAACAATGGTTACATTCAGATTCCGGGGAAAATTGACCAGAGCATGGAAGGGCCGCTGGTCGAATGGACTTCGATCACGCCCGACTATTTTCACGTGATGGGCATTCCGCTCCTCGCGGGCCGCGAATTCACCGCGACAGATCTAGACGAAGACGCTTCCGCCATGCACAAACTCGACGCCGCGGATAAGACCGGAAAGGCCGAGGAATTCCGGAAGAGCATCGAGTTCCCCGCCATCATCAACCGGACGATGGCGCGCAAATTCTGGTCCGAGCAAGACGCCATTGGGAAAGTCTTTCTGGACGGTGACGGGAATAAGGTTCGCATCGTGGGCGTCGTTGGCGACATCAAGCAATGGGGTCTTCGCCAGGCGCCAATCTCGCAAGCGTACTTTCCGCTGACCTGGGCGCTCTCCGGCCGCGGCTGGCCGATGAGTATCGCCGTGCAAAGCGCGGGCCGGCCGGAGGACGTGGCCGGGGCGGTGCGCAGCGCCGTGCAGTCTCTGGACAACAGCCTCGCCGTCTTTCAGGTGTCAACGATGGACAAAGTGATTTCCGATTCGCTCGGGGGGACAAGCGACCAAACGATGCTGCTCGGCGTGTTCGCAGGACTCGCTCTGCTTCTGGCCGCCATCGGGACCTACGGCGTGATGTCCTACCTGGTCACACAACGCACCAGCGAAATCGGAATCCGCATGGCCCTGGGAGCGGGACGCCGGCACGTCCTCTGGATGATCCTGCGCCAGGGATTGGCGCTCGCCGCGGTCGGAATCGGAGTCGGCTTAATCGGAACATTTCTTTCGACTCAACTGCTTTCCAGTTTCCTTTTTGGTGTGGAGCCAAACGACCCAGCCACGCTGGCCGCGGTGAGCGCCCTGATGGCCGCCGTGGCGATGCTGGCGTGCGCGATTCCCGCTCTGCGCGCCACGCGTGTGGACCCCCTAATTGCCTTGCGATATGAATAGCAGCGCGACCGCGCAAATGCGGGAACATTTGCTGAGGTCGAGTCGTATGTAGGGAAAGAAGCTCGAGTGGAGGTTTCAGGATGATTCGCCGCAAATTCGTTCTGTGCTGGACCGTCGCCGCCGCCGCGATTCTCACGATTTGTGCCGCGCCGACGCGCGCCGATGAATGGCACAAGACCTATCAGATTTCGACCAAGCCCGACCTGCGCGTCACCACCAATGACGCCAGGATTGAGATTACAACATCTGAGAGCAAGCAGATCGTCGCGCGCGTGGAGACGATGGGCTGGTCCATCGGCGACAACGGCGTGCGCATCAGCGAACAGCAGACCGGCGACCGGGTCGAGATTGATGTGCACATTCCCAATTTGCACTGGAGCTGGGGTCGCCGCTCAGTCGCCGTGCGGCTTGAGATTCCGCGCGAAGGCGCGCTCAACGTACGCACGGGCGACGGCAGCGTTTCGGTCACACCCTTCTCCGGCCAGGTGGACATTCACTCCGGCGATGGCAGCATCACGGCGAGCGGACTGAAGGGGGACATTCGGCTCGATACCGGCGATGGCCACATCACCGCCGACAGTCTTGACGGACGGCTGCTGGCCAGTTCCGGCGACGGCCGCATGGAACTCGACGGACGCTTTGACGCGCTCGAGGCGCGCACCTCCGACGGCAGCATCACCGCGCGAGTCCGCAACGGCTCAAAGATGAGCTCGGGCTGGTCGCTGCGCTCCGGCGACGGCAGCATCCGCGTGGCCCTGCCGCAGGATTTTCAGGCTGAACTCGAAGTCCACACAGGCGACGGCCGCATCGATTCCGAACTTCCCATCACCATGCAAGGTTCATGGAGCCGCAACGATCTGCATGGCACGCTGAATGGCGGCGGACCGGTCTTTTCGATTCACACAGGCGACGGCTCGATCCACCTCGAGCGAATGTAATATCGGAGCGCGATCGAATCGCGAAATCAGGCTCGCGCTCGATCAGAACTGAGCTGGTGTAATTCGGCCCGGCTTACGCGCAAGACGGTCTTGCCGCGCAAACCACTTTCCGCGTTGCAAAACCGCATCGAATCCCGCATGATACTCAACTTCGCGCGCGTTGCCGCGAGGACTGTGTTGCTCGCTCCGCTTCGACGCTCCGCACAATTGTTGCAAACAGGGGGAATCCGGAATGCGCAGGCCCGCAAGTATCGCACCGCCGAAAGGAAAACTCGGCGTCCTCACGGTGGGAATGGGCGCCGTGGCCACGACGTTTATAGCCGGCGTGGACCTGGTGCGTCGCGGGAAGGCGCGGCCGGTCGGCTCGCTCACGCAGCTCGGCACCATTCGCCTCGGCAAGCGCACCGAAGGCCGCGCGCCGGCAATTCAGGAGTTCGTGCCGCTCGCCAAGCTCGATGAAATCGTCTTCGGCGGCTGGGACATTTTTCCCGACAACGCCTATGAAGCCGCCGCGAAAGCCGCCGTGCTCAACCACGAGCACCTTGCCGAAGTGAAGAAATTCCTCAGCGGTCTGCGCCCCATGAAGGCCGCGTTCGACCAGAACTACGTCAAGAAACTCACCGGCACGCACGTCAAGAAGGCCAAATCGAAGTACGACCTTGCCCTGCAGCTCCGCGATGATATCCAGCAATTCCAGAAGAAGTCCGGCGTGTCGCGCGTAGTCGTGATCTGGTGCGGGTCGACGGAAATTTTTCTGAAGCCGCACGCCGTGCACGCAACGCCTGAAAAATTCCTCGCGGCGATGAAAGACAATCATCCCGCGATTGCGCCATCCATGCTCTACGCCTGGGCGGCGATCACCAGCGGCGTGCCGTTTGCCAACGGCGCGCCGAACCTCACTGTGGACATTCCCGCGCTCACCGAGCTCGCGCGCGAACACAGCGTCCCCATCTGCGGCAAGGATTTCAAGACCGGCCAAACGCTGATGAAAACGATTCTCGCGCCGGGATTCAAGGCTCGCCTGCTCGGCATGAACGGATGGTTTTCGACCAACATTCTTGGCAACCGCGACGGCGAAGTGCTCGACGATCCCGAGTCGTTCAAGACCAAAGAGGAATCCAAGCTCGGCGTGCTCGAGTACATCCTGCAGCCGAAACTTTATCCCGAGCTCTACGGAAAAATTCACCACAAGGTTCGCATCAACTACTACCCGCCGCGCGGCGACAACAAAGAAGGCTGGGACAACATCGATATTTTCGGCTGGCTCGGCTACCCGATGCAGATCAAAGTGGATTTCCTTTGCCGTGATTCGATCCTTGCCGCACCGATCGTGCTGGACCTCGTGTTGTTCCTCGACCTGGCGCGCCGCGCGGAGATGCGCGGAATTCAGGAATGGCTGAGCTTCTATTTCAAGTCCCCCATGTGCGCGCCGGAGTTGTATCCCGAGCACGACCTCTTCATCCAGTCGATGAAGCTGAAGAACACCTTGCGCTGGCTGATGGGCGAAGATCTGATCACCCATCTCGGGCAGGAATATTACGACTGAGCAGTCGATCGCCCGCATCAGGGAATTCTTCGAACGCGCTCTCCTGCTGTATCGCGTGGAATATGCTATCGTTTACGTTTCGCGCGGGGCGTCTCGCACGAGCGGCGGAGGAGCCGGTAGATGAAGCAGTCGTACAACGGCAAGGCGATTCCGGCAAACGGAGCGCCGATCGAATACAACGGCAATACATTCCGGGTTCCTGACCGGCCCATCATCCCTTACATCGAAGGCGACGGCACGGGGCGCGACATCTGGCGCGCCTCGCAACGCGTGTTTGACGCCGCGGTGGAGCGAGCCTACGGCGGCAAGCGCGCGGTGGCGTGGTTTGAAATCTTCGCCGGCACAAAAGCGTTCAACATCTTCAAGCAATGGCTCCCGGACGATACCGTGGACGCAATTCGCGATTTTCGCGTAGCGATCAAGGGTCCGCTGACCACGCCGGTGGGCGGCGGGATTCGCTCGCTCAACGTCGCGCTGCGGCAAATCCTCGACCTCTATGCCTGCGTGCGGCCCGTGCGCTATTTTTCGGGAGTTCCTTCGCCCGTCAAACATCCCGAGCGCATGAACCTCGTCATTTTCCGCGAAAACACGGAAGACGTTTACATCGGTATCGAATGGAAGTCCGGCACGCCGGAAGTGAAGAAGCTGCTCGAGTTTCTCAACAAGGAAATGCTGGGCGGTGGACCGAAGCAGATCCGGATGGATTCCGGCGTCGGGATCAAGCCGATGTCGCCGACGGGCACGAAACGGCTGGTGCGGCGCGCGATTCGCCACGCGCTCGAGCACAAGCGCCGCGTCGTCACGCTCGTTCACAAAGGCAACATCCAGAAATTCACCGAGGGCGCGTTCCGCGACTGGGGTTACGAGCTGGCCACGCAGGAATTTCGCGGCGAGGTGATCACCGAGCGCGAAAGCTGGATTGTGGACAATCGCGACAAAGACCCAAAGCTTTCGGTCGAAGAGAATGCCGCGAAAATCGAGCCCGGCCTCGAGCAGGCCACGGACGCGTTTCGCAAATCGGTGTGCGAGGAAGTGAAGCGCGTCCTCGATGCCATTTATGCCACCCACGGCAATGGAAAATGGAAGCAGAAGCTCATGGTCAACGACCGCATTGCCGATTCCATCTTCCAGCAGGTGCTGCTGCGCGCAGACGAATACGAAGTGCTGGCCACGCCGAATTTGAACGGCGATTACATTTCCGACGCCTGCGCCGCGCAGGTCGGCGGACTGGGCATGGCGCCGGGCGCGAATATCGGCGATGGCTTTGGCTGCTTTGAGGCGACGCACGGCACGGCTCCGAAATATGCGGACAAGGATGTGATCAATCCGAGTTCCGTGATGCTTTCCGGCGCGATGATGTTTGATTTTCTCGGATGGGGCGAGGCCGCGCGGCTCATTGAAGGCGGCATCGAACGCACCATCGCGCAGAAACGGGTAACGTACGACCTGGAACGCATGATGGAAGGCGCCACCAAGCTGCGCACCTCGGAATTTGCGTCGGCCATCATCGAAAACATGCAGGCCGGCGTCGCCGCTCGATAAGTTTCAAATCTTTCAGGAGAACGCACTCATGCGCAGGAAAGTGACCGTGGTAGGCGGTGGATTTGTGGGTTCGACGACGGCGCAACGCATCGTGGACCTCGAGCTGGCCGACGTTGTCCTGACCGACATTCTCGACGGGCCTCCGGCCGGCAAGGCGCTCGACATGCTCGAATCCACGCCGATCACGCGCTCGGGCGCCCACGCCGTCGGCATCTCCACGGCCACGGGCGATTACCGTGAGACGGCCAACAGCGACGTCGTCGTCATCACTGCCGGCTTCCCCCGCAAGCCGGGCATGAGCCGCGACGATCTGCTCAAGGCGAATTACGATGTCCTCAAAGCCGTCGTCGAGCAGATCGTGAAATATTCGCCGAACGCGATTCTCGTCGTCGTCACCAATCCGCTCGACGCCATGGCGCAGGTGGCTTACAAAATCAGCGGCTTCTCCAAGAATCGCGTCATTGGCATGGCCGGCATCCTGGATTCGGCACGCATGAGCGCGTTTGTTTCGAGCGAGCTGGGCGTGTCGGTTGAGAACGTGCATTCGTTTGTGCTCGGAGGCCATGGCGACGACATGGTACCGCTGCCGCGCTATTCCACTGTCGCTGGCATTCCCCTCCCGGACCTGCTCTCCGCGGATCGCATCGCTGCGATCGTCGAGCGCACGCGCAAGGGGGGAGCCGAAGTCATCAACCTGCTCAAGACTGGGTCGGCGTACTACGCACCATCGGCCGCCGTGGTGGAAATGGTGGAAGCGATCCTGAAGGATAAGAAGAAAATCCTGCCTTGCGCGGCGTACCTCGAAGGCGAATACGGAATCAAAGGACTCTACGTCGGCGTGCCGGTGAAGCTCGGCGCGCGCGGCATCG
>Ga0187810_10000567_pt1 | contig 13987 bp, 6 predicted proteins | sample NC_wetland_sal_i_9_FD_132963 | JGI IMG/M metagenome (GOLD analysis project Ga0187810, IMG submission 132963) | Wetland sediment microbial communities from Neuse River Estuary, North Carolina, USA - ASW_5 | ecosystem: Environmental > Aquatic > Freshwater > Wetlands > Sediment | place: USA: North...
CGTGAAGCAGCTCGATGAAGAGCGCAAGACAGCCGTCGAGCAGCTCAAGAGCGTCGTCTACTTCCACCGGCAGGTGGCGTGGCTGCAGGACCACTTCCCAAAGGCCGCGCTTGAGACCGTGCCGGGGCTCGTGAAGCTCGCGGGCCGCAAGGAGATCGAAGCCGCCGACTGGAGCCTCACGCCCGGCCGGTATGTCGGGGTCGCCCCGCCCGAGGAAGACGAGGACTTCGACTTCGAGCAGACGCTCCGCGACATTCAGACCGAGTTGGAGGAACTCAACATAGAAGCAGTGGAGCTGGTGGCCAAGATTCAGGAGAACTTCAAGGAGTTGGGCACGTGAGTTGGCGGGACTGCAAACTCGGCGATGTCATCACGCTCAAGCGCGGCCACGACTTGCCCGCCTCTCAGCGACAAGACGGCGAGGTCCCGATCGTGTCCTCTTCTGGTGTCACCGGTCGTCACAGTGAGCCCAAGGCGAAGGCGCCAGGGGTCATAACCGGACGGTGTGGCACACTCGGCGAGGTCTTCTACGTTGAGGAAGATTACTGGCCATTGAACACCGCGCTTTACGTCACAGACTTCAAGGGTAATCATTCGCGCTTTGTCGCCTACTTTCTGCAGAATGTCTTAATCAACTATCAGAGTGACAAGGCGGCTGTGCCAGGCGTCAACCGAAATGTCCTGCACGAGCTTAAGGTGCGGTGCCCAGACAACTACGCGCAGGAGCGCATTGCGGACTTCCTCTCTGCCTATGACGACCTGATTGAAAACAACCGACGGCGGATGGCTCTCCTGGAGGCTGCGGCGCAGCATCTCTACCAGGAGTGGTTTGTTCGCCTCCGCTTCCCTGGCTGCAAACGCTTCCGCATCACCAAGGGCGTGCCGGAGGGATGGGACACTCAAGCCCTTGATGAACTCTGCCGCATTGGGAGAGGAGCGTCTCCGCGGCCGATTGCAGCATTCATGGGGGGCGACGTGCCCTGGTTCAAGATCGGCGATGCGACGGCATCGGAGAGCCCGTTCATTTTCAGTACGCGGGAACATGTGACCCAGGATGGGGCGAAGAAGAGCATGATGCTCGATCCTGGCGCGCTGATTCTGTCAAACAGTGCAACGTGCGGAATCCCTTACTTCACCGCGGTTGCCGGTTGCGTTCATGACGGCTGGCTTCACTTCTCGGACCTCAAGAGACTCTCGCGTCAGTTTCTCTATTGCTTCCTGTACTCCAAACGTGTGGAACTTGTCTGCAGCGTCGGCGACGGTTCAACACAGAAGAATCTGAACACAGCCGCTGTGGGACGCCTGAAGGTCACTCTTCCGCGAACTAACTCTCTATTGGCGCGGTTCGACGAAGCGGTTACACCTATGTTTTCGATGATCCTCAACCTGGCAACACAGAACCAAAGGCTCCGCGCCGCCCGCGACTTGCTATTGCCGCGCCTAATGAACGGGGAGTTCATGGTTTAAACCCATGGAAGAGAGTCTCCTTCGAGAAATCGCGACAGATTACCTTGTGCCATTCTTTTCCGGCGCGGAGTTACAAAAGGACCCTGAAGAGTCTTCAAAGTCGCAGCGCACCGTCGCACTTCTCAACCCGCAATCAATTGCCTTCAAGGTGGATAAAAAGGATTTATACAGGCTGGTCTTGACGCGTCCCCAGCCCTTCGCACAAGCTGGCGCCGCCGTTGTTCCTGAGATAGCAGTCGTTAGCGCGTTCGTTCAGGTCGTCTCGTCGATGGCTAATGCTCTGACAACCTCGCTGAAGCACGACCTTCTTTCGACATTTCAAAGACGCATCGTTGCGAAGGCGCTCGGGTCAACGGACACGTCAACTGAGCGTGAGAGTACTTTATTGTCTGCAATCGATTTATTCACAGGATGGGCTAGTCGCTTGTATGAGGGTTCGCCTATATCGGCATCGATCGGATTTCGGCACAAGCCTCAGGACACCAGTGCTGTTCAACTGAGCGAATTCGGAAAGAATGATTTCGGCGCTGTCGTTAGTAATGGGCATGATACGTTGTTAGAATTTGATTTCGATGGGCGCTTTATTAGGCATGTATCCTTGTGGCCGGGAGTTAGTGTGCCCTCATTCTGTCCCTTCCGGCAGGCACCCGTCGCAGAATGGACAAAAAAGGACGAGAAACGGAGGCGCGTTGCATTCACATTGAATCGTCTTGGCGAAATCCTCGCCTTTCGCGACGAGCAGCTTCTGTTCGCCCGACGTTCAGACCGCTGGAATTTTCTAACTCATGAGCCAGTGCTGACGCAAATGGGCACACCGCAAGACAAGGACATCCGGCGGGCGGTGTACGAAACGTGTTTGGACGCTTCCTTTGCTCGCACAGGAGCATGCATCGGCGTTGTAAGCAGCTCGCATCAGTCGCGTTGGACGGATGTTGTCGTGGACATGAAAGATCACTTGAGTGCAGACAAGTCTGTAAAGGCAAAGGCCATTAACGCAATGGTTCGCGGCCGCAAGGTTCAACAGGTTGATCGTCGACTTCGACAGGAGCTCGTCGCCATTGATGGAGCTACCGTTCTTTCGTACGAGGGTGAATTGTTAGCTGTGGGAGCCATTTTAAGAATTCCGGGCGGAAGCACCGGTGGGGGGCGACTCGCTGCGGCCAAGGCCCTAGGCAAACTGGGACTGGGAATAAAGGTCTCCCAAGATGGCGGAATCACTGGTTTCCGGCTTGGTCAAAGTGAACCGGCCTTTCGCCTAATGTGAAGAGTTCACACCTTCGATGGCTCTTACCGGCATCAACAGCGAAGACAGGCTCGTCCAGCGGACCTTTGCCGAACACTTAGAGAAGGTACTTGGCTGGGAAAGCATCTACGCCTACAACGCGGAGACATTTGGGCCGCAGGGAACGCTGGGCCGCACATCCGAGCGGGATGTGGTGCTCGTGCGCGATCTGCGTGCGGCTGTGGAGAGGCTCAACAAGGAACTGCCGGCCTCAGCCATTCGACGGGCCGTCGAGAAACTGACGAGCATCGACTTCGCACGCTCCCTTTTGCAGCACAACCGCGAGTTCTACGCCTTCATCCGCGGAGGCGTGCCGGTCGAGTGGCGCGACAGTGACGGCGAGACGCGTTACGCTCGCGCCCACGTGATTGACTTTCGCAACGTTGGCAACAACCGTTTCCTCGCCGTCCGCGAGCTGAAGGTGCAAGGTGTGCGCGTGCCGCACTACAACCGGCGCGCGGACTTGGTCTGCTTTGTCAACGGCCTGCCTCTAGTCTTCATTGAGCTGAAGGCAGTCTATCGGGATATCCGCGCCGGTTTCGACGACAACCTCACTGACTATCTGAGCGAGCACAGCATCGCTCACGCGTTCCATCACAATGCGTTTCTCGTCGTGAGCAACGGCGACGAGGCCCGCTACGGCTCGATCACCAGCAAATGGGACCACTTCGTTGAGTGGAAGCGCAACTCGGAAAAGGAGAAAGGTCGCGTAGACGCCGAGGCGCTGCTGGATGGAATGCTTGCCAAGGAGCCGCTGCTCGATCTTGTCGAGAACTTCATCCTGTTTGACGATAGTCGTGCCGGGGGCGCCCGCAAGATCGTGGCACGTAATCATCAGGTGCTCGGCGTGAACAATGCGGTTGCCTCCGTCTTGCATCAGGAAGAGCTGAAACGGACATTTCCACCAGAAGACCGACTGCTCCATCGAACGGCTGTGGTTGAGCAAAAGGCTTTGCCGGAAGCCAATTCAACGGATATGCACGGCCTCCGACGCGAAATGAAAAGTGTCGAATTGCCCATCGTGGAGAGGGTCCACGCCGACCTGGGGCGGCTGGGCGTCTTCTGGCACACGCAGGGCAGTGGGAAATCCTATTCGATGGCGTTCTTCGCCGAGAAGGTGCGGCGCGTAGTTCCCGGCAACTTCACTTTCCTGGTGATGACTGACCGCGAGGACCTCGACGACCAAATCTCGCGCACGTTTATCGGCTGCGGCATAACGGACGAAAAGACGCCGCGCGCGAGTTCCGGCAAGGAGTTGCAGGAGATCCTGCGTGGAAACCATCGTTTCGTTTTCAGCTTGATCCACAAGTTCAATCAGCCGGTCGCCAAACCCTACAGCGAACGCGACGACATCATTGTGATTTCCGACGAGGCCCACCGTACCCAGGCGGGCAAATTTGCGCGCAACATGCGGCTGGCGCTGCCCAACGCTTCGTTCATTGGTTTCACAGGCACGCCGCTCTTCAAGCACGACGAACTGACCCGTCGCATCTTCGGCAACTACATCTCGCGTTACGACTTCAAACGTTCCGAAGAAGACCAGTCCACCGTCAAGCTGGTCTACGAGAATCGCGGTGAGAAGTTGGGCATCGCGCGGCTCGACCTAAACGACCGCATCGCCGAGGCAGTCGAGAAAGCCGACCTCGACCCGGATCAAGCCGCGCTGTTGGAGCACCTTCTGGGCAAGGACTACGAGATCATCACAGCCGACGATCGCCTGGACAAGTTGGCCGATGACTTCGTCGAGCACTGCTCGACTCGGTGGCAGACTGGGAAATCAATGTTCGTTTGCATCGACAAAGTCACTTGCGCGCGGATGCTCCAACGCATCGAGCCGCGCTGGCATGCGAAGCTCGCGAAGGTCAGGGCACTTATCGCTCTCAGGGAAGCGGAGATTGGCGGCACCTCTGACATGGACGTGCGGGAGCGTCTCAGCAAGAACCTCGAATTTCTGCGCGGCCAGGCTCAGTGGATGGAAAGCACGATCATCGAGATCATTATCAGCGAAGCCCAGAATGAAGTCCGCGACTTCCAGCGCTGGGGTTTCGACATTATCCCGCACCGCGTCGTGATGAAGACCGGCTTTCAAACTTCAGACGGCCAGCGGCTGAACGTGGAGGACGCATTCAAGGACCCGCAGCATCCCTTCCGCATCGCCGTCGTCTGTGCGATGTGGCTGACCGGGTTCGACGTGGAGTGCCTCGCAACAATGTATGTCGACAAGCCGATGAAGGCGCACACCCTGATGCAGGCCATCGCCCGCGCGAACCGCGTGTTTCCGGACAAGGACTGCGGGGTCATCGTTGATTACAACGGCATGCTGAAGAGCTTGCGTGAGGCACTGGCTCAATACGCCCTTGGAGACGACGAAGACGGAGACGGCGGCGGGATTGTGGCACCGGTCGAGGAGTTGGTGGCCTCGCTTTTGCAGGCGATCGAAGCGGCAGAGAAGCACCTCTTGGAGCTTGGCTTCGACGCAAACCGACTCCGCGGCGCGACTGGTTTTGCGCGTATCGAAGCACTGCGAGATGCCGTGGACGCGCTTTACACCTCGGACGAAGCGAAGCGCCGATTTGAGATCATGGCGCGACAGGTGTTTATCCGTTTCAAAGCCCTGCTGATGGAGCCGAGCGCGTTCACCTATGCGGAGCGCCACGACAACATCGAGGCAATTTACAAGAAACTCCAGGAAAAGCGCGACAACGCAGATGTCACGGTGCTACTGAAGGAGTTACACAGAATCGTTAACGAGGCGATCCGGGCGCAGGCTCCGGGCGGCGACCATGCCGAGGGACTCAAGGTGGACCTGAGCCTGATTGATTTTGCGAAGCTGCGGGATGAGTTCGCCAACAAAGTGAGGCGGAAGCATGCCGCGCTGCAAGACATCCGCGACGTCGTAGAGAAGAAGCTCTCGCAGATGCTGGCACGAAACCCGATGCGGATGGATTTCTATAAGAAGTACCAGGAGATCATCGCAGACTACAACCGTGAGAAGGACCGCGTAACCGTGGAAGAGACGTTTGCGAAGTTAGTTGCCCTTGCCAATAGTCTCGACGCAGAACAGAAGCGGGCTGTTGAAGAGGGGCTCGGCGACGATGAACTGGCTCTTTTTGACCTGCTCTTCACGGAGCCGATCAGCAAGGCGGATCGAGAGAGGTTGAAGCAAGCAAGCAGGAAACTTCTGGCATCGTTGCGGGAGTTGCTCCGACAGATGCCCGACTGGACACAGAATACTTCCACCCAGGCGGAGGTGAAGATACATATCCTCGACCACCTTTGGAAGACACTGCCGCGCCCGCCCTACACAGAACAGGACACCGAAGAAGTCGCAGCCCGAGTCTATGATTACGTTTTGCAACGGAGTGCGAGCGGGGCTGATCCCTTGGCGGCGTAGAAAAGGGAAGTGAAGCGATGCCCGCCATGGGAAAGGGTGAGGTCGTCATTCGGAGCTCACTCCTTCGGTTTGTAAATTTCAATCGGCAGGCTCGTCCGATTTTATGTCGCAGGCGCGAAGCCGAAGGAAAAACTCGTCGCCAATCTGCGCATGGCTCCGGCGGGATAGCATCCTTTGTTAATGTTTGAGTCTGAAGACGGCAGGTAAAGCCCCACGGGAGATCCCATGACAAAGCGAATTCCGCTGCCGGAGCCGGTTGCCAGCATATACAGAGCGACTGCCGCGCTTAAGGCTATGTATCCAGGCAGAAAGTTCACGCCGGACGGTCACCTCGTCGGGTCTATCGGAGAAGTTATCGCAGCGAAAGCCCTGGGTTTGACGCTCTACCCAATGTCTCGGCGTGGCCACGATGCCTATGATGCTAACGGTGATATTCAGATCAAGATGACCGCCAGAACTAGCGTAGCTATGTACGCGACCTGCGACCGGCTCGTAGTGCTTCAGGTCGTGTCGCCGGAAGAAGCCGAGATTGTGTATGACGGTCCTGGTCAGCCCGTGTGGGAGAAAGCAGGGAAGATGGGGAAGAACGGACAGCGGGTCGTTAGCTTGTCTCGCCTCCGCGCCATTGCCGCGGCTGGTCATCCTTAACTTCAACCTGAGACGCTTTCCTTGCGCGCTACGTGCGCCGTGCTCGATCAAGGAGGCGACACCGTGACGAACATAGGCATGGAAGCACAGGTTGCGCGAGCCGGGCAACCGCATGATTTGTTTTGGATCGTGGCTGTGCGCGCGAACGGCAAATGTGAGTACTGCGGCCTGGACGGGAAAGAGAACCTGCACATTCTTGCTGGCTTCTGCCTGGACCATATCATTCCACGAAGCGCGAACGGCGGAGATGACCTTGATAACCGGACGCTCTGCTGTGCGCCGTGCAACTTGTCAAAATTGTCGTGGAACCCGGCAGACGGTACGGACGGCACGTTGACTCGGGACGCACTGATCGAACGGGTCCGGTCGTACCTCGGACCTAACCCGCCCGAATGGCCTTATTACGTTGCGTTGCAAAAGGAACTCCGCGAAGGAACCCGCTCGTGAGGTGGTAAGGCCACGATCCGGAAACATCGCGGCAGAACGTGGCCCGACCCGCACAACGGAGAGGTTCCTAGCGTCTACCACGCAGAAAAATCAGCCGTTGCGCAGTCATGCGTGCGATAGCATTACAGGCGATTCAAGTGTCCTCGTTTGGATATCAGAGATTCTTGAAAAATGGATTTCGCCGGTTCACGCGCGGTTGCGCTCCATACGATTCAAACGTAGATGCGAGCGGCAAGGCTTTCAAGTAAACGGCGATTCTTTTCCTGTTCTACATGCACAAAAGAACGTCTTTACTTCTAGCATAGATGCGTCTATAATTAGTAATTAGGTACTCTTCAGTACTGGAGAAGAGGAGTGCCAACTAAAACGGGACGCGTCCGTGCTTCTAACACGAACACGCCCCTAACCACATCGACCTATGAGGAGGTCAACATGGCTGTACGCGATTCTATCGCTCCACCTGTTGCAAGTCCGCACCAAACTTCCGAGCTAATTCCCAATACACCGAAGAAGCCTCGCCGCAAGCATCGCTGCATGTTTCGCGACCAGAAAGGTCGTTGGTGGCTCGACTACTATGCGCGGGACGAGAAGAATAAGTTGGTGCGACGCCGCAAGCTGGTGGACGGGAAGACTCGGGAGGACGCCGAGCGGGCGCTTCGCGCAATTCGTACAAGCATGGATGAAGGAACGTATGTGAACCCGGCCCGCACGCCGGGGTTCTCTGACTTCTGGAAAATGTTCCATGAGCGTCACGGACACAAATTGGACTCGCATCAGTGGCAAGGTCGGGCCGGGCACCTGAAGAAGTTCTTCGGCAACTGTAAGCTCTCCGCGATCACTCCTGACATGATCGAGCAGTACCGCATCGAACGTAAAGCAAACGGGAGGGCGCGCGACGGCAAGAGTTCCTTGGCAGATGCCACGATAAACCGAGAAGTCCAGATGCTGCGCGCCATTTTGGGAAAGGCCGTCAAGTGGCGCAAGCTGGCGCGCAACCCAGCGTTGAACGTCGAAGACCACAGCGAGGGTGCGGTGAGCGAGCGTTGCCTCACGCGGGCAGAAATCCGGCGGCTGCTCCAGACGACGAAGCGATCGCGCTCGCCGTTGCTCCGGAGCATCGTGTACCTCGCGCTGGAAACTGGGATGCGCAAAAGTGAAATCTTCAACTTGAAGTGGTCGGACGTGGACTTCGAAAGCGGGCAGCTCCTGGTACGCGACACCAAGACCGACGAGGAGCGCCGCGTCCCGCTCTCGCGCCGCGCGCGCTGGCTGCTCACGAAGCGGGCGGCTCGTGATCCGCTCGCCACGTGGGTGTTCGAATCGCGAGACAAAGACAGCAAACCCGCGCCGGTGTCGGACGTCAAGAATGCGTGGTGGACAGCGCTCACGCGGGCTCGGATCGAAGACTTCTGTTTCCATGACCTGCGGCACACTTTCGCGTCGCACTTCGCGATGAAGGGCGGGAATATCTACGCGCTTGCGGTGATCCTGGGACACGCTAATCCGAAGATGACACTCGACCGCTACGCGAAACTCTCCCCAGACTACATTCGCGCGCAACGCGCCGTGATGGACAGGAAACCCTATGAGGCGGAAAGCAATGGACACTTAATGGACACTAAGCGCGTTTCTGAGAACAGGAGGGATTCTCTAAGTGCTTGAAAAATTTGGGGTGAGCGATGGGATTTGAACCCACGACCCTCGGTTCCACAGACCGATGCTCTACCGGCTGAGCTACGCTCACCACCGCACGGATAGGAACAGTCTAGGGCAGATTCGGCATTCCGTAAAGTGGACACAGGTTCCCCGCAATCTCGCCGGCGCCTTCACTTCGCGGAGCGGAGCACCGTTTCCTTCTTCGCCCGTGCGATCGTTCCCGTGCTAAGAAAGCTCCCGCCGCTCGCGCATTTCATTGCTCCTCTTTTCCTCTGCAAATATTTGTGATATAGACGCGGCACCGCGGGTGCGGAAACTGCCGGAGTCAACCCTTCCCGGGCTGCGGCAGACACAATTCGAGTTGATCCCGGACCAGCAGCCCGGTCATCCGGCCCTTTCGCACTACAGAATAATTATGGTTTTCCGACGCGCGCAATTTGCGCGCCGCCGCGGATATGTTTGTATTTTCTTGTGGGACCTGAAGCGACTGAAGCAGTCCGCGACTCGGCTTGCGATTGGCCCTTCGGCTGGCACCGCACCGCGTTGAACGGACCGCGCACGTCACGCCTGGGGAGATCGCGTCATGAAAAAAGTCCTGTTCCTCGCGGCCCTGATGCTTGCGGTTGGTTCGCTGATTTTCGGAGGAACTCCCCATCCAGCGCCCGGCCCGGCGCCGGCGCCAAAGAAATCTTCTCCGGCCGGCGCGGCGTCCGCGCGTGCGCCGAAGAGCCCGGCCTCGCGGCCGGCCGGCCCGCGCGCCAGCGCGCCGCAGTCGGCTCCTTCGAGCAGCCAGAATCTGCCCGTGCCCATCGGGCCTGCCAACGCCGCAAGAGAGCCCGAGCAGGAGAGCCCTGACATCGCGCGGTCGCGCGCGGCCTGGTTCCACGATCAGCGCGCGTATCCCTTCGCGCACATCCCCGCGGGCGCGTTCCAGAAGGCGCTCCAGCAGCGCGACCTGATGCGTCAGCAGCAACAAGCGAGCCAGTCACAACGCATGAACGCAGCGGGAATCATCACGTTCCCCGGAAACGGTATCTGGCAACTCGCCGGGCCTCAGCCGGTCAATATGCCCTTCGGCCAGAATGGCGGCAGCCCGACGGCTTCCGGCCGCGTGACCGCCATCGCAGTGGACCCCAGCGACGCAACCGGACAGACGGTTTACATCGGCGCCGCTGCCGGCGGCGTCTGGAAAACGACGAATGGCGGTACAAGTTGGACGCCACTCACCGATTCGCAGCCCTCGCTCGCCATCGGTTCTATCGCCATTGACCCGAACAATCATCTGACGATTTACGTCGGCACCGGCGAAGACGATTTCAATATAGATGGCTATTACGGCGCGGGAATCCTGAAGTCCACCGACGGCGGCACCACCTGGACCCAACTGGGCGCCTCACATTTCGCCGGTTCGCTAAGTCCGACTATCGGCGGCGGAGAAATCGGCGCGATTGCCGTGCAGCCTGGTAACTCGAGCATCGTGCTCGCTGCGGTGAAATTCTCGGATGGCGATGGGAATTCGAATAACGGCATCTGGCGCTCGACTGACGGAGGTACGACCTGGATCCGGCCGACTTCTGGCGGGACCAGCGCCGCGGGAACCGATGTCGTCTTCGAATCCACCGTCACCGCCGGCAACGCCGTTGCCTACGCCGCTCTGGGCGACGCTTTTGGTGCGATCGCCAACGGCATCTATAAGTCCACCGACTCCGGCGCGACTTGGACGCTGCAAGCTGGCGGCTTGCCCACCGTGAATGTGGGCCGCATCAAGCTGGGCTACGCGGCATCTACATCTGGTGCGGGCGCCACCGTTTATGCCGCCATCGCGGACTCCTCCGTGAGCTCCAACACTCTGCTCGGCTTTTTCAAGACGGCAAACGGCGGAACCGCATGGTCATCACTCAGCACCACGCCGACGTTCTGCAATAACCAGTGCTTTTATGACATGGCGGTCGGAGTTGATCCCACTCAGCCCAATAACATCATTGTGGGCGGCGCTGCGTACACGAACAACAGCACGACGCTATTCAAATCATCCGATGGAGGAACGACCTGGTCGGATTCCTCAACCAAAGATTTCACCATCGGCTCGACCGGTGTACGTCCTCACGTGGATACGCACGCGTTCGCTTTTTCCGGCAAGGAACTGTATGTCGGAGACGACGGCGGCGTCTGGTCCACGGCCGATTTCACTCCCACTCATCCCTTGTGGGTTGATCTCAACGCGACGCTGGCCATCACGCAGTTCTATCCCGGCGCCAAGGCCAGCATTTCCGACGACAGTTATGGCTTTGGCGGCACGCAGGACAACGACACCGAGGTTTTTTCCGGCACGCTCGATTGGACGTCCGTAGAAGCCTGCGGTGACGGCGGATTCACAGCCATAGACACGACCTACCCGACGACGATCTACGCCGGGTGCAACAAGACTGCGGGAGCAAAAATTACGAAGTCCGTGTTCAACGGCCTGAATTTCCTGGGGCCGAACTCCTCTTTCAATGCCGCAGAGACGGATATCACCACTTCTGGCGACAACATGGAGTTTATTCCTCCCTTGGCGCTGGATCAGAAAAACCCCAGCACCCTTTATTTTGGCACTTGCAGGATCTGGGAAACCACGACTGGAGGCGTTGTTCCCGGGGGAGCACTCGGCGGGGCTGGAGCTTGGAACCCCATCACTGGCGACCTTAGCGCGGGTAATGGGGCCGTCGCGCAGTGTCCCAACCCCGGAACAGGTTCGATTACCTCGATCGATGTTTCGCTCAATAATTCGAGCATCATTTTTGCCGCCACGAGCAACGGCAAAGTTTGGGAGACCACGACCGGGGCGTTCGGAACCTGGACCGAAATCGACAATGCGACATTGCCGACTCGCTATATCACGTCGGTCCGCAGCCCGCGCAATGATTCCACGGGGAAAGTGGCCTACGTCACTTTTTCGGGCTTCGATTCCTGCGGCGGTTGCGGCGTCAAAGGACACATCTTCAAGACTACCGACGGCGGAACGACGTGGGTCGACATCAGCGGCGACCTGCCCGACGCTCCCATCAACGATCTCATCGTCGACCATGAAGGCAATCCCTCGTTCGACGCGCTTTACATCGCCACTGACGTGGGCGTGTTCTCCTGCGAAAACCCGACCGCAGGAACGCCCTGCCAGAACTGGACGATAATTGGCGACCCTTTGCCCAACTCGCCCGTGCTGAGCCTGGACATGCGGCAGACCTCGCGAATTCTTCGCGCGAGCACACACGGGCGCAGCATGTACGACATTCAGTTGACTGACCTCTCCCCCAACACTCCCGTGGCCGGGCTTTCCTCTTTGACCCCCGCAGCCGTCCTGGTGGGCGCGTCCACGACGAATGTCACCATTACCGGATTCAACTTCAGTCCGAACACTACAGTTTTGTTAGACGGCCTCCCCACGGGCGTCTCCGTCACGGTTGTCAACACGACGCAAATCACCGCTAGCCTCGATTCCAGTCTCTTTCAGGACGGGATTGTCTACCAGTTGAGCCTGAGCGATCCCGCCGGCACCGACGGGACCGCGCTCCCCTTTACAGTCATGAATCCGATTCCCAATCCCACCGGCCTCAGCTTTACGTCCGGCTCGCCTCTAGTAAACGCGCCCATCATCATGCATTTTACAGGCTCGGGATTTGTGCCTAGCACGGTTGTAAACTTCAACAATTTTGCTGTGAGTGGCGGAACGCCTTCGGCGGGCGGAACGGTCTTTGACGTTACGATCCCAGCGTTGTTCAACACTGTAGTTGGACCGTCCACGGCCTCCATGACCAACCCGCTTCCGGGTGGCGGAACGAGCTCTTCCTTCAATTTCATGATTAGCGCCAATCCGAATCCGATCGCGAACTTCAGTCCGACCATCATCGTCCTTGGTCCGACGGCGATTGGCAACACGAGCGCAACTGTGACCGTCACGATCACCAACCCGGGCGGCGCGGACCTGCACATCACCAGCGAAGTCATTGCCGGCACCAATGGCACCCCGGCTTCAAATTTCTTCTTCGTGCCACCAGGCTCGGGCACAAGCTGCGGGATTACTAACGGAAGTAACCCCGTCACCGTCACGAAGAATGGAGGGAGCTGCACGTTCGGAATGCAGTTCACGCCCGATGCGCCCACGGGCAACAAATCGCGCACGGGTACGCTGACGATGACCGACAACGCCCTCGACACACCGCAAGTCATTCAAATCGTCGGCCTGCTTCCCTCGAGCCTTTCTTTTGCCGTCTTGACGCCCAATCCGGTGAACTTCGGGCCCGTCCCGGTCGGTACAACTAGCGCGACGATGATTGTGACGCTGTTCAATGTGGGCACCTCGTCCATCACCGTGACCGGCACGTCGTTCGCCATCACCGGCGCAAACTCCGGCGATTTCCATGTATTCTCCGCTGCTGGCACGAATCCCGCCTGCTCGTTGACGACTGTGTTTGTACTCAATGCGACTTCGGCGTGCGATGTGGGAGTCTCATTCTCGCCATCGGTTCTCGGAATTAGGAATGCCACGCTGAGCGTTTCCGACACCGCCGCGAACACGCCGCAATCCACACCACTGACCGGCTACGGCTTGGTCATCACTTCCATTTCTCCCTCCATTGTGACCACCGGCGGACCTCCGTTCACACTCACCGTCAACGGCGCGTCCTTTGATCCGACGGCCATCGTGAATCTGAACGGCAGCACGCGCCTCACAACTTTTGTAAAACCGAGCGAACTCCAGGCTTCGATTCCCGCGTCCGACATCGCCGTGGCCGGTTCAGCGGCCATCACGGTCACGACTCCGAATCCCGGTCCCACGACTGAGCCAGTCACTCTGTTCGTCGCGCAGGCTCCTTCCGCGACCAACGATGATTTCACCTTCGCCACGGATACCACCTCGGCTGCCACGCTGGGCAACCCATTCCGGATCACGCAAGACACCACGCAGACCACGACCAATACCGCCGGCCTCGCGGATCCGGCTCCGGCTTGTGCTCCAGGCACGGCCACGCTCGGAGGCAAGGCCCGAAGCGTTTGGTTCAAGTTTGTCGCTCCTGCGGGCGGCGGACATGTCGTTGCAAACACGCGCTTCAGCA
>Ga0187810_10000568_pt1 | contig 13951 bp, 9 predicted proteins | sample NC_wetland_sal_i_9_FD_132963 | JGI IMG/M metagenome (GOLD analysis project Ga0187810, IMG submission 132963) | Wetland sediment microbial communities from Neuse River Estuary, North Carolina, USA - ASW_5 | ecosystem: Environmental > Aquatic > Freshwater > Wetlands > Sediment | place: USA: North...
CGGGCGGCGTTTTTCAGCCAGAGTTTTCCGAAGAAGGCCTGTACGCTGTAGTCGTCCGAGATCTTTCCGAGCACCTCTCTCACGGCGTTGGCGGCGCCTTCGAAGCGCTGTCTGTCGAGGTCCACGCGCCCACGGAGCGGAAGGCTGCGCAGGTCTCCCGCGAGGGGAGGGACGTAGGTCGTCAGGAGTCGGGCGGCGAGCTCCTCGGGCTCCGGATCGAGAATGAGGGAGAAGCGCTCGTCTATGAAAAGCTCGGAGAGGTCGAGCTGCTCGAGGAGGGCGCGCAGCAGAGCGGGATCGTACTCCACGGCGAGGAGGCCGGTCGTCGTGGTCGAGGCGAGGTAGCGGCCCAGCGTGTAGCCTGCGCCGAGCCCGAGGGCGACGATGAACCCCCCCGGCGGCTGCTGCGAGACCAGGCGTTCGGCCTCGCGCTCCGGGTCGATCAGCGAGTGGAAGGCCGCCTCGCGCTCCGCGAGGCGCAGCACGGGGACGGGCGCGCCGCTGCGGGCGCCGCGGAGCTCGAGCCGCGGGTCGGGGTGGGCCGCGAGGAGCCTGTCGCCGAGATCCGAATCTGAGCGCGAGAGGGCAAGGAGGTTCCTTCTGAAGATGTGATCGCTCATCCCAGGAGCCTCCTCTCGATGTCGGCCAGGGCCTCGTCCGTCCTCCTCGCGAGCTCCTTTGCCGCCGGCCGGGGGTCGGAGCCGGCTATGCTCGCTCGGCGCGCCGCCGCCCAATCGGGGAGATCGAAGGACCGATAGAGCTCTCTGAGGTCGTTGTCTGCCGGCGGCGCGCCCTCGGCGAGCGCGAAGGCGGCCTCCCTCGCCGATTTCCTCCATCCGGCGAGGGCCTCGCCGAGCCGAGAGCGCCTGAGATCGGCCGGCGGAGCGTTGCGCGATCGCGCAGCCGATGAATGGCGTGTGGCGTTGGCGAGCAGGCTCGGCAGAGTGGATTCATCGACCGACACGAAGCCGGGAAGCTCGACGGGCGAGGGCGAGAGGCGGAAGAGCCGCCCCGCGAGGCTCCGCGCGTCTTCGACGAGAGCCCCGGCATAGGTGGCGAGATTCCTGGAGGCTCGCCATGCGCCGACCTTCAATGCATGGGGAGCGACCTCCAGAGCTCTCGCGAAGGATAGCGCCGCGAGAGGGGAAAGCCGTCCGCTCGCTTCCGTAAGAATTGGATCGAAGGCGTGGGGTGAGCTGTGCTCTCTCTCGCCTTCGATGGCAAGATCGAGGCCCGCGAAGATGATCGGGCCGGCCGAGCGCTCCGCCGCGAGGCGAAGCGCGCTCCCGGTCACCGTTCCGTGGGGGGGCAGACGCAGGCCGCCTCCAAGTGAAGGCAGGAGCTCGCGCTCGACGAAAGACCCCTGATTGAGGAGCAGGATGTCGAGTTCGGCCCAGAGCCTCGAGGATGGAAGAGCCGTCAGAGGCGCGGCCAGCGGAAGGCCGTGCAGGGCGAGCGGATAGAGGTGGCTCCGGCTCCAAAAGCCGCCATCGGTCGAAACGACGAGGTCCGGCTCGAGGCCCGCGGCTCCGCAGGCTGCGAGGGCCGAGGCGACGGCTATCAGCGCGAAACGATCGCGGTAGGGCCGCAGGGTCCGAAGCGAGGCGCCGAGGCTGGGGCCGGCCGCCGCGACGACTATCGGCGAGGCGAAGGCTGGCGCCTCGCGGAGCCGTTCAACCAGCAGAAAGGAGCGGCAGGCATTCGCGAACCACCGCTTCCCGAAGCTCTTGACCGTGGCCGCCGACCCCGCGAGGCGCTCGAGCGAGGAGCGCAGCGCCTCCCTGAGGTCGGCCAGCATTTCGGGGAAGGCCCGGGCCGCAGGGGGCCATTCCATGATCGAGAGGCCCGCCGCCGCATCCTCGCCGATCGCCGTGTCCAGAAAGGCGGCGAGGGGCATGGGCGAGTCCGGGTACCACGTCGCATCGCAGCGCGCGAGCTCCTTGCCGCGGAAGAAGGGATCGGGCTGAAGAGAGACGATCGCCGCCCGAGGATACCGCGCGCGGAGAAGCGGCGTGAGGTAATTGAGACAGGGGCCGAGCAAGACTATGAAGAGCGGGACCTTCGCGCCGATCTGAGTCTCCAGCCAGCGCTCTGCCTCGCGCTCGGGCTCATAAGGGGAGTGAAGATACAGGGAGCCTGCGCGGCAGAAGAGCGGGCCCGCGCGCGAGGGGGCGAGGACCAGGTCCACGCCTACTCCGCGAGGAAGCGACGGAGACTCGCCTCCGTTCCGCCTCCCGCGACATCGATGAGCTGGGATCGTCCTCCCGAAAGCTCGATGCCTTCGAGAATGGAGAGCGCACGCTTGAGCGACTTGCGGAATTGGAAAAGGCCAAGGTCAGGGTCGAGGGTGGATGAGCTGAAAAAGAGACAGTGGAGGAGGCCCTCGTCCGTGTGCAGGACCGCGCCGTTGTGCCCGAGCACCCGGCGCGCGGCGGCGGCGAGCATGGCGAAAAAGGCCGAGGGCAGGATACCCGGAATGCGGAGCTCGAGCTCGATGTATGTGTTCCGAAGATCGAGGCTCATCGCGATGGCGTAAGCCTGGCCCTGGGCCTCGGCGGCGAGCTCCCGGCTCGGGTTCGAGCTCGGGTACATGAGGCCTGAAGCGCCCCCCGGCCGCTTCCCCGGGGCAGCGAGAAGCTGGCCGACAGCCTCGATCGTCTCGCGGTCGGCGTACTCGAGGACGCCGTCGGCGAAGACCCACTGCCCGACCACGCCGCCTTCGGGGCCCAGCATCGTGGCGCCGCGCAGCCGAAGTGTCGGAGAGACGCCGAGCAGCGATGAGATGACCGCCGCTGCTTCGCCGGGCAGCCCGTCGCCCGGTCTACCTGCTCCTCGAGCTATCGACTGGGGCACGTACTCCATCGTGGCTGCCGGGAAGCCAAGGCTCGCGGCGAGTCCAAATCCCTCGCCCTGGGGGAGGAAGAGGGCCAGAGCCTCGATCGGAACGGCTTCCGTGATCCTCGCAAAGACCGACAGGAGATAGTCGGGGGAATCCCTCAGGGAAAGCAGCTCGGACTCCAATGCCGCGAGCTCCGAGGCGGAGAGCGGAAATTGAGGGGGAACGAAGGGCGGCTCTTCGGCGATCCCCTCGTCCGCGGGAAGGGCGGGGGCAGGGGGGGAAAGCGATGCGGCCTGCGCCTTGGCGACGCTTGCCTTTGCGAAGAGCCCGCCCTGGCCCTGGGTGGCTTTCGTTCCACGCAGGGCCTTTTCGAGGAGACTCATCTCTAGACCAAGCCCAGTTCCTCGAAGAGTCGCTTGTACGTGTCGAAGTGCTCGGAACGGGCAAACTCCTCAATTTTGTCCTCGGGAAGGGAGTCCAGAAGCTTGTCGAGGTAGGCGAGCACGCTCCGAATTTCGGCCTTGAGGCGGTCGTCGCCGTGCGCGGGTGGCGCGGGCTCGGGGCCCGCAGGCTCGCCCAGCTCCTCCGCCAGAGGGAGCTCCGCCGGAATCCGAGCTCCGCCCAAGGGAGTCGCTTCCTCCTTGACCTCTATGCCCTTTTCTGCGGTTGCTTCCTCTTCCAGATCGAGTACCAACTCCTCCTCCGCCTCAACCGGGGCGGAGCCCGATTCCGCGGTTTCGGGCCGCTTGTCCACGAAGTAGCTGTCGTCCAGACTCATGGGGATTTCGTCGGGATGGAGGCCGATGGGTTCGGCCGGTTTTATGGTATTGGCGTCGATATCCGAGGAGAGCCGCTCGGACTCGTCCTGGGCGCTGAGTTCCTCGAGCTCCGGCAGCTCTTCGAGTCCGCCCTCATCTGCAGCGTGGCCTTCGTCATGGAGACTGATCTCCTCCAGGGAGGTCTCGTCGATCTCGGGGAGGGTTTCGATCGGCTCCATCTCTGCGGGCGCCTCCTGGGCGTAGCCGGGGCCGGCCTCCATGCCGAGGGTCAATTCCTCGAGGGCCGCCTCGGATGGCTCGACGACGGGAAGCTCCTCCTCGATCTCCTCTGGCCTGCTCGCGCCGAGATCTTCGGCCTCGAGATCGAAATCGGAGAGATCCGGTTCGACGAGGGGGGCTTCGGACGGAGGAGCCTCGCGGAGTTCGGCGCCTTCGGAGGTGAGCGCGGATTCGAGATAGCTGGTGTCCTCGGGCGCCTCCGTCATGGGGCGGACGCCCTCTTCGGCCATGAGGCTGATCTCTTCGAACTCCGGCGCCCGGAGTTCGCCCTCGGACTGCGGCCGTTCGACGGCGGTGGACTCGCCCAGCGTCAGCTCTTCGATGGCGGGCTCGATTTCGCTCGGCTTCGCCGCAGGCGCGGAATAGTCCCCTGATTCCGGAAGGATAGCCTCGTCGAGTATGGAGATGTCCTGGGGGCCGCGCTGCCCGAGAAGGTCGTCCAGGTTCGCGGCGCCTTCTTCCTCATCGGGGCCGGCGGCCTCGGCGACCTCTTCCGTGAAATCGGCCGTATTGAGGATATTGTCGAGCTCATCGCCGGTGAGCGCGATGGTTTCGTCCTCTTCCTCGTCGAAAAAGCCGCCGGCAGCCTTTGCCTCGGCCGCGGTCTCCTTTTCGGCGGGCGCGGCGGACTCGGGTCGGAGCTCGTTCAACTGCGCCTTGAGGGACACGAGCTCGCCGCGTATTGAGGAAAGCTCCTCGGCGATCTTCAGAAGAACATCGGAGGAGGCATCGGCGCGCGAGGCGGAGGGAAGGGCATCCGCCGTTCGTTCGACCTTGCCCGAGAGTTCGCGCTCGACGGCAGCGACGTCGTCGAAGCTCGCAGTTGCGGGCTTTTGCGGCTGCTGAGCCGGACTGAGCTCCGCGGGCTCCCCGAGGAAGTCGTCGAATTCCGTCACCTCTTCGAAGGCCGCCATTCCGGGCTCGGCTTCGCCCCCTTCGGGGCCCTGCTCGGAGGGGATCGTGTCATCGAAGGTGAGATCGATGTCGATCGGTTCGAAGTCGGGAGCCGGCTCCTGCGGCCGCTCGGGCGGGGGCGACTCGCCGGCTTCGAGGAATTCCGCGGTCACGTCATCGGTCCCGAGGGCGTTTTCGCCCGTCTCTACAGGAGCAGCCTCCTCGACGGTGTCGAGGAACTCGGAGGAGACATCCTCCATGGGATGGAAGGTCGCCGGGGCCGCGGTCTTTGGCTCTGCCTTCGTCCCGGCGCCGAGCCCCTCGATCGAAGAGACGTCGATCTCTGCGTAGGGGCTGATGGGCGAGGGTTCCCGCGTGCTCTCTAGCTCTTCGAGCGAGATATCTATGGTACCGGCGTCGAGGTCCTCTACCTCCTCCGCCACATCGCCTCGCTGGGCTCGGCTTCCGAGGATGGGTTCTTCGATGGGGGGAAGGTCTTCGATGTCGGGCAGACGAGCCTCTTCGGACAGAGGTTCGGCGTCTCCGAAGTCGGCGTCAAAGGAGCCGAGGAGCTTCTCCTCGTCCTCCGAGAGAAAGGCCTCCTCCGGAATGGAGGAGGATTCGCCGGGCAGCTCAAGATCGAGGTCCCCGGCGCGCGGTTGGGGAGCCTCGTCGACGATGTCGCGCGGCTCGGCCTTCACCCACACGCCATACTGCTCCAGCTCGCCCGTCGGTGCCCCGGAACGCGGCGCTGGGCTCTTGGAATCGGTGTCGGGACGTATGGCCATGGCAACTCCGTTACGGGCGGTCGTTAGTAGTATATCGGCAGGTTCACGCTGCGCATTAACTGGCCGAACTCCACTCTAAGCGCGCTCGTATCACTTGTCAATAATCGCCCAAGACCGAAGTCGATGCGTTCAAGAAGGAAGGCGGGGGAGCCGTTAATATGAGGACGATGGTCTCACGGAAGATGCTCAGGCGATCAGCCTCCCCGCGTTCCGCGCTCGGTACTCGGGCCATCCTCGCGCTCTTCGCCGCCCTCGTCGCGTACTGCCTGCTCTCCGCGATCGCGGGGCCGGCCGGGGTCCTCGCTTACCGGGGGCTATGGGAGCATCGCGCCGTTATGGCGGACAACCTCAATAGTCTAAGCCAGCTCAACGCGAGACTCCGAGGCGAGCTCGAATCGCTCAAGTCCGATTCCGATCGCGCGGCCCGTGAGGCTCGGGGACTCGGCTATCTCAGGCCGGGCGAGACCGAGGTCGTGCTCTCCGGGAGGGACGCCTCCCTTTCGGCGCCCGATGTGGGCAAGGTTATACCGCTCCTGCCTTCGGCAGGACTTCCGGATATGGTGATAAAAGAGGTCGCCGCAGGTATGGGTCTTGCCGTATTCGCCCTTGGAGTCCTGCGCCGCAGACTCTTCCGCGTCTGACAGTCAGCGGAAGAGTCTGGTCCACGCTGCGTCGCGGACGTAGTTGTTGTCCACGCTGACGACGCCCGAGACATCGACTCGCACGAAGACTGATTCCTTGATCCCCACGAGGCCATCGCCCGTGGTCGTGAGGGAGAATACCCATTTCCAAGGGCGCGCCTGCGCCGCCACCTGTTTGGCAGCCGCGTAATCCAGACCGGGGCTGCGGTAGTACTCGGGGATGCTGTCCTGGTCCTGCGAGACGACTATACTCGACCCTTCAATCGAGGCGCGCACGCGCATGCTCGCACCCGAGCTCAGTATCGCAATGCCTCTGCCATCCGCAAACAGAGATACCCTGTCCAAGCCCTTGTCGCCCCTCCACGCGCCCACGACCTGTGAGAGCGTCGGAAGCGCTACGTAGGCGGCCGGGCTCTGCGCCGCTCCTGATGCCGGCTGCCCCTGCCCTGGCGAGGAAAGACCAGCGGCTCCGGACGGAGCGGCTTCTCCGCCTGCCTCGGTCGCGGGGCTGGCGTCCCCAGGTCCGCCGCCCGTGCCCCCTCCTCCCGCCGCGGTGGCGTTCGATAGGTCGAGGAGGTTGCGGGTTAGGCGACGGCTAGCGAGGATGAGCTCGTTGACCGAGGAAGCGGTTTCGGAGACGCTTCGCTTCTCTCCGGTCGCGACCTTGGTGACATCCAGCGTGAAGACGATGAGCCCGCCCGCCTGCGTGGCGTTGCCAGTGAGCAGATAGTCGGCTGCCAGCGGCGCGACGTCCTTGGGAACGCCGAGCTGGACCGCGGTCTCGGCCTCTTTAAGGGCCAATTCCTGCCCGGCGGCGTCTATCACGCGAAAGGCCCGCAGTTCGACCACGTAGCTCGTGATGAGATTTTGCAGCGCGGTCGCCTCGCCGGGAGAGAGGGCGTCGCCATCGAAGGGATGGACGCGCAGGACACTCTGTCCCTCCTGGGCGCCGATGGGGAGGCCAAGCGTCAATGCGAGGACTAGGAGGGGAGCGAATCGCATACGAGGACTCCTCTCAGTTAACTATACCTCCGATGCTCACTGCCTGCTACGTTTAATTGAGGATACTGCTCTGGGAATCGCCCGACGCAGGCGCGGCGGAGCCGCCGCTCGGCGGCGTCTGCGCCCCGGGCTGGGCGCCGGGAGCCGTCGGGTTCCCGCTCTGGGGCGGAGGAGAGGAGAGGTCGAGGCCAGGAATGTCGATCTTCAGAGTGGAGTCCGGACGAGGCGTATCCGTGGAGAGCCGGGCCTGGTTGCCGAGCTTGTCGAGGAGACGTTGATCCCTATCGCCTCCGAATTGGGCGCCGTCGCTGAACTGATTTGGCTGCGTACCGTCCAGGTAGAGGAGGCTGATCAGCCCCTCCTTGCTGCCTGGCGTCGGAAGAAGCCCCGTGTCGGCGGAAACGGTTACTTCGACAAGTCCGGTCTGCGGCTGCACGAAGGGCTTGTAGGGAAGCCCCCGGTTGATGTCCCGCATGTAGTTGGACCAGATATCGCCGGCCAGGGCAGCTCCCGATTGATTCACGCCGAGCGAGTTTCCGGGCCGATCGAACCCGAACCAGATGGCCGTGGTCATATAAGGCGTGAATCCCACGGTCCAGGCGTCGGCCCAGTTCTGGGTAGTGCCGGTCTTGCCGGCGGCCGGCATCGTAAATTTTTTCCCCTGGGCGTCGGTGTAGTTGAAAATCGAGCCGCTGCCGGATGGACCGGCCAAGGTTCCGGTCCTGACGACGCGCTCGAGCATGTCGACCATGATCGCAGCGTTCTGCGGGCTGATGATCTGGATGGCCGAGCCCTTCTTTTTTTGTTGCGTTCGCAGATCTTTTTCCGGTTCCAATATGACGCGGCCGTTGCGGTCTTCCACGGAAAGAACTGCGATGGGCGTGACTTCCTTGCCCTGGTTCGCGAAGACGGCGAAGGCCCGCGCCATGCGAAGCGGCGTCACGCCGATGACGCCGAGACCGAGGGGGTAGACCCGCGGGAAGGTCCGGCGTATTTCCTCCGGGTCGGTGATGTCGAGGAGGAGTGCCGCGCGATCGATGGCCGCGTCGAAGCCGATCGCGTCCAGCACCTTGACCGAGGGCACGTTCATGGAGTGCGCGAGCGCGTACCACGTGAGGACGGGGCCCTCCCACTTCCCGAGGTAGTCGAGGGGGATGTAGGGCGTTCCGTCGTCGTTGTAGAAGACGACGGGGCTGTCGTAGATCATCGTGCCCTCGGTGAACTTCCGTGAGTCTATGGCCGCGGAATAGTACAGGGGCTTGAAGCAGGAGCCGGGCATGAGGAGGGACTGGGTCGCCCGTATGAGCTGATTCGATTGGTCGAACTTGGATCCCCCGACCAGGGCGGTGATGTGGCCCGTGTCGTTCTCGATCGTCACGAGGGCGCCTTCGACCGTCGTTTTCTCGAGGTCGCTCTTGAGCTTGCCGGACTCGGCGTTAGCCATCGCCTTCAGGTCGGAGAGGCCGAAGAGCATGGAGGCCGCATCTATCGCGGGATTGAGGCGGGATTGGAAATAATCGAAGGTCTTGTTCTGGACCTTCTCGTCGGAGACGGCGAGCGGAGTCAGGTCGAAGGAGAGGCCGAGGAGCTCGACTATCGGAATGTAGGCGTTCTCGGCCTGCCCCAGGCTCATGGTGCTTGACGCGCGGTAGTCCCGGTTCGCCTGGTCGATGCCGCGCTTCATGTAGGCGTCCGCGGCGGCCTGCTGGTCGAGGTCGAGGGTCGTGTGGACCGTCAAACCGTCTTTGTAGATGTCGAGCGAGCCGTAGAGATTGTCCTCGAGCCAGCGCCGGACGTATTCGCTGAACCAGGGCGCCTTGTCGTCGCGCATGAAATACGCGCCCGTCGCCACGCGCGTGTAGTCGAAGTTGTCCCAATAGTCGTTGAAGGAGTCGTCGGCGGCCTGCTTCGTGCAATAGCCGAGCTTGACCATCTGATCGAGCACTTCTCGGGAACGCGCGCGCGCGTTGTTGGGATTTCTGAACGGGTCGTATTTGGTCGGGCTGGAGAGCTGTATGACCAGGATGGCCGACTCGGCGAGGGTGAGGTCGCGCGCGGAGTGGCCGAAAAAGTACTTGCTCGCGGCCTCGACCCCATACACGCCCGAGCCCATGATCATCGTATTGAGGTACTGCTCGAGGATTTCCTCTTTCGTATATTGGCGCTCAAGCTGAAGCGCCCACCAGAGCTCCACGATCTTTCGCTTGAGGCTGATGTCGCGGCGGTCCGCGTGAAGGGTTCCGGCCAACTGCTGGGTTATGGTGGACCCGCCCCCCAGGTCCCGGTGGGTTATGACGCCCAAGAAGGCCCGGACGATTCCCTTTAACGTGAAACCATGGTGGCTGTAGAAGGACTGGTCCTCCCGGGTGATGAGCGCGTCGATCAGGTAGGGGGGAAGCTCCTTGATCGAAATCATCTCGCGCTTTTCCTCGGAGAAGAACTCTGTGACGAGCCTGCCTTTTGAGTCGAGGATTCTGGTCGGCAGGGCCGGCTCGAAATTGCTGAAGTTTTCGCTGTTTCGTATGTTGTGCGTGGCTGCTATGGCGACTCCGGCTGCTATGCCGAAGAGAAGGGCGACTGCGACGGCCACGGCAAGGAGAACCCGCGCGACCTTCGCCGGCCTGGATGCGGGCGACATAGAGGTAGCCTACGCGAATGCCGCGCTCTTGGTCAAGTTGAGAGCCGCCAGAAGGCCGCCTCGCGGAGCCCCTGGGGCTCTTGAAGGCAATCCAGTCGCTTGAATATAAAAAAGGGCCGGCTTGGGGAAACCGGCCCGCCCGTAATGGGTGTCGGACGCACCATAGTAGACTGGGAGGGGAACTATGATTCGGATCCGACATCATGAATATCGGCACCGGGCACTATTATTTTAATGCTCTTGCGCATCTTTTTGAAGAGCGAATCGCTTGCCTCGACAAATATCACGTTTTAGTATGAATGCGGCCTCTTTTGCATATTCATGCACGCCTGTTCCCATGGAGAGAAACCGGGATGTTGACAGCTAAATCGGTTTTTCGGTATGATTTCAATATAAAAATATAGAATTACCCTAGCTTCACCTTCAGGAGGGACGAGATGAAAGTCGCCATCAACGGATTCGGGAGGATCGGCCGCCTCGTATTCCAGGCCATCGTGGACCAGGGATTCCTCGGCAAAGACAAAGTGGACGTTGTCGCCGTTGTGGATATCTCTACAGACGCGAAATACTTCTCCTATCAGCTCAGGTACGATTCGGTCCAGGGCAAGATGAAAGCGAACATCAGTACCAAAAAGAGCGACGCCTCGCTGGCCGAGGACGACATCCTCGTGGTCAACGGCCACGAGATCAAGTGCGTCATGGCCGAGAAGGAGCTTAAGAACCTTCCCTGGGCCAAGCTCGGCGTCGAGTACGTCATCGAGGCCACGGGCCTCTTCACCGACGAGAAGGCCTGGGGACACCTCGAAGCTGGCGCGAAGAAGGTCATAATCACGGCCCCAGCCAAGTCCAAGTCCGAGGAAAAGAAGATCCCGACCTTCGTCATGGGCGTCAATGAGGAGAAGTACGATCCCGCCAAGCACAACGTGGTGTCCAACGCCTCCTGCACGACCAACTGTCTCGCGCCCCTCGTTCACGTCCTCCTCAAGGAGGGGATCGGGGTCGAAAAGGGCCTTATGACGACGATCCACGCCTACACCGCGACGCAGAAGACCGTCGACGGCGTCTCAAAGAAGGATTGGCGCGGAGGCCGGGCGGCTGCCATCAATACGATTCCCTCGACTACCGGCGCTGCCAAGGCCGTCGGCGAGGTCCTGCCCGAGACCAAGGGCAAGCTCACCGGCATGTCCTTCCGCGTGGCGGTGCCCACGAGCTCCGTGGTCGACCTCACGTTTACCGCCGCCCGCGACAGCTCGATCCAGGAGATCGACGCGGCCATGAAGAAGGCCTCCCAGAGCTATCTCAAGGGCCTTCTCGGCTACTGCGACGAGGAGCTCGTCTCCACGGATTTCATCCACGACCCGCGCTCCTCGATCTACGACAGCCTGGCCACGGTCCAGAACAACCTCCCCGGCGAAAAGCGGTTCTTCAAGGTCGTGAGCTGGTACGACAACGAATGGGGCTACTCCAACCGCGTCGTCGATCTTCTCAGGTACATGGCGAGCAAGAAGTAAGCAGGGTTCGTTTTCGCAAGCTTGTCTTGGAAGCAAACGAATCGCTTTGAGTCGCTGGGGCGCAGAGAACTGCAAGATGACGCGAGCGCAAAGCGCCCTCTGCCGAGGGCCGCGGTCCATCGATTGGGGTTTCCGCGGGATCACGCTGCGTCTCCGCGACTTTTCCGTCTAATACAATCTCGCTGTGGTGAGGAGGCGGACCCATGATAAAGACAGTCAAGGACGTCGATTTTAAGGGGAAGCGCGTGCTGATGCGCGTCGATTTCAACGTCCCCATGAAGGACGGCAAAGTGCAGGACGACACACGCATCGTTGCCGCCATACCCACGATAAAATACATCCTTGAGCGGGGCGCGAAGAGCCTCGTCCTCATGAGCCATCTCGGCGACCCCAAGAAGGACGCAAAGAAGGCCAAGGAGAAGGCCGAGAAGGACGGCAAGGCCTGGGACGAGGCCTCCTACATCGCCGGCAAACACCGCATGAGGCCGGTCGCGGAATACCTCGCGGCCAAGCTCGGCAAGAGCGTAATCTTCGCCGGCGAGGATTCCTGCTACGGGAAGAAGGCCTTCATCGAGGCGCAGAGCGCGGGCAGCGTTATCATGCTCGAGAACACCCGTTTCCATAAGGAAGAGACGAGCGAGGATCCCGCCGAGCGGGACAAGCTGGCCAAGGAGCTCGCCACCTACGGCGAGGTCTTCGTCAATGACGCCTTCGGCACGGCTCACCGCGACCACGCGTCAACAGCCTCCGTGGCCAAGTTCGTCCCCGTTTCAGTGGCCGGCTTCCTCATGGAAAAGGAAGTGAACTACCTGGAGCCCATGGTCTCGAATCCTCCGAAGCCGATGGTGGCGATCATCGGAGGCGCCAAGGTCTCTTCGAAGATCGCCGTCCTCGAGTCACTCCTCAAGAACGCCGCGGCCCTCGTGGTCGGCGGCGGCATGGCCTACACCTTCCTCAAGGCGCAGGGCCACACGATCGGGACCTCGCTCGTCGAAGACGACCAGCTCGACACGGCGCGCAGGATTCTGGCCGCCGCCAAGAGCGCGCGCGTCGCGATCGTCCTGCCGGTCGACCACGTCTGCTCCGAAAAGTTCGACGCGGCATCCGCGCCCAAGGCGATCGACGGTGTCGACATCCCCGACGGCCTCATGGGCATGGACGTCGGCCCCAAGACCCTCGCCGAGTACAAGAAGGTGCTGGCGACTGCCAGAAGCGTCGTGTGGAACGGCCCGGTCGGCGTCTTCGAGTTCGAGGCCTTCGCGAAGGGAACCGGCGAGGTGGCCAAGCTCGTGGCGGAAGCCACCTCGCGGGGAGCGATCACGGTGATCGGGGGGGGCGATTCGGTCGCGGCCGTCAACAAGTTCGGCCTCGCCGGCAAGATGTCCCATGTTTCCACGGGCGGCGGGGCCTCCCTCGAATTGCTCGAGGGCAAGAAGCTGCCCGGCATTGAAGTCTGTCGCTCGGCGCGCTGATCCGCCGGACCGCTACCGGTTGCGCCAAGAGCTTCCCGCGCTTTTGGGACGGCGCCGACAGGAAAGGAATGTATATGCGCGATTATTTCATCGCTGGCAATTGGAAGATGCACAAAACCGTCGCCGAGTCCGTCGCACTGGCCACGGAACTCCGCGAGAAGCTCGCGGGGTGCAAGGAGAAGCTGCTCATCGCCCCTCCCTTCACCTCGCTTTCCGCGGTTGCCGGCGTTGTGAAGGGAACCAACATACTGCTCGGCGCCCAAAACATGGGGCCGGAGGAGCAGGGCGCCCACACGGGCGAGGTGTCGGTTCTCATGCTCAAGGACATAGGCGTCAAGGCGGTGATCCTGGGCCACTCCGAGCGTCGGCACACCTACGGAGAGTCGGACGAGCTCATCAACAAGAAGGTCCTCCTGGCCCTCAAACACGATCTCGAGCCCATCCTCTGCGTCGGCGAAACCCTCGATGAGCGCGAGGGCGGCAGGCTCGAGACAGTGGTGGGAACCCAGCTGCGCAGGGGGCTCGCGGGCGTCGAAGCCGCGGCCCTGGCCCGCTTGACCGTCGCCTATGAGCCGGTGTGGGCGATCGGCACCGGGAAGACTGCGACACCACAGGACGCGGACGCGGTTCACGCCTTCATTCGCCGCGTGTTCGCGGAGCTTTTCGGCGAGGCTGCCGCGAAAAAACTGTGCATCCAGTACGGCGGGTCGGTCAAAGCGGACAACGCCGCGCAACTCATGGCCGAGCCCAATATCGATGGCGCTCTCGTCGGGGGCGCGAGCCTCAAGGCTGACAGCTTCGTGCCGATCGCGCGCTTCAGGAGCTGAAACGAGCCCAAGTCGGCCCCTTTCGATGGCCGGCGCGGCGTTTGGCATTGAGATTTTGCGGGCGGGAAACTGCGAGCTCGGGGCGGGAAATCGCAGATTTCCCGCCCCGAACGAAGGCCTTGCCAATCCGTGGTCTATCATATAGGATGACAAAACACGGGCGGCCGTTTACGCGGCCTCCCGGCACCGTCACTTCGGAGAATCAAGTATGGGCGTTCTTGGAATAGTACTTCTCGTGGTCTTCGTCATCGTGTCCCTCCTCCTCGTCCTCATGGTCGTCA
>Ga0187810_10000569_pt1 | contig 13911 bp, 9 predicted proteins | sample NC_wetland_sal_i_9_FD_132963 | JGI IMG/M metagenome (GOLD analysis project Ga0187810, IMG submission 132963) | Wetland sediment microbial communities from Neuse River Estuary, North Carolina, USA - ASW_5 | ecosystem: Environmental > Aquatic > Freshwater > Wetlands > Sediment | place: USA: North...
ATTCCTCGAACAATTCGGCGCGGCTCTCGAGGCGGGCCGGTTGCGTCCGCCCATTTATAGGGTGATCCCGGCGGCCGACGCGCCGGCGGCACATCGCATGATGCAAGCGAGCGAGCACTTCGGCAAAATCATTCTCAAGTTCGACTGATCGGTTTGGTGACCCGCACTCCCGCCGCGCAAAGCGGCGCGATGGACGCGTCGTGTCTTAAGTTGATCAAAGCACTGCCAATTCGCGAAACTGATGGGCGTTCGCGCGCACCTTCTGGTAGGATCCGGGGCAAGATAGCGTGAACCGCAGACCGATCAAACCCAACGCGCTCAAATCGGGCGATACAGTTGCGGTCGCCGCGCCCGCCGCGACGATCGAACGGCAACATCTCGAGCGCGGCGTCAACGTGCTGGCCTCGATGGGGTTTCGAGTCAAAGTTTCCGAGCGGGTGCTGGCGCGTTCGGGGATATTGGCCGGCGACGATCGCGAGCGGGCGAGCGAGCTTCGAGATTACTTCGCCGATCCGGAGGTCAAGGCGATCTTTTCCGCGCGCGGCGGTTACGGATGCGGGCGGCTGCTGCCGCTGCTCGACTTCAAGGAGATGGCCCGCACGCCCAAGATCTTTGTCGGCTTCTCGGACGCAACTTTTATCCTGAACGCGCTGGTCGATTTCGCCGGAATGGTATCGTTTCACGGGCCGATGGTCGCGATGGATTTTGCGCGAGGCCTGAGCCCGCGCGCGTTCGAGCATATGCAAGACCTGCTCAGCGGCAAACTCGACGGCTTCGAGCTTGAGGCGCGCGAGACGATGCATCCCGGGAGCGCACAAGGCGAGGTCATCGGTGGCTGCCTGTCGGTGCTGGTCGCGACGATAGGCACACCGTATGTCCCACGCTTCGATGGCCGAATTCTGTTCCTCGAAGACACGGGTGAGAAAGCCTATCGAATCGACAGGATGCTCGTGCAGTTGCGCCAAACCGGCGCGCTTGGCCGATTGGCGGGAATTGTTTTTGGCGCGATTCGCGCGATCGACGGAAACGAGCAGGAGACGCGCCTGATCGCAAGCTTCGCCGCCGAGCAGACCGCCGGGCTTGGGTGTCCGGTCTTGTACGGTGTCGAGGCCGGGCACGGCACCGAGAATTTTACGATTCCGTTCGGCGTGGTGGCGCGAATCGATTCCGCCGCGCGCCGAATCATCTTCATCGAGCCGGCCGTGACACGGTAACGGCGGGTTTTCCGGAGGATTGAGCATTGGGATGGAGTGAGGTCGAGCAAGCTTTCAATAACGCGGTGGAGGAGGGGGTGATCCCCGGCGCGACGGTCGTCGTGAGGCGCGGCGCAGAGGTCGCGTTCGAGGGCGCATTCGGATTCAGATCGATCGAACCGAGCCGCTCGCCGGCCAAAATAGAAACTGTGTACGACCTGTCGTCACTCACCAAGGCGCTGGCGACGACGGTTGCGGTGATGATCCTGGCGCGCGACAGCAAGTTTCGCCTCGACGATCGGGTGACGCGCTTCTTTCCGAACTTTGGCGTGCACGGCAAGACCACCGTCACGTTTCGCCATCTGCTGGCGCATTGCTCGGGCCTGGCGGCGTGGCGGCCGTTTTACCAGCGGATCGCGGAGATCGAAAAAGGCGGGCGGGTCAACTTCATGGCGAGCTACGGCGCCAAGGAGTTCGCTTACGAGGAGATTCATCGCGAAAAACCCGAGGCCGCGCCCGGGAGCAAAACTATCTACTCGGACCTCGGGTTCATCTTGCTGGGTGAGACGATCGAAAAGGTCGCCAGCGTCGCGCTCAACCGATTCTGCCGCGAGAAAATCTTTCGTCCGCTGGGCCTGCGCGCCACCGACTATATAGACATCTCACTGGTCCGCTCGCGCCGCCTGGAGCCGGTCGCCGACATGTTCGCGCCGACCGAAATCTGTCCTTCGCGAAAGCGGATGCTGGTAGGCGAGGTTGACGACGAGAACGCGTTCGCGATGGGTGGAGTGGCGGGTCATGCCGGACTGTTCGCGCCGGTGCGCGAGGTCGATCGCCTGGCGCGCGAGCTGATCGCGTGTTACGCGGGACGTTCGGACTTCGTGCCGCAAAAGATAATCCGTGAGTTCTGGGCGCGCGACACCACCGTGCCCGGCTCGACGTGGGCGCTCGGATGGGACACGCCGTCGGCTGAGAATTCCAGCTCGGGGCATCGATTCTCGCCGGCGGCAGTGGGTCATCTTGGGTTCACCGGCACTTCGCTATGGATCGAGCCGGAAAGCGAAATTGCGATCTCGATGCTGACCAACCGCGTTCATCCGCGGCGCGACAATCAGAAGATTCGCGAGTTCCGCCCGAAAATCCACGATTTGATCATGGACGCGCTCAACGGTGGCTGATTCGGGCAGCACCGCGCGCCTCGCGCGTATTCCGGCGTCTCCTCGCCGCGTGCATCTGATCGGAGTCGGCGGCACCGCGATGGCCGCTCTGGCCGGGATGCTGGCGGAGCGCGGCTTGTCGGTCACGGGCTCCGACAATCAGCTCTACGAGCCGACGGCGTCGCTGCTGAGAGACTCGCGGGTCGGATTGATGACGGGATTTTCGCCCAGGAACTTGTCGCCCGCGCCAGACCTGGTGGTGGTGGGCAACGCGATCGTGGCGGCCAATCCCGAAGCCGTGGCGCTGCTCGATTCCGCGATCCCGTACCTGTCGATGCCCGAAGCGCTGTGGCATTTTTTCCTCAAGGGCCGGCGCGTGCTGATGGTCGCGGGAACGCATGGCAAGACCACCTCGACCGCGATGATGGCGCACGTGCTCGATGCGGCGGGGCGCGATCCGTCCATGTTGGTGGGAGGAGTCGCGAGCAATTTCGGATCGAACTACCGGCTTGGCCGGGGCGCTGACTTCGTGATCGAGGGCGACGAGTACGACACCGCGTTTTTCGACAAAGGACCGAAGTTTCTGCATTACCGGGCCGCCGGTGCGATTATCACGGCGGTTGAATTCGATCACGCCGATATCTATCGCGATCTCGAGCATGTGAAATCGAGTTTCCGCGCGCTCGTCGAGCAGATGGATTCGTCGCGCGTGCTCGCGGTGTGCGCCGACTTTCCGCACGCGCTCGAGGTCAGCGCGGCGGCGCGCTCCCGGCGGCTCACGTACGGGCTGGGCGGAGGCGAATACCGCGCGACGGACATTACGGTGGGCGCGGAGGGCGCGAGATTTTCGGTGACGCGCGAAGGCGACCGGATCCAGGATTCAATCCATCTTCCGATCGGCGGCCGGATGAATGTCGCCAACGCGCTGGGCGTTTATGCGCTGCTAAGCGCATTTGGAATCTCCGGCGACGAGATTGCCGACGGGTTGCGCACCTTCAAGGGCGTGGTGCGCCGGCAGCAGGTGATCGGAGAGGCGGCGGGAGTGACCGTGGTCGATGATTTTGCGCATCACCCGACCGCGATCGGCGTCACGCTCGAGGCGATTGCAGAACGGTTCCCGCGCCGGCGGATACTGGCGGCGTTCGAGCCGCGCTCGAATACGGCGCGGCGCAACGTTTTTCAAAATGCGTTCGCGGCGGCATTCGATCGCGCGTCGCGCGTTTATCTGGGCCCGGTCTATTTCAAGGAAAACGATCCGATCGCGCCGGGCGAGCGGTTGGAAACCGGCGCGCTGGCAAGTGCAATCAGCGCGCGTGGAGCGCACGCGATCGCATGCGCGTCGAACGATCAGATCCTGGAGCAGATGTTGTCCGACGCGCGCGCGGGCGACGTTGCCCTGTTCATGTCGAACGGTCCGTTCGATGGATTGAAAGAACGATTCCTGGCGGCGTTGCAGGCTCGGGGGAGTGGAACGCCTTAATTGGAAATGCAACCCGCCGTGGGTCACTTCCTTTGTGCAGGAGAGCTTTGCATAACTTCCGCGCCGACGTTCAGAGCAGAAGCAGAATCCTGAATCGCGCGCCAAATAGCGCGCTGAATAATGACCCTCACCTTCATCCTCTCCCTTGCAGGGCGAGGAGACGGAAGCCGCGACCGGGTTATGCAAAACTCGCTTGTGCAGGGGTAACCCTTGCACCTTAGCGAGGACAAAAGAATGCGACCTTCGCCCCGAGTGGGCGGGGCGGAACTATCAATAGCCGAGTTTCGGATCGACCAGATTCAGCAGCGGGCGGTTTGAGGTGAACCTTTTCAGATTCTCCACGAACAGTTGGCATGCCTTGTCCATATAAGTGCGATTGGCGCCGGAAATGTGCGGCGTCAGGATGACATTTTCCAGATCCCAAAGCGGGCTGTTGGGCTGGAGCGGTTCATGCTCGAACACGTCCAGGCCCGCGCCGCCAATCTTTTGCGCGGCCAACGCCGCGGCCATCGCGCGCTCGTCGATCACCTCGCCGCGCCCGATATTTACCAGGTAGGCGCCGGGCTTCATCGCGGCGAATTCCCGCTCGCCGATGAACTTGCGCGTATGGTCGGTGAGCGGCAGCGTGACGGAAACGTAGTCGGATTCGCGCAGGATCGCTTCGCGATCTCCAGGACCGAAGAAGCGTGCGGGAATCTTGCCTTCGCGATCGCCGAGTCCCGGCGGACACCATCCGGGGTCTGCGCGCTCGGCCGGGTTGCGCTTGAGCGCAAGCACGGTCATCCCAAATGCGGCCGCGAGCCGCGCGGTTTCCCTGCCAATCGATCCATAGCCGATGATGCCCAGGGTCCGCGCACGGATTTCGTCCACGCTCGCCATGAAAGCCCCCGAGCGCATCCACTGGCGGCGAATCTGCGCCCGAATCGCGAGATGAATCCGATGCGCATACGAGAGCATCGAGGCCAGCGTGTATTCTGCGATCGGCGTCGCATGAATTCCGCTCGCGGTCGTGACCGGAATCGCGCTGCCCTTGAGCGGTCCGCCGAGCGCGTGGTCAGCCCCCGCGCTGAGCAGTTGAATCCATTTGAGGCCGCGCGCGCGACTCGTGACGTCGAGCGGCATCCGAAAGCTGAGCAGCACGTCGCATCCGGAGCTTACGAAGTCGCTGATTTCCTCGGGCGTTCGGCACTGGCGATCGGCCAGCTCGGCTCCGGGAACTGCGCTGGCAATTGCGGCGCGCTGCGCGGGCTGCAGCGCAACTGTGGATATTATTTTCATCGAACGGATCAAAACTTTCGCACGGGTTCGCGCGCGCTTCAAGGAGAAATCGTCCGGCTTGAGGAGATCGCGTGGCGGGCTTATATTTGCAGAGTTTCCGTATCACCGCATCGATCGCCGAGCGTGATGAAATGAAGTTGCAAAGGATGCTCACGCTGGGAGTGGCGACAGCAGCGCTGTTCGCGCTGTCTCATCTTGCAGTCGCGCAGACGGCCGGCTCGCAGGCGGGCTCCCAGGGCGGCGGGAATTCCGCCAATCCCCCAATCGCGGGTCAGGGCGGCAGCGACGCAACGCTCGAGATAGCTCCGCAGCCCGGCCTGGCGGCGCCGAAGCCCGGCGTCGAGGAAATTCCCGGCGGGCGGAATTTTAATCCGGGCGAGAACAGCACGTCGATCGAATCCAACTTCCGCCCCAACACTGAAAACGTCACTGGCAACGGCACCGGCAACGGCGATAGCAATCGGCCGCATGGCCGGCCCTACCTCGGCATCACCGTGCAATACGCGACGCAGTGCTACCTCGGAATGGAGGAGCATGGGCTCGAAGTAGTGACCGTCGATCCCAACAGTCCGGCCGCCCAAGCGGGCCTGCATGCTCGCTCTGGCATGACCGCAATCGGCGCGGCGGTTTCCACGCTGTCGGGAATACTGCCCGGCGGCACAATCCTGGCCAACAAGGCGCTGGGGAGTTCGGGAGCGATGGGACAGGGGGGGGATCTGATCGTCGCGGTTGACGATAAGCGCGTGCGCGACCAGAGCGATCTGGAAGCCGCGATGGCGCGGCTTAAGCCCGGCGACACGATGTACCTTACGGTCATCCGGCCGGACGGCAACTCGCACAAGACAATCAAAATCGCGGTGCGAGTCGGCGCGGTGGGCGAGCCAATCGCCAATGCGGCGCCGGGCGGCACCCGGCACTAGTCTCTCGATTTCATTTTTACCATTGTTCTTCCCGTCGCGCGGTTACGCGTGCGTAATTTTCGATCTTGAGCCTCGCCTAATTCGGACTTAGTATCGGGGCCGAGCGCAAAGTCTGCACCGAGGTGATCGGTCATGCGAAGTCCGAGCGTTCTCATCGGCTGGCCGCTGCTGGTCGTCTTTCTCGCTCCCTGCGCAACCCCTGCGGCAGACAGTTCCAACGACCGCGCTTTGCCCTCGATCGCAGCGCAACCGAACGACAACGACAGTCAGCGCGTTTCGGCAGGACAGCCGAGCGCGAGCGCCAATGAGCGCATCCCGGGGCGACAGCCGGGTGAGTCGGCCGCGCTGGAGCTGGCGCCGCAACCGTCGGCCAGGGTTCCCGTGCCCGACCACCGCGAAACCCCGGAGGAGCGCGCGTTTCGCCAGTCGCGGGAATCCGAAATCGCTAGGCTCAATCGCAATTTCCATCCGCACGATCCGGACGACAATCACCACCGGCCGTACCTCGGCGTCGATCTCGAGTACACGACGCATTGCTATCTCGGCATGGAGGAGCATGGGCTCGAAGTCGTCAATGTGTACCCGAACAGCCCGGCGGCACGTGCGGGTCTGATCGCGAGAACGGGTAGCACGCCGACAGGCGATCTAAGCGTGCTCGGAAGTGTGCTGCTCGGGCCGGTCGCACTGATCACTGTTCCGCTGCTGCGGAAATCGGGTGCCTTGGGTACCGGCGGCGACCTGATCGTGGCGGTGAACGACATGCGGGTGCGCAGCGGGAGTGAATTGTTCAGCGCGCTCGGTCATATCAAAGCGGGCGACACCGCTTACATCACAGTGATTCGGCCGCTGCGCGGCGGATACCATCGCACGATGCGGATCGCGCTGCATATCGATCACGAAACCGACGCAAAGGGTAATATAATTCAGCCGACGCGAGCATCGCCGGGCGCGGCACCGTCGGTTGCGACGGAAAGCGCGGTGAATTGATCTGATACGGGCCGAATTGACGCAGCCGGAACGAACGACGCATCCGGCGCGCGCTCGCGCGCTATTTTCTGCTATCATTTTTGCGACGCCAGCGGCGTGTGCGCTCTTTGTGCGCATCGCCGCAAGGCGAATTTGCGTATTCGGATCGGGAAAACTTGCAACGCAGCCTCAAAGAAGCGGCCGGCGAACTCGAAGCGCGGCTCGCGGCAAATACCGAGCGCCGATTCCCAGTGATGGGATTGCGCGGCGCGGCCGGCGCGCTGATGCTTCGCGAGATGCGGCTGCGGCTGCGGCGTCCGGTCGTCGCGGTCGTGTCGACCGCGCCCGAAGCCGAGGCGCTGGCGGGCGAGGTTGCGCTTTTTCTCGGTGAGGAGCCGAACGCGGACGCCGCCACGCGCCGGGTGCATCTGGTCCGCTCGTGGGAAGTGAAACCGATGGCGCAATTGTCGCCACCGACTGACGCGCAGGTCTCGCAACTGGCGGCGCTGTTCGCGATGCTTCGGCATGAGTCGCCGCTGGTCGTTACGTCGAGCGAAGCGTTGATGACGCGCACGATTCCGCGCACGGTCTTCAACGAATCGATTATTAAAGTGGCGCTCGGCGATCGGCTGGATCTCGAGGCGCTAGTCGAGGCGCTGGTGGCCTGCGGCTATCAGCGCGTGCCACAAAGCGAAGAGGCGGGAGACTTCAGCGTGCGCGGCGGAATAGTCGATGTATTCTCGCCACTGTACCGCGACCCGATTCGTATCGAGCTCGAAGATGACCTGATCACCTCGATTCGCCATTTCGATGCCGACAGCCAGCGCTCGGGCGGCGAACTGCTCGAGGCGACGATAACGCGCACTCGTTACGTGCCGCCGCTGGCGCTGAAGGATCCGAAGCTGCGCGAGCGGGTCGCGTTGCGCGCCGCCGAAATCGGCATGGTGCGCAAGGAGGCCGCGGAACTGGCCGAGGCGCTCGAGAACGGGCTGCTGTTTCCGGGCGCGGAACTGCTGATGCCGTATGCGTACGGGCACGCGCTCGACACCGTGTTCGATTACATGCCGGCCGACACCTTGCTGTGGCTCGTCGATCCAGGGCGCATTCTCGCCGAGGCAAGTCGCTTCGCCGATACGGTATCGGTCGAGACCGCCGCCGCGGCGCGCAAGCCCGCGTTTCATCCTGCGCCGGATGCGCTGTTCATCGGGGCCGACGTGTTCGAACGCGCGCTCGGCAACTTCACCGCAGTCGAGGCCGGCTCGCTGGTGACGATGGCCGCGCCGCGCGAGGGATGGGCGGTGCCGGTTGAGGTCAAATCGCAGGCCGGGTTGCGGCTGGGATCGAACCAACTGAGCGGAGCGCGAACGCCGCCGAGCTTCGAGCCGCTGGCGACGCAACTGCGCGAAGTCCAACGCGGGCAGGGACGTTCGCTGATGATCGTTGACGGGCCCCATCAGATGGCGCGCCTGCGCCGTCATCTGGAAGCGTGGGACCTCGAGATCAACGTCGAATGCAAAAGTCTGTCGGCGCTGCTGCAATGGCCGGACTACCGCCCCGCGATCATGCAAGGGGAGATTTCCGCCGGCGTCGTTTTGCAGGCCGACGGTCTCTACATTTACAGCGAAGAGGAAATCTTCGGCGAGCCGCGAGCGCGCCGGCGCAGCCGCCCCAGCGCCAGGGGCGCGCTGCTCAATCTTGAAGAGCTGAGGCCCGACGATTTCGTCGTGCATATCGATCACGGCATCGCGAAATACCGCGGCCTGCGGCACATGAAGGTCGCCGACGTCGAGGGCGACTTTCTCAATCTCGAATACTCGGGCAACGACACGATGTACGTGCCGGTCGAGCGGATAAATCTCGTGCAACGCTACATCGGCGGCGACGACGCGGAACCCAGGCTCGACAAGCTGGGCAGCGGATCGTGGGAGAAAGTAAAGCGGCGCACCAGGCAGGCGGTGCTCGCGATGGCGGCCGAACTGCTCGACGTCTACGCCGCGCGGGAGGTGATGGAGGGGCACGCCTATCCGCCGCCGAGCGCGGACTACGAGGAGTTCACGTCACGCTTCGAGTTCGAAGAGACCCCGGACCAGCAGTCGGCGATCGACGACGTCATCCGCGATCTCTCGCGCGCCAAGCCGATGGATCGGCTGATCTGCGGCGACGCCGGCTTCGGCAAAACCGAAGTTGCGCTGCGCGCCGCGTTCATCGCGGTGATGGATGGCCGGCAGGTCGCCGTGCTGGTGCCGACCACGATCCTCGCCGAGCAGCACTGGAACACGTTCCGCGAGCGCTTCAAGGACTATCCGGTTCGGGTCGAGATGGTCTCGCGGTTTCGCAGCCACAAGGAAAATCGCGTCGTGATCGACGAGGCTGGCCGCGGCAAGGTCGACATTGTCATCGGCACCCATCGGCTGCTCTCGAGCGACGTTCAGTTCCCGCGCCTGGGCTTGCTGGTGATCGACGAGGAGCACCGGTTCGGCGTGGCGGACAAGGAGCGAATCAAGAAGCTCAAGAAGTTGGTGCCAGTGTTGACGATGACCGCGACGCCGATTCCGCGCACGCTGCACATGGCGATGCTCGGCATCCGCGATCTCTCCGTGATCCAGACGCCGCCGCCGGACCGCCAGGCGATTCGCACTTTCGTCGCTCATTTCGACGACGCCACCATCCGCGACTCAATCCTTCGCGAGCTGAACCGCGGCGGACAGGTCTTCTTCGTCCACAATCGCATCGAGAATATCGACTACCTGGCCAGCCATCTGCGCTCGCTGGTGCCCGAGGCCAGGATCGCAATCGCGCACGGTCAGATGAAAGAGCGGCAGCTCGAGGACGTGATGCGCGACTTTATCGAAAAGCGGGTCAACGTGCTGGTCTGCAGCGCGATCATCGAGTCGGGCCTGGACATTCCCAACGCGAACACGATGATCATCAATCGCGCCGATCAGTTTGGCCTCGCGCAGCTATACCAGTTGCGCGGCCGCGTCGGCCGTTCGCGCCAAAAAGCGTATGCCTACCTGCTGATTCCCGGCGAACACATCATCACGCGCGACGCCAGGCGGCGAATCGACGCGCTCCGTGAACTGGTCGAGTCCGAGAGCGGCGGCGGGTTCAAGCTGGCGATGGCCGACCTCGAGCATCGCGGCGCCGGCAACCTGCTTGGCCGCGAGCAACACGGACAGATCGCGGCGGTTGGGTTTGAGCTCTATACCGAGATGATGGAAGAGGCGATCGCCGAACTGCGCGGCCAGCCGCAGCGGCCCGACTTCGAGCCCGAGCTTCGAATCGCCGTGCCCGCGTACATCCCCGATGCCTACGTCTCCGACGAGAACGAGCGTTTGGTGCTCTATCGGCGGCTCGCGCGTGCGCAGCGCGAGGAGGATCTCGGCGAGCTTCGCGACGAGATGCGCGATCGGTTCGGCCCGGTGCCGACGCTGATCGAAAATCTGATCGCGGCGATGAATGTTCGGCGCCAGATGAAGCAGCTCATGATCCTGAGCGCGACTCTCAAGGGCTCGCAGCTCGAAATCAGATTTCATCCCGATGCACCGGTGGAAACCGCGCGGCTCGTCAAGCTCGCCGATCAGAATCGCCGTACGATGCGGCTGACGCCGTCGTATCAGGTGATCGCGCGGATCGAACCCGGAGAATACGAGCACCTGTTCGCGCAACTCGACGGCATCTTGCAGGCCTTGGCGGGCTGTGAAAAGTTGGACAATTGGCTGGCCGCGAAAGTCGGGCCGGCCGTCAATTAGACCGATGCGGAACGCAAGATTGTCCCCGCGGGCAGGCGCGGCACGATGCGCCGTGGCGACGGCGTCGGCGGCGTTGCTGGGAATTGTCCTGACGGGCGCGTTTGCGGGTTGCTCGGTGGATCTGCTCAAACCCGGCTCTTTCGATATTTTCAAGCAGGCCGCCGCTGGCGCCACGGTGACGGCGCCGCCACAAGCGTCGGCGTCACCCGGGCAATATAACCCGCCTGGGGCGCCGAAGTCGGCTCCGGATCATGTTGCCAAGGCGGAGGCGGACCAGTCGCCGCCACCCCCGCCGGCGCCCGTAGTCTCGGATGAGGCGCCGGAACCGAGCACGCCGGCGTTGGATCGTGTCGTCGCCAGCGTAGATGGCGATCCGATCACGATGCGGGAGGTCCAAGATTTCGCCGCGCAGCACGGCCAGCCGATCCATACCGACGATTTCGCTTCTTCAGACACCGCCAAGGTCGCGGTGAAAGCGTTGATCGGGGAGAAATTGCTCGAGCAGGAAGTGAGGAAGTACGATGACAAGGTCGACGACGCTCAGGTCGACAGGTACATCCAGCAGTTGCGGCAGGACAAGCACATGAGCGATGCGGAATTCCGCTCGCAACTGCAGGCGAGCGGGATGAGTTACGATGAATTGCGCAAGCGAGCGCGGCTGGATCTCGAAAAAGCAATGATGATTGACCAGGAAGTCCGCTCGAAAATCGATGTGCCCGATGCCGACGTCAAGGCGTATTACGATGCCCACAAGGAAGACTTCACGATTACCAAGGAACGTCTTAAGCTCGCGCAGATTCTGATCGCGCTGCCGCCCAACCCGACCGCAGCGCAGGTGGCCGCCGCGCAAAAGAAAGCCGACATGATTCGTGCGCGTGCCGCCAAGGGCGACGACTTCGGCGATCTCGCGCGCGTGTATTCGGACGACGTATCAAAGTCCAACGGCGGCGAGCTCGGATGGTTCGCGCCGTCCGACGTCTTGGACCAGATTCTGGCTGCGGTAAAGCCGCTCAAGCCCGGCCAAATTTCGGCGCCGGTTCGCACCAGCCACGGCATTCATATCGTCAAGCTCGAAGAACACCAGGTGCCGGGCCTGCAGCCGCTTGACGACGTCAAGGCGCCGATTCGCGCTCAGCTGGTGGATCAGCAATCCGGCGCGCAGCTCCAGAAGTGGGTTGAATCCGATCTCGTCAAGCAACATTACGTCGAGACCATGTACTAAATGATGACGGCGCTCAGGCGAAAGACGCCGCCGCTGTTGGCGATCAGCATGGGCGATCCGGCGGGCGTCGGGCCCGAGGTTATCCTCAAGGCGGCAGCAGCGTTCGCCGGCCGCCGCGGCGCACCGTCGGTAGCGGTAGTCGGCGATTTGCCCGCGATGCGCACGGCCGCCGCCCGCCTGAGCGGCGTTCCGGCTCCGTGCCAATGGCATCCTGGTCAGCCGCCGATTCGTCTGACAAAAGGACTCGGCGTACTTTCCGTCTCGAGTTTGCCGGCGCGCGCAATTCGCCCGGGGCATCCCACGCTCGAGGGCGGCGGCGCCGCCTATGACTACATCGTAACCGGCGCGCGGATGGCGATGAGCGGCGAGGCTGGCGCGCTGGTGACCGCGCCGATCAGCAAGGATTGGATGAACCGCGCGGGGCATCATTTTCCCGGGCATTCGGAACTGCTTGCGCATCTGGCGCGAACCCGGCTGTGGCGCATGATGTTCGCCGGTGGTGAGCTGACGGTCGCGCTGGTGACCGCACATATCGGACTTGCGAAAGTGCCGTATGCGCTGACGCAACGCAGCGTCCTGGACACGATTCGCCTGCTCTCCGCGCACCTGCGCGGCGCGCTTGGCGTTGCACGGCCGCGAATCGCCGTGCTCGGACTGAATCCTCACGCGGGTGAAAGCGGGCTGTTCGGTGACGAGGAAATCCGCGTGATCGCGCCGGCCATTCGACGCGCGCAGCGCGACGGCATCAACGCCTACGGTCCGCTGGCGCCCGACACCGCGTTCACGCGCAAGTCGGGTTCGTTCAACTTCGACGCCGCGGTTGCGATGTATCACGATCAGGGCTTGATTGCGGTCAAGACGCTGGAGTTTGATCGTTCAGTGAACGTCACGCTCGGATTGCCGTTCGTCCGCACCTCGCCCGACCACGGAACGGCGTTCGACATAGCGGGAAAGGGAATTGCCAATCCGTCGAGCATGATTGCCGCGATCGAATATGCGTGGCGGGCCGTGTCGGGACGCGAGAAGAGCGGGCGGCGGGCGGCGGCGTAAGCAAGCGATGGCCGATCGAATCGTCATCAAGGGCGCGCGCGAGCACAATCTCAAGAACATCGATCTCGAGATTCCGCGCGATCGGCTGGTCGTGATCACCGGACTCTCCGGCTCGGGAAAATCCTCGCTCGCCTTCGACACGATTTACGCCGAGGGTCAGCGCCGCTACGTCGAATCGCTGTCGGCCTATGCGCGCCAGTTCCTCGAACAGATGGAGAAGCCCGACGTCGATTCGATCGAAGGTTTGTCGCCCGCAATTTCGATCGAGCAGAAGACCAGCTCGCGCAATCCGCGCTCGACGGTCGGCACGATCACCGAAATCTACGACTACCTGCGCCTGCTCTTCGCCCGGGTGGGACACGCGTTCTGCTACAACTGCGGCCGCGAAATTAGTCAGCAGAGCGTGCAGCAGATCGTTGACCGGATCATGGGATGGCCCGACGGGGCGCGGATTCACGTGCTCGCGCCGATCGTCCGCGATCGCAAGGGCGAGTACCGCAAGGAATTGTCCGAGATGAAGCGCGCCGGTTTCGTCCGCGTCAAGATCGACGGCAAGCTCTATGAACTCGGCGAAGAGCCGGCGCTGAACAAGAACCAGCGCCACACCATCGAGGTGATGGTCGATCGGCTCGCGATTCGCAAGGGCATCGAGAAGCGCTTGTCGGACTCGCTCGAAGTTGCCTTCAAGTACGGGCAGGACCTGCTCAAGGTGGAGCGCCTCGACGGGCCCAGGAACGAGAGCGAGATCTATTTCAGCCAGCGCTTCGCGTGCGTCGCTTGCGGCATCTCGTATCCGGAGATCACGCCCCGGATGTTCTCGTTCAACAGCCCCCACGGCGCCTGCGCCGAATGCTCGGGAATCGGATCGATCATGTATTTCGATCCCGAACTGG
>Ga0187810_10000570_pt1 | contig 13907 bp, 11 predicted proteins | sample NC_wetland_sal_i_9_FD_132963 | JGI IMG/M metagenome (GOLD analysis project Ga0187810, IMG submission 132963) | Wetland sediment microbial communities from Neuse River Estuary, North Carolina, USA - ASW_5 | ecosystem: Environmental > Aquatic > Freshwater > Wetlands > Sediment | place: USA: North...
GTCCAAAGCGCCGGGTTCAACCGTTCTTTCCGGAGCGGTCAATGGCGAATCGGCGCTGACGATTCGCACGGAAAAGAAACCGGTGGACTCGCGCTACGCCCGGATCATGCGCGTCATGGAAGAAACGCAACAGCGCCGCCCGCGCCTGCGCCGCTTGGGAGACCAGTTGGGGGCCTGGTACACGCCCGTGGCAGTCGGGGTCGCGCTGCTGGCCGTGGGAGTCACGGGGAACTGGAGCCGGTTCCTCGCAGTCCTGGTGATTGCCACGCCGTGCCCGTTGCTGATTGCCATACCGGTTGCCGTGATTGGCGCGATTTCTCTCGCGGCGCGGCGCGGCATCATCATTAAGAATCCCGCCGTCCTCGAGCAGTTGGATTCCTGCCGCACTTTTGTCTTCGACAAGACCGGAACGTTGACTTACGGACATCCGTCTCTGGACGAAATTGTATGCGCGCCCGGATTCGAGAAGGATGAGGTTCTGCGCACAGTGGCCAGCATCGAGCGGTATTCAAAGCATCCTTTGGCGCGCGCCATCCTGCGTACGGCCACAGAACGCGGATTCAAGCTCGCCGCCGCAGCGGAAATCCGGGAGCGTCCGGGCGAGGGGTTGCATGGAATTGTCGGCGGCAAGTCTGTAATGATCACCGGACGCGGCAAGGTGCAGATGGAAGAGTCCGAATTGCCGCCGATCGCGTCCGGTCTGGAATGTCTCGCTCTTGTCGACGGCGTGTTTGCCGCAGCGTTTCATTTCCGGGATGAGCCGCGTAAAGAAAGCCGAGTGTTCTTGAGTCACCTTGGTACAAGGCATGGCGCGAAAAAAGTGATTCTCGTCTCCGGAGATCGCGATGCGGAGGTGCGTTATCTTGCCGCGCAGATGAACATTGCCGAGGTTTACTCTGCAAAAAGTCCGGAAGACAAAGTTGCGATCGTGCGGCATGAGTCCGAACGCGAAAAGACTCTCTTCGTCGGCGACGGCATCAACGACGCTCCGGCAATGCAGGCGGCGACGGTTGGAGTGGCGTTCGGAGCGACCAGCGACATCACCGCCGAGGCCGGCGACGCCGTTCTCTTGGAACCATCGCTGGGGAAGGTGGATGAGCTGATGCACATCGGGCGGCGAATGCGCGCAATTGGGCTGGAAAGCGCCGTCGGCGGGATGGCTCTGAGCATTTTGGGAATGGGCTTCGCCGCTTTCGGCGTCCTCACTCCGCTTGCGGGCGTGATCGGTCAGGAGTTGATTGATTTGGCGGCAGTGCTCAATTCTCTTCGAGTCGCCTTTCCCCGGGGAAGATTACAGGACTTCTGATCGAAACGTGCTGTGCCACGCTCCGTGCGCCGCAAATCGTCGTCGCGACGCAGTTCAGACTTGCCTTATACACGCGGCGTTGGCAATTTTCGAGTGGATGGTTAGGCGGTCACGAAGCTTTCCAGCGCCACGCGGTTCAAGATCAACAGCGTTGAGCCCTTCAGCGTAACCAGGCGCCGATCCCGGAAGTCGCTGAGCGTGCGCGTGACTGTCTCGCGAGTGCTGCCGATAAATTCCGCGATTTCCTCGTGCGTCAAAGGCAGCATGATTCGCGTCCCGAGCTTGGTCTCCTCGGCTCCAGCGGACCATTCCAGGAGCAACCGGGCGAGCTTCGCCGGCGCCGACGCGGAGAGGCCGACGGTTCGCAACTGCTCGCATGCCCCGTGATAGTTTGAGCTCAATTGTTTGACCATGGCGGACGAGGCTTCCGGATGCTGTGCCACAAAGCGCAGGAAATCGTTGCGATGAACGAATGTCACTTCGCAAGGATGCAGAGTTTCCGCGGTCAACTCGTACGGTTTCCCTGAAATAACGGACATCAGGCCCAGAATTTCGCCGGGCTTCGCAATTCTGAGGATCAGCGTCTTGCCCTCGCTGGAGCTGATCGAGAGCTTCACTTCGCCTTCACATATTACAAAGACTCCCCGGGCGTCTTGTTTCTCGAGAAACAGAAGAGCGCCCGTTGGATAAACGGAACTTGATTTGACGGCGTCGAAATCTTTCAAGGCCTTGGGCGACAAATGGCAGAAGAATTCGGCCTTTCTGTACTTGCAAGTCTGGCAGCTTTCCATCATTTCGAACCCGTACGGTCCGCGCATCTTAGGCCTCCTCGTTATCCTTTTTGGCCTCACCCCGAGCTTCCTCGACGAAGTAGCTTGTCATCGGAGTGTTGGCTAGAAATTCCGCGCCCGTGTGCCTATACATTTCTGCAAGAATCTGCCGGGCATGTGCATCCATGTATGTGACCCCGCGCAAGTCAACCAAGAGCCTCTTTCCTCCAAGCGAAGCAGCCAGCGCACGCCATGCGTTGCGGAACTCCGTAACCCACGGCCCCGTGATACGCCCTTCAAGTTGTAATGTGGTCCCTGCCGGTGCTTCATGCGTTGTGATCTTCAACGTAACTTTGGTTCGTCCTGAGCCACACGATTATTGTGGCAATGGGAGCGCCAAACTAGCTGGTCTAATCTGGAACACGGTATATGCAAGATACGCAAGAGGTTAGTTTGGAGCGCAGGGAAAAGTAGGGAAGATCACTGCTCGAAATGACGAAGGTCACAGACGAAATGTCGTCAGAAGTGACTACATATAGTCTTCGCGCTCGATGCCCAGCTTTTTCAATTTGGAATTCAATGTGGTTCGTTTCAGCCCCAGCCGCGCGGCTGCGCCTTTTGGTCCGGCGATGACGCCTTTCGTCTCGCGGAGCACGCGAAGAATGTGGTCGCGGTCGCTCGTTCTTAGAGTCGAATCGTCACGGGGCGATGGTTCGTCAGGAGTCTCCAGCTCCGCCAAGGGGGCGCGCAGCACGTGGCCTTTCGAGAGGATGACCGCCCGTTCGATAAAATTTTCGAGTTCGCGAATATTGCCTGGCCAGTGCCATCTTGTCAGGACCTTCATGACCTCGCGGGGGATGGCCTCGATTTCTCTGTCCAGCTTGCGGGCATGCTTCGCGACGAAGTAGCGGGCCAGCGGGGGTATGTCCTCCCGGCGCTGGCGCAGCGGAGGAATCGTGATCGGAAAGACTCTCAAACGATAGTAAAGGTCGTTTCGAAACGTCCCCTCCGCGACCATCTTCTCGAGATTGCGATTGGTGGCAGCCACCAAACGCACATTCACGGGAATCGTGCGCGTACCGCCCAGCCTCTCGAACTCCTTTTCCTGCAGCGCCCGCAAAATCTTGGGCTGGAGCTCCAGGGGAAGATCTCCGATCTCGTCGAGAAACATCGTGCCTAAATTGGCCAGTTCCAGGCGTCCGATTTTCTGGGATATGGCGCCGGTGAACGCGCCCTTTTCGTGCCCAAACAACTCGCTTTCCAGCAGGCCGCTGGGGATAGCCGCGCAGTTCAATTTGACAAGCGTGTGATCGCGCCGCGTGCTCAGGTTGTGGATCGAGCGGGCGACCAGGTCTTTTCCGGTGCCGGTTTCTCCCAAGATGAGCACAGTTACATCTGTGGCGGCGACCGATTCAACCTGTTTCAGCACTCTCTTCAGTCCGGGGCTCTCCCCAATAATGTCTTCGAAGCCGTGCTCGAGGTTCAGTTCCTCCTCCAGGTACTGTTTCTCCCGTTCCTTTCTGGCCAAAGCCTCTTCGGCTCTTTTCTTTTCAGAAATGTCGCGGATGACGGTGAGGACAACGTTGCCGCCATCTGTATCCACAGGACTGAGCATGATGTCCACGGGGAACTCTGTACCATCCTTGCGCCTGCCGTAGAGGTTGAGTTCGACACCCATCGGGCGCGTTTGAGGATGCGCGCCATACTCCTTCCGGTATTGCGGATGCGTGTGGCGAAAACGCTCGGGGATAAGAATTTCGATGTTCTTTCCGAGGAGTTCACCGCGCTCGTAGCCAAAGAATTTTTCGACCCGGCCATTCACCTCCGCGATCTTCCCATCTTTGTCGGTCACGATGATCGCGTCTGGCGAGAATTCGAACAGCTTTTCGTACCAGGTCCGACCAGGTGCTTGTCTTTCCGGCGATGGTGTACCCATGGTCCTTCGCTCACTCGAACCGAGCTTTGAATCCTCCCCGCGAGGCGAAGCCGAGCTTGCCGCTTCTATTAGACATGAGCGCCTGAGGCGACGACCCAAATTCGGCGTTCCATCTGACGATAAAAGACTACCTCAGGAGCGGTACTCTGGGGAAGTGTCTGCCACCCGCGGTTGGGAGGCCAGGCGGTTCTTTACTCACAAGTAATGCCGGGCATAGCCGAGGCGGGTTCTGCCCATCAGCCGCGGACGGTCAGCACAGGACATTTCGCTTGCGTGACAATTCTGTACACCCCGGTGCGGGCGAAGCGCATGGTTTTCGCCGGGCGTCCATCCGCGCCGTGCACGCCGAGGACGATCAAATCCGCGCCATGTCCTTCGGCGGCTTCCAGAATTTTTTCAGCCGGCCGGCCCCGCTCCACGACGCAATCCGGTTCGCATCTCAAGTCTGTTCCAAATGGAACGATATCGCGAAGCGTATGCAGGAATGTGGGGATGTCGCCGTCTTTCTCCAGACAGTGAAACAGCACGAGTTGCGCGCGATGCTCCCGTGCCAAAGAGATGGCATAGGGCGCGCCAGCAAGGGACTCCGGGCTGAAATCGGTCGCATAGAGAATGCAATTCAACTCCGCATGGGATCTGGGTTTGGGAGAGGTATGAGGCCCGACGGTCAATACCGGGCAGACGGCCTGACGGAAGATCTGCTCCGCAACGGAACCCAATAGAGCCTTTCCAAAGCCGGTACGGCCATGCGTGCTCAGGACGATAAGATCGATCTCCTTGTTCCGGATAATCTCCTCAAGCGTGGGCCACGTCTCGCCCTGCTCGAAGAGAATTTCGTGGGGAATTTCTCGGAGCTGTTCGTCCAGGCGGCGCCGGCCCTGCTGGCGAAATTCCTTTGCGCCATCTTCGGATTGCGGCCAAGGGGCAGGTGGCACGAAGACATAGGCATCGGGCTGGACCACGTGTACGGCGTGCAGCTTGGCGTGATAGCGGCCGGCGATTTCCACCGCATAGGGCAAAGCCCTCTCCGCCGCCGCAGAAAGGTCGGTCGTGAAAAGGATGTCTGTAAACCGCACGCTCGCGGAGGAATCTAGATTTCTCATGGACCACCTCTCAAGCGGATTGCGGATTTGTTCGAGCATTATTCGGTCATCGCCATTTCATGGTCTGGAGCATGACCCGATTTCGGTTCAGGGACTTCGGTGAGCGTTGCCTCGGTCAAAAGAAGAATGCCGGCCACCGATACCGCATTCTCAAGGGCCGTGCGGACGACCTTGGTCGGGTCAATGATCCCTGCCTTTACCAGGTCCACATATTCGCCTTTGGCGGCGTCGAATCCATAATTGCCCGTTCCATTTCGCATTCGGTCAACGACCACGCCGCCGTCGAAGCTTGAATTTTCCGCGATCTGCCGGGCCGGTGCTTCAAGGGCCCGTTTGAGAATCAGAAGGCCGGTTCGTTCGTCGCCCGAGCACTGCGACTCCGCCGTCTGGACCGCCGCAATCGCCCGCAGCAACGAGAGGCCGCCTCCCGGGACAATCCCTTCCGCCATGGCTGCCTTTGTGGCGCTGATGGCGTCTTCGAACGCCTCTTTGCGGCTTTTCATCTCGGTTTCTGACGGGGCGCCGACGCGAATCACCGCTACACCACCGGAAAGCTTCGCCAGGCGTTCCTGGAGTTTTTCTTTGTCGTAATCGGAGGTCGTGTCCAGGATTTGCTTTCGAATTTCGTTGCAGCGCCCTTCGATCGCCTTCCTGGTCCCCGCGCCCTCCACGATGGTGGTCTTTTCCCGGTCGATGATGACGCGTTTGGCTCTGCCAAGTTCATCCAGCTTCAGATTTTCGATTTTCAATCCCAACTCTTCCGCCAGAACCTTTCCACCGGTAAGAATCGCGATGTCGCCCAGCATATCTTTCCGCCGGTCGCCAAACCCCGGCGCTTTGACGGCAGCCGATGGAAGAATGCCACGAACCTTGTTGACGACAAGCGTCGCCAGCGCCTCGCCCTCGACGTCCTCCGCGATAACCAGCAGCGGCCGGGCGGATTTGGCGACTTGCTCGAGAAACGGAAGGAAGTCCTGGAGCGAGGAGATTTTCTTTTCGTGGATCAAGATCAGCGGTTCATCCAAGACGACATTCATTTTTTCGGGGTCGGTTATGAAGTATGGAGAAAGATATCCGCGATCGAATTGCATGCCTTCCACAACCTCGAGAGCCGTTTCCGTCGCCTTCGCTTCCTCCAGCGTGATCACGCCGTCCTTACCAACCTTCTCCATGGCCTCGGCAACCACCTCGCCGATCGTGGGTTCGTTGTGGGCGGATACGGTGGCGATCTGCGCTTTCTCCGTCCGATTCGCGACAGGCCGAGAGAGGCGATGCAGCTCTTCGATCGCCACACGAAGGCCGCGCTCCAGTCCGCGCTTCAGCTCCACCGCGCTGGCACCCGCCGCCACGTTGTGGAGTCCCTCCGCGAAGATCGCGTGGGCGAGGATCGCTGAAGTGCTGGTGCCGTCACCAACCGCGTCTCCAGTTCGCTCCGCCGCTTCGCGGATCATCCGAGCGCCAAGATTTTCATCGTGGTCTTCCAGCTCGATCTCCTTGGCGATCGTTACGCCGTCGTTGCAGACGATGGGGCGTCCCCACTTCTTTTCGATGAGGACGCACTTGGACTTGGGCCCCAGTGTGATGCGGACGCCATCGGCGAGCGCGCTCGCCCCCTTCAAAATCTTCTCCCGGGCAGTCGATCCGAACAATAAGTGCTTGAAAGCCATTGCGCTCTTCCTCTTTCTCCTCCAACTGAACCTTAGCCGATGGCATCGGCTTGCGAGATGACGAATGTCACGTCTGCCTGTGATTCGCATCACAGCTTCTGTCCGGCTACAGGCAAACAATGTTCACGGCTAACATGCAAGTCGGATCGCTATCGGGTTTGGATACGACCATGGCCCGGACAGCATCAGGCGTTGCCGGGTGGCACATTTGCAGAAGGAGTCTCGGAAATGACTGACAAACGCACCGCTGTAGAAATAGCCCCGGGGCGACCCGCCTTGAAGCTCGTCGAGCTGGAGACGCTGTTTGAACGCATCAATCAAATCCATGACAAAATTGCCCGCCGCGCGTTCGAGATATTTGAAAGCGACGGTGGCCTGTTTGGCCACGATCTGGAACACTGGTTTAAGGCGGAGGCCGAACTTCTTCATCCCATTCACACGAGGATCACGGAATCCGACAAAGCTCTGACCGTCAAAGCCGAGGTGCCGGGGTTTAATGCCCGCGAGTTGGATGTAAGCCTCGAGCCCCGCCGGCTCACGATCAGCGGCAAGAAGGAAACCAGCAAAGAAGATAAAAGGAAAGAAAAAACCGTCTACCAAGAGCAATGCTCGAGCGAGATCCTTCGCATTATCGATCTTCCGGCCGAAGTTGATGCCGCGAAGACAACCGCGATTCTGAACAACGGCGTTCTGGAGCTTACCCTGCCGAGGGCTGCGCAGACAATTAGCGCTCGTGTCGAAGTGAAAGCAGCGTGATTGACGCGGGAGTGCGCTCGCCGAATTGAAAGTTCAAGAGGTGGCAATCCAGATTGAGGGCGAATCGCCTGGATTTGCCAATCGAGACAAACAGGGAGCGGGTCGCATGTATGAATGCGACCCGTTCTCTTTTGGTTCCTATCGTCTTAGTTCTTGGGTCCCGTTTGTTCGGGGAGCGGCGTCGAACACAACTCTTCGATCGGTTGTCCTGCTCTGTATTCAAGCTTCTTCGGAGGAGTGCATCCCTCTTCTCTTGTGATCAAGAGGCTCGGCTTTCCGACCTCTTCCTGTTCCGCCCTGGCGGCAATCGGCGCGAGCTCCTTTGTCATTTGATCAAACGCAGACGTTTGCACGATGGCGTGCGGCTTTTGCTCGAGGTACATGATTTCGCGCTCGGTTTGGACCATCCTCTGATAAAACGGCGGGTGCGTGCGGAACCAGCTTACACTGTTGACGTAGCCCTGCTTCGTCGCCATTTTGTCGAAGAACCGAATGAACCCGCTTGGGTCGTACCCCGCATTCCATGCGTACTGGACGCCGAGCTGGTCGGCCTCCAACTCATAGTCCCTGCTGACGCCGAGCAATTTCAGATCCAGCACCAGACCCAGCCCATAAAAGCCGTACTGCAATGCATAGTACATGCCGATGCTGGCCGCCCCGCCCGTGAGGACGATTGCGGCAATTTGCGCCACTTGATAAAAAATACTGGCGATGGTGGCGCGTTTCATAAGCTTGTGGCTGTGGCGCGCCGTGTCGTGCGCAATCTCATGTGCAATCACGCCTGCTAGCTGGGATTCATCCTCTGCGGCCTCCAGCAAACCGCGTTCGATAAAAAGATATCCGCCGGGCAGCGCGAACGCATTGACCTCCCGAGACTGAAGCACGGCCACATGCAGCGGTATTTTAAGGTCGGAGGCCTTTGCCACGCGCTCCGCCACATTCTTCACGTAGTCCTGGATGGCCTTGTCTTCCACTTCGGGCGGCATCAGACCGAGCCGCTTCATCTCCTCGACGGCTTGAGCGCCGCGCTTAATATCGTCCTGCTGGTTCGGCTCGATCTCCCGGAATCCGATGTCCTTCACGTCTCCCCATCGCCGGGTGAGATAGGACTTATCGGCGATTTCTTGCTGGAGCTTTCTGTATTGAGCCGGCCATTGTTGAATGAGGTCCAGCTTGGCATTCAGGTTGTCGTACGCCGTAGGAATCGCTTGCTTGGCCAGCACATCCGCCTCACTCTTCAGCAGATCCAAATTCTGAATGCTGCAATGGGCCTGCTTCCGTTCTGCTTCGCCGATCGAGCCCGATTTCTTCTTCAAGTCGGATCGCGCGGCATCGAGCTGCTTGGAATACTGTCTGGAATGGTTCTCCAAGCGGTCCACGCACATATCTTTTCCGCTCTTGAGCGCACTTCGCTGAGCCTCGATTTCCTTGGCGCTGAACTCGATCTTCGGAGCCAGCTCGAATAAGTCCAGGTAGGATTTCTGCAGATACTCCCGCAAGGAAAGTGTCTGCGCGGACCGAATCGGGGCCTCTTGCCGGCGTTCCGTTGTGCCGACCGTGGCCGGCAACACGGCCATCAGTTCGCAAACAAGGAGGGCGACTGACTTCCAAATTAGTTCTCGCACCTCGTGCTCCTTTCCAAGTCCGATCAGGGCACTCACGCGAGGGCGCACGCAGAATCGCGCTTTCGCACACTCTGAGGCCCCGCATCCTCCGGGATAGAGTTTTTGCTTCCGGATTCCCCGTTGAGGGTTCTTGTGCGGCGCCGGATCAAGCGCGAACCGTCAAGACCGGGCACATCGCACTCGATATGACTTTGTGCGCCGTTGCAATCGGCAAGTGAGACGCAGCGCCCGGAAAGCCACTTGGCTTGCGCGCGCCGAGCACAATCAGATCCGCACCACGCTTTGCAGCAACTTCCAGAATCTTGTCGGCCGGCGCCCCGCGTTCCACAATGTATTCCGGGGTGCGCGGCAACTCCGCGTCCTCCGACACCAAATTGTGCAAGAGGTTCATGGACGCTGACTGCAGTTCCTCGGGGATGATGAGTTCGCCTTCCTTAGGTTCCTCAATCACGTGCAGCAACGTTAAGGAGGCCTGGAAATCCTGCGCGAGTGAGATGGCGTAAGGCGCAGCAGCCAGGGACTGGAGTTCGAAGTTTGTGGCGAACAGAATATGCCTAATTTGTCCGATTCGATTCCGATCTGCCTCGGCGTGAGGTCCAACGGTCAGGACCGGACAGGGGGCTTTGCGGAGGATCTCTTCCGCGACGGAACCGAGCAGGAATTTGCCGATTCCCGAACGCCCTCGTGTCCCCGCCACGAGCAGATCAATGTTGTTTTCTTTGATCGCTGCCGCCAGACTCGACCAGAGGTCTCCTTCCGCAATCAAGACCTCCACTCGCATACCGGGAAACACGCGCAAGACTTCGCGGCTTTGGCGCGCCGCTTCAATTTCGCCAGCCTTTACCAAGCCCTCCCACGCCTCGGGTGGAACCACCGCCTGAGAAACTGCCGGCCGCACATGCAACGCATAGAGTTTTGCGCCATGGCGCTTGGCCAGCTCCGCCGCATACGGAGCCGCAGCATTCGCGGCATCCGAGAAGTCGGTTGCAAAAAGAATGTTCCTCAACTTGATGCCGGTTCGAACGTCGAGCCCTTTCATAATGCACCCCCAAGACACCAGCAGTTAATCTCTTGGCGGCGTCGCGCGCCGTGACGCAGGTCACTCGTTCCGGTGACGCTCGTCCATTACACCAAGCTGGCCGGCGGCTTAGCATATTGGGCGTTGGCTGGGCTGAAGAAAGGAAGACTGAACATGATTAGGAAAGTGAACGGTAAGTACCAGGTTTTCTCGTCGAAGGGGCGGAACATGGGCGGGCCGTACAAGACGCTGGAAGAAGCAAAAAAGCGGCTCCGCCAGGTTGAATTCTTCAAGCATCGCAAGCCGCGTTAGCCTCGGGCGACGAAGCGTTCACGCTTGCGTCGCGAGCAAAATGCAACGGAGGACTCAGGGTCTGCGAGCTTCTTCGATGACCTGTTGAACGGATGATCGCGGGCTGCCGGAGAAATAGGCGTTCATGACGTACTGAGCGACCATGCGCTGCGCGTTGAAAAACGAACCGTTCAGCGCGATGCACAGGCGCATCACGCCGGCGTAAGCGTCTGCTCGCCCATAGAACATGGGGAGAATGATATTTTCGAGTTTGTGATAGAGGGCCGCAATTTCATCGGCAGGCGTATCCGGTATCTCTTCTCGGCCGATGTCCCAGCCCGTCGCTCCTTCCACATGCCCTTCCCGCCACCAGCCGTCCGGAACGCTTAAGCTCGGGACTCCGTTGAGAGCGGCTTTCATTCCGCTTGTGCCAGAAGCTTCAAATGGCCGATGCGGCGTGTTCAGCCACAAGTCCACGCCGCTTGTGATCAGCCGTGCCCAGCGCATATCGTAATTTTCAACATAGACAATGCGAATGACGTCTTTCAGCGCAGCGATGTGTTCAAACACGCGGCGGATCATCGCTTTGCCGGCTTCCTCGTGCGGATGCGCCTTGCCGCCGTAAATCACCTGCAGCGGGCCGACCTGCTGCGCGATTCGCTTGAGGCGCTCAACATCTGAAAACAGCAGATCCGCGCGCTTGTAGGCGGCGGCGCGCCGCGCGAAGCCCAGGGTCATGACGGTCTCGTCCATATGGACTCGCGTCGCGCGCTCGATTTGCTCAAGCAACGCTCGCTTAGCGCGTCCGTGGGCCGCACGGATTTCCGGAAGGGAAATTCCAACGGCATAACGAAGGTACAGGTTGTCGCGCCTCCATTCGGGGATGTGCCGGTCAAAGACCTCCTGGAACGGAGGAGACGTCCACGTCGTCGCATGGACCCCATTCGTGATTGCGTGGACTGGATAGGTGGGGTACATGCTCTGGGAGATTTCGCCGTGCTGCATGGCGACGCCGTTGATGTAGTGGGAAGCGCGCAACCCCAGAAACGTCATATTGAGAGTATTTTCCGTGAACCCGCCCAGCTTTTCGAGCAATGTCACGCGGTCATCTCCGAGAACGCTGTGGACCATATCCTTCGGGAATTGATCGTGCCCGGCAGGCACCGGCGTATGCGTGGTAAAGACGCACTTCTTTCGGAGGAAGGAAATGTCCTCGGCGGTCACGCCGTCTTTTCTTCCGGCCAGATGCTCTTCAAGCAGCGCGAGAATCAATAGGGAGGCGTGTCCTTCATTCATGTGGAACGTGACGATATGCTTGTACCCAAGCGCCTTCAGGATTTCGAATCCGCCGATTCCAAGCACGGTCTCCTGGCAGAGCCGATAGTGATCGTCGCCCCCGTAGAGGTAGTCGGTCAGTGTTTGGTCGAACGGGCTGTTTTCGGGAAGGGCCGTGTCGAGGAGAAAGACCGGAACTATGTATCCTCCAAGGCCCAGGATGGAGTACTGCCAGACTCGCACCATTACCTTGCGACCCTCGATCAAGACGGAAGCTCGCGCTCCATTTGTCTCCAAGACAGTTTCGGGTTTCCACATCGACGGGCTTTCCGACTGATTTCCGTGCTCGTCAAGATGCTGCTCGAAGTAGCCCTTTCGATGCAGGAGCGTAACTCCCGCGACCGGCAGTCCCACGTCCGCCGCGGATCTCAGCGTGTCGCCGGAGAGGACGCCAAGCCCGCCGGCGTAGGTGGGGATGTCGTCGCGCAATGCAATCTCCATTGAAAAGTAGGCGGCGCGGAGGGGATGAGAGGTTAGGGGCATCTTTCTCCAATACGGCTTCGGTAGCCCTGGCGATCCATTCAAACCTACACGAACATTCTTGCGCCGCCGGCCTCTGGCGAATGTGAGCTTGATCACATTGCGGGGTGAGCGCCGTCATGGCTTCCGCCCCCTAAGCGGCTTAGATATTCATTAGGTGCGACGTGGTAGAAGAGAGGGGGCGATGACAATGTCAGCGAATTCTCGAACAGTCAAGCCCATCGAAAGGCGCGCCGTGAACGTGGGAATCGGGAACGCTTCCGAGTGCCAGATGGCCATCTCAGCGGCCATTGCAAAACGCGCGTACGAGATTTACCAGCTCCGCGGGCGCATTCCTGGTTGCGACCTGGAAAATTGGCGGCTGGCTGAAAGCGAAGTACTTCGACCGCTCGGCAGTTACGGAATGCTCGACTCGAAAGAGGAAACCGTTATATCGATGCGTTGCAACGCGCTCGGGGGCAAGGAAATCGATAAACTTGAAGTGTGTGTGGAACCGCGCCGCCTGATCTTGGCGGGAAAAAAATGGAACGGCGCCGCGGCCCGAGATTTGACCACTGTCTACCGAGTTCTGCGATTGAAAGAGGAATTTGATCCTTCGTCCGTGAAGCTGACGATGAAGCAGCACGGCGCCCTGCTCGAGATTCAGCTCCGCAAACTCGGCCAGCCAGCTCTGGTGCACAAGCGCGCCGCCTGATCTCCGCTCTGCTTCACCTTCATCGTACGAATGTTGGCGGATGGATGAAACGGGAGTAGCATCGCGGAGCGATGGACGGGCCATCCAGCGTGCGCGTGGGCACTTCCGCTTTTACGGCGGCGGGCTGGCCGGGGAGCTTTTATCCTGAAGGAGTTCCGCCGCGCGAATATCTCGCTTACTACGCGCAGAAATTTGACACGGTCGAGCTGGACAACACCTTCTATCGCACTCCCGCGATTTCAACCGTGCGCGGGTGGTACGAGAAAACGCCGAGCAATTTCCTGTTTGCCGCAAAGGTTCCACAAATCGTCACGCACGAAAAACTGCTGGTGGACGTTAAAGACGACCTTGCCGAATTTTTGCGCGCCATGGACACGCTCGGAGAGAAGCTCGGCCCGCTGCTGTTTCAATTTCCATATTTGAACCGCTCGAAATTCAAGTCCGGCGAGGAATTCGTCGCCCGGCTGCGCGCGTTCCTGAAAACGCTTCCCAAGGGATATCGCTTCGCGGTTGAGGTGCGGAACAAGTCGTGGCTCGATGCTTCACTTGCCGATGCTCTGCGCGAGCGCGGCGTCGCACTGGCGCTTGTGGATCACGTCTGGATGCCGCGGCCCGCGGCGGTGTTTGCGAAGTTCGATCCATTGACCGCGGACTTTGCCTACATCCGGCTGCTCGGCGACCGCAAGGGCATCGAGGAGAAAACGAAGACATGGGACCGCGTTATCGTGGACCGGAGCGCGGAGCTCGCCGAATGGGCTGAAATCTGCAAGAAGATCGCCAAGCGGAAAATACAAATCCTCGTCTTCGCCAACAATCATTACGCCGGCTGCGGCTTTTCGACCGCGGAATCGTTTCGCAAGCTGATGACCTCCGCCTGAGTACCCGCTTTTTTCATCTGACATCGAGCCGAATCCATTTGAGCTTTA
>Ga0187810_10000571_pt1 | contig 13897 bp, 25 predicted proteins | sample NC_wetland_sal_i_9_FD_132963 | JGI IMG/M metagenome (GOLD analysis project Ga0187810, IMG submission 132963) | Wetland sediment microbial communities from Neuse River Estuary, North Carolina, USA - ASW_5 | ecosystem: Environmental > Aquatic > Freshwater > Wetlands > Sediment | place: USA: North...
TCAGCTACGCATCGACGCGGTGGGGTGGCAGGGGAACATCCCTACTATTTTTGAGGTAAAGCGCAACGCGGGCGCGCAGAACATCGGGCAGTTATTGACCTACGACGCGGTTTGGCGCATCAATCGTGTATCCAATGCGAACCCCCGGTTAGTGCTCGTGTGCGCGCAGTTCCAACCCAACATCTCACAGGTTGCACTCGAAACGGGAATAGACATCAACACCGTTGCCGTGAACTTCTCCGTGCTCGCACCGCCGGTGCAGACCTAGCGCTTACCCCGCGCACTGTTGCTCGCAACTTGCCACGATGTTTGACGCGCTCCAAGGGCACAACGCGCAGCGGCCACGCCTCGTGGCCGCCCGAAGAATTTCGATCACAGACGGTTGGAGGGCGCGGCCAAGGTGTGGCGTCCAAACCAAGGTGGTGGGGTTTCCGCGCGCACGCGGTTGTGAGTCAACACGGGCGGCACGCCGAGTCTTGCCGGGCACCGGCAACGGTGCGCGTGGCGGTGGGCAACCAACTTGAAAACTATGGGTCACGCATCACGCCGCGTGCGGTAGCGACAAGCCTCTTTATCGCCCGCTTAATCGCGGCGCGGCGCTCGTCATCGCGCGCCCAGCCGATTGTAGGCACAGGGACCAAGAAACCCCGCGCGTGGCGTCCACCGCCGATCACTACGACTTCCTGACCATCCAGAAGCGTCTTGAGATTGCGGCGGACCATGCGCGCCGTCACGCGATTGCCCCGGTAGCTCATGCTCGATACCTCCACGCGGCCGCTTTCCAGCCGGAAGCGTGTACACATTTAGCGATCGCCAAAAGTGTACACCTTGCCGGCAATCGACGGCGTACACATTTGTGCCGGCGCCGAGGTGTACGGGCCCGCGCAGATCCAAAAACTCGAGTATGGCGAACGGGAGGCGAAATGGGTGGCAATCGCGCTGGCGGGCGCGGAGACCAAAAACGGGATTTCCGGGTGTGGTGGTAGCACCCCCCTCCCGAAAAATCGCACCTTACCCCCACTTTGGGGGGGGTAGCTAGGCGGTTTTGGGGGGTGTCACGACGATTGGCGGGGTTGGCGTGCTTGCGGCGGCGGCGGTGGTAGCGGCGGCGGTCGCGGCCTTTGCCGCGGCTTTCGCGGCCTTGGCTGCCGCGGCTGCCTCCAACTTACCTAACTTGAAAAGTTGCACTTGCAGCATCAATTGCACGTCCACCGGGTTAAGGCCCTCGGACTCGTAAAATGCCTGCAGTTCGTCTAGGTCTATCAGGTCGTGCTCGAACGCATACTCATAGACGGCGCGCGGAGACTGCTTGACCTTGCCCACCTTGTGCGCGAGCTTCGCCAGCGCGGTTGACAAGATCACGTTGTACTCGTTCGGGTCAATCGGCAACCCCTGCAGGAACGCGGTAAACGTCGGCTCGTCTATCTGCCCGGTGCTGAACTCGGTCTCCATCTGAGTGACGAACGTGGATAGCCACTTATCGGCGCGCGTAGCACTCTCGTTCTGGAACGCGGCGGCAAGGATGGCCGGGTCATAGCCTAGCGTCTGCGCATACTGCGTGCCTTGGTCGGCGGTCCAAATCTTCCAGCGCATGAGGCGGTCAACGTCCGTGAGGTTGAGGCGCTTTTCATGGAGCGCGATTAGCTCGTTGATCTGCGCGGTGGTGTACCCGGCGTACAGCCCGGCCTGTTGCACCACGGGCAGACTCATCACCGTCTGCGCGTACGCGTTGACCACCTCTTGGAGAGTGAATTGACTAGGGTGGTAGGTGGAATTTAGAAACCACTTGTAGGGGTTGGAGATGAAAATATCAATAAGCGGCTGGATGGCGCGGCGGTGCATGCGGCCAAGGCCAAGCGACTTTGCCACTTCCTCGCCCACCTCGCGCACCTCGTCAAGATGCAGCCACGGGCACATACCGCCGAGTAATCCAAGGATGCCCGTGGCGGTGCCGAAGTTAATCACTAGGCCGGTGAAACGCTCGGCGGCGATCTGCCCGCTGGCCGGTGTGATTCCCGCGCCGCCCGCGAACTCTCCCGATAGCTGCTTATGTAGCAGGGTGCCGATGGTCTGCGCGTTGGCAAGGTGCGAGGCGATGTCTGACCCGTCCTGTATGTTGACCGAAGTGTACTCCGTCCCTAGTAGCTCGCCCAACACATCGGTTGCAATGGATGCGGCTGCAGGGTCTAGGCTCTTGCGGAGTGTGCCAAGCGCCTGCATCACGGGCGCGACGAGCAAGGCCAGCACGGGCGCTATCAGTCGCGCGCCTATCTGCAGAATCAGGGAGAACAGGGTAGGGATTGCGTAGGCGATGCCCGCCACGAGGGTCTGCATCCAGAATGGCGCACCGATGCTGCACAGCCACGCGCCGACCGCCCGCGCGGTGTCCGTAATGGTCTGGTTCTGTACGTTGATGGGGTTGGCAGGACCGCCCACACATTGCGTGCTTACCTGTAGGATTGGCGGCGGCGGTGTCTCGTCTGCGAAGGTATCGGGCGGGAATATATCGGGGAGTGGTGGTAGCCCGCCAGTGTCGCCCATCGGTTGCTAGCTCCTATGCTCCGGGGTCTGCATCTAGTGCCGCGCCTTGCGCCTGAAACACCGTCAACCAGTCGGCGGCGTCGCCCGTGTTATTGGCAATCTGCGTCTTGAGCGTGGCGAAGGTCGGCCCGATGCCCTTGGTTGGTATCGGTGGGGTGCCGCCCGCATCGGTGCCACTCAGAAGCATTGACAGCGACGCGCCGGTGAACATGCGGCCCAAGTCCTCGGCGCGCAGCCACACGATGTGGAGCAAGGGTATCAATCGAATGAATCCAAGCGGCGATAGCAGCCACTCGAATATATCCGCGTGCCGGTTGATGGCCTGTATGATCGTCTGGTACGCGCTGATTATGTACCCCTCGATCATGCCGAGGTAGTTATCGAGGGTGCCCGCCCACTTGAGACCCATCTGCCTGAGCAACCCAAGCACATTGCGTAGCGCGCCGATGAACGCCAGCACCGGCTTGAGGTAGAGGTTGAATAGGTGCTGCAGGAACAGTTGCTCGGCGCGTATCGCGGCAAGGATGGGTTGGAAGAACGCCTGCAGCGCCGCCCGGAGGTTGAGTATGTCCTGCCATAGCTGCTGGAAGTTGCCGGTAAACAGGTCTTGGATGATGTGGAGGAAGCTGCTCAGGAGAATCTTAAACAGCCCGAACAGGAACTGCACGATGCCGAGGATGATGTTGTACAGGATGTCGGCAATGTACTGGACAAGCTGCACGAGGAACGCAGCGAGCGCCTGTATATAGCCGATGATCGACTGAACTATCCCTATCAGATAATCGAGAATGTCATCCACGGCGAAACCCCCTAGGTGATGACGCCAATCTCGCGCAGCGAGTTGACGCGCGCCATGATACCGGCCTGCACGTTGGCGGGTGTGTCCTTGTCTCCCTGCAGCGTGAGCGTGAACGGACCATGAGACCCTACGGTAAAGGTGTAGGTTGTCTGTGTGCCCGCTTGGTTGGCCGCTGTGATGAAAGGTGCCTGCCTAATGCTCGTGATGGTAACGCCCGTTGGTAGCATAGTGCCTCTCCTCTAGTTTATTCTCCCGTTGGTAGTCCACGTCCACCACTACCGCCGCTGCCGCCCGCGCCGCCCCCTGCTGGCCCCGGTGTAATCTTGACATTCCACACATACGGCTTACCTGTATTCACGTCCTGTGCGTAACCCACCACCTGCGTCTGGTCTGATGCTTGCACCGTAACAGTCATGGTAGCGAATAGCGCGGTATCGCCCGGCTGTATGGTGAGCGACTGCGGCGCGTCCCACGAGCCCGCACCGGACGGCGCGCTCACTAGCTGCACCGGCTGTATGGTGATTGCCGCCTTGGTATCGTTGGTGAACTCAAGCGGCACAGTTGTCTGCGTGCCGACCGGAAGTATCGGGGTATCGAACACCGCATTAGGGTTCTCTGGCGTCACCACTAGCGCCGGGCTAGATGTCGGCGGGTTACTCGCGGGGTTGCTTCCGGGCGGCGTGAGGCTTGGCGGCTGGATGCCGACCTCTAGAGCGAGCGCCGCGAGCGCGGCGTAGTCCGCGTTAGAGGCGGCTATGTTGGCCTGCATCTGAGGTGTGGCGTCTATCAAGATGCTGTCTCCGGTCGGGTCACCCAACAGGGTGCCGATGCCGAGTATGAAGTCTATAGCGTCTAGCAGCGTGAGCAGCGAGTCTAGGTCCGATACCGTCTGTGCATAGGCGGCGTCAAACCCATCATCTGGCCCGCCCGCGTTGCCAAGGATGTCCGCGACAAGCTGACCGAACCCCGGCGCGGGGTATGCAAGGTTGATGTCACCGGGCAGGATGTGCCCTAGCGCATCCGGCATGGCTGCCCCTCACAATCCCGCGCGAGGTTCGGCATTGGTCACGGTGCCGCGACGTATCCGGGCGGCGGCGGCACGCTCGGATTGATTGCGAGGCAAGCCTCACAAGCATCATCCCGGACGTGCTGCAGCACGGTGCCTAGCTCTGTTTTCCCGCTTGGCGACTTAATGACGCCCTGCAGGATACCAAGTACAACGGTTAAGGCGAGTTGCTCAATCCAATTCATTGGAAGCCTCCTTAGCAGCCACCATACAACGGCGAGCGTGCCAAGGGCAACGTGTTTCCAAGTTAGCCCGTTGTGCATGGCGGGCTAGAACAGGAATAGCGCGATGCTCTGCAGGCTCGTTGTGCTGTTGCCGCTGGCCCCGGCCACTTGCGCGGTAAGCGAATACTGCGCGAGGTCCGATGGTGCGGGGTTGTCCACGGCGTTGAATCCATCGGCCCACACCGTGGAGGCGGTGACGCCGCTGGTAATAACGCCGGTGGTCGCCACCACCGCGCCGGTAAGCGCGTTGCCGCGCCGCACCCGCAACGTGATTCCCGTGGTCGCCGCACTGAGCGACAGCGAGAGATACGCGAGTATCAGCGCGAAGTTGGCCCCGGTCGGCCAGTCAATCGAGTTGCTGGTAATGATGATGGTCTCGCCCGTGGTGGTGAGCGTGACGGGTGCGACGTTCTGCGAGAAATTCTGATACAGCACTTGTGCCATCTGTGGTGCTCCTCTCGTGTCTAGCTAGTAGGTTCTATCCACTCCTCAACCAGTAGTCCGTTGGTCAAGTATGAATCGCCCGCGCCGGGGTTGGATTGCTGCACGGTGATTAGATCACCCGCGCTCACGGGAATAGGCCACGGCACCGGCATGTACAGGTCCGCACTCGCGCCCGCTGGCGACACCCCGTAGTTGGCGACAAGGTAGTTGATGACGGTGCTTGGCGCTTGCGTGCCACTCGCGTTCGACTTAAAGACGGTGGTCACCCCCGTGATGATCGAGAGCGATACTTGACGCACCCCCGCCGTGGCATCCGTGCTCAAGGCGAGGAACAGGCTAAATATCTGCCAGCGCGCGTTGGTTGGCACCGTCCAACTAACTTCCAAGTTGTTCTTGGTGGTAGGTACGGGTGCTTGCCGCAACCATCCCGGACCCTCCACGCTGCTTATCTGCCGACCTCCCGGCCATCCAAGGCGCTGATTGAGCGTGAGGTAGTCTGTAAAGAGAGTCTGCACGGGATACTGCGGGTTCGGGACTCCGTACCAAATGCGCGCCATAACCCATGTGTTGCCGCGAGCAGTCGCGTTCTGGCTGCAGAACACCTCAACCGATAGCAGGAACCCCTCGGCAAGCGCGATGCTGATACCGTTGGCCGTCCTGTCTGCACTTACCGGGGTGTCAACCTCCCCTGCCGTGATTGTGCCATCGGCACGCAGCAACCGATAGACGATGCTGACGGTCTGGTTAGGTACACTGTTCCACACAGTCACGAAAAGGGTGTTATTGATGGTGACGTACACCTCATTGGGCGGCTGCACATTGCGCGTGGTGAAGTTGGCGAGCGGCTTCTGCGTGTATATCTCGGCAGTTTCACTCGGCGGCTGCGCGACCGGACCGGGTAGCGTGGTGGGTAGGCCCATCGACCTACCTAGTAGTCAACCCATTGCTCAACGATAAGCGCGATAGCACTAAACTGGTCTGCTGCCTGTAGGTTGGTGGTGCTAGACCGGAGGTTGTAGCCCGCGGGCAGTAGCAGGTCCGGTGGCAGAGGTATGTTAGCCAGTGCCGCGTTGGTGGCGGGAGCATAAGGCGCTGCACTGCCGGTGTACTCGATAGCGAGCGATGCGGCCTGTGTGATGCTGGCAGGGAATTGACCGGCGACGGTCACGCCGTTGTCGAGGCGTAGCGACACCTCGCGCGTGGCGACCGCTGCCGAGGTGGTAAGCGTGAACGCGATTGACTTAACGCGCAGCCGGTTGTTCGCACCCACCGAGAAGGCGAAATCAGCGCCCGCCCCCGGTGAGCCTACGGACAACTGCGCGGGGTTACCTTGCCCGTCAGCAAAAGCGCGCGGGGTGGTGAACGGCCACGAGAGATACCCGCCAGAGGTGAGGTAGTCGCTAATGAGGATTGCAACGGCTTGGTCGGTCGCCACGTTGCCGCGAGCTAGGCCGAGTTGCGCGAATACAAGCCCGCGAGTAAGCGGGGCTGACTGGGAGATTGCAACCAAGTCGAGCAGGAACCCCTCGGCCAGTTGGAAGGTCTTTTCAAACGGTGCGGCACCCGCATTGATAAGCTGGCGAAACTCAAACGCGGTTATCTGCCCATCCTTGCGAAGCACGCGGCCACGGATGGTGACCGTGATGCCACTCCCGACCGAGAACGTGCGGAGGTACAGAAGGTCATCCACGCCGATATAGACGAGCGTGTTTCCCTTGCTGAGAAGGTCCGCAAGCCACGATTGATCGTGCCCCGCGAACAGTTCGTTAGGCTCGGCGGGAACAGGCGGCGCGAGGTGCGCCGCCGGTCCCTGATTCGGTGTGCCCATCGGTCCCCTTACGCGGCGGCTTGGCTCTGCGCCCCCGGCACGCTGCCCTGTGCCAGTTCCACCATGAATAGGGTGATGGTCGCGGTCACAATCGTTGGCGCGGCTGCGTCAACGAGGATGCCCGTTTTGTTGGCAGAGTTGAATACGGGTACGAGGTTGTACCCGGTCGCGTCACTGAGACGCTGGAACCAGTTGGAGAACGTGCCGCGCAGCGTCGGCTCGCCCGGTATGCCAACCCCAAGGTTGCCGGTGTCCACGCCCTGCACGCGAACGGCAAGCACGCGGTTGTCCACGAGCCCACCAAGTAGAGCGTAGTCCGTGTTTGCCTTGAAGTTGTCGAACGCGCTATTGATTGCCACTTGCCCGGACCAGTTGCCGGTTGCGGTGGTGGTTACGGCCACTTCCTGCCAGATGATGTTCTGGCCGAACTTCTGGACATCGGCTGCCCCAATGAAGCGGGCGGCGATGCCGGGCAGTTGCGCGTAGTAGATCATCAGCGCGCCCGTGTCGATCTCCGCGCCTCCCCCCGTTTGCTCAATGGTGAGCGTGTCTTGTGGCACGAGGTTCTGCGAGAAGTCGTAGGTTTCTTCCGCAGGGAACAGCGGCCCCGCGTATGAGGGTATCACCCGCATACGGATTCCCTGTTGGAAGTCGTGCAAGCGAGGCGACCGCACACGCAGCGTGCCCGCCGTGGCGTTCATGCCCCACCCGGCAAGTAGCTTGACGGGCGCGGTCACTGCGGCGCTGCGTACTTGGTTCGAGTTGCCGGTGTTCATCGTCCACGGGGTGAACACCGCGCCGGGGTTCGTCACGTTACCGGCGATAATCTCTAGTCCGACGCCCATCTCTTATTCTCCTTGCTCCGTAGGTTCGGGAGCGGTTGGCTCGTGTCGCCAGTTCTTTTCGACGTTGGCACCGTCGCGGCAGGGGTGACCTTTCGGCCAGTCAACCGCAAAGGGTGGGTCGGGGGGAGTGTACGACTCCCCCCTGTAGTCCGACGCTGCGGGGTGTCCGGTCGGCCAGTCGCGCTCGCCGACCTTCCCCCTGTCCGTGTCTTTGCTCATAGCAGTGTGTCCCTCAGTTTGGTGTGTGAGCGATCACTACTACGCCGCGCTCTGTGCCTTCACTTGCTGCAGCGCGGTATCCACGGCCTGCACGCGCGCGATGTTCTGCGGGCTGCCGGTCACGCCGCGAGGCGGCAAGGTGAGATTGGCGATGGCCTGCAGGTAAGGTGTCTCACCCGCTGCCCATGCACCCTGTGCGTTGGCGACGCCCGGACCGTATCTCTGCGCGCCGAGGTTCAATGCGTTGGCCGACCACTTCGCGTCACCCGCCTTGGTGAGACCCTTGGCATAGGTGCCGTTGGTCGCGGCGGTCTGCACCGCCTGTGCCCACGTCTGCGCGGCGGCAATTGCCGTGGCACTCTGAGAGCGGCGCGGAGACTGCACGCCCGCCTTGTAAGCTGCCACTGCGTTTTGTGCGTTCGCGCTGTACTTCGCTGCCAGCGTGTTGATATTCGCAACGGCAATCGGCATCTCTAACTACCTCCTGTTCAAATCGTGTGGAAAACGTGTGCAGAGCGATAGGAAAAACTCGCGGTGCCGCGTAACCCGCCCGCACAATGCGGGTTGCGTCCACACTCGTCAACACGATTTCCGAAAGATTTTCACAGGCGAATACCCGTAGGGGTTCTCCCCCTCGCGCGCGAGGCTTAGACACGTGGCGTAGAATCGCGCGTGTTTACAGCGAAAAATCGCGGGCGCGAATCCATCCCGTTTCGCCTCGGCGCGATATTCACACATGCGACGACTGCGGTTAGGTTCTTTCCTGATTCTGTACTTGTCAGACAGTAGCCGTCGCGGTAGCATGGCCGCGCTGGGCAAATGGGCGGGCGGTGGTGAAGCCTCGGCGCGGGGAACGCCGACCAGAAGCGGCCAACCCGAAGCTGTTAGCAACTCCACCGCCCGGATACACAGACACACATGCCACGCGGACCGATCTACACAACGAAACTCACCAAGAGCGGCAACTCATGGGTGCTATCAATCGAGCGCGACCTGCGCGAAGCACTCGGCCTCGTGCCGGGCGACATCATCGTGATGCGCCTCCACGCACCATACGTCACACTGCGGCGCGCGGTGCCTGAGCGCGAGATACCGCTCACCGATCTAAACCCCGCGTGCTTCCCACCCTCGTGGCCCGGAAAGGACAACACAAGTGGAAGTAGTCACACTCAAGCGCGAACAGCTACGGGAACCGTCACTCCCGATTCGCGTACAGATGGACGAGGAAAAGCTAGAGAGTCTCGCGGCTGACATTCGCGCGGTCGGCATCCTGTACCCGCTGATTGTTTACCCGCGCGGGTTTCGGTTGAAGGACGGCACGTTCGTTGACGAGCTAGACGGGACGACCGAGGACGAGGGCAACCTTAGAGCATACGAGATTGCCGATGGTCACCGGCGATACATCGCGGCGGGCATGGCCGGACTCGCCGACCTTCCCTGCATCATCAAGACGGGCGAACGCGCCGACGCACTCGGTGACATGGTACGCGCGAATCTAGAGCGAGAGGACAACACCGCCGCAGAGGAAGGGTGGCTCTATCTCCGGTGCTGCGATGAATACCAGTGGGGAATTGACCAGTTGATGCGCGTGTTTCACAAGTCGGAAGCCTACATTAACGACCGCGTGCGTCTCGTCTCCACGGATGCGGAAGTAGCAAAGGCAGTGGCGACGCGGCAAATTAACTTTGCGGTCGCCAAGGCGCTTTGCCGGTGCAGCGACGAGGCGCACCGCAGATACCTCTTGTCGCTAGCGATCACCCACGGGTCAAACGCGCGCACTGCCGAGGTGTGGGTGCAGCAATGGAAAACAAATGCGGAGTTGACAATTCAACCCGTGAACGGCGGCGCAGCGCCGAGTGTCGGACAGTACGTTGCGCCTCCCGCTCCGGTGTGCTTGTGGTGTGAGAAGGACCGACCGCGAAGCCTTGGTGACGGTGGTACTCCACAGATGGCACTACGACGACTTGCTGGATCATCTCCAAAAGACGGGTATCAAATCTCCGGCCACGAGCAGCTAAGAGGTGCGCCGCAGTGGTGCCCGTTTCATCGCGTGCAGATGATTGCCTACAACGTGCGCGATAGCATCCTGCCGCACTACACGTGCCCGCGCGGTGATGAGGTGTACGTGTTGGATGGTGTGCGGCTCGAACCGTGCGAGCTACCAGACAAACACCGCATCGTGGGGGCGCGATGACTACTAAGTGGGTCACCTCCAACCCGCCGAAGGCTGGCCTGATACCTATTGACACCGCCCCGGTGCTTATAGTAAACGGTGTGACCATGCAACGGTACGTGACTCGCTTTGGCGCTTGGTGGGCACAGGTGGTGTACCCCGGTGGGTTCACCCACTGGATGCGGCTGATTGAGGTGGAATAGATGACAACCTTTGTGGCCGTCGCTTTCGCTCTGTGGGCGCTGATGATCTTCGCGCTATTGATGACGCGGTTGTGGTTCACACTGCGGTTGCTCACCGTATTGGTGGCCGCGTTCGTCGCGGGTATCGTGATTGGCACCCACTCACCAACGGTGGCGTGGGTGTGGTTCAATGCCCTTGGCCTGTTCGCGGTCGCGGTCCCTCTTATGGCGATCTGGCGAGACTTTCAGAAAATGGGGAGGCGTGGCGCATGAGAGTGATGCTATTCCTACTCGGTTGCGCTATCGCGTTCGACGCGCTACTCCGCGCGGCATCGGACACGGGCGCGCTGCGCGTGTTCTGGATTCTATTTCTAGTTGTCTGGTGCATCATGGGGTTCGCATTGATGATCGCCGCCGCGCTGCGCGGGCTCGCTGCGCGCGGCATCAAGGCACCGCCGAACCCTTGGGCACCAAATCCACCAACTAGAGGGGGTGAGAAGTGAAAGCAAAAGCAAAGGCCGCACCCGTGAACGGTACGGACAAGCTGGCAAGTCTGCGGAAGTCGCACAACGAAGTCCGATTGATTCGGATGCGCTGCGCGAACCTCAAGCGCAAGAAGGAATGGTCGCTCGCTGATCTGTCCGCGTTCGTCAAGGCGGTCAGTGAGGCGGTCGGCGTCACTTTCGAGGGGTAGGCCCGATGGCAGACATTTACAACCCGCTGGCACACGCACAGGCTTTCCAGAAGCGCATCGGCGACCTTATCGCCAACATGCGCGGCAAGGCGGGCGCACCGCCAGCGGGCGGGCGGCTAGTCGAGAAACCAGACGGCACGGTTACAGACCGCGAGGGCAACGTGCTCTACACGCCGCCCGCGCCGCCCAAGGGAGCGTAGCCTTGGAAGTACCCAACACCCAGTTAGTCGCGCGACGTGGCGACCGCATAATCGTGATGGCACCGCGCGCGGAGATGAGCATTGACGAGGCGCTCGTCCACGCGGCGTGGTTGGTTGCCATCACAGGCGCGGAGGACAGATTCCCCGCAATTCTCACGGAGGTGGAAAAGACATGAGCACCACTCAACCAACTGCAGCCCCGGCCTCGGTCACACTGCCGCCCGATTTTGTCGAGGTTTCGTCTCCTAGCGTCGTGCTCGCGGGAGTTGACGAGCGGTTGCTGCAGTTCGCACACTTCCTCGGCGCACTTAGCAAGGGGATATTCGGAATCCCGGTGATTATCACGAGCGGCAAGGACTCGATACACGTGCAGGGTAGCAAGCACGCGCTAGGGCAGGCTATCGACATCCGAACCAAGGACAAGACACCGGAAGCGAATACCCTGTTGCTGCACATCATCCACTATGCCGGGGAGACGTACCACGTGACGAGCTTTGATGAAACGGCGCTTGGCGTCGAGGGGCACATCCACCTTGAGACGTTCTAGGTGACCTGTGGACACGCTCACCGCGAGCATGCTGCGAATCGGCGATCTTGTGCGGGACACGGCGATGCTCTTCCGCTGCCCGCGATATGGCCCGGTGGTGCAGAAACGGATTGCGGGATTGACGGTGCGCTGGCCCGATGGCAGGGAACAGCGGTTTGCTTTCTGCGATCTTGACCAACCAAGGTACAAGGCGATCTTCAAACGAGGTTATGACAACAAACAACGCCGAAAGGCTGAGAGGGTCACACAATGAAGCTGAGACTTGCATTGCTGTCCGCAGTGCTCGCGGTTGCGTTCGCCACTCCCGCTTACGGGCAGGCGGGCACGCAACACGGCATGTTAGAGAAGTGGCAGGCACCGTCACCCGTGGGCGGCTCAGGCACGCTCGCGGGATACAACGTCTATCGTTGCCCCGGCACATGCACCAACACAAGCACTGGGTGGGCAAAGATTAACGCGGCGCTCGTGACAGCCGTCACGTACCTTGACCCGGCTGCAGGACTCACCCTCGGCAACTCCTACAGCTACGCGGTCACCACGGTTGATAGTGTGGGGAGTGAATCTGCTTTCTCGAATATCGCCACGGGCACGGCACCGAGTGGCGGTTTCCCCACCAACCCCGGCACCGCGAGTGGCCTAAGCGTCTCGCCAGTGTAGCGGGCACCCTTGCCGGGGAGTATCTCAAGTGGCGATTAGTCCAACTGGCATCATCCCGGAAGCGTTGATGTATCCGGCCCGGCTCGGCGATGTGATGCTCCTAATCGGGCAACTCGCCGCGCCGGGCGACTACAAGGAGCAGTTGTTTATAGGATGGGCGCGCACGGTGGGTGTGACGGTGAACGCATCGCAGCGCGCCACGTTGAGGCAATCCGGATGGGACTACAGCGGACCAACGTCGGCCCACGGCACGCCGAGTGGTGGATAGTGTTTAGCGATACAGAGCATGGCCGCATGTACTACCTGATACGTGCGGGCGGTTGCTGGTCGGCGATACGTTGGTTTGTGCCCGATGGTCCGCTGATAGCACAGCTAAAGCGCGAGGGGGTGACAGCATGAGCGGCATTGACGAGATGGCGGCAAAGGCGCGCGACGCGCAGCCGGTCTATATCGTGGTAACCATCAAGTACCACGTACCCACCGGCCAAGTGGTGCAGTTGGATGGTCCGCTGGAAAGCGGCGCGCTCATGTACGGCATCCTGCAGTTGGCGCGCGAGGCGTTCGACCTGCACCGGGCGCGCACGATCAAGCGCCAGACCTCACAGCTAGTGAAAGGTCCCGGGATACTCACGCCGGGGAGTTAGTCGGTGCCCTACGACAAGCACACCTCGAAATGCCTTGAGAACGCGGGCGACGACGAGCCTATATTTGTCTTGCGCGCACGCGACGAGCTAGCCCCGCAGTTGGTGCTCGAATGGGCAAGCGTTGCCTATGCCGCTGGTACTCCGCGCGTCAAGGTGATGGACGCGCGCAAGGTCGCCGCCGCAATGCTCGAATGGTCGCGCATCAACGGCTGCAAGGTGCCTGACTAGGTGAGTATGGGAGGCGCACCGGCTGCACACACAATGGGCAAGAGTGGCACAAAGCGGCATCGCGGCTCGCGCCGCCCGATCACAGAGCTAGAGCAGCGGGTGGAATCGCTCAAGCTAGGTCAACGGCTGCTACGCCACGCCATCCGGCACCTCAAGGGTAAGCCAACGTGGGAGGACGTACCCGCCGAAGATAGGCCCCACCACACCACCGCGATCATGTTCTTGACGGTCAAGCTGTCAGACATCGGCATGGAGCTAGCGGGGTATAAATACTAAGACCATGACAACCACAGCGCAGCGCATGGAATCGGACCGGGCAAAGTACCCCGGCCTGCTAGTGGATGAGATTCTGGTATGGAAAGCATGGCTGTTGCTGAACCAACAGGACTACCAGAGGTTTGACTACAACACCCGCATTGGGCAAGGCCAAGACCCCGGCCCCACGTTCAACCAGACCTATCGGGATATGGCGATACAGCTAACTCAGCTACGCATCGACGCGGTGGGGTGGCAGGGGAACATCCCTACTATTTTTGAGGTAAAGCGCAACGCGGGCGCGCAGAACATCGGGCAGTTATTGACCTACGACGCGGTTTGGCGCATCAA
>Ga0187810_10000572_pt1 | contig 13890 bp, 12 predicted proteins | sample NC_wetland_sal_i_9_FD_132963 | JGI IMG/M metagenome (GOLD analysis project Ga0187810, IMG submission 132963) | Wetland sediment microbial communities from Neuse River Estuary, North Carolina, USA - ASW_5 | ecosystem: Environmental > Aquatic > Freshwater > Wetlands > Sediment | place: USA: North...
CCGTTAGGATTCACCACCGCAGCCGTTGCAGCCTATGTATTCTTTAATACTCTCGAACTGGTCAACCCTTACCCCTCTGGCACCCTGTTTTTCGCGCAAATTTGTTACGTCTGTATCGGGGTTCTGACCATCAGTTGGATGGCTTTTTCCCTGGTCTTTTCGAACCACGAGGCCTGGGTCAAGTCGGTCCTCTTTCGCCTTCTCGTCGTTATTCCGGCCCTGACCATCATTATGGTGTTCACAAATTCCTATCACCACCTGATCTGGAAAGAGTACACCTTCATCCCAGTCTCGCATGGTTTTCTATACATGCACGTGATCACCTATGGCGCGCTTTTCTGGGTATTTTGGATTCAGGCCTATTTACTCATCATTTTGAGCGCGGTATTGACCATTTGGACTTGCATTTCACAACGCAATCGCTACCGTGAACGTGCCCTGCTCATTACCTTCGCCATGCTCCTGCCGCTTTCAGTGAACCTCACTTATATACTGCACCTGGTTCCCGGGTTGTATAAAGATTACTCTTCCATCGCTTATGCCGGTGGGGGGATTCTGCTGGCAATGGGTATTTTTCATTACCAGTTGCTGGACCTGACGCCCTTTGCTCGCGCTGTTTTGGTAGACAAAATGTCGGATGCCATGCTTACGCTGGATAATTCGAAGCGACTGATCGATTTCAACCCGGCGGCTATGCGCATTTTCTCACAAAGTGCTCACAATCCTCTCAAAATGGTCGCTCCGCTTCCGCTACTTGAGCCCTACCTTTCCCAGCTCGACCAGCAAGATGAATCCCAGGAATTGTTGAAGACCGAGATGAGCCTCGACCAGGCCGGTGAAGATAAATTTTATGATTTACAGATTCGGCGTCTGCGCACGAAAAATGGAAGTGAAATCGTTGGCTATCTGGTCTTGATGCACGCCATCACCGAACACAAAAAACTCCTGCACGAGATGCAAAAGTTGGCCGAGGAAGATTCGCTCACCGGCGTGTTCAACCGCAACCATTTTATCGAAATGGCCCAGCACGAAATAGAGGCCAACACTACCACCCTTCATTATTTTTCGATTTTAATGGTCGATATCGATTACTTCAAGCGCGTCAATGACTCGATCGGCCACATGGGCGGCGATCAGGTTTTACAGGCGTTTGCCAAGCGGTTAAAAGAATCACTGCGCAGTGTGGACATCATTGGCCGCATCGGTGGGGACGAATTTATCATCTTATTACCGAATACTACTGCAGAAAATGCCAGGACTTTGGCAGAACGGCTGTGCCAACAAGTGGCCGATTACCCGGTAAGGACCAAGGACCACCAGGATTACCCTATCTCGATCAGTGTTGGGGTTTCTGAATATTGTGAAGGCAAATCAGAATCTCTCGAGAAAGTCATCATTCAGGCTGACCAGGCCCTCTATCAGGCCAAGGGATTAGGACGCAATCGCACCTGTGTGTATGAACCCACACTGGAAGCCCGTTGGTAAATCGGTCTATCCTGATATCTTCTATTTCAAGGCCACTTTGGCAAATTTCTGAATCGCCTGCAGATGCTCCTGCGGCGTGGTAAAACCACTGCCCATCGTGTTGAATGAAAGATGAGTTGCTCCTTCTTTTTGCCAATCGCGTATCGCCGTTTCCCAGGCAGTTGGGTCACCCTCTTCATACGAGAGACGCGGTTCAATACCAAAATCATCCCGCGACCGGCCATCTTCTTCCAGATAACCATAAAGTCGGTCCAAGGCAGGCCTGGCTTCAGCAAGGTTACGATCCAGATTCATCCAGCCATCAGCCAGGCGTGCGATGCGCTGCAGCGCCGCGTCGGCGTGCGCGCCAAACCATACTGGAATCGGCCTCTGCACCGGCAATGGATTGATACCGGCATCCGGAATGGTGTGCCAGCTTCCGGCAAAATCAACCAGAGGCGCTGTCCACAACTGCCGCAGCAAGGCCACCTGCTCTTCCACCCGCTGGCCACGGTTATGAAAATTCTCGTTCAATGAAGTGTATTCGACCTCGTTCCACCCCAGACCAACGCCCAACCTCAACCGGCCCCCACTCAGTACATCCAGCGAGGCGGCCTGCTTGGCCACCAGGGCCGTCTGTCGTTGCGGCAGGATGAGAATATCGGTCACCAATCCAAGGGTTTGTGTGACTCCGGCCAGATAGCTAAGCAATACAAGCACTTCATGAAACGGCGTTTGATGGGTGTAAGGACCCTTCCACCCGCCAGGCCGGTTCGGATTCGCTCCCAACACATGATCGTAAGCCAGTAAATGATCGAACCCTAACCCTTCGACGGTCTGGGCATAATCGCGGATTACCATCGGCTCATTGCCGATTTCAGTCTGTGGAAAAACAATTCCAAATTTCATTTTTTCTCCTTTCACGCAGTAAACCATTTGTTTAACTGACCATAACTATACCCGATTTCCAAAAACAACAGGCGTTCGCAGCAGCTATCCCAAAATGGATTTGTAACACTTGTTGCATTTTTAGCGGATTTAAGCTAAAATGTAACAGTTATTACAAAGGATTGTAGCAATGGAATACAAATGGATCTTATTCTGCCCCCAGCTACCTGCCACTCCATCCAGCCCGCGAGTGATGATCTGGCGGCGCATGCACTCAGCCGGTTCAGTAGGATTGGATAACGGCCTGTGGATTTTACCTTACTCTGAAAAGACTGCCCAATTCATTCAAGAGATGAAAGGGTATGTACTCAATCAGGGGGGAACCTGCAAAACTTTTCTCACCAACGCCTACGACCCTGAGACCGAAAATGAGATTCAGGCACGCTTCTTACGCGACCGCGCTGAGGAATATTACGAACTCAAAGAACAATGCGTCGACTTTTTGACCGAAATCGAAAAGGAGACCGCGCGCCAGAACTTCAGCTTTGCGGAATACGAAGAAAACGAACAGGACCTGGAAAAACTCGAAACCTGGTTGGTACGAGTGCAGGCCCGTGATTTTGCCGGCGGCGAAAAAGCCGTCGAAGCCGAGGAATGGCTGGCCAAATGCCGCACTGCCTTGCAAGGGTTTGCCGATGAAGTACTGGCGCACGAAGATGCCGATTCATCCGGGCGACCCAGACTGCCCGATTTACCTGACCTGGCAAAGGAATAATTCTCAATCACTCGCTTCATTTAATAAGGAATATATGGAACCCCAAAATCAAAACGAGAATAAACCCGCCTCGATACGGGACCTGCCGCGCAACGTCTGGGCCGTCGGCTTTACCAGCTTTTTCATGGATGTCTCCAGCGAAATGGTTATCAACATTGTGCCCCTTTTCTTGGCGAATGTGCTGGGCGTGCAAACCAGCATCATCGGCCTCATCGAAGGTATTGCCGAAGCTACGGCCAGTATTCTCAAGCTCTTTTCCGGTTGGCTCTCTGACCGGTTGGGTGGCCGCAAGTGGTTGGCGGTTGCCGGCTACGGCTTCTCGGCCCTTTCCAAACCCTTTTTCTACATTGCCAGCAGTTGGGAGCTGATCGCCGGCGTGCGCTGGGCAGACCGCATCGGCAAGGGCATCCGCACCGCTCCGCGCGACGCTTTGGTCGCCGACTCGGTGACCCCTGAAACACGCGGCCTGGCCTTTGGCTTTCACCGGGCCATGGATACCGCTGGAGCCATGGTAGGCATCGCCATTGCCGCTCTGGTCGTCTGGTTGGCCCAAAAGACTTCACTTGATCTCACGAAACCGACCTTCCAGACCATCGTTCTCATCAGCCTGTTGCCGGCCGTGCTGGCAGTCTTATCCCTGGCCATCGGCGCTCGCGATGTTCGCGTCGATAAACAGAGGGAGCTGCCGCGTTTCTCGGTTCGTAGTCTGGGCAAACCCTTTACGATTTTTCTGGTCATTGTCAGCATCTTTACTCTCGGTAACTCTTCCGATGCCTTTTTGGTGCTGCGTGCGCAGAATCTGGGTATCTCTGTCGTCGGCATTTTGCTCATGCTCGTCATGTTCAACTTGATCTATGCACTCATCTCCACACCGGCCGGCTCGCTCTCAGATCGCGTGGGGCGGCGGCGCCTTATTGTCGGTGGTTGGCTGGTCTATGCCGTCATTTACCTTGGCTTTGCCCTGGCCCAGGCCGGTTGGCAAGTGTGGGTCCTCTATGTGGTTTACGGCCTGTACTACGGCATGGCTTACGGTACTGCCAATGCCCTGGTAGCCGATCTGGTGCCAGAAAACCTGCGTGGTACCGCCTATGGCACCTACAACGCTGCCATCGGCATCCTGGCCTTCCCGGCCTCGTTGATCGCCGGCATCCTCTGGCAGGGCGTGGGCGGCTGGGCCGGTTTTGGCCCGTCGGCTCCGTTTTATTTTGGTGGGGGTTTATCGTTGCTGGCTGCCCTGTTGATGATCTTCTGGCTGCCTAAAACACAGCGGAACTGAACCAACTAAAAGAGGCAATTCGCATCGATTTGCCTCTTTTTTTATCCTCGCTTGCCCCTTTTGGCCCTGTGCCCGCCGCTCTAGAGTTTTCACAAGAATGCTTGCCAAAGAATTGGCAAAGGGCAACCTGACACGGGAAATAACGTGATTCGCTTCTTGTCCTGAATTCTTGTGAATGTCCTGCCGGATTGACACAGGGGGGTATAATAAAAAGAGAACAAGATTTCTAAAATAGAGGTGCGGCGAATCTACATGGAACTCCTCCTGGCTATTTTCTGGCAATGTGCAACCGTTTGGGGTTCGCCCTTACCCTGTCACACATTGCATAAGAAGAATTGAATTTGATTCGTTCCTATAGTTATCGCAACCATGAAGCACACACCCTCACCTACAAGTGGGAGCGTTCACAAGGAGGCGCGACCAAGAAAAGGGAAGTTCTATCTATCCTGAAAATGTCTGTTTGAGTCTTTTCAAGGTTGTATTTGCCAGGACTGAAAGGCTGACAGGTATCCTTGACAGGGAGAATGACGTGACATGATCCTTATGAAGACCATGAGCGCCGGCTCCGGCTCACCTTCCCAGCCTTATCGACGTCTGGTATAATCAGAGCTAATGACTGGTCCTGTCTGCGGTGTAACTGCGGGCATGGAGACTTGCAAAAATCTATTAGGAGCAATTGTCATGGCATTGACAAAAGAAGCAAAAACAAAACTGATCACCGATTACCATATCCACGAAACGGATACGGGTTCTGCCGATGTGCAGATCGCCATCCTCACCACTCGCATCAGCCAACTAACCGAGCACTTGCGCACACACAAACACGACAATGCTTCTCGTCGTGGGTTACTGATAATGGTTGGCACTCGCCGCAAATTGCTGGCTTATCTGCGCCGTACGAATTTCGCAAGGTTTGCCGCACTCACCGAAAAACTCAATATCCGCACTCGGTAACGGATTGAATCAGGCGAGTAGATGGAAATCTAAATCCCATCTACTCGTTTTTATAACCCGCCAAGCGGGAAGTTTCACCGCCGGTTGGGTATTGAAATATAATGAGGACCGATTCAGTCCTCGATATCTTTCAGTCCCTGACCAGGCGGGAATGTAATAAGGGAGACAAATTAGAATGAAGCCTGAAAGTAAGAAATATATTGCCACAGTGGGTGGTCGACCGGTCACGTTCGAAACCGGCAAGCTCGCCGCCCAGGCAGGTGGCGCAGTCACCGTTCAGATCGGTGATTCGGTTGTTTTTGCAGCGGCCACGATGGGGAACGAGCCCAAGATGGGCCAGGATTTCTTCCCACTGACCGTAGAGTATGAAGAGAAAATGTACGCCGGCGGACGCATCCCCGGTTCTTTCTTCCGTCGTGAAGGTCGTCCGGGAGCGGATGCCGTTCTCGTCTCACGCCTCACTGACCGACCATTGCGCCCGCTCTTCAATAAGGATATCCGCAATGAAGTGCAGGTCATCATGTTCTCTCTCTCCGCTGATTGGGAGAACCCGCTGGATGTTCTGGCCATCAATGCCGCCTCGGCTGCTTTGATGATCTCGGACATCCCCTGGGATGGGCCTGTGGGAGCCGTGCGTGTGAGCCGTGTGGATGGTGAGTTCATCGCCGACCCGACCTATGCGCAAATCGATGCCTCCGATCTTGACCTGCGCATCGCCGGTACCAAAGATGCCATCTTGATGGTCGAATGCGGCGCCAATGAGGTGGATGAAGAAACGATGGTCGCTGCCCTGCTTTTCGGCCATGAAGCCATCAAGCCTCTGGTGACCGTGCAGGAACAAATGGCTGCCGAGATCGGCAAAGCCAAACGTGAGGTCACTCTCTTCTCGTTGGATGAAGGCCTGGTCGAACGCGTCTATCAACGCACGCTGACCGAATTGAACGAAATTCTCGAAACGGTGCACGGCAAACATGAACAACAGGACGCTATCGACGCTCTGCGTGAGGACGTTTTGGCCGAAATGACCGATGCCGAAGATGCCGAGCAAGTCGCCAGCACCAAAGAGGCTTACGAAGAAGCCCTCAAGCGTGTGGTCCGCGCTCGCATCCTCGATCAACACAAACGTCCCGATGGCCGCCAGATCACCGAAATCCGTCCTATCTGGTGTGAAGTCGGTGTCAGCCCGCGTGCACACGGCTCCGGCCTGTTCACCCGTGGTGAGACTCAGGTCTTGACCCTGGCCACTTTGGGCACCCCCAAAGAAGCTCAGGAAATCGACAGCCTCAGCCCGATGGACTCCAAACGCTACATGCATCACTACAATTTCCCGCCGTATTCTACAGGCGAGGTCAAACGTTTCGGCGGCCAATCCCGTCGCGAGATCGGTCACGGTGCGCTGGCTGAACGTGCCTTGCTGCCCGTTATCCCCTCCGAAAAAGAGTTCCCATACACGCTGCGTCTGGTTTCAGAAGTATTGGCCTCGAACGGTTCTTCGTCCATGGCCTCGGTATGCGGTTCCACCCTCGCCCTCATGGATACCGGCGTCCCCATTAAAGCCCCGGTTGCCGGTGTGGCCATGGGCCTCATTAAGGAAGAGGACCGTTATGTCGTCCTCACCGATATTCAGGGTGCCGAAGATCACCTGGGCGATATGGACTTCAAGGTAGCCGGCACTACTCAGGGCATTACAGCTCTGCAGATGGATATCAAGATCAAGGGTATCACGGCTGAGATCATGCGCCAGGCTTTGAGCCAGGCCCATGAAGCCCGCTTCTCTATTCTGGATAAAATGCTCGAAGTCATTCCGGTACCGCGCCCTGAACTGAAGAGCTTTGTGCCGCGGGTGACTATCGTCAATGTACCCATCGATAAGATCGGTGCGATCATTGGCCCGGGCGGCAAGAACATCCGCGCTCTGCAAGAAGAAACCGGCACCAAGATCGACATCGATGACGACGGCACAGTTTACATTGCTGCCACTGATAGCAAAGCCGAGGCCATTGCCCGCGAACGCATCGAGGGCATGACTGAGACGCCGCAGGTAGGCCGCATCTATACCGGCAAGGTCGTCCGCGTGGCCGATTTCGGTGCATTCGTACAAATTCTGCCTGGTGTCGACGGTATGGTACACATCTCGCAGTTGGATAGCGAACGCGTCGAGAAAGTGGAAGATGTGGTTCACATGGGCGACGAATTGACCGTGATGGTCACTGCCATCGACGAGAACGGCAAGATTCGTCTATCTCGCCAGGCCGTGCTCGAAGGTTGGACGGTCGAAGAAGCCCAGGAGCATGACAAGGGTGGCAAGAGCGGCGGCCGCCCACGCAGCGGTGGAGATCATCGCGGCGGCGGCGAACATCGTGGCGGATTCAACCGCGGCAATGATCGCAGCGGCAGCGACCGGCGCGGGCCGCGTAACTAAAAGGAACTTACAGGACTGCTCTCCAAAGGGCAGTCCTGTTTTGACTTGTTGGCCATTTTACTGCTTGACAGGCTTTCCCAGGCCCATCATAATTAACTCAAGTTTCTCACACTTAATTCTGCGGACCATTCAATGAAATCTTTTGACATTCCTTTGCCTACCCTGCGCCGCCTGCCGCTTTATTTTCAACATTTATTACGAGCCCGGCAACGCGGAGAAACGATCATCTCGTCCGTCGAGCTCGGCAACGCTACCGGCTCTGCGGCCGACCAGGTGCGCAAAGACTTAAGTTATTTGGCCGGGCAGGGCAAAAGCCGGGTCGGCTATGATATCAACAAATTGATCAGCATTATCGAAACTTATCTTGGCCTGCTGACCAACAAAAATGCCGTCATCGTGGGGGCAGGCAACCTGGGGCATGCCCTGGCGCTGTACCCCGGGTTTGCCCAGTACGGGCTCAAAATTCTCACCCTTTTCGACAATGACCCGAAAAAATTTGGCGATTCGGTGGGGAATCTCACCATTCTACCTATCAGCGAGTTGGAACATTACATCGAAAGCCATGAGATCCTCATCGGCATTCTCACCACACCGCCAATTGCCGCCCCTCAGGTAGCTGCCATTATGGTAACCAGTGGCATCAAAGCCATCTGGAACTTCTCGACGGCCCATCTTTCCGTCCCCGACGACGTGCTGGTGCGCAACGTGGATCTCTCGCTAGAATTAGGCGTCATTTCTCATTACATCTCTAATCTGGACGGCGGCAAGGTCATATAGCCATAGCGGAACGTAATGATCTACGTTCCCCATCGTTCGCCTGAAATACATTGCCTCTTAATCCTGGAAATTCTTTGATGTCGGCAGCACCGGCATCTGTGGGCCCTCTTCGCCAAGTAGCTCGGCCAGGGCTGCACGCACAGCAATCCGATCATCCCACGGATACTCAGTAGTGCCAAAGCACATCGATTGCTCATGCCCCTTGCCGAACACGGCCACCAGGTCTTCAGGACGTGCCAAACTCACCGCCCGCCGGATAGCCTCGCCGCGGTCAGGTTCACGAAACATGGTTTTGCCTTCCACGGCCCCGGCCGATTTGGCGGCCTCAGCCATTTCTGCCAGAATGTCATCCAGCGATTCAGTACGCGGGTCCTCGGCAGTGAGAATGGTGATATCGGCCAGTCTTGCTGAAGTCTCGCCCATCATGCGGCGTTTCTCGCGGTCGCGCAGCCCTGCTGAGCCAAAGACGGCGATCAGCCGCCCGGTTGACATCACTCGCAGCGTGTGCAATGCCACTGTCAATGCATTGGGGGTGTGGGCAAAATCGACAATGGCCGTGAATAACTGTCCGCAGTCGATGCGCTCCATACGCCCCGGCACTACCGGCAGGCCGGCAATTCCCTGTGCCGCCACCCGTGGGTCGATACCCAACGCCACCACCGTCGCCCCGAAGGCGGCCAGACAGTTCGAGACGTTGAATTCACCCGGGATCGGGCAGTGGACGGGTACTGAAAAGTTCTGACCCTGCACGGTGAAATCGATCTCTGCAGAGGCGGAGCGAATTCCCACCGCGTTCAAAGTTCCCTTACCCTTCAGGCTGTAACTGCTGCGGTTCTCGCCGGCCTTTGCCTGCAAGGCCGTAAATGAGGGATCATCGGCATTCAGAATGCTGTAACGCGGGTTACCCTGTGGCTTGGGGTGTGTCAGACGCAGGCTTTCGAAAAGCATGGCTTTGGCAGCCAGGTACTTCTCGTAAGAACCATGGTAATCGAGATGCTCGTGAGTCACGTTGGTGATAACAGCTACATCATATTCGCTGCCGGTGACGCGGTGTTGGGCCAGTCCATGGGAAGTAGTTTCGAGCACCACATGTGTCATGCCGGCCTCGACCATCTTGGCCAGGTAGCGCTGCACATCCGGCGATTCCGGGGTGGTGACGTGAAAACCGGTGTCGATGACTTCTTGTCCGATCATGGCGTTGACCGTAGTGATGAGGCCGGTAGCGATGCCAGCCTGTTTGAGAATCTGGTAGATCATGTTGGACGTAGTTGTCTTGCCGTCGGTGCCGGTCACGCCAATGACTGTCAGCTTGCGGCCCGGGTGGTCATAGAAGGCCGCAGCCAGGTAAGCCATCGCCTCGCGCGCCTCTTCCACCTGCAAGTAGGGCACTGCCACAGAATCCAGTGCCTGTGTACCCATAATGGCTACTGCCCCATTCTCGATGGCATTGGGGATAAAGCGGTGGCCGTCGGTGTTGCCGCCCGTAAGACATACAAAAACATCGCCAGGCCTTACCTGGCGTGAATCCAGCGCTATCCCCTTGACCCGCACTGCCGCCGTCTCACCGCGCACCTGACAGGGCACGGGCAGATCCTGAATCAGTTTGTCTAGCAGACATTCAGAGTTCATCGCTTCTTGACCTGTGTTTGAGATGGATTTTTGTACATTTTGTAGGTTTTGTACTTGCCGATAAGCCTATGATACCTGATTTTCCGTCGCTTTTGTAGATTTTTTGCTCATTTTATGCGTTTTGCCGGGAGTATGCTTTGCCCACCACATCAAGCCTCCGCCAATTAACAAGAGAACGACCGCCAGACAGCGTACCCAGAACGGGGCAAGACCCCAAAAGTTATTGGCCGCAAAATTGAACTCTTTGGCATAAAGCACTGATCCATTGCCACTATTATCGATCTGGGAGAACCACAGAACGCCCGGAGTGACCCCAGGTGTGTACGCCCGCACCTGCCAGGAAAAAGTTGCCGCGTCGCCTGCCTCCATGCTGCGGGTGATGGTCCCCTGCGGGCTGACCTGCAGATTGTCCATCTCCAGGCGCGCACCAAAGCGCAATGGCGTCTCGCCGCCGGTGCCTGGCTGGCTGACCAACTTGAGGGCGAAGTCGTTGGCATCTTGCACCCAGCCGCGGTCAGTGATGCTTGCGGTCAAGCGTACCTGCACACCGTTCGCCAGGGAAAGGTTTACCGTGGATGTTTGTATCTGCCGGAAAAATAAAGTGAAGAGCAAAGTGATGGCGCCAAGCAGCGCCAGAGCCAATCCCAACCAGAAATGCCATCGCATGCCTGCATTATACCGTTAACGAAAAACCGGCGCTTTCGCGCCGGCCTTTCGGGAAGAAAAAATCACGAAAACTGTACGTTTATGTGTGCCTTGCTGCCCTCTTCGCCATCAACTTCCACCTGGAATGGCTCGTTCTGCCCCATCGTTTGCTCTAGATCTTGAATGATTGTTTCAAAGTGTCTGGCCTGGATATCCGCCGGCATATATTGCCCAAACGTGCGGAACATCCAGGTAACTAACTGCAGCGGCAGAGGCGCCCAAAAGGAATAATTTTTCGCACCATAACTCGTATTCTCGCGGATGTGCACCACCATCCAGCGGCTATCCAAAAGCTTCCATCCCGCCCATACGATGCCACAGGAGAAAGCCAGGAAGACCAGCGCAAACCAGAACCCCACCCCCATGCCAGAACGCTCGTAACTGCTGGTTAACCAGTACCCGGTCAACCCCATGAACAGGACACCCAGCCACAAAATGGCGCTCCAGGCAGCCTTCCACGCAGCCGGGATTTCATGCGGCACCGGTGCGGTCGAAGGTTCTATGGCAGCAAATTCTTCTCCTGGCGCAGGGGCCACTTCCGGTTTCGTCGGGTTGCCTTCCAGTATTTCGAGCAAATGGGCACCTTCTTCGATGCTAAGCGCGCCTTGTTCTACCTGGCGTAAAATTTCGAGTTTGCTTTCATCCGCAGTCATGGGTTAACCTTCCAGGGCTTGCAATAATTTTTCAGCTTCTTCGACGGTGATTTTCTTTTCTTGCAGCATCTTCAGCACCAGCATGCGTTCCTCATCCGAGGCAGCCTTTTTCTCTTGAGTGGCTGCCTGCCCGGATTCGGGCTCGAAACCAAAACCGTAAACCTTGCCCTCATTGCCCGGCCCATAACGGCCGCCGTAGCTGAAATCTGCCACCTGATCTGCGGCATGGCGCATGGCATGGCTGGCCTCCCAACCTGCGTGGCGCAGGCTGTGACTGACGCCCTTCATACTGTGCCGGATCTTCTCTTCGATCTCCCGGCCAAAGTCACGCCAGGTATCTTCCATATCATCGAATACGAACGAAAACTCTCCCATCGCTTCTTTCCCTTCCCATACTTTGATGGCACCGCCGGCGCTCAGTTCCACCACTGAGCCGCCCTCTCCCAGCGGTAACGCATAATTTTTAGTCTGTACGTCCAGGTGTTGCCCGCAGGCCTGCACCGAAATCTTCTCATCCTTACTCTGCAATTGCAGGTTAGCTTGAGCCGTCTCGAGCACAACCAGATGAATATCACCGCCCGCCCGCACGTGAGTTTCGTCTGCCTGTGCCTTGGCCAATTGTAGATGCACATCCCCACCGGCAGCCAGCCGTACCGGTCCTTGGGCTGCCGAAAGTTCCACATCTCCGCCTACGCTATCCACGCCGATCTCACTGACCTTGAAACCATCCAGGTCACCGCCTATGTGAGAGATCACCACCTTGCCGCTGATCTCTTTAAAAATGCAATCACCGCCCACACTATCTACCGAGATGCTGTTCAGCCCCTGAAAATGCAGGTCGCCGCCTACCTTTTGCACGCTCACCGGACCGCGCATGCCCATAATGCTGGCATCGCCGCTCGCCCGTTCGATCACCAGGTTGACTGTAGCCGGAATTTGCAGCTTGGCATCCGACCGGGCATGCACGGTGATGGCCCCGCCCTCATCTTGCATGCGAAAAGAATCTCCATCATCTACGATCGCCGTCAGTTGTGGCTGATCATTCCCCTCGATAAATACATCCGCGTTGGTACGAACCACCAGTTTGGCGTCACTTTTCATTGGAACAGTTGTTTGTTTCATCCTCGTCTTCTTCCTTCCTCTAACCGAATCTTCGCTAATAGAGGGGTTATTAATTTTCTTGTGCTTATAATAGCAATAATTGAAGTATTTGTCAATATATATTCAATATTATTTAACTTTAGTTTGATATTCTAAATTCGCCGTCGTTTCTCTTCAGTGAACCACTGTCCTCCCTCAAACAGCAGCGATATAATCGATTGGTAGTAATTAACTTTCATTACAAGGATTATTTATGAAGCTGACAAGATTATTTCTAATCAATATTCTCGCGCTGACCGTTCTAATTAGTGCCGCTTGCAGTGGGCAGGCTCCGGTCTACGCTCAGGGCACCCAAAAAGACCAGGCCGTGGCCGCCGCTGCCCCCTTCGCCAAAGATATTCTGGACGGCATTCAAAAGGACGATTACAGCCTGTACAGCCAGGATTTCGACGCTGCCATGGCCAAGGCCAGCACACAGGCTAGCTTCGAGAAGATGGTCAGCTCCTTTGCCCCCTACGGTGCGCTGCAGAGCAGTGATCTCATCAACGTTCAGATCGTGAGCACCTATTACCGGGTTAATTACAAGTTGACCTTCGAGAAGAAAGTATTGACCATGGGTGTGATCATTCCACAGAGCGGCACTCCGGCCGTCTCGGGACTGTGGTTCAATTAGCAGCAGATAAAAATAATAGCACCGACAGTGTGTCGATGCTATTATAAAAATTAATCAGACACTTGCAAAACGCGCATCCCCAGGGGTAAACTAACCGTCCTAAACGACGCGTTCCTTCAACCACTGTTGCGCTTCTTCACTACCAATTCCACTCCACGACTTGGCCAACTCGAAGACCATCACCCGGTCATGCGGATCGATCCAGGGCCACAACCCGTCGAAGATCTCTTCCGGTGATTCCGTGGTTTCTATGGCACAAGAGGTCTCGGTAATCTTCGTGTAGGGGTAACTATGCACCATGTCGTAAAAAGTGGAATAATCTTGTTCTTTGTTCTTTAGATCATAGGTTACAAGTAGAGTGTGCATCGTTTTCTCCTTCAGCTCCTCAAAAGAACCCCTTCTTGGCTCGATGAAGCTACGATGTTTCACCATTAATTGTCGCGCCCCTAACCACTTCGACAAATCTTATCTATACGATACACACAAATAAAGATTTTTTCAAGTGAATAATTATGCAGGTTTTGGCTCCGGATTATGTGCGATTACGGAGAATCACCTGTGCATACACCGCAA
>Ga0187810_10000575_pt1 | contig 13864 bp, 11 predicted proteins | sample NC_wetland_sal_i_9_FD_132963 | JGI IMG/M metagenome (GOLD analysis project Ga0187810, IMG submission 132963) | Wetland sediment microbial communities from Neuse River Estuary, North Carolina, USA - ASW_5 | ecosystem: Environmental > Aquatic > Freshwater > Wetlands > Sediment | place: USA: North...
AGCGCTTCCCGAAAAGTGCGAAGCGGTTTTCGGACAAGAAGCGCGACATAAAGCGCTTCCCGAAAAGTGCGAAGCGGTTTTCGGACGAGACGGACGGCATCAGGAAGTCCCGCCGAACAGATCGGCCGAACCGGCCCGCATGTATTTGCGCCCGGCGTCGATGGCGTCCTGCACCGCGATCTCCAGCGGCATCTTGGTGCGTGCGTCGCACAGTTTGATCAGGCTGGGCAGGTTGACCCCCGCCAGCACCTCGATCTTGCCCTTTTCCAGCAGGGTCAGCGCCAGGTTGCAGGGCGTGCCGCCGAACATGTCGGTGGCGATCACCACCCCGTCGCCCAGCTCGACCGATTTCACCGCCGCGGCGATCTCGCGCTGGCGCCGTTCGATGTCGTCCTCGGGCCCGATGCAGACGGCGCGCAGATGGCTTTGCGGGCCCACCATATGTTCCATGGCCGAGATGAATTCGTGTGCCAGGCGGCCGTGGGTGACGAGAACGATACCGATCATGAGGATGTCCGTTTTATAGGCGAACGATAGCAGGCCTTATACCGCTTTGATCTATTAAATTGGGTTGACATCGAAGCGATGCAAGCCCAGGGCCGCGGCTGCCGCTGCGGCGGCCAGCTTGGCCGGGGCGGAAGCCTCGGCCGCGGCGACGCTTACAACGGCAGGCGCCGCTTTGACAGGCAGACCCAAAGCCGCAGGGGCCCGCCAGCGCCGCAGCTCGGGCAGCCGCTTGGCCGCGCCGCCCAGCCGTGCCACCAGCGTTACCGGGACCTTGTCCTTGTAAGGCAGGGCGAGGATGCCGACCCCGCGCACCTCCAGAAGACCCGCAATGCGTGCGGGCGCCCGGGCGTAAAGCTTGCCGCGCAGCAGGAACAGATCGGTGCGGTCGTCGGCCACCAGCTCCGCCCCCAGGGCGATCAGGCGCAGCGCCAGATCCGATTTGCCCGCGCCGCTGCCGCCCAAGAGCAGGATGCCGCAACCGGGCGGGGCGCCGAAGGGCTTGCCCGCCCCCGCCAGCCGCACGCAGCTGGCATGGATGTTCACGCCTGCCACGTCACGCCCGCCTGCGGCAGTTGCACGACGAAACGGGCGCCGCCTTGCTCGCGGTTCTCCGCCCAGATGCGCCCGCCGAAGCCTTCGGCGATCTGCCGCGCGATGGAGAGCCCCAGGCCCGAATTCTTGCCGAAATCGTGGTCCTGCGGCCGTTCGGTGTAGAAGCGCTTGAAGATGGTTTCGAGATTGTCGGGCGGAATGCCCGGTCCCTGGTCCTCCACCAGGATGCGCAGATTGGGTCCGTCGCTGTGCGCCGAGATGGTGACGACGCCGTCCTGGGGGCTGAAGGTGACGGCGTTGTCCACCAGGTTGCGGAAGACCTGGCCGAGGCGCTCGTCGCGGGCCATGACGCGGGCGTCGGGCGGCAGCTCCGATTTCAGCGCGATCGTCACCCCGCGCGGCAGCTCCATCATGCGGTAGATCTCGATGATGGTCTCCAGCAGCCGGCCGATATCGACGGCCTCGGCGGTTTCGCGGCTGAGTTCGGCGTCGAGCCGCGAGGCGTCGGAGATGTCGGTGATCAGCCGGTCGATGCGCTTGACGTCGGCGCGCACGATGGCGAGCAGGCGCTTGCGCGATTCCTCGTCGGTGGCGCGCGTGAACATGTCCACCGCGCTGCGCAGCGAGGTCAGAGGGTTCTTCAGTTCGTGCGCCACGTCGGCGGCGAAGCTTTCGATGGCGTCGATGCGGTCGTACAGCGCCTGGGTCATGGCGTTCATGCTCACGGCCAGCTCGCCGATCTCGTCGCCGCGGGCGCTCATGTCGGGGATGGTTTCGCGCCCGGAACGGCCGCTGCGCACGCGGTCGGCCGCCGCCGCCAGGCGGCGCATCGGCTCGGCGATGTTCCAGGAGAGGTAGAGCGAGGCGCCGATCATCACCACCGTGGCGATGAAGAAGACCTCGATCAGCTTGGTGCGCTCCATGCGCAGGATGTCGTCGATGTCGCCGCCTTCGGTGGAGACGAAGAGCACGCCGTAGATCGCCCGGAAGCGCTGCACCGGCGTGGCGGCGGAGAGCACCAGCTTGTCGTTCTCGTCGATGCGCTTGGTGGCGCTGGTCTTGCCGTCGAGCGCCTGGTTGACCTCGCGGTAGACGCGGCCGTCCTGGCCGGCCTCGAAATAGGGCTCCAGTCTGGAGTACGGGTGCACGCCCATGATGGAATCGTAGACGCCCGTCACCCAGCGCTTGAAGCGGCTCCAGCCGTCGATGGGCGGCAGTTCCTCCGTCTGCACCACGTTGCGCGCCAGGAGGTAGCGCGTATCGACGATGAGCTGGCCGTCGGTGTCGTAGAGCCGGGCGCGCAGCCGGGTCGGTCCCACCAGGTCACGCAGCAGCTCCTCGGCGCTTTTGGGATTGATGGCGCGGCTGTCGGTGATGGTGGCGTATTCGGCCAGCGTGTTGGCGACCACGCGGGCTTCCTCCTCGACGCCGGTGAGGCGCTCGTCCACCAGGCCGACGCGCGAGGTCTGCACCCAGGTGACCCCGGCGATGAGGAAGGCGAAGACGATGGTGTTGAGCAGGATGATGCGCCATCTGAGGACGGAATGACGGCGCTCGCCTTCGCTGTGGAAGATGTTCATTCCGCCCCGCTCAGACCTCGCGGTAGCGGTAGCCCACGCCGTAGAGCGTCTCGATGGCCTCGAAGCTGTCGTCCACCTGTTTGAACTTCTTGCGCAGGCGCTTGATGTGGCTGTCGATGGTGCGGTCGTCGACATAGACCTGGTCGTCGTAGGCGGCGTCCATCAGGCTGTCGCGGCTTTTGACGAAGCCGGGGCGCGCCGCCAGGCATTGCAGGATGAGGAACTCGGTGACGGTAAGGCGTACCGGCCTGCCTTCCCAGGTGCATTCGTGGCGCTGCGGATCGAGCGCCAGCTTGCCGCGCACCAGCGCCTCCTTCTTGATCTCCGGGGCGCCGGGCGGCTGCACCTTGTGGGCTTCGGCGCGGCGCAGCACCGCCTTCACCCGTTCCAGCAGCAGGCGCTGCGAGAAGGGCTTGCGGATGTAGTCGTCGGCGCCCGCGTTGAGGCCCATCAGCTCGTCGATCTCCTCGTCCTTGGAGGTGAGGAAGATCACCGGCATGTTCTCCTGCACCTGGCGCAGGCGGCGCAGCAGCTCCAGCCCGTCCATGCGCGGCATCTTGATGTCGAGCACGGCCAGGTCGGGCGGGGTGGCCGACAGCGCGGTCAGCGCCGAGGCGCCGTCGGTGAAGGTGCGGACGTGGTAGCCTTCCTGCTCCAGCAGCATCTGCACGGAGGCCAGGATGTTCTTGTCGTCGTCGACGAGTGCGATGTTCGCCATGAGTTGAACCCGGAGATGGCGGCCCTAGTATAGAGATGCTGCCGCCAAATCAAACCCTTGGAGTGCCATGTCCGACCAGCCCCATGCCTTCCGGCCGCGCCGCTTCCAGTCCACGGCGCCGTATTATGCGCAATACCGGCTCGGCTATCCCGCCCGGCTGATCGGGCGCGTTGTCGCGCTGTGCGGCCTGGCTGCCGGGGATCCGGTGCTGGATCTCGGCTGCGGGCCGGGGCTTCTGGCCTTGCCCTTTGCCCAGGCGGGCTGCCGGGTGACGGCCGTCGATCCCGAGCCCGAGATGCTGCAAGCCCTGCAAAAGGCGGCCGAATCGGCACATTTGGCCATCGATGTGCGGCAAGGAAGCTCTTTCGCGCTTCCCGGCGGCATCGGGCCTTTCCGGGCGGTGGTGATGGGCCGCGCCTTCCACTGGATGGACCGGGCCGCCACCCTTGCCTTGCTGGACAGGCTGATCCTGCCCGGCGGAGCGCTGGTCCTGTTCGGGGACGAGCATCCGGACACGGCGGAAAACCTCTGGCGCAAGGCGCTGGACGCGGTGGCGGCAAAATACGGCGCCGAAGAGGAGCCCCACCGGCGGGCGCGCCACGATCCGGCCTACCGCAACCACGAATCGATCCTGCTCGATTCGGCCTTTGCCGTGCTGGAAAGCGCGGGCGTGATCGTGGAACGGACTCTGACGGCGGACGACATCGTGGGCTTCGCCTGGTCGCTCTCCGTCACCGCGCCGGGCAAGCTGGGCGAACGGGCCCCCGCCTTCGAGGCCGATCTCCGAGAGGCCTTGGCGGCGCTGTCGCCGTCCGGCCGCTTCCGCGAGATCGCCGAGCTGCGCGCGCTGATCGCCCGGCGCGTCTGATCAGGTTCGCGCCCGGCGCACCAGCCAGCCCGACAGCTCCAGGATCATCATGGCGAACACCATCCAGCCGATGGCGGGGGCGGGCCCGAAATTGCCGCTGACGATGCCCAGCGGCGCAGCCTTCCCGGAGGCCACGATTAGCCCGGCCAAGAGCACGCCGAACAGGCTCTCGCCCACGATCATACCCGAAGCCACCAGCACCGCCAGCCGTTTGGTCTGTTCCGGCGTCCGACCGCGCCGGCCGGGCCTGGGGTGCGCGCTCCAGCGGTCGAAGATGTGGCCGAGGACGGCGCCCAGCACCACGGGCATGGTCACGGCCATCGGCAGGTAGATGCCCATGCCGACCGCCAAGGGCGGCAGGCGCAGCCCTTTGCGCATCCCCAGGAATTCGTCGAGCAGGATGGTCGCCACGCCGATCGCGGCGCCGAGGCCGATCATGTGCCAGTCGAGCCGCTGTTCGATGACGCCCCGCGCCAGGGTGGAGATCAGGTTGGCCTGCGGCGCACTCAGCGGCGCGGCGATGGCGGTGGCCAGCCGCGGCCCTCCCGCGAAGCCGTTGGCCTGGTTGAGCAGGTTCAGCACCGGGGGGATCACCAGCGCCCCGGCGATGACGCCGATGATCAGCGCGATCTGCTGCGCCCGCGGCGTGGCGCCGATGATCTGCCCCGTCTTGAGGTCCTGCAGGTTGTCGTTCGAGATGGTGGCGATGGCGAAGACGATCGCGGTGGTGAACAGCGCGTAGGCGACCAGCGCGCCGCGCGTCCCCTCCGGCGGATGCAGCACCGAGATCAGCAGCGTGGCGCAAATCAGGACCGCCAGGATGCCGACGCCCGAGATGGGACTGTTGGAGGCGCCGATCAGCCCGGCCATGTAACCGGTGATCGCCGCCACCACGAAGCCGCCGATCACCACGAAGGGGACCGCCGTCATGAGCAGCCGTCCGGTTTCGGCCGCGAACGGCGTGTCGCCGAGGAACGTCTTCAGCAAAGTGGCGATGACGGCCAGGCAAAGGGCCGAGAGGAGCGCGATCCAGACCGGCGACAGATCGACATCGTGCAGATCGGTGCCGGTCTTGGCGGCCCGCGAGGCCGAAACGGTGGCGATGATGCCGCGCAGCACGGGGGCGGTCAGCTTGGTCAGCGTCCACAGCGCCGCCACCCCCATGGCGCCCGCACCGATGAAGCGCACGTTGTTGTACCAGATGGATTCCACATAATCGGCGAAGGGGGCGCCGTGCTGCGGGATGACCGTCGAAAGCGCCGGAACGGCGCCCAGCCAGGCGATGGCCAAGCCCAGCAGGATGGCCACGCCCACGGACAGGCCGACGAGATAGCCGGCGCCCAACAGCGCCAGCGAGAACGACATGGTGAAACTGGTGGCGCAGGGACCGATGCGGAAGAAGCTCCTGAGTTCGGTCGCCATCAGGCGCGTGGCTTCCAGCAGCGCCATCAGCGCCGAGGCCAGGGTGCCGAAAATCACCGCCAGCAGCCCGACCCGCGTTTCGGTTGCGTTGTCGGCGCCGATCATGTGGCCGACTTCCAGCACTTCCGCCGCGGCAACGCCTTCGGGATAGGGCAGGTCGGAATTCGTCACCATGGCGCGGCGCAGCGGGATGGTGAACAGCACGCCCAGCACGCCGCCGGAGGCGCAGATCCAGAACGTCGTCCAGAAGGGAAAGCCGCTCCACCAGCCCACGATCACCAGGCCCGGCAGCACGAAGATGATCGCCGACAGCGTCCCGGCCGCGGACGCCACGGTCTGCACGATGTTGTTTTCGAGAATCGAGGAATTCTTGAACAGCGAGAGAACCGCCATCGAGATGACGGCCGCGGGGATCGAGGTGGCGAAGGTGAAGGCCACCTTCAGTCCGATGTAGACGTTCGCCGCGGTGAAAACGAACGTGATGAGAATTCCCAGGACGATCCCCCGGACGCTCAGCTCCCGCATATGTTTGGCGACGATGTTCACGAATCAGCCCCTCGCTGCAATTGGATAGAAACTAATGCCGCCAGCTTTCCAAAACCTCACCTTTGCAGTTGAAATGCGGCAGTGTGCCGCGAACGCATCACGGCGACTGCGATCCGCGCAGGCTGCATACAAAATACGCAATGCGGTTATTGATTGCTCGCAGGCACGACGATGCGGCAATGATCGTGTCGCGGCTCAGCCTGTTGTGACCGGGTTTACCCGCCTGCGCCGAGGGGATTTTGCGGCGCGGGCAGGAGAAATGCGAAGAGCGTATCGGGCAATACGGTCGAGCGTTTCGACGAACCCGCGACGCAAAAGCCCCCGGCCCTTCGGGTTGGGCGCCTCGCCCGCGCCCAACGCAGGCTGCGTCAATCCGGTCGCAACAGGCTCTAGTTGTCCGTCGCTTTGGATGCCGCGCGCGTGCGCCGGATTTTCCAGCTGTAAAGCTCCAGGATCAGCACGCCGAAGGCGATCCAGCCGATGAGGGGGGCGGGGCCGAAATCCTCCGGCACCAGCGCCAGCGGTGCGGCCTTGTCGAAGGACACGATCAGCCCGGCCAGCAAAACGCCGAACAGGCTTTCGCCCACGATCATGCCCGAAGCCACCAGCACGCCCAGCCGTTTGGCGTGTTCGGGCGCCTTGGTGCGGCGGCTGGTCCACTGATCGTACCAGTGGCCGATGACGGCGCCGAGCACCACCGGCAAGGTCACCGCCATCGGCAGGTAGATGCCCATGCCCACGGCCAGCGGCGGCAGGCGCAACCATTTGCACCAGCCCATCAACTCGTCGAGCAGGATCAAGACCACGCCGACCGCGGCGCCGATGCCGATCATCGCCCAGTCGATCTTCTGTTCGATCACGCCCTGCGCCAGGGCCGAGATCAGGTTGGCCTGCGGCGCGGAAAGGGCGGCGGCGGTGCCGTGGGGCAGGTGCGGCGCGCCGGCGAAGCCGTTGGCCTGGTTGAGCAGGTTCAGCACCGGCGGAATCACCAGCGCCCCCGCCACCACGCCGATGATCAGCGCCCATTGCTGCGCCCGCGGCGTGGCGCCGACCAGCTGGCCCGTCTTCAGGTCCTGCAGGTTGTTGTTGGAGATGGTGGCCATGGCGAAGATGATGGCGGTGGCGAACAGGGCGAAGGCCACCAGCGCGCTCCTGGCTTCGGCGGGCGGCTGGGCCACGGCGACGAACAGCGTGGCGCAGACGATGATGGCCAGGATGCCGACGCCGGAGATGGGCGAATTGGAGGCGCCGATCAGCCCCGCCATGTAGCCGGTGATGGCCGCTACCAGGAAGCCGCCGATGAAGACGAAGGGCAGGGCGGAGAGCACCAGGCGGAGGGTTTCGCCCTTGAGCGCCGTGCCGCCGAGGAATTGCAGCAGCAGCCAGGCGATGACGATGAGGCACAGCCCCGCCAGGAGGCCGATCCATTTCGGCGACATGTCGGTGTCGCGCAGGTCTTTCGTGCCGGCGGTGCGGCGCGACGAGGCCAAGGTGGAAACCATGCCTTTCACCACCGGCCCGGCCAGCTTGGTGAGCGTCCAGATGGCGGCCACCGCGATGGTGCCCGCGCCGATGAAGCGCACCTTGTGCAGCCAGACGAGGTTGACGAAATCCTCGGTGCCGAGACCGTGGGCCGGCATCGCCGCCGTGAGCAGCGGCACCGCCACGGCCCAGGCGATGAAGAGGCCGAGCAGCATGGCCGCGCCCACCGACAGGCCCACCAGATAGCCCGCGCCCAGCAGGGCCAGGGAAAACGACATGTCGTAGCCCGTGGCGCTGCGACCGAGCTTGAAGGTACCGGTGACTTCGCCCGCCGCCAGACGCGTGGCCGTCAAGAGCGACAGCACCGCCGCCGCGACGGCGCCGTAGACCACGGCGATCAGGCCTTCGCGGGTTTCGCTGGAGGCGGCGCCGCTGCGCGTCTGGCTGCCGACTTCCAGCACTTCCGCCGCCGCCACGCCTTCGGGGTAGGGCAGGTCGGAATTCGTCACCATGGCGCGGCGCAAGGGGATGGTGAAAAGGACGCCGAGCACGCCGCCCGCGGCGCAGATCCAGAACGAGGTCCAGAAGGGAAAGCCCGTCCACCAGCCGACGATGACCAGGCCCGGCAGCACGAAGATGATGGCCGACAGCGTACCCGCCGCCGAGGCCACCGTCTGCACGATGTTGTTCTCCAGAATGGAAGCGTTCTTAAAGGCCGACAGCACGGCCATCGAGATCACCGCCGCCGGGATCGAGGTGGCGAAGGTCAGGGCCACTTTCAAACCGATGTAAACGTTCGCTGCCGTGAAAACGATGGTGATCAGGACGCCCAGGATGACTCCCCGGACGGTCATTTCGGTCACGCCTTTGGCTGTGCCGTTCACGATAAAACCCCGCTTAACTCGCACACGGGGTCAGAGTGCCCAGGCCGCGCCTGTGGGAAAAGCACTTTTAAGATCAAATCGTTGCCGTGCGACACCGGGCCCCCATTGATGTGTTGATAAAGAACTTTACATTATAAAGTACTTCTTGTAAGTTGGCTTTGACACTATGGAGGAGGTTGAGATGAGCCTTGAGATTCCCGCCGGCAGCGAAGCTGCACAGAGAGACGCCAACCCTGCGATCGCCCTCACGATGTGGACGCTGAAAGCGATTCTCTTGTGGATCGCGCAGCTGGCGGCGTGCGTCGTCGCCTACAAGCTGGTGCCGGTCGATCTGCCGGTGCCGGCTCAGGACGGACCGCTGACCAGCATGCAGGCCTTGCTGACGGTGAGCGGCCTGATCGCGATTTCGCTGTCGTTGCTCGCCGCCAAGGCGCGGGTGCGGGGCTGGCGGCTGGCCGTGCTGCTCTTCGCCGCCCAGTTCCTCATCGGCAGCGCCATGATGCAGATCGAAACCGTCTACTTCAACGAAAGCATCCGCATACCGCTCGCGGCGATCGGCGGCATCGTCGCGCAATGCGCCATCGTCGCTGCCTTCACCGCCATGGCGGGCGCCGTCCTGTTCCGGCCCGCCCCCGGCGGGGAAAGCATGGTTCCGGCAAACCTGCTGCCGCGCGTCGCCGCCATGGCCGTGATCTATGTGCTGCTCTATTACGGCGCGGGCTTTTTCATCGCTTGGCAGAGCGCGGCGGTGCGCGCCTTCTACGGCAACGGCATCCACATCGATCTTGCCGCCACCGTGGCCTTCCAGATCTTCCGCGGCACGCTGTGGGCGCTGATCGCGCTGTACATCGCGACCCGGATGAAGGGCTCGCTGGCGAGCCGCGCCCTGGTCATGGCGGTGCTGTTCGCGGTGCTGACGGCGGGCCAGCTGCTTTATCCCAACACGCAGTTCGGCTGGGACGTGCGCCGGGCCCATCTGATGGAAGTGGGTTCTTCCGAATTCGTCTACGGCCTGATCGCCACCTTCGTTCTTCTCGCCGGTGCGGCGAGGAAAAGACTCGACCCGGACAGCCCCTGGCGCCTGATCGCAAAAGCCTGAACCCCATGCGGAGCATCGTGTCATGAACAATCCCGAAACCGTCAAGGACGACATCACCTATCTGCGCCGCATGGCGGAGGAAGGCCGCCGCGCCCCCATCCTGGGCGGCGTCTTCCTGGCGGGAGCCGGCGTGATCTTCGGCATCGCCTGTTTCATCCAATGGACTATGCTGCTGCGCCACATCGAAGGCTGGCTGCCGGTGCTGGAATTGTGGCTGGGGGCGATGGCGCTGTTCGCCCTGGTGTGGACCTTCTTCTTTCTGCAATTGCGGGGAAAGGGCCAGGCCTTGACCGGTGCTTCCAACACCGCCTTCCATTCGAGCTGGCTGGGCAGCGGCATCGGCATCACCGTCTGCTGCATCGGCGTCGCCATGGCCGGCGCCTTCGCCCGCCAGCCGGCGGTGATGCTGGCCTATCCGCCGATGGTGTTCGCCTTCTACGGCACGGCCTGGCTGGTGTCCGGCGTGCTGGCGCGCCGGCGCTGGATGGTCGGCGCGGCGGCAGCGGCCTATGTCTTCGTGATCGTTCTCGGTGCGCTCAGCATGAGCCCCTGGCAGCTTCCCGCCATGGGCGTGGCGCTGTGGATGACCCTGACGGTGCCGGGCGTGCTGCTGATGCGTGAAAAGGCGCTGTGATGCCCGGCGAGTTTGACATCACCGAAATCGATGACGTGATCCACGGCCGCCTGCGGCTGGGCATCATGGCGTTCCTCACCGGCAGCGGCATGGCCGACTTCAACACCCTGAAGGCCAGGCTTGCGGCCAGCGACGGCAATCTCTCGGTGCAGCTGCGCAAGCTGGAAGAGGCCGGTTACGTCGAGATCGCCAAGTCCTTCGCCGGACGCAAGCCGCTGACCCAGGTTTCCCTCACCGACAAGGGCCGTGCCGCCTTCGTCGCCTATCTGGATGCCATCGAGAAGCTGTTGCCGAAGTAGGACAACCCTCCCTCAAGGGGAGGGTAAAGGAGTACGGAAAGGGCGAGGAACCCTTAAATCCACTCCACCTTCAGAATCTCATAGGACTTCGCCCCGCCGGGGGCGGCGACTTCCACCGTGTCGCCCTTGGCCTTGCCGATGATGGCGCGGGCGATGGGCGAGGAGATCGAGATGCGGCCCTTCTTGGCGTCGGCCTCGACGTCGCCGACGATCTGGTATTTGCGCTTCTCGTCGGTGTCTTCGTCCGCCAGGGTGACGGTGGCGCCGAATTTCACGGTGGCGCCCGACAGCTTGGAGACGTCGATCACGTCGGCGCGGCCGAGCTGGTCTTCCAGCGCGATGACGCGTCCTTCGATGAAGGCCTGGCGCTCCTTGGCCGCATGGTATTCGGCGTTCTCGGAGAGATCGCCATGGGCGCGCGCCTCGCTGATGGCCCTGATTATCGCGTGGCGTTCCACCGTCTTGAGCTGGTTGAGCTCATCTTCCAGGGCCCTGTAGCCCGAGGCGGTCATCGGTATGCGTTCCATGGCCTCTTGATCCTGATACCGGCAAAGCCTCACCCCTCCCGCTCCATGCGAGCCCTCAGGCTGGATGCGGTCGTGCTGGGTCTATGCCAAGGTCCTGTTACGTCAGGGTTTTCATAACCCTGCGCGAAGCGGACACCCTTAAACTGTAAGACCGGAGGTCCGCGACTTCAAGGGCAGGGGCGGCGGAAAGGGAGAGGGTTGCAACAGGCCCTAGTCCTCCAGGAAGTCGTCCTGCCGCGCCTTGTATTGCAGCGGACGGACGTCCAGCGTCCCGGCCCTGAGCGCCGCGATGGCTTCCGTAGCGGCGGCAGCCCCCGCCATGGTGGTGTAGTAGGGCACCTTCATGGTCAGGGCGGTGCGCCGGATCGACATGGAGTCGCTGATGGCGCGGGCGCCTTGCGTGGTGTTGAAGACCAGCTGCACTTCGCCGTTCTTCAGCGCATCGACGATATGCGGGCGGCCTTCGCGCACCTTGTTGATGGCCTTCACCGGCAGGCCCGCCTCTTCCAGCGCCCGTGCCGTGCCGCGGGTGGCCAACAGCGTGAAGCCCATGCCGAGCAGCTTCCTGGCCGGATCGAGCATCTCGGCCTTGTCCTCGTTGCGCAGCGAGACGAAGACGGTGCCCGATTGCGGCAGCTTCAGTCCGGCGCCGATCTGGCTCTTGGCGAAGGCGCGGCCGAAATCGGAATCGCGGCCCATCACCTCGCCGGTGGAGCGCATCTCGGGCCCCAGGATGGTATCGACGCCGGGGAAGCGGGCGAAGGGCATCACCGCCTCCTTGATGCAGATGCGGGTGGTCTTGGTGCGGGAGTGCGGAATCCCGGCCAGCGTCTCGCCCGCCATGACGCGGGCGGCGATGGCCGCCACCGGCAGGCCGATGGCCTTGGCGACGAAGGGCACGGTGCGGCTGGCGCGCGGATTGACCTCCAGCACGAAGATGTCGCCGCCGTTCTGCACCGCGTATTGCACATTCATCAGCCCGCGCACGTTGAGCGCCCGGGCCATGGCGACGGTCTGCCGCTCGATCTCCTTGATGGTGGCGCGTTTCAGCGAATGGGGCGGGATGGCGCAGGCGCTGTCGCCCGAATGCACGCCGGCTTCCTCGATATGCTCCATGATGCCGGCGATGAAGACGTCGCCCTCGGCGTCGCAGATGGCATCGACATCGATCTCGATGGCGTGGTTGAGGAAGCCGTCGATCAGCACCGGATTGTCGCCCGAGATGCGGAACAGCTCGCCCGACTGCACCGCGGCCTTGAGCTGGTCTTCGCTGGCCACCACCACCATGCCGCGCCCGCCCAGCACATAAGAGGGGCGCAAAATCACCGGATAGCCGATCTGCTTGGCCGCGGCGACGGTTTCCTCCGCCGTCATGGCGGTGGCGTTGACCGGTTGCTTGAGACCGAGATCCTGCAGCAGCTTCTGGAAGCGCTTGCGGTCTTCGGCCAGATCGATGGCGTCGGCCGAAGTGCCCAGGATCGGCACCCCTTCCTGTACCAGGGTATTGGCGAGCTTGAGCGGGGTCTGGCCGCCGAACTGCACGATGACGCCCGCCAGGGTGCCGTTCTCCTCTTCCTTGGCCACGATCTCGAGCACGTCTTCGGCGGTGAGCGGCTCGAAATAAAGCCGGTCCGAGGTGTCGTAATCGGTCGAGACGGTCTCGGGGTTGCAGTTGATCATGATGGTCTCGAAGCCCTGCTCCGAGAGCGAGAAGGCGGCGTGGCAGCAGCAATAATCGAATTCGATGCCCTGGCCGATGCGGTTGGGGCCGCCGCCCAGGATGATGATCTTCTTGGCCGCGGTGGGGGCGCTTTCGCATTCCGGCGCCGCGCCGGTTTCGTAGGTGGAATACATGTAAGGCGTCATCGCCTTGAACTCGGCGGCGCAGGTGTCGATGCGCTTGAAGACGGGCCGCACGCCCGCCCCGATGCGCTTGTAGCGCACCTGTTTTTCCGTCTGCCCGGTCAGCTTGGCCAGGCGCTTGTCGGAGAAGCCCATGGCTTTGAGGCGGCGCAGGCCGGCGGCATCGGCCGGCAGGCCCTTGGCCGCCACCTCGGCCTCGACCTTGAGGATGGCTTCCACTTCGCCCAGGAACCAGGGATCGAATTTGGTGATGGCGGCGATCTCGGCCACCGTCATGCCCTGGCGCATGGCTTGGGCGGCCAGCCGCAGCCGGTCGGGGGTGGTGCGGGCCAGCGCGTCGCCGATCTCCGCCTTGTCTTGCGGCAGTTCGATCTCGTCGAGGCCCGTCAGACCCGTTTCCAGCGAACGCAGCGCCTTCTGCAGCGATTCCGCGAAGGTGCGGCCGATGGCCATGGCTTCGCCCACCGATTTCATCGAGGTGGTCAGCACCGGCTCGGCGCCGGGGAACTTCTCGAAGGCGAAGCGCGGGATCTTGGTCACCACGTAGTCGATGGTGGGCTCGAAGGCGGCGGGGGTGACCTTGGTGATGTCGTTGTCGAGTTCGTCGAGGGTGTAGCCCACCGCCAGCTTGGCGGCGATCTTGGCGATGGGAAAACCGGTGGCCTTGGAGGCCAGCGCCGAGGAGCGCGAGACGCGCGGGTTCATCTCGATCAGCACCATGCGCCCGTCCACGGGATTGATGGCGAACTGCACGTTGGAGCCGCCGGTCTCCACCCCGATCTCGCGCAGCACGGCGATGGAGGCCGAGCGCATGCGCTGGAATTCCTTGTCGGTGAGGGTGAGGGCGGGGGCGATGGTGATGGAATCGCCGGTGTGCACGCCC
>Ga0187810_10000576_pt1 | contig 13860 bp, 13 predicted proteins | sample NC_wetland_sal_i_9_FD_132963 | JGI IMG/M metagenome (GOLD analysis project Ga0187810, IMG submission 132963) | Wetland sediment microbial communities from Neuse River Estuary, North Carolina, USA - ASW_5 | ecosystem: Environmental > Aquatic > Freshwater > Wetlands > Sediment | place: USA: North...
CGGAAATGCGCGAGTTTTTCGACGGCGCCCGTGCCGGACGCCTGATGGTCCAAAAGTGCGACAGTTGCGGGCGGCTGCGCTTCCCCGCCCACGAGCTTTGCTCCAAGTGCAACTCGACCGCCTTGCGATGGGTCCCGGTCAGCGGACGCGGCGAAGTCTTCAGCTTCAATATCATGCATCAGGTCTATCATCCGGGCTTCGCCCGAGAGGTTCCCTACGCCGTCGTCGTCGTCGAGCTCGAGGAGGGATGCAAGTTCGTTTCCAACCTGCTCGGGGTCAAGCCGCACGACATCAAGTGCGGGATGCCGGTTGAGGTGACGTTCGAAAAACTAAGCGATGACGTGTCGATACCCAAATTCCGGCTGCGCGCCGCGAAATAATCCGGGCCGGCTGAATACGTCGAGGAAATAAGTTGCCGCTCGATCAAAAATATTTCCAGCGCCTCATCGAGAGCGCGCCGGACATCATTATCGCCGTCGACAGCAACGGCATCGTCGAATTCTACAACGAGGGCGCGCGAACCAGCCTCGGCTACAGCCCCGACGAGATGATCGGCCAGAACTGCGTCCGCATCTATCCGTCGATCGATGAGGCGCGCCGGCTGATGAAGGCGATGCGCGAGTCGCCCGACGGGGGCCGAATCGCCAGCTTCGAGACCGAGTTCCGCAACAAGGCCGGCGAACTGATCCCGGTCATGATCTCCGGCGCGCTCATCTACGACGACGAGGGCCGCGAAGTCGGATCGATCGGCTTCGCCCGCGACATTCGGCGCTTGCGCCGTGCGCAGCAACTTGCAACCGCCGGCGAAATCGCGGTCAGCCTCGCCCACGAGATCAACAATCCGCTCGAATCGATCACCAACAATCTCGAACTGCTCTCGCGATGCGTCGACACGCGCTTCTCCGAGTCCGAAAAAGTCGTCGAGCACGAGCGGCTGGACTCGATTCGAAATTCGATCAAGCGCGTGCAGGCAATAGTGCGCCGCCTCGACGAGATGGCGCGCAGGGGCGAATACGAGACCCGCGACTACCTGGCCGGCAAGCGGATGGCCGATCTTGCCCCGCGCAAAGATTTAAGCGGTGAGACCCGCCCCGACGGCGCGCCGCAGCTCACCGACCAATTTCCGCTGCGCGGGATGTCGGTGCTGGTGCTCGACGACGATACCGCGGTGGTCGATTCGCTGGCCGATCTGCTGCGCGCCGAACAATGTATCGTGCACTGCGCCACGCGCCCCTCGCTCGCCCTTGGCATCCTGCGCAACGTCAAGCTCGACGCGGTTATCTCCGACGTGGTGATGCCCGAGATGGACGGCTACGACTTCTATCTCAAGGTCAAGGAAGAGAGGCCGAATTTGCCGGTAATCCTCATGACCGCCTACTACTACGACAAGGATCACGTCCTGAAGCGCTCGCGCCTGCGCGGGCTGGAGGGCGCGCTGTTCAAGAAGCCGGTCAATCCGGCGATGTTGCGCTCGATGCTCATGCAGTTGCGGCACAAGGCGGCCGAGCAGAAGGCGCAAGCGAGAGCCGCGGCGTTAGCTGCCAAGGCCATCACCCAATCCTGATTTTTGCCGTCACTGCGCCAGCGTGATCCCGAACGGACCGCTGTTGGGGTTGGCCGGATGACTCTCCGACGCAACCGAGCCGACGAAACACGGAGCCCCCGAGGCGAAACACGCGGGAGTCAGCTCGAACTGGCTAATCGTTCCTGCGTTTTGATTGGTGGTGTAGAGGAATGCGTTTTGCGGATCGACTACCGCCCCGGTCGGCGCACTTAAGTCGCCGCTTCCGAACTGGACCGGCGTCGCGGGAAAGCCTGGAACCGGAAGCTGGAACGACCACATCGTGTCGGTGCCCTGATTCGCGGTGAAAACGAAATTGGCGACCGTGTTCACGGCTGCGTATGCTATTCCGATCGGCAGGTTGTTCGTCATGGTTGACGGCACCACTTGGCCGAACGACAACGTGCCGGCACTGGTGCCCAAAACCGCCAGCACGCCGGCATTGAGATCCGTAACGTAGATATAGGTTCCGGCGGGATCGATCGCGATGAAGCCCGGGGTGCCTCCCGGTGCGTTGAGATCATAAACCGGCGGCCCTATCTGGCTGAGCGCGCCGGTGCTGCTGTTGATCCCAAACGAATAAACCAACCCGGCCCCGTTGTCCGTGACGTAAGCATACGAGCCGCTCGGATCGACCGCGATTCCAAACGGGTTAACCAGTCCGGTCACCCGGCTCTGCTCCGTGAGCAGGCCGGTGCCGGCGTTGATCGAATAGGTCGTGATCGTGCCCTTGCCGAATCCGGTCACGAACAGGAAAGTCCCCGCCGGGTTGACCGCAATTTGATCCGGTGCGCTCCCGGCGCCGTTACTGATCGAGGGCGTGCCGAGCGGCGTCAGGACTCCGTTGGTCGAATTGATCGAGAACTGGTAGATATTGTCGTCGTTGATGTTCGCGACGTAGAGAAAACTGGCGTTGGGCGACGCGACGAGGCCTCGCGGCCCGCTTTTGCTGCCGGCGGTCACCTGCCCGGTATGCTTGAGCACGCCGGTCGTAGTGTTGCGGGTGAACGACGACACCTTGCCGTCGTTGAAGTTGGTCACGAACGCCAGCGCTCCCGTACCGGCCGTCGGAGAGGACGTCGGAGAGACAGCGGCATTGCCGCCGGTCAGCGACAGCAGTCCTCCGCTTCCGCACGACCACGTAAGCGTCGCCGCGATAATCGCAACTGCGGGAATCAGCCCGACGACATTTCCCAGCGTTGATCGCCTGGAAAATCGGATGTCTTGCTCGGTCGCCATTCGCGTCGCTTTCCAGCCGGTCCGGTCGAAAATACACCAGTATCGTGTTGAGTAGCACAAATTGTACGCTGGTTCGACTCAAAACGTTTCGGCGTCCGACGTCCGCATCTTCTCTTTTCCCCTCGCGACGGTGTATGGACGCCCTGAATGACCGCAATTCCGCCCAGGAGGTTGGTGCGATGGCCAAGATCGATCTCAACAAAGTCCCCCGCTTCTCCCAACTCCCGATCAAACCCGACAAGCCGATGGAATCGTCGTGGGGCGTGTTCGGCGACGACGATGAACTCGGATGCCTCAATTTCCTGACTGCCGAAGGCGTAGTCGAGGCGGCGCGCCTGGTGCGCAAGGGTACGGTCTTCCGGCTTGATACGAAGATCAATTACGCCAACCCGCCGCTGTTCGCCCGCCCTCCCGCCAAGCACAACATCATGAGCTTCGAGCGCTTCGGCCTGCTCGGTTTCGACGACTCGCTCGACAGCTACAACACCCAGGAGGGGAGCCAGTGGGACGGCCTCGCCCATGTCGGCAGTCCGCGCTACAAGGCGTTCTACAACGGCGTGAAATCCAGCGAGATCAAGGATGGGCCCGGCGGGCGGCTGAGCATCCACAAATGGGCCAACAAGTTTGTCGGCCGCGCCGTGCTGCTCGACGCGTTTCGCTACCGCATCTCGCATGGCCGCACGATCGATCCGCTGAAATCGGAAAAGTACAGCCTCGACGATTTGAAAGAGACCGCCGTCGCGCAGAGCGTCGAGCTGAAGCCCGGCACGATTCTGTTGATTCGCACCGGCTGGATGCAGGCGTACCTGGCCGCGTCGCCGGATGACAAGGCCGCGATGGCGCCGCTCGACGGGCTCAAGGCCTGCGGCATCGACGACAGCAGCGCGATGGTCGAATGGTTCTGGGATCATCGCTTGGCCGCGGTCGGCACGGATTGTCCCGCGGTCGAGCCATGGCCATGGGATTTCAAGAACGAAGGCGCGCTGCATTACCGCACGCTATGCCTGCTCGGCCTGCCGATCGGCGAGCAGTTCAACCTGGAGGAACTGGCGGCGGATTGCGACGCCGACCGGCGCTACGAATTCATGCTGGTGTCGGTGCCGATGAATCTGGAGGGCGGCATCGCCTCGCCGCCCAACGCGGTCGCAATAAAATAAGCGCGCGACGCCGGGTCACCTCGCCGAGCGCGCGGTCTCGGCGATCGCGACGCGCACCGCAGTCTCCATCGTCGCAATCGCCATGCTGGGCAGGTTGCGATGCCGCCCGGCCTGGCGCGCCTCGTACGGCAGATGGATGAATCCCACCGGGATGCCGGGCTTGCGCCGAAGACAGTGCAGCGCCGCATACATCAGTGCGTTGCACGCATAGACACCAGCGGTCAGCGAAACGCTCGAGGGAATCTCCCTGCGATCGAGCTCGCGGATGATCGCGCGCAAGGGCAATCGCGCGAAGTATGCGTCCGGGCCGCCGCGAACCACTGGCGCAAAGCCCGGGTCGCCGCTTTTGGCCAGCGCGCCGCGTTCGTCGGCAAGATTGATCGCGATCCTTTCCAGCGAGATCGCCGGCCTGCCGCCCGCCTCGCCGAGTCCAATCACCGCGCTCGGCCTAAAGCGCACGATCGCGCCGGTAATCCGCCGCGCCGCCTTGGCGCATCCCACCGGCACGCGCACCGACTTTATCTGCATCCCGCCGATCACTTCGCCGTCGAGCCGCCGGGCAATTCCCCACGACGGATTGATGCGCTCGCCGCGAAACGGCTCGAAGCCGGTGAGAATCAAAATCGGCGGCATCGACTGCTCCTGCTCTGCTCGGATCCGCAAACGACGAATACCGTCGCCGCGAAGCCAGCCCTCCCGCATAACACCGGTCCCTCAAGCATCTCAAGCGAACAACCCGCACGTTCACTGCGCCCCTGTCGCCACGGGTTTGCGCCGCGGATGCTCTATCGGCAGGTCGTCGCGGTTGCCCCATTCCGCCCACGAGCCGAGATAATTTCTCACCTTCCGATAGCCCGCAATTTTGAGCGCGATGTAGGCATGCGCGGCGCGGTACCCGCCCTGGCAGTAGGTCACAATCTCGGCGGCGGGATCGAGGCCGATGGCTTCGAACTGCGCGCGCAATTCGGCTGGCGATTTCACCGTCCCATCGGCGGCGAGCGCGGCGGTCCAGTCCCGATGGAACGCGCCCGGAATCGCGCCGCCATATTTGGCGCGCACGCGTTCGCCGAAGTATTCCTCGTCGCTGCGAACGTCGAAGATTTGCACCTCGGAACGCCCGATTCGCTCGAGCAGATGAGTATATGTCGCAAGGATTTCCGCGCGCGGACTGAGCGGGAAATCCGCAGGCGCGAACTTTTTGAGTTTGGTTGTCAGCCGCTCACCGGCGGCCTTGAGCCCGCCGTCGAGCATCCGTGCCCCTGGATGTCCCGCGTATTCGAGCGCCCATTGGCCGCGCGCCGCGCGCATTCCGGATTCATTCTCGTAAAATACGACGGTCTCGCAGCCGCTCAAGCCGAGCGCCGAAAATATCCACTGCAGTTGCGCGCCGAACTCCACGACGCCGCGTTCGGAGGTGTCGGTATGATGAAACGGGAAGGGATCGAAGTGTCGCGCGCCCTTGAGATGCCCGGCGTGAAAATCCTTGGCCGGCCGCGTATCGACAAGGATCAGATCGTTGTCGTCGCGATGCTCGCGCAGCCATCGCGCATCGACCATCAGCCCTGCGTTGCCTTCGGCGCGGGCAGTTTCTTCCTGATTCAAAACCTCACCTCCGCCACACGCGGTCCTATCTGTCTATTCCGACCGCTTCGCTAATAGAACGAAATCCGCCGCGACGGAGCAAGTATGCCAGTCCCGATTTGATTCTGACGACCAGGCCCGGGCCCTCGTAGATGAGCCCGGTGTAAAGCTCGACGATCGACGCGCCGGCGCGGATGTGCAGCCACGCATCCTCGGCGCTGGCGATTCCTCCGACGCCGACGATCGGGATTTTGCCGCGGGTCGCCGTGTGGATGTCGCGGATCAACTCGCGCACGCGAATCAGGATCGGACGGCCGCTGAGCCCGCCGCGCAGCGGGGATGAGACGCCGACGGCCTCGCGGGCGACGGTGGTGTTGCACGCGACGATTCCGTCCACGCCCATCGCGAGCGCGCTGTCGCAAATCCGAAACAGCTCGTTGCGTTCCAGGTCGGGCGAGATTTTCACCAGCACGGGCCGCCGGCGCGGCAACTGGCTGGCATGGTTGCGCACCGCCGCGATAAGCTCGCTCATCTTCTCCGGCGATTGCCAGTTGCGCAGCCCGGGCGTGTTCGGCGAGCTCACGTTGATCACGACCATATCGGCCAGCGGCCCCAGGCGCGTCATCAGGGCAGCGTAGTCAGCGGCAATCCGGTCGGGGCTCGTGTTGCTGTTGGGCCCGAAGTTGAGCGCGAGCGGAATCGAAATCCCGGCTTTGCGACACCGCTCGATCCGCAGTGCGACCGCCTCCATCCCCTCGCTGGGAAACCCGAGCCGGTTGATAAGCGCGCGACGTTCGGGCAGGCGCCAAACCCGCGGCCGGTCGTTTCCCGGCTGCGCGCTGGGCGTGATCGTTCCCAGCTCCACGAAGCCGAATCCGAGCGTCTCCCATCCACGGATGGCGACGGCGTCCTTGTCCATCCCGGCCGCCAGCCCAACCGGGTTGGAAAACTCGATTCCCCACAGCTTGACTCCGAGCCCGGGGGGTTCCTGCGGCGCCTTGAAACGCGGCATCGCCGCAAGCATCCGCAGCGTCATCCGATGCGCTTCCTCGGGGTCGCGCTTTAACAGATAACGCTTGAGCAAGTGCCGATAGACGGCGTCGATGAACCAAACGGCTGACATGGGCGGCCCTGACCGGCAATTTCGCAATCCCGAGCCGATTGCGCAATCGAAATATGGTGTGGATTAAGCGCAGACGCCCCTGATGCAGTCGCCCCGCGGCTTGGATTAAGATTAGAGACGCTGGCGGCGCCAAGCGCCCGGCCATTTGCGGGAGGCGTGAGGATCGCGTGGAAAATCAGGCCAAAATGCAAGTCAAGTTGATCGACTACGCCCAGCAGCCGCTCGAAAAACTCTACGCGGCGTTTCGCACCTGCTACTCCTCCGACACGCCAATCGAAGTCTGGGACAAGATCAAATCCGAGAAAATCTCCCACGACAAGATTCGCCAGTTCATCGGCGAGCGGCTCAAGACCGGCCACGCTTCTCCGCTCGAACAGATCGTCTTCTGGTTCGGCATCGCCAACGTCTCGCGTTCGCTGTCGCATCAGTTCGTCCGCCATCGGATCGGAATCAGCTTCGAACAGCAGAGCCAGCGCTATGTGAAATTCAAGCGCGACAAGCTCGCCTTCGTGCTGCCCGATTCGTGGTCGCGCGCAGGGCTGGAGAATGAATTCTCGGATTTGCTCTCGAAGACCTCCGAACTTTACGCCAGGGCGCTGAAAGCCGGGATCCCGGCCGAGGATGCGCGCTTCGTGCTGCCCAACGCCGCACCGACCAATTTTCACGTGATGGTGAATTTCGCCGAGATGCTGCACATCTGCGATCTCCGCCTGTGCGTTCGCGCGCAGTGGGAAATCCGCCGGATGGTCGCGATGATGCGCGCTGAGATCAAGCGCGTGCTGCCGGAAATCGGCGTATTCCTGCAGCCCAAGTGCGGCGAGAATCGCATGGGCTATTGCGACGAGTCGCTCGATGACTGGCAGAAGTGCCCGCTGGGCAAGGTGCGGCCGCATAAGTCGAGCCTGTTCGATCTTTACGAGCGTTACGGCTCGCACAAGGCGCAGGCGCTGGGCGAAGCCGAGTATCGCGCGGTCGAGGAAAAAGAGCAGCTGTAGTTTTTCGAGCTTCCAGTGAGTGACCATTCCCCACCGGCGTCGCTTGCCGACGCGATCGCGGCATTCAATCGGGGCGCGTATTTCGACGCCGCCGAGATGTTCGAGACTGCCGCGCACGCGGCCGGTATCGACAACGATGCGAAGGCGCTCAGCGTCGCGTTCAATCAGATCGCCGCGGCGCTCCATATGCGCTTCGAACGCGGCGGCCGGCAGGCCTCGATCAACCTGATGTCGCAGGCGATGCTTGCGCTCGACGACCTGAAGCCCGCGCGCGGCGGAGTGGACGTCGAGCGGCTGTGCGCCGAAATCGCGGCCTTCACCGAAGAGGTCCGTGCGGCTCCGCGCGACGAGCGCCACGGACTCAAGCATCGTGCGCGGATTTTCCTCGAGCGCCGCCGCGCCCCAAGAATCAACCGCCGCTGAATCCCATGGACGTGACCCGCGAACAGATCTCAGACGGCCTCAAGCGCGCCAAATACGTCACAAACGAGCGCGTCGAGACTGCGATCTTCCTCGCGCTGGCGCTGGAAAAGCCGCTGCTGATCGAGGGTCCCGCCGGGGCCGGCAAGACCGAAGTGGCCAAGGTGCTGGCGGAAATCCTCCACACCGAGCTCATCCGGCTCCAATGTTACGAGGGACTGGACGAGGCGCGCGCGCTCTACGAATGGAACTATCAGAAACAACTCCTGCGCATGCAGGCCGGCGAACAGGAAGGGTTGCGATGGGAGGAACTGAGCGAACATATCTTCTCGCGCGACTACCTGCTCGAACGTCCGCTGCTCAGGGCGATCACTGCGCCGAGCCGGGCCGTGTTGCTGATCGACGAGATCGACAAAGCCGACGAGGAGTTCGAGGCCTTTCTGCTCGAATTGCTTTCCGACTTCCAGGTCAGCGTGCCTGAACTGGGAACCTTGAAAGCGCACGAACGGCCGGTGGTAATTCTGACCTCGAATCGCGCCCGCGAACTGTCGGAGGCGCTGCGGCGCCGGTGTCTGCACTTGTTCATCGATTTTCCGGGCATCGAGCAGGAGCGAAAAATCATCGAGCTCAAGGTGCCCGAGCTCGACGCGAAGCTGGCGGCCGAGGCGGCGCGTTTCGTCAGCGCGATTCGCAAACTCGGGCTGCGCAAGCCCCCGTCGATTGCAGAAACCCTGGACTGGGCGCGCGCGCTGGTCCGCCTCGGCGTGCGCGAACTGGACACCGACGCGGTGCGCACGGCGCTCAGCGTGCTGCTCAAGCACGAGGACGATCGCGCCAGGGTAGAATCCAAAGCCTCGGCGCTCGCGCCGCGTACGCGATGAATCCGCGCGCTGGTTAGATGGCCCGGCTTCGCGATCAGCTCGTCGGCTTCATCGCGGCGCTGCGTGCCGCCGGGCTCAGAATCTCCGTCGCGGAATCGATCGATGCGATGAACGCGGTCGCGGCCGTTGGCCTTGCGCGCGCGCCGATGCACGAGGCGCTGGCGGCGGCGCTGGTCAAGGACGAAGCCGACCGCGCAATCTTCGACGAATCGTTCGACCGGTTTTTCGCTGCGCCACGGGCAAGTCGTGGCGAGCATCCCGATCACCGCGGCGAGCAGGTCTCGGCTGCCAGCGGCCGCGGCCGGCCTGGCGAGGAGCCGCCAGTGCGCGCGGCGGCGCTTGCCAGCCGGCGCGATGAGAAATCGCTTGCGCCGCCGTTGCAGGCGAAGCCGGCAAAGAAATCAACCGCGGCGCGCAGCCACGGGGCCGAAAAAGAAAAAAACGGCGAGGAGGGCAGGGACGCCTGGCGCCTTTCCGATCGGATGCGCGACCGCCAGGAGCACCGCGAGCAGCCGTCGCCCGAGGAATCGACGGCGCCCGGCATCGACGCCACCCGCGTTGCGCGAATCCGCGCGATCGAGCGGACGGCGTTCGACGAATTCTCCGACCTGGACTACGACGAGGCGCGCGACGCGCTCGCACCGCTGATTCGCCGCTTCCGGATTCGGCTGGGACGGCGGCTGCGATTGGCGCGGACCGGCAGAATCGACTTCCGGCGCACGATCCGCGCGGCGCTGCAACGCGGCGGCACGCTGATCGATGTCAACTTCCGCGCGCGGCGTCCGCGCCACGTCGATCTTGTAATCCTGGCCGACATCTCGGGTTCCGTGCGCTACGCGGCGCAGTTGATGCTCGAATTGATGGCGGGCACGCGCGGATGCTTCCGCCGCGTCAGCAGTTTCGTCTACATCGACCATCTGGCCGAGGCGGACTTCGAGGATGGACACCTGGTAATGACGCCCGCGCTGGACCTGCACGCGCGCTCGGATTTCGGCCGCGTGCTCGGCGAGCTTTGGCAGCGCCGAACCGGATTGCTGAGGCGCGGCACGATCGTCGTGATAATGGGCGACGGCCGCAACAACCGGCTGCCCGCGCGCGCCGACCTGGTCCGCGAGATCGCGCGGGCCTGCCGCGCCGTGGTGTGGCTGAACCCGGAAGATCCAGCGCGCTGGGGCACGGGAGACAGCGCGATTAAACAATACGCGCGAGAAGTGAATGCGCTGGTGCCGTCGCGAAATCTCCGCGAGCTTCAAGCCGCGCTGGCCGCAATCGCCTAGCGCCTGCGACGATCAGAAGTCGAACAGCTCGCGCATCTTGGCCAGCAGCCATCGATGCGGCCCGCCCCTGCCGTCCATCGTCGCGCCCGATGAGAGCTTTTCCAGACGGTCGCGGTTGCGCTCCGCAATAATGTTGCCGATGCCGGCGGCCGCGTCGGGATGCTCTTTGAACAGGCGCGCGAATCCCTCGCGGTCCATCTCGATCACTTCCAGGTCGGTGAGCGCGCGGACACTTGCGCTGCGCGGGTCGCCCGTCATCAGCGCCATCTCGCCGGTGAAATCCCCGCGGGAATAATTGGCGATGTGGCGGATTTGGCCGTCGGCCGCTTGCGCGAAGACTTCGGCCGTTCCGCTGCGCACGATGAACATCGAGTCGCCTTGTTCGCCAGCGCGTATCAGCATCTCACCCGCGCCAAACCGGCGCACCGCGACGGTCGGCACCAGGAGGCGAAGCTCGTCGTCGTTCAGCCCGCGCAACCAATCGACATGGCGCAGGTCGGCCATCAGTTCGCGCTCGAAGTCTGCGTCGGCTTTGCCTTCCTGGTCCTGGCGCAGATGCACGGTGCGGATCGGGAACGGAATCTCGATCGAATGGCGCTTGAGCGCGTACCACAGGCCCGACGCGACGCGATCGTGCACGTATTCCTGCACGCCGTAGTCCTTGATCCAGTATCTGATCCGGTATTGCACCGAGAAATCGAGATAGTCCCACGTCAGAACTTCGGGCGGCGGCTCGTGCAGTACCTGCGACACGTCGCGCAGCAGCGTGAGCACGACTTCGCGCACATGATTGGGCGGTACGTCGTAGCTGATTCCGATTGAAATTTCGTCGCGCACGGCGCCGGTGGCGTAGTTGAACAGCACATCCTTGGCGATCACGGAATTGGGAATCTCCAGCCGCTCGTTGGCGCGCGTTACGATCGTCGTCGCACGCCATGCGATTCCCTTGACCCGCCCGAGATGCTGGCCGCTGCGGATCCAGTCGCCCGGCTCGAAAGGGTGCCCCATCGAGAGCGACAGCCCGCTGAAGATGTTGCCCAGCGTCTCCTGCAGCGCGAACCCGAGCACCGCCGCGAACACGGTCGTGGTGGTCAGGATCGAGAGCGGCTGCACGCCAAAGTCGGTGTACAGCACCGCCATCAGAACCGCGAACCACAAAACGAGCATCAGCATGTCCTTGCCGATGGTCGAGAAGTGGACCTTGCCGCGGCGCGTTACTGCGTCGACGCCTTCGAGCACGAGGCGGATCACGCCGAACAGGAACAGGACGAAGGCCGCGACCGCAACCTTCGCCCCGAGGGCCTCGTTCGGGACGAAGCGCGAGCCGGCGTCGATCAGCACGCTGCCCGCCAGCAGCAAAAAGGTCGTCGCCGTCACCGCGCGCTTGCGCCGGCGCACGGCGAACGCGCCCAGCAGGCCTGCAAGGACCAGCACGCTCTCGACGAAGCCGCGCAAATCGCGGTGCATCGCGGTCAATCCCAGCATTCCCTGCAGCGGTGTCGGCGCCATCGTTCAGATCCCTGCGGCCACTGCGACTTCGTCGAGCAGCTTCACCGCGTCGAAATACTCGACGGCTATTTCGCGCGCCGCCCGGGCATGGCGCGGATAGTCGGCGTTGATTTCCCCGATCGCATCGACCGCTTCGTCCGGCGTGTCGAACCCGAGCAGTCCGGTGCCAATGGGAATGAACTTTTCGAACCCGGTCCGCTGCGTGACCACCGGACGTCCTGCCGCCAGGTAGCAAACCGTGCGATCGCTGAACCATCCGCTGCGCGTCCTGACGTAGATGTCCTTCGCGACCGTGAACTCACCGCGCGAGCGGCTGACGTACTCGCGGTAAGTATCCACGTCGAGCGACATCGGCACCGCCGGCGTCACGCTAAATCCTCCGGCGATCGCGCGCTCGTAGTCGGGTCCGCCGGTCAGGTTGGTGGCGATCTCGATTGGCTGATTCGCGCGCGCGGCGACCTCGAGCGCCTTGCGAAAATTCAGATGTTTGGACCAGTAGTAGGTTTCGCCCGCGATTTCCATGTCGCTGCCGCTGTTCTGCCACGTGCCCACGGTCGTGAACGTACGCGGCTCGGCCTCTCCGACGCCCGGATGCCACTGTTCGAGATCCACCGGCGGACGGGTCGGATGCCATTGGAGGCCCGCGGTGGGCAGCAGGCAATCGGGCGCGCCGATATTGTAGCAATACGTGAAGAACAATTTGTGCGCTTTGGCAAACGCCGTCGCAGTCGGAATCTTGCGCATCAGCTCGAGCTCGAACACCCCCGGGTCGGTCTCGAGGTACACCAGGCAGCGGCTGCGCTCATGCTCCTGGCGCGGCTCGGTGGCACCGCACAGATTGATTATCAAATCGGCGTCGCGAAACAGATCCATGCATCGTTCGCGCGGCATCCCGACGTATTGCTCTGTCACCGAGTCCAGGAAAGCCCACCGCTCGCCGAAGCCGAAGCGCTCGAGCACGCGGCCGAGGACCTTCAGGTTGCGCGACGGATCCGTGGTGACGCTTTCGATCGTCGGATCGTAGACGTAAGCGCGGTGATCCTCGATGTAGTAAACGTCGAGACCAAGCTGGCTGAGTCCCAACAGGTGATGAACCAATTGCCAGATCACCCCCGCGAACGGGAACCGCGCTGCCAGATGCAACACGACGACTTTGCCCTTGCGCTTGCGCTTCACCTTTTGCGTGGCGATATTAACCCGCGCCGCTGGTTCATAATAGTTGGGCGGCGCATCCTGCGGCTATCCGCTCGAGCTCCTCGCGCAGCTTAAGGACCGCAATCCGCCGCTGGCTGATTTGTGCCTCTTCCTCATCGCCGAGTTCGCCCAGATAACAGTTGCGCCCGGGAATGACCAATACCGCGCGATACGGAAATCCCGCGCGAATTTTCGGGTACGCGCGCTCGGCGATCACGCCCTCGATTGCGCCCTCCACCGTCTGCTCGCGGATCACGCCGCCTTCCTCATGGATCAACGCGATCGCGGCGCGAATTCGCGCCGTCCGCCGCCCGGACTCGACGCCCTTCATCCGGCGGATGACCTCGTCGACCAGCGCTTGATCCGATTCATTGCCGTCCGAACCGAGCCATCGATGCGACCGGACGCCGGGCTCTCCGCCGAGCGCGTCGATCTCGAGTCCGCCGTCGTCGGCCAGCGTCGCAATTCGCGCCCGCTGGAAATAGAACCGCGCCTTGATCAACGCGTTCTCGGTGAAAGTCGCGCCTGTCTCCCTGGGGGTTTCGGAAATTCCGAGCTCGGCGGGCGACACCGGTTCGAGCGCGATGCCGATGCCGCGCAGGATCAATCGGTACTCTTCAAGTTTCGCCGGGTTGGTGGTCGCAATCAGTAGCCGCTGCATTTCTAATCGGCTCGGTCAGCCGGCTTTGCCAGCGACTTTGGATGATACGTGATCTTGAGCGAGGCGCGCTCGCGATGCTCCTCGAGCCCGAGCTCGATCAGGCGATCGATAAGCCTGGGCAACGGCAAGCCCGACGCCTCCCACAGCTTCGGATACATGCTGATGGCGGTGAAGCCGGGGATGGTGTTCACCTCGTTCACGTAGATCTCGCGCAAATCGCGGCTGGCGAGAAAATCGACCCGCGCCATCCCGCGGATCGACA
>Ga0187810_10000577_pt1 | contig 13812 bp, 8 predicted proteins | sample NC_wetland_sal_i_9_FD_132963 | JGI IMG/M metagenome (GOLD analysis project Ga0187810, IMG submission 132963) | Wetland sediment microbial communities from Neuse River Estuary, North Carolina, USA - ASW_5 | ecosystem: Environmental > Aquatic > Freshwater > Wetlands > Sediment | place: USA: North...
ACCGCAATCCAGAATTCATGGCGTGGTCGACGGCCTTCCCGGAAACCGCGGTGAGCCAGACCGAGTTCAACATGCTCGACTTCGGCGACGAGAACGCACGCCGTGTCGCGGCCTATCGCGACATCATGGGCCAGGCCAAGGCGCTCGCGGCAAAGATGCCGGCCGACCGCAAATCCGCCTTTTATCAGCTCGTGCAATATCCCGTCGATGCGGCGGGCGACATGAACATCCGCCAGCTTTCGCTCGACAAGACCATCACCTACGGCCTGCAGCGCCGCGAAAGCGCCGACACCTATTCGGCCGACGCCAGAAAGGCGCAGAGCGCAATCGATGCCGACGCGAAGTTCTATAACAACGTGATGGAGAACGGGAAATGGCGCGGCATGATGGGGCTCCATCCGCATGACCTGCCGGCCTACGACAACCCGCATCTGCCGAAGTGGGCCGACAACAATGACAAAGGTTGCGGCTGGCAGACGGAAGGCGGCGGCTATTTTGCCGGCGGCGGCTGGCCGCAAAGGCTGCCTGCGTTCCAGCGCGCAATCCCGCGCCAACGTTATCTCGATTTCTTCGTCACCGGCCGTGTCGCGGCCAAGTGGTCGCTGAAACCGAACGTGCCATGGATCACCCTGAGCCAGAGCACGGGAACGCTGGGGCCGAAGCATCTCGAGCAGCGCGTCTGGATCGGCATCGACTGGTCGAAGGCGCCCGACGGCGCGACGGGCGGCATCGTGGCAAGCTGCGGCAACACCACCGCCAGAATGCCGATCGGCATCCGGACGGCGCCCGCTCCCCTGGCGCAGGACGTCTCGTTCCTCGAGGACGACAACATCGTCTCCATCTATGCCGTCCATCCCGATGCGCGCAGCGACGGCTGGGACGAGCTGGACGGCCTGGGCCATACGGGCGCCAGTCTACGCAGCAGCCTGACGATGGCTTCGATCGATCCGAACGATGCGGCGGCATTGGCCAAGGCGCCGCATCTCACCTATCGCTTCGGCACGGCCGTCAAGCGGGGCTACGATCTCGTCAGCGGCGAGAAGGCGATGCTGCGCGTCATCGCGCTGCCCGTTCTGCCGGTCACTTCGGACAACGGCATGCGCTTGGCGGTTTCGATCGACGGCGGGCCGGCCAAAGTGCTCGATTTCTTTGGGGCGGAGTTCACGGAAGTGTGGCGCCAGCACGTACTCACCAACAGCGCGGTCGCCACGCTGTACGACCTCAGCTTCAAGCCCGGCGCGCATACCTTGACCATCACGGCGCTCGATCCGGGCTTCATCCTCGACAGGATCGAAGTCGATTTCGACGGGGCGCCGCGAGCCTACGGTCCGGTGCCGGAAACCAGAATTGTGCATTGAAGCGGGAGGAAACGATGAGCCTTACACGACGCGACTGCGTAAGTTGGGCATTGGCGGCGAGTTTGGTGCCGTTCGACGAAGCCTTTGCCGCTGGCAAGCGGCACCATCACCGTCACGCGCATAAAGCGGTTCAGCTCGCCGGGTCGGCTCCGGAGTCGCTCAACGGCATCGCCATGTCGAAAGGCATGCACTTCGGCAGCTCCATCGGCATGGATTCGACCGCGGAAGGCCTGGCGCTGCTGCCGCCCGAGGTGCTGGCCCGGCCGCGGCGGGCGCCGTCGTTCGACGACGCGAACGTGCGCAAACTGATGGTCGAGCAGTGCGGCATCGTGGTGCCCGAGAACGAGATGAAGTGGTACGTCGTGCGGCCCGATCCCAAGAGCTATGATTTCCGCCGCATGGACAAGCTGGTGCACTGGGCCGGGCACAACGGCCTGGCTGTGCGCGGCCACAATCTGGTCTGGAACGCCATGCGCTGGACGCCGCGCTGGGTGAGCAGCTACGATTTCGGTTCGCGGCCCGCCAGCGCCGCCGAGAAGATGCTGGTCAACCACATCAACAAGGTCTGCAAGCACTACGGCAACCGCATCTTCAGCTACGACGTGATCAACGAGACGATCGATCCGAAGACGGGCGAACTCGAGGATACGCCGTTCACGAAATATCTCGGCTGGAACGTGATCGACATCTGCTTCCATGCCGCCAAGCAAGCCGCGCCGCACGCGGAGCTGGCCTACAACGACTTCCCGATGTGGAATCAGGACGCCACGCACCGCACCGCCATCCTCAAGCTGCTGGAATACGCCAAGAAGAACAACCTGCCGGTAGACGCACTCGGCGTGCAGGCGCATATCGGGTTCCCGAACGTGGGCGGCCCGAGCGCCCAGCGCGACGAGGTTGCCTGGCGCAAGTTCCTCGACGACGTTTCCGGCATGGGCTACGGCCTGCTCATCACCGAATTCGACATCAACGACAAGGCCGCGCCGACCGACGTCGCGGAGCGCGACAAGACCGTGGCCGAGCTGGGCAAGACCTATTTCGACATCATGGTGAGCTATCCCACGCTGCGCTACATCATGGTCTGGGGCATGGTGGACAAGTACTCCTGGCTGCAGGAGTTCGTCCCGCGCGCCGACGGTTTGCCGCAGCGCCCCGCGCCTTACGACGACAATTACCAGCCGAAACCGCTGCGCGAGGCCATGGCCGCGTCGATGGCGGCGGCGCCGGAACGGATCACACCGGCCGTGAGGCCGGCATAGGAAAGGATGACATAGAAAAGGATGGACCGATGCCGTCATCCGTCCGAAACTCGAATCGTGTCAAAGCGGCGGGCGGACATATTTATGCTGGCCGGGAGGTTTCATGACTGATCTGTCGAGACGCGCCTGGATGGCCTCTGCCGCGGCTTTTTCGATCGGCGAGGCGTTCGGCGAGGCCGTGCGTCACGAAAAGCACCACGGGCGCGGGCATGTCCACCATCACAGCCATGTGGAGAAAGCGGGCACGGCGCCCGACTCGCTGAACGCCTTGGCGCACGTCAAGGGGCTGCGGTTCGGCAGCGCCATCGGCACCGGCCTCAAGGCGCCCGCGGGCATGACCGAACTGCAGAGCTTCCAGGGCCGCCCCGCCTCGTTCGCCGATCCACGGATGCGTGCGCTTCTGGTGGCGCAGTGCGGCATTCTGGTGCCCGAGAACGAGCTCAAGTGGTACGTGGTCCGCCGCGCGCCGGGAAAGTTCGACTTCACCGGTGCGGACACCCTGGCCGATTTTGCCGACAAGTACGGCATGGCGATGCGCGGGCATACGCTGTTGTGGAACCGCGCGCGCTATACGCCGCCATGGGTCGTCAACTACGACTTCGGTGCCAATCCGGCGGCCGCCGCCGAGAAGATGCTGCGCGACCACATCAAGACGGTCTGCACCCGCTACGGCACCCGCATTTTCGCCTACGACGTGATCAACGAGACCATCGCGCCGGCCACCGGCGAGTTGGAGGAGTCGCCCTTCACCAAGGTGCTGGGCCAGAACCTCATCGACATTTGCTTCCACGCCGCGCGCGAAGCCGCTCCGCATGCCCAGCTCGTCTACAACGATTACATGAGCTGGAGCCAGAAGGACGCCACCCATCGCGCCGGCGTCTTGAAGCTGCTCGAGCGCATGAAAAAGGACAACGTGCCGATCGACGCCCTCGGCATCCAGGCGCATATCGGCTCGACCGGGACCGGCGTGGCCACGGGGCCGCTGTCGGATGTCGATCAAGTCGAATGGCGCAAGTTCCTGGATGCCGTGACGGCGATGGGCCTCGATCTCGTGATCACCGAGTTCGACGTCAACGACAAATACATCGACGGCGATTTCGCCGTGCGCGACCGCGCCGTCGCCGATTACGGCAAGGCGTTCCTGGACATCGTGCTCAGCTATCCGCAGCTGCGCTATGTCATGGCCTGGGGCATCGTCGACAAATACTCGTGGCTGCAATCGACTTCGCCGCGGCCCGACGGCCTGCCCAAGCGGCCGACGCCGTACGACGACAACTTCCAGCCGAAACCGCTGCGCGAGGCGATCGTCCAAGCGATCGCGGCCGCGCCGGTACGGCCCGAAATGGGAATCAAACCGGCGTGAGGAGGAGACGATGAACACCACCAGACGTGACGTACTCGGCGGAACGGCCGCGGCCCTGACGGCCGCAAGTCTGGGCGGGCTCGCCTTCGCCGCCCCGCGGCCCTACAGCGTGGGCGTGATAGGAAGCGGCTGGATGGGCCGCTGCGACGTGCAGGCGTTGATGCAGGTGGCGCCGGTGCAGGTCACGGCGTTGTGCGACGTCGACTCCAAGGCGTTGGACGATCTCAAGACGCGCATCGCGGCGCTCCCGGATTCGGTGATGCGCCAGACCCGCCCGCCGCAGCTTTATCGCGATTACCGCACGATGCTCGCCAAGCAGAAATTCGACATCGTGATCGTTGCCACGCCCGATCACTGGCACGCCCTGTCGGGGATCGCGGCCATGAAGGCCGGGGCGCATGTCTATCTGGAAAAGCCGGTCACCATCGACGTGGCCGAAGGCCAGGCGGTGGTCGCCGCCGCGCGCAAGTACGACCGCGTGGTCCAGGTCGGCACGCAGCGCCGCGCTTCGCCGCCGCACGTAGAGGCGCGCGACCGCGTGGTGCGCGAAGGCAAGCTCGGCAAAGTCGGCATGGTCGAACTCTGGGGCCTGTATCACCAGCGCAAGGCGAGCTTCCCGCCGGCCACGAACCCGCCCGCGAACATCGACTGGAATTTCTATGTCGGGCCGGCGCCGATGGTGCCCTATCATCCCGAAATCAATCCGATCAACTGGCGCTCGTTCCGCGAGTTCGGCAACGGCTATATCGCCGATCTCGGCGTGCATTTCGTCGATACGGTGCGCTGGATGCTGGGGCTGGGCTGGCCCAAGCGGGTGTCGTCCGTGGGCGGCATCTTCGTGGACAAGAACACGATCTCGGATGTCGTCGACACCCAGACGGCGCAGTTCGAGTACGACGATCTTCTCATGAGCTGGACCAACCGCGAGTGGGCCGAGGTTCCGGAAGGACCGGCCGGCGCGTGGGGTGCCCGGCTCTACGGCGACAAAGGCACGCTGACGCTCGGCTCGGTCAATTACGAGTTCGTAGCGGCCAACGGCGGCGAAAAGCTGAGCGGCAATCTCGACGCCGAAATCGCGAAATTCCCGAACAACAAGCTGCTTCTGCCGATGGATCGCCAGCTCGTGCCGCTGACGCGCCCCAATATGCGCGACTTCGTTGCCGCCATCAAAGCGCATAAGAAGCCCGTCGCCGACGTGGAAGAGGGATATATTTCCACCTCCAGCGTGATCCTGGCGAACATGGCGATGGACCTCGGCAGGCCCATCCGCTGGGACGCGCAGGCCCAACGCATCATCGGCGACGACGAAGCGCAGGCGAGACTCGTCAGGCCGTATCGCGCGCCCTGGGTGCATCCCGTGGCGGCGACGGTCTAAACAACACAGAGGGTGGCGATGATCCGGAATATCCTTGCGGTTCTCGCGCTGGCGTCGCTCGGCGCCTGCGCTTCTTTGGCCGATACGGCAAAACCCGCGAGCGGCGACGTCGACGGCGCCAAGATCACCGCCACCCTGAAGGGCTTCGTGGACAAAGGCCAGCTGGTCGGGGTTTCCGCGCTGGTCACCAAAGACGGCAAGGAGGCCTATTTCGGTGCCTTCGGTTATGCCGACCGCGAGGCCAAGAAGCCGATGGCGCGCGACACCATCGTGCAGATCTACTCGATGTCCAAGCCGATCACCGGCACGGCCCTGATGCAATTGTGGGAGCAGGGCAAGTTCCGTCTCGACGACCCGGTGGCGAAATACATTCCGGAACTGGCCAACGTGAAGGTGTTTGCGGGCCTCAACGCCGCCGGCAAGCCGATCCTGGTGGCACCCGACCGGCCGATGACCATCCGCGACCTGACGCGGCATACGGCCGGCCTTTCCTACGGCGAAAGCACGCTCGACCCCACGGTCAAAGCGCTGTCCGTGGCGGCGGACCCGCTGGCCCTGACCAACACGCTGGACGAGTTTGCGCGCAAGCTCGGCACGGTGCCGCTGATGTACTCGCCGGGCGACAAGTGGCGCTACAGCTATGCCGTCGACGTGCAGGCGCTCTTGGTGCAGCGGCTGTCGGGCCAGCCGTTCGACGTCTACGTGCAGGAGCATGTCCTGAAACCGCTCGGCATGACCCATACCGGCCTGTTCGTGGCGCCGGAGGCGCGCGACAAGCTGGCGGCGATGTACGACTGGAATGCGGACGGCAGTTTCACCCGCCATCCCGACGCGGACGCCTTCAAGCTCAATACCGGCCACTGGCCGTTGACGCCGGGCGGCTACGGCCTGACCTCCACGCTCGACGATTACACGCGCTTCGCCCGTATGATGCTGGGCGGCGGCGAACTGGACGGCGTGCGCATCCTGCGCCCCGACACCGTGCGCCTGATGTCGACCAGCCAGCTCGATCCCGCGACCAGCGACCGCGCATGGCTGACCACGGACAAGGGCGAGGTGGGTTTCGGCATCGATTTCGCCGTGCGGATCGATCCTCCCGCCAAGCCGGACGGCAAGGCGGGCGAGGTGGGCGAGTTCTTCTGGGACGGCGCCGCCGATACGCTGTTCTGGATCGATCCCAAGAACAAGCTGACTGCGGTATTGTTCACCCAGTACAAGCCTTTCGGCAAAGTACCGCTGCACAAAGACTTCCGCGCTGCGGTATATGAAGGAGTCGACCCGGCTGCGTTGCCGCCGAAGTAACCGGAGCTACCGATGAAATTGCTGCCCCTGCTCGCGCTCTGTGCGCTGGGCCTCGCCACGGCCGCGCGGGCCGAAGACGGTTACGATCTCTGGCTTCGTTACCGGCCGCTGGAAAAACAGGCGCTGACGCAGTACCGCGGCACCGCCACGGGCGTGGTCAGCGCCGGCCATTCGGGCACGGTCGAGGTCACGCGCGCCGAGCTGGTGCGCGGGCTCTCCGGCCTTTTGGCCCGCAAGGTGGCCGCGGACGACACCATCCGCCGCGACGGCGCCATCCTGTTCGGCACGCCCGCCAATTCGCCCACCATCGCCGCGCTCAAACTGCCGCTCGAAAAGCTCGGCCCCGATGGCTATGTCATCCGCAGCGCGGTCGCCAAGGGCCGCAAGGTCATCGTCATCGCGGGCAACACCGACATCGGCACGCTGTACGGCGCCTTTCGCTTCCTGCGGCAGATCCAGACCCGGCAGCCCGTCTCCAAGCTCGATATCGCCTCGGCGCCCGCGGTCAAGCTGCGCATGCTCGATCATTGGGACAACATCGACGGCACGGTCGAGCGCGGCTTTGCGGGCTTTTCGATCTTCAATTGGTGGGAGCTGCCCGGCCACATCGACCCGCGATATATCGACTATGCCCGCGCCAACGCCTCGCTCGGCATCAACGGCGTGCTCTTGACCAATCCTTCGGGCGTGTCGAACGCCATCACTCTGACGGACACCTGGCTGCGGAAGGCGGCGGCGCTCGCCGACACGCTGCGGCCCTACGGCATCAAGATCTACCTCACCGCCCGGTTCTCGGCACCGGTGGAAATCGGCGGCTTGAAGACCGCCGATCCGCTCGATCCGGCGGTGCAGAAATGGTGGAGGGACAAGGCGAACGAGGTCTATTACCTCATCCCCGACTTCGGCGGCTTCGTCGTCAAGGCCAATTCGGAAGGTCAACCGGGTCCGCGAGACTATGGCCGCACCCATGCCGAAGGCGCCAACATGATGGCCGATGCGCTGGCGTCGCATGGCGGCATCGTGATCTGGCGCGCCTTCGTCTACACGAATCTCAATCCGGAAGACCGGGTGAAGCAGGCCTACAGCGAATTCGTGCCGCTGGACGGCAAGTTCCGCGACAACGTCGTTCTGCAGGTCAAGAACGGGCCGCTCGACTTCCAGCCGCGCGAGCCCTTCAGCCCGCTGATCGGCGCCGTCCCCAAGACCAATCTGGGCCTCGAACTGCAGATCACCAAGGAATATCTCGGCTTCGAGCTTCACCTCGTCTATCTCGGCACCATGTGGCAGGAGGTTCTGCAATCCGACACCTTCGTGAAAGGTCCCGGCTCCACGGTCGCCAAAGTGATCGACGGATCGCTCACCGGCAGCAAGCTGACGCTGATGGCCGGCGTCGCCAATATCGGCACAGCGCGCAACTGGAGCGGATCGATCTTCGATCAGGCCAACTGGTACGCCTTCGGGCGGCTCGCCTGGGATCCAAACGCCGACGCGGAAGCGATCGCGAACGACTGGGTGCGCATGACATTCACGGACAATCCCGCGTTCGTGAAGCCTGTGGTCGGGATGATGATGGCCTCGCGCGAGACCGCGGTGGACTATATGACCCCGCTGGGACTGGCCCACCAAATGGCGACCGGCCACCATTACGGGCCAGGTCCGTGGATCAACGATGCGGGCCGCCCCGACTGGAATCCCGTCTATTACAATCGCGCGGATGCAACCGGCATCGGCTTCGAACGGGGACCGGCCGGCAGCAATGCGGCCGCGCAATACGCCCCGCCGCTCGCCGCCCAGTTTGCCGATCCCGCCGCCACGCCGGAGAAGCTGTTGCTCTGGTTCCATCACGTGCCGTGGACCACCAAGATGAAGTCCGGCCGGACGCTGTGGAACGAGCTGGTGCTGCACTACGCGCACGGTGCCGAGAACGTCGACGCCATGAACGCGACTTGGGCGAAGACGAAGCCCTTTGTCGATCCGGAGCGCTTCCAGATCACCGCCGATTTTCTTCGCATGCAGCGCAACGAAGCCCGCATCTGGCGGGACGCCTCTATCGCCTATTTCCAGTCGCTTTCCGGATTGCCGCTGCCGGACGGCGTTGCACCGCCCGAGCACACTCTCGACTACTATAAGGCGATCAGCCTGCCGTTCGCGCCCGGCAATCCGGGGAAAACCGCAGCGCCGTTCCGAAATGACTGACGCGTGCTGCGACGGCGCGGAGGCGATGGCCCATGATCGCACGATATTCCGACGGGCGAGCGGCACAACGCCGCTTGCCTTTTCGTTGGCCTATGGCACGCAGCTTGTGTAGAAACCGCTCATGAACGCTCAGAAAAATCTAGGAACCATGCCGCGCCTTAATTCGAGAACTTTGGCCGGCGTCAAACCCGGCGTTGCCGTGCCCACCTACGATCGCACCAAAACGACGATCGGTATCGTCCATTTCGGTCCCGGCGCATTCCATCGCGGCCACCAAGCCTGTTATTACGACTCGCTGTTGCCGCGCGATCCGCGCTGGGCGATTTCGGGCGCCGAGCTGCTTCCCACCGGGTTGGCCGCAGAGGCCGTGCCGCAGGACTATCTCTATGTGGTGGCCGAGCTCGACGCGCAGGTCCGCTACCGCGTGGTCGGCTCCCACAAGGAATATCTGAAGGCATACGGCGAGGCGGACCGCATCTTCGCCCGTCTCAACGATCCGGCCGTGAAGATCGTCAGCATGACCGTGACCGAGAAGGGCTATTGCCTCGACGGTTCGGGCGCGCTCGACCTCAACCATCCCGCGATTGCCGACGATCTCAAGCATCCCACCGCGCCCAAAACGCTGGTGGGATGGGTCACCGAGGGTCTGGCGCGCCGTAAGGCGGCCGGCATGCCGCCTTTCGTCGCCATGAGCTGCGACAATATGGTTATGAACGGCCACAAGCTGCATGGCGCGGTCCTGCGTTTCGCGGAGGCGCGGGGCGACCGCGATCTGACCGCCTGGATCGCAGACAACGTGCGTTTTCCCTCGACCATGGTGGACTCGATCACCCCGGCCGCGACCGACGAATTGAAGGACAAGATCGAACAGGCGGTCGGCCTGCGCGACGAAGCCCCGGTCCAGCGCGAGGCCTTCCTGCAATGGGTGGTTGAAGACGTTCTGGGCCCCGATGCGCCGGATCTGGCGAGCGTCGGCGCCATGCTGACCAAGGATGTGGCCGCCTACGAATTCGCCAAGCTGCGGCTTCTGAACGGCGCCCATTCCACCCTGGCTTATGCCGGGCTTTTGCGCGGCCACAGCTCGGTCGGCGAAGCCATGGGGGACGCCAAGCTCAGTCGCTTCGTCGAGGCGATGATGCGCGAGGATATCGTGCCGAGTTTGCGCCGCACGCCGGGGCTCGATTTCGGCGCCTATATCAGCGAGCTCCTCGGCCGCTTCCGCAATCCCGCATTGACCCACAAGCTGATCCAGATCGCCTCGGACGGCTCGCAGAAGCTGCCCTACCGCATCCTCGCCACGGTGGCAGAAGCTCTGGCGTCCGGGCGCCGGATCGACCGTCTTGCCTATGCCATGGCCGCCTGGATGCGTTTCGTGTCGCGCGAAGCCAAGGCCGGACACGCGCTCGCCGATCCGCTCAACCCCATCCTGACCGGAATCGGCAAGGCCTGCACCGGCCAAGCGAAGGACGACGTGGCGCGGTTCCTGGCAGTGCGCGACGTGTTCTCGTCCGAGCTTGCGACCGCCCCGAAATTCGTCGACGCCGTGACCACCGCTTACCGGACGTTCGAGACCATTTTAGACTGACTGTTCATCAGGTTAGAACCGATCTAAGATCGGCCGGAAGCGGAGCCCAGAGCGGTGATTTGTCTGTTGGCCCCTCTATGCAGGACGTGTATGATAACGCTACCATCGCGTTGCTGAAAGTCTAAACCGGTCACATAAGGCCGGATGCGGGAGAAACCATGTTTCTAGGCATCGATGTCGGCACTTCCAGCGTCAAAGCCGTTCTTACGGATGATACCGGTACAATCGTAGCGCAAGGATCTGCGCCGCTGACCGTCGAGCGTCCGCATCCCCTGTGGTCGGAACAGGATCCGGACTCCTGGTGGAAGGCCACCGTCGAAGCCGTTCGGGCGTTGCCGGCGAAAGAGCGGGCCGCCGTAAAGGGCGTCGGACTGTCGGGCCAGATGCATGGTGCGACGCTGCTCGACGCGGCCGACAAGCCGCTGCGTCCCGCGATTTTGTGGAACGACGGACGCTCGGAAGCCGAATGCGTCGAACTCGAAAAACGCGAGCCGCGCTCGCGCCAGATCACAGGCAATCTGGCGATGCCCGGATTCACCGCGCCGAAGCTGTTGTGGGTCATGCACCACGAGCCGGACGTCTTCAAAAAGGTCAAGACCGTTCTGCTGCCGAAGGACTATGTGCGCCTCAAGCTGAACGGCGAGAAAGCCGGCGACATGTCGGACAATGCCGGCACGTTGTGGCTCGACGTCGCCAAGCGCGACTGGTCCGACGCCATGCTGAAGGCGACCGATCTTTCGCGCGCGAACATGCCCAAGGCGGTGGAAGGCACGGCCTCGACGGGCAAGATCAGCGCGGCCGTGGCGAGCGAACTCGGCATTCCGCAAGTCGTGGTCGCCGGCGGCGGCGGAGACAACGCGGCGAGCGCCGTGGGCGTGGGCGTCGTGGCCCCGGGTCAGGCCTTCCTTTCGCTCGGCACCTCCGGCGTGCTGTTCGTCGTCACCGACAAGTTCCGTCCCAATCCCGCCAAGGCCGCGCACGCGTTCTGCCACTGCATTCCGGGCGTCTGGCACCAGATGGCGGTCATTCTCACGGCGGCATCGGCGATCGACTGGGTGACGCAACTGGCGGGATACAAGAACGTCGTCGAGACGGTCGCGGCCGCCGAAAAGCGCGGCCTCAACAAACAAACCCCGATTTTCCTGCCTTATCTGTCCGGCGAGCGCACGCCTCACAACGACGCGCATGCGCGCGGCGTGTTCTTCGGCTTGTCGGCCGAAACCGTTCCGGCCGATCTTGCCTACGCCGTGCTTGAGGGCGTGGCATTCGCATTTGCGGACGGCATCGATGTGCTCAAGGAAGCCGGCAGCAAGATCGGCGACGTCACCGTCGTCGGCGGCGCCGCGCGGCTTCCCTTCTGGGGTCCGATGCTGGCATCCGCGCTCGACGTTCCGCTCACCTATCGCGAAGGCGGCGAGGTCGGCGGCGCATACGGCGCAGCGCGTCTGGGAAGGCTGGCGGCCACCGGCGAGGACCCGGTCAAGGTCTGCACGCCGCCCAAGGTTTCGCGTATCGTCGAACCTGTTACGGCACTCAAGCAGCAAATGGCTCCGCGTCGGGCACTCTTCGTGAGCCTATATCAACAACTCAAAACCTCTTTCAGGGAGTTCGGCAAATGACCATTTTCTCGGACGTTGCTCCGGTCAAATATGAAGGGCCTGAGAGCAAGAACGACTTTGCCTACAAGGTGTACGACAAGGACCGTCTGGTGCTTGGCAAAAAGATGGGCGACTGGCTGCGGCTGACGGTTGCCTATTGGCATTCCTTAGCCGCGGGCGGCGGCGACATGTTCGGCGGCGGCACCTGGCCGCGGCCCTGGAACGGTTCGCCGGCAACCCAGGAAATGGCGTATGCCAAGGCGGACGCGGCCTTCGATTTCTTCTCGCGCCTCGGCACGCCCTATTTTGCCTTTCACGATGCCGACGTGATTGCTGACGCCTCCACGCTGGAAGAGCACGTCACCAACCTCAAGAAGATGGAAGAGTACTTCGCCAAGAAGATGGCCGAAACCAAGGTCAAGCTGCTTTGGGGTACGGCCAACCTGTTCAGCCCGGCGCGCTATGCGGCCGGTGCGGCGACCAATCCCGATCCGGAAGTCTTCGCCTACGCCGCGGCCCAGGTGCGCGCCATCCTGGAAACCACCCATCGCCTCGGCGGCGAGAATTACGTGATGTGGGGAGGCCGCGAGGGCTACGACACGCTGCTCAACACCGACATGAAGGCCGAGCTGGACCATATGGGCCGCTTCCTCAACATGGTGGTCGAGCACAAGCACAAGATCGGCTTCAAGGGCACCATCCTGATCGAGCCCAAGCCCTTCGAGCCCACCAAGCACCAGTACGACCACGATGTCGCGGCGGTGTATGCCTTCCTGCAGAAGCACGGCGTCGAGAAGGAAGTGAAAGTCAACATCGAAGTCAACCACGCCACGCTGGCCAACCTCGACTTCGAGCATGAAGTCACGGCCGCTTACGCTTTCGGCATCATGGGTTCGCTCGACATCAACCGCGGCGATCCGCGTTCGGGCTGGGATACCGACCAGTTCCCCAACAACGCCCAGGACCTCACTCCGGCGTGGCTGGAAATCCTGAGCCAGGGCGGCCTCAACACGGGCGGCTGCAACTTCGACGCCAAGCTGCGCCGGCAGTCGGTCGATCCGAACGACCTCTATCACGCCCATATCACCGGCATCGACACGCTGGCCCGCGCCGTGCTGGCGGCCGAATCGATCATCAAGGAAAAGAAGCTGGCTACGCTCAAGGCCGAGCGCTATGCGGGCTGGCAGACGCCGTTCGGCAAGGAGATCGCCGAAGGCAAGTATACGCTGGCGTCATTGGCCGATCTGGCGGTCAAGAAGGGCCTCGACCCCAAGCCGAGGTCGGGCAAGCAGGAACTCGCAGAAGGTATCGTTGCGTCCCACTGCAAGTTTTAGCCGCATCCGGAACCACGATAACGCCTCCCCCCGTTGCACACGGGGGGAGGCGTTTTTTTTGTGCAGCGCGCCCGTTTCACAGCCGTTGTTGGCGAACTGTTTACGATTGTGGCGGAGCCGAGTCGGGAGCTTGGCTTCGCACCGGACTTTTTTAATAGAATTTGATCTATATCAGGGGCATCGTCTGCGTCTTCCTCCTCGTGCGTAACCCCCGACACCCTTTTCACGGATTGGACCATGGCCACCCTGCCTCTGCCGCAATTGCCGAGTGAAATAGCGAGTCTGCAGTCCGTTGCCTTGGATTTGCGCTGGACCTGGAGCCACGAGGGCGATGCGCTCTGGGGGCATGTCGACGAGAAGCTGTGGGACCGCACGCACAATCCCTGGACCGTGCTCCAGGGCGCCTCGCGCGAGCGGCTGAAGCAGCTCGCGGGCGACGAAA